>SXGT01019254.1_pt1 | contig 62023 bp, 43 predicted proteins | sample 3176221 | NCBI WGS metagenome assembly SXGT01 (sample SAMN11356862, study PRJNA531348) | freshwater metagenome | isolation source: freshwater sample F1-120 | place: China: Fuxian Lake, Yuxi | collected 2017-12-25 | reverse complement strand
CGCATGTCTGTAGATCGCACAAGCCAGTTCCATCGACTCAGGATCATGCCCGCCGACGACTTTGGGAATGCCAGCGGCAGTGTAATCCGGATTGCCCGGGTCTTCGCGTTCGGGACTGAAGGCGAGGAAGTAATCAACGCCCGCCTTGAGCCCGGAGTCTTCGAGAATCGGCTTGACGACATCGCGGGTCGTGGTCGGATAGGTCGTGCTTTCGAGGACGACGAGCTGGCCGGGGCGAAGCTTCTTCGCGATGGCTTCCGTTGTCCCGACTACGTAGGAGAGATCGGGATCGCGGCTGTCGTTGAGAGGAGTCGGGACGCAGATAAGAATGACATCGGGCTCATCAAGGCGACCCATGTCAGCGGTTGCTTCAAACAGCTTCTTCTCTCTCCAGGAGGAAACCTGTTCGTTGCTGACGTGCTTGATGTAGCTTTTGCCGCTGTTCAGCGAGACAACTTTCTTGTCATCAACATCAAACCCCAGACAGCGGATCCCCTTGCTGGTGAAGGCATTGATGAGTGGCAAGCCGACGTAGCCAAGTCCCATCACACCGACGACGGCAGACTTGGAGGCAATTTTATCAGCGAGAGCTTTGGCGTGTGCGTTCGACATAATTGGCTTAGAGTTGAACAATGGTGAGGACTTAGCCACAGAGGACACAGAGATCACCGAGGCGAAAATCGAGTAATAGGAGAACAAACGAAAGAGGCATCAATTGCCGAAGTGCAACCAGGTTGCCCACGTCCACCTCTGAGGCCTCTGTGCACTCTGTGGCAAAACTTCTGCAGAGAACACAGAGTCTGAATATGATTTATAGTGTGGCCGGGTCTGGCTGAACAGGGGAAAGCGGGGGGTGAGTTTCCGTCAGCTTGAGGCTTCTGCTTTCCGGGTGTCGCCCATAGATGACGAATGCGATGGCACAGGCAGTGATCCCGGTGAATTCCGGAGGAATCGCGTGGATCCACTCGATGAGTAACGAGCTGGGAGCCGCGGGGTTCTCAGAGAGAGGCAGCAGGTATATCGCCGTCAGATGTCCCAACCAGACAAGCGTTCCAGCGAGGACCGAAATCACGCCAGCATGATCGTGGCGCTTCTCGCAGTAGGTCGCAACCACGAACGGAATGAAGAGCCCGACCAGCGCGATGCCAAGCGACTGGCTGAGCAGATCGTGAATACTCTCGGACAGGTACGCGAACGGAAGTGACAGGCATGTCACGAGAACAACCGCGAAGCGATTCACCCACAGAGGCTGCTGCCTGAAGTAGGCGAATTGTCCGAGGATATTGCGACCAAGCAGTGAGGATGGCGACAGAGTGGCCGAGGTCGCTGTTGAAATGATGCAGGCGGTCAGCGAGATGATGAACATGGTCATGAGGACTGCGCCATGTCGAAGACGCATGAACGTCAGCATGACGGCTTCGCCCTCTCCAGGAATGACCTCCTGATGACGGGCAAGAATCCCAACGACAACAGGGATCAGGCCGAAGATGATGTAGACGACTCCCGCCAGCAAACAGGCCTGGACAGCAACCCGGCTGCTTTTTGACGCGAACACGCGCTGCATCAGATCCTGTCCCGGGATATTACCGAAGACGCCAATCGCCCAATACGACGCCCAGGCCAGCATCGCAACTGTTTCCAGCTCCGGCATGATACTGAGCATCTCGGGATCTGTCTGCTCCAGGAAGTTCGTGATTCCCTGCCCGAACGAACCGCCACCCAACTGGATCATGATGTCGATAAAGACGATCGCCAGTCCGATGAACATGATGACGAGCTGCGCAGAGTCCGTGATTGTCACCGCCCACATCCCGCCCGAAAGAGTGAGCGCGATGCAGATCGCGGCACTGATGACGATGCCATAGTTAACCGGGATGCCATAAACGAGCAGAAGGACTTTCCCCAACGCCAGATACTGACCTGCAATCCAGGGGAGATAGCCGAGTGATTGAATCACCGAGGAGATGAGTTCGGTTTTGGGCCCGAACTTGTTTCGGTAGAGATCGCCGGTCGTGAAGAGTTTCATTTCCCACAGGCGACGGGCAAAGAAGAGTCCTGCCACCATCAAGGCCAGACCACAACCAAAGGGATCGAGGATGACGCCACGCATCCCTTCTTCGTAAGCAGCTTCGCTGGAGCCGATGACGCTGTCCGCGCCGAACCAGGTCGCGACGAGTGTGCCGAATGCCAATGAGAGAGGCAGGCGTCGCCCCGCGACGAGATAGTCCTCTTCGTTCTCAATGTTCGAAGTCGACCAGAAACCGAGACCCAATAGCAGAACCAGGAAAACGAACAGGCTGACTGCGAGCATCGCTGGGTAGGCCCCCCGTCTATGTCAGGGACAAGAGAAATTTATCGAGGGGATTTTTACAGAGCGAGTGCAGGGATGAAAGAGCAATGGGAAAGAAATTTTCGCCGGCTGAGGTTCGGAACGAGAAGAGAAGGCCGAAAGGCTGAGTCAGTTTTAGATTTGCCACCTGTTCGAAAGGTGGCAGTGAGTTGAACAGAATTCGTGGAAAAAAGTCAGAGAACGACAACGCTTGTTCAAATGGGAGGGCGAGGCTCCGTCTGAGCCGCTGTCCTGCGTTGCAACATGACACCGGCAAATCGACAACGAGCGGTGCGCAGGAGGATGCGAAGCCTGCGAGGCCATCGTAGTTCCATGAGCAATTGGAGCATCGCAACGCAAAGAAGCGGCTCACACGGAGGTTCGCCCTCCCGAGGCAGGGAGCTACGTTATGACAACACACGTCCCGAGAGAACATTCGAGAAGTAATCGCGAACGCCAACAGCGTCGACTTTGGTGGCGATGGCGATGTTGATGGGCCAGAGGCGCTTGCTGCGGCGGTCGAAGATCGTCATGCCGCGGGTAATTTCGCCCTGGGTTTCAATATCGATCGCCATGCCTTCGGTGGTGAAGAGGTCGGGGCGGACCATGTAGGCGAGAGGAGTCAGTTCGCGGAGATGGATACCTTCTTCGCCGAGGTATTGTCGGTGTGACTTGAGGGCGTAGGACAAAAGGTTCGAAAGCAGGCGGTGAGCGGGGAGTTTCTCATCGAACTGGATGCGATCAAACTCGGAGAAAGTCAGGCTGACTTTGTGCTGGACTTCGAGAGGAATCAGGATCTTCGTCGCGGACGACTTGAGAACGAACCGGGCAGCTTCCGGATTGGCGTAGACATTGAACTCGGACGTGGTTGTCGCGTCGCCCGGCGCATCGAGCGTGCCGCCGAGGACGATGAGCTTGTTGAGCTGGATCAGGAAGTCTGGATAGAGCTCGGAAGCCATCATGACGTTGGTCAGTGGGCCGAGGCAGACGAGAGTGATTTCGTTGGGGTACTGCTTGACCAGGTCGACCATGACTTTAGCGGAGTCGAGTCGACGGTGAGGCAGAGGGCAGGGAATCTCCATATCGCCCAGGCCATGAGGACCGTTGAGGCGCGTTAACGGAAGGGCCATCTCGTCGTTGCTGAGAAGCTCGGCACTGGCCCAGCCGATCTTGGGCCACTTGGGGACGTCGACCGAGTTGACGAGCAGTTCGAGATTGCAGTTCGCCTGATGTCCACTCACCATGCCTTCGGTGCCGGTCAGGCCAAGGACATCCAGACGAGGATCAAGCAGTGCGGTAATGATCGCGACGGCATCGCCGATGCCAGGATCAGCGTCGATGATCAGCTTATGTTTCAAGAGAAGCCCTTCCCGATGTTGTCTCCATGCGTGCGTGAGCCATCTGACACGCGGCATCACTTGTTTCATCGTATCGCTGGGAGACTGAGGAGTCAAAAAGAAAGGGGGGTTACCACGAACAGCAGAGTGGTAGTGAAGAAGAGAACCACGGATGAACACGAATGGGAGAAGAGATTGAACCGCAGATGAACGCGGGTGGACGCAGATAAGAGATGAAACGATCTGGTTTTCGTTCAAATCTTATCTGTGTGGATCTGCGTTTATCTGCGGTTCAAAACTGTCTTTGTTGAGTGCGCATGAAAAAGAGCTCGGGCACAAAATTTGGCCAGAGCTCTTTGGTGTGTACAATCAGAGCGTGGGAGCGAACATGCGTACGCGCAGGGACTGAGAACAATGCGATCCCAGAATTGCTGTCAGCAGCTCAACCGCGAATTAGCCCTTGCGGTGACGAATACGTGCTCGCATACGTCGCTTTTTGCGTCCCAGCTTTCGTCGACCTTTACCCGATTTCTTGACGCCCATGCCGCCACTCGTCTCCTGTTGACCACTAACTCATCGGTGGATGTAGATGGAAGGCCTCGGGTCCAGTGTGACCCGAGAAAAAGGAAAGAGGGATCATAGTCAAAATCTTCCGGGATGCAACTTACACGGGAGCTTGATATTCACAATTGACTGAGGGACAATCAGAAGGCACATCAAAAGCAATGGATGCGAGCTGGGGTTGATTAGCTAGCAAAGTTTCCAGTAAGGTCCGCCAAAGGATCTCATGGGCCAAGCATGGGCACGACGTCAATGTTTTGACATCTCAGGAGAAAAACAGGTATGGCATTTCGCATTCTGGCCTTGGCGCTGGCTGGTTTCTGCTGCTTTAGCAGTCATTTAACTATCGCAGCACAAACGACTTCCGATCAGCCGAATATTCTGTGGATCACGTCCGAAGATCACAGTCCGGACATTGGTTGCTACGGCGACTCCGTCGCGAGAACACCGCATCTGGATGCCTTTGCTTCTCAAAGCATGCTGTACAAAGCCGCCTGGTCGAATGCCCCGGTTTGTGCCCCAGCCCGCACGACGATCATCACCGGCGTCTACCCGACGAGCATGGGAGCGCAGCATATGAGAAGCTTCGTGAAGATTCCGAGGCTGATCAAAGCCCTGTCTGTTTACATGAAAGAGGCGGGCTATTACTGCACCAACAATGTGAAAACCGATTATAACGTCGACCTTCCCAAGGGGATCTGGGACGAATCGAGCAAGAATGCCCACTGGAAAAATCGTCCTGCCGATAAGCCGTTCTTTGCGGTCTTCAATTTCACCGGGACGCACGAATCACAAATTCGCAACCCGAAGTACAAGCCAGTCACTGATCCGGCGGCTATTAAGCTGCCTGCATTTCATCCCGATACCCCCGAAGTTCGACGGGACTGGGCGGAGTATTATGACCGACTCAATGATCTGGATGGTTTTTTCTATAAAAGGCTGACGGAGCTTAAAGAAGCAGGGCTCGAAGAGAACACCATTGTCTTCTTCTTCTCGGACCATGGGTCAGGAATGCCTGGCTATAAGAGGTCGGCCAAGAATACAGGGCTGCAGGTGCCGTTTGTGGTGCACTTTCCGGAGAAATTCAAGCATCTGGCTTCGAACGAGTATGCGGCCGGCGCTCAGTCGGATCGGCTGATCAGCTTTGTCGATCTTGTTCCGACGATGCTTTCGATTACCGGCCAGGAGATTCCTGAATATCTGCAGGGGAAGGCATTTCTGGGGCCGAAAGCCGTCGAGCCTCAGCCGTATGTCTTCGGGTTCCGAGGTCGGATGGATGAGCGCTATGACATGGTCCGGAGTGTTCGGGATCAGCGATTCGTCTATGTTCACAATTACTATCCGCATCTGGCGGAGATTCAGCCGGTCGAGTATCAGTTTCAGACTCCGACCACGGTCGTCTGGAAACGGCTTTATGACGAAGGCAAACTCAACGAGGCACAGGCGAGTCGATGGATTCAGCGTCTGCCGGAAGAGCTTTACGATCTCGAGAACGATCCCGATGAGGTCCACAACCTGATTGATGATCCGCAATATGACGAAGTCGTGCGACGATTTCGAAAGGCGAACTGGGATCATCTGCTGGCGATTAAAGATGTTGGCTTCCTGCCGGAGTCGATGATGCTGGCTCGCTCGGAAGGCTCGACCCCTTATGAGATGGGGCACGATCCGATGAAGTACCCGATGATGTATTATCTCCCGTTGTGCGAGACCGCGATTCACTACGAAGACACGACGCCGGAAGTCCTCGCGCTCATGGATGCAGCTGTTAACAGTGAAGATGCCTGCCAGAGGTTCTGGGGGCTCATCGGGATGTTGCAGCGTGGTGAGAAGATCATGCAACCGCGTCTGACGAAGATCGGTCAGCTGGTCAATGATGAGACGCCGATTGTTGCGATGCTCGCATCGTACATGGTGTTGACGCAGCAGCCAGAGGATCAGGCCGCGTGGAAGAAGCTGGGGAGCCAGATTCACATCGATCAGTCAGGCATGGCGAATGCGATCGAGGCGTTGTTCCTGATTGACAACCTGCCCGCGATACCGGACGACCTCAAGGCACAGATCAAGGCGGTTGATGTGCCTGAAGAGATGAAGCGGGCGAATGTGCATGGGCGGTATGAAAGCGTGTATCAGAAGCTGCAGGCTCATATTGATGGGGTGCCGCATCGGGAGTATTAGCGAACCGTTATTTAATTCGAAGCCGCAGGCATGATTTGAGCGTGTGCCACGGCTGTGTCAGCCGTGGGGATGGACGTCCATTGCGCGATCGCACGGCTGACACAGCCGTGGCACACAGGGAATGAGTCGACTCGTTGATACAGCGTCGCAACGCGGGACAGCGGCTCGGGCGGAGCCTCGCCCTACCGGGGGGCTACGCGGGGCTGGCGCCCTTCAAGTGGGTGATGATGGCGGGGAGGTCACTGGTGAACTGGCTGCGGGGCATGACGGCTTCGAAGCCTAAGGCGCGGGCGGCTTTCAGGACGTCGACCTGGACGTGGGCACCGAAGGCGATGACGGTGACTTGTTCGCGGTTCGGGATGGCTGCGACGAGATGGTCGAGCGGGAGCATCTTCTGTTCGAGGTCAACGAAGACGGCGTTGACGTCGGGATTCGCCAGGGCCTCGGTGAATGCAGAGGCCTTGGAGATGACGCGGATCGGGTAGCCGAGGCTGGTGCCGGTGCCGGTCACTTTGCTGATGAAGAAGAGGTCGTTGGAGATGAAGAGGCCGGAGGGCATGGGGCTGGGGCTTTGTTTTAAGTTGGCAGCTAATTCATAAAACAGAAGACAGGGGGTTCACGCCCCCCGCTCGCCTTTACGATTCCTACTCAGGTTTGCGTTTGCGTTTTTCGTGGATGCCTTTGAAGACGTTGGGGTCCTGGCCGCGTCGTGGAGGGCGACTGCCGCCGGGTCTTGGGCCGGAGGAGCGTCGATCTCCTTGCCCGCCGCCGCCATTGCCTTCGCCCTCAGGGCGACGACCGAATGCTCTGCCGCCGGGACGTCCGCCCGGGCGACCGCCGGGACGCCCACCGCTGAATGAACGGCCTTCCGGGCGTCCCTCGGGGCGACCTGCTGGACGACGTTCGTAACTCGAGCGTTGACCTTCACCACCTTCAGGGCGACGAGAAGGGAACTTGCGTGGGCCATCGGAGCGTTGACCACCTGGTCGGAAGCCACCGCCGCCACCACCTTGTCGAAAACCACCACCACCTCCGCCGCCGGGGCGACGTGGGCCGCGATCACCCTCTTCGCGTTGGAAGCCGGATGGTCGTTGTGGACCGCGGTCACTATCTTGACGCTGGAAACCGCCGGGACGTCGGCCTTGTGGGCGATCGCCTTCACCGCCGCCGCGTTCCCCTTCACCACCTTCCGGGCGTCGAGAAGGGAATCTGCGAGTGCCGTCGGAGCGTTGACCACCTTGTCGGAAACCGCCACCGCCGCCAGGACGGAAGCCACCTGGACGACGTGAGCCGCGGTCACCCTCTTCACGTTGGAAGCCACCTGGGCGTCCCTCGCGTTGGAAACCACCAGGTCGGCGTGGACCACGGTCGCCATCTTGTCGCTGGAAGCCGCCGGGGCGTTGGCCTTGGGGGCGGTCGCCGCCGAGGGCTGGGTGTGGGGCGCCTGAGTCGCCTTCGTCATCATCGCCGCTGTCTGAGCGTCGAGAGAATTGCTGGCCGGATGGTCGGTCATCGGTACGTCTGCCGCCGGGCTTGAAACCGCCGGGGCGGAAGCCGCCTGGTTTGCGTGGACCGCGATCGCCGTCTTCGCGTTGGAAACCGCCGGGTCGACGCCCTTCTGAACGATAGCCTTCGCCACCACCTTCTCCCTGGCCACCTTCTGGACGTCGAGAAGCATAGCGTGGACCATCGGAACGCTGACCGCCATCACGGAAGCCACCGCCAGCGGATTTGAAACCGCCTGGGCGACGTGGGCCGCGATCGTCGTCACGTTTGAAGCCAGATGGCCGGTCGCGAGAGGATCTCTTGTCGCCGAACTTGCCCTGCCCTGGTTTGCGACGTGGTGCGCGACCTGGGCTTGTTTCGGGGTTATCGATCATGTCGCGAAGAGCTTTGAGCTCATCGGAGGTGAGGGGACGGTGCTGACCGGTCTTGAGGTTGCCCAGTCGCATGGTGCCGAACTCGGTTCGCTTCAGCGTCATGACCTTATGGTCGACCCGGGCGAAGAGGCGTCGAATCTCGCGGTTCTGGCCTTGTCGCAGGACGACTTCGAGAATCGTGCTGTTGCCTCGCTTGCCCTTCTTGTGAACGTCTTCGACAGCAAAGCGACCTTCAGTGAAGTAGATCCCTTTTTTCAGCTCGTCGAGAGTCTGGAGACTGGGATTGCCAGCGACCTGGACTTCGTACACTCGGCGGACGCGGTAACGTGGGTGGGCCAGTTTGTTGGCCAGTTCGCCGTCGTTGGTGACCAGCAGCAAGCCTTCGCTGTCTTCATCGAGACGACCGACAGTGAAAAGACGCTTCGATTCATTCTCGAACAGATCGATGACGCGTGGACGGTGATCCGGGTCGTAGTTTGTGCAGAGAATGCCCTTGGGCTTATTGAGCAGGTAGTACGTGCGACGCTGGAATTTCAGGACTTCGCCATCGTATTCGATCGACTGAGTGCGCGGATTAACTTTCACGCCGACATCAGTGATCTGAACGCCATCCACCGAGATGCGGCCTTCGAGGATGATCTCTTCACATTTGCGTCGAGAGCCCAGACCGGCAGCGGCGAGGTAACGCTGGAGACGCATGGTCTCGCCGGCTTCTGCTTTTGGTTTTGAAGAGGCTTCAGCTTCTTCCATGCCGACGAATTCTTCTTCCTCTTCCCCGTCTTCTTCGAATTCCCCTTCTTCGAGATCAGCGCCTTCGAGTTCAGCATCCTCGAAGTCCTCGTCGGAGTATTCATCTTCGTCGAATTCGCCATCTTCAAGCTCGCCTTCGGCGAGTTCTGCGTTTTCGAATTCAGCATCTTCCAACTCGGAGTCCTCGAGCTCTTCGTCATCAATGCCATCGACTTCGAGCTCGAGAGCGTCGAGTTCGGCATCCAGATCCTGATCGTCACTTTCTTCGATGACATCTGCTTCAACGAAATCAGCTTCGATGGCATCCGCTTCGACGACTTGTTCCTCGATGGAATTTTCTTCGCCAGTTGTTTGCTCGTCCTGGAGCTTGTTAACTTCTTCGTCTTCGGGGCGTTGGGCGTCTTCGGTCATGACGATCGTTTCGTGGGAAAAGTGCGCAAAGTGGAAACGAGCTAGGATACCGCAAATTTGCGGTGGCGAGTAGGGGCCAAGTCGCGGATGGGTACAGAATGTGCAAAGTCGGAGCCGGAGTGATCGCTTAGACGCGATGCCGGCAAGATTGACAAGCAGATTTCCGGTGTGCCACGGCCGGCGGCCGTGGATTTGCGGGATTGTCGCCCAGTTTGGACTCGCACGGCTGACACAGCCGTGGCACACCAGAGGGTGGAAAGTACTACTGAGCGGGGGTTTGAACGGTATTTGTTGATGGGAGGCGGAGGATCATGAAGAAGGAAATCGCCATGACGATGGCGGCGGAGAGGTAAGGGAGGACGTAGTTTTCGCCCGTCATGAGAGTCAGTCCTGCGATGGGTCCGAAGATGCGGGCGATGGCGGACATGGACTGGCCGAGGCCGAGGACGCCGCCCTGTTCGTCGTCGTGAGTGCGCAGGGAAAGCATCGATTGCAGCGATGGGGTCACGAACGAAAAGCCGATGATGCTGATCGGCATGACGGCGTAGAGATAGGCGACAGAGTTGAAGGTTTTCGTCAGAGCCAAAGCGCCCAGGCCGATCACCATGAAAACGGTGCCGATGAGGGCGACACGTTTCTCTCCGAGTTTGGGAATGAGGCGTCTGACGATGCCACCCTGGCTGATGACGAGGACCAGACCGATGAAGGCGAAGAGGTAGAAGTTGTAGCGATCGCTGATGCCGAGGCCTTTGGTCAGCAAGGAGAGTGTCGTTTCGAACTCTGCGAACGCAAAAGTCGAGATGAAGATGGTGAGAAGCAGCAGACCAATGGTGGGACGAGAGAAAGCCGCTGCGGATTGAGTGAAGATCGAGAACGGGGAGCCGTGAGTTGACGCAGTCGTTGAGCTTGATAGGCGAGATTCTTTCAAGAGCAGGACAGCGAGAATGCCGGAGACGAATGAGAGACCAGCAGCGATGTAGCCAGGCCAGGGGCTGGGTGCGATGATGTATTCGGGTGGCAGGGCGAAGGCACCGATGAGAGGGCCGAAGGTGAAGCCGACGCCGAAGGCGGCTCCGATGAGGGCCATGCCTTTGCCACGGTTGGCTGCAGTCGTTGTGTCGGCGATGTAGGCTTGGGCGGTCGGGATCGTTGCGGAGGCGATCCCGGCGCCGAGGCGTGTGATGAACAGCCACGCGAGCGGCGAGAAACCCAGGAAAATCGCGTCAGCGGGGAAATGAGAAACGTAGCCGAAGACGCCATAAAAGAGGGCGTTGGCGAACAGGCCGAGCGTCAGGATGGGCTTGCGACCGATATGATCGGAGATGCGTCCCCAGATCGGTGCGAACAGAAACTGCATCGCGGAGAACGACGCCATCAACAGGCCGAGGGTGAATTCGTTGGCAAGATAAAATTTGCCATAGCGAGGCAAAAGCGGCAGGACGATCGCGAATCCGAGCAGGTCGATGCAGACAGCCAGGAAGACGATGAAGAGGCCGCGTTTGTTGTTGGTCGACATAACTGCCATACTTAGAGAGTAGCAACTGAAAGTGCGCAGCGTGACTGTTCAGCATCGAGATGTCAACTCAAGAGCATCGGGTGTAAGCTAGTCTTCGAGCCGTACCGAGACGGCATTCATTCGCACATTTGGTGCGGTTCGCAAAGCCTCACCAGCACCCTACTTCGTAAACCTGTTGCGTTCTTTGTCTTCGTATGCGCAATTTTGCCTGCCGCGCAAGACACAGGGGGTTTACACCCCCCGCTCGCCTATAAGAATAGGTTGTCTTGATTAGCCGATGACGTCTGGGTCGGTTTCGGGGACGGCTGGGTTGGTGGGGTCGAACCAGGCGTCTTTGAAGACGATGCGTTTCTTGTGTTTCATGGCGAGATTGGAGGTCAAAGCCATGATGGCATCGGCCATCGCGACGACGCCGTTGCAGCGGAGGCCGCCTTCTTTGGGGCTGCGTTCGACGCCGCCTGGGTAGTACTCTGGTCCGTGGTTACGGATGGCGTAGCAGAAGTGCTCCATCTCTTCGGTGTAACCGCGGCTGTACTTCTCAAGGGCTGCCGAGGCGTTGGCGGCGGCTGTGGATGGCGCACCGGATTCGCTGGCAGTGAGGACTGGGGCGCCGCCGGTGGTGTCGAGGACGTAGAGGCGTTGTTCCAGACCGTAGGGGTCTTGAGCGCCGCGGCCTTCTTTATAGAGCATGACATCCTGCTCGAGGTTGACGATCAGGGTACCACGGCTGCCGAAGACGGTTTCGCCATATGGTTCGAGGCGGTTATGGTTGATCGACGAGTAGGTGACGATGACGATGTCGTGATTGTCTTCTTCGTAATGAGGTCCGGGGAATTCGAGGGTCACGTAGACGTGATCATCGATTTCGCGGTTGTCCTGTTGCTTGTCTTTCGTACCGACGCCTTTGACGCCGTACAAGTTGCGTCCGCCGTAACCCTGGACAGCGATGGGGTGCACCTTGCCGAGGAAGATCGAGCAGGCGTCGAGCTGGTGAGAGCCGAGTTCTGCCATGAGACCGCCGCCGGTGCTGTTGAACAGACGCCACCAGACGAGCTCTTCGACATCCTTGTAACCGTACTCAGAGACCTTGCCTTCGAGGGCTTTCTGGTCTTCAGCGGGGATGGCTTTGCGCCATCCGTCCGAGCCAGGGAACGAGTTATTGCGGTGCCACTGAGCGCGGATGAACTTGATGTCTCCGAGTAGGCCTTGCTGGACCAGAAAGTTCGCGTTGTCGTACAGGGCGCTGTAGTGACGCTGGTGACCGACGGCGAGGAGAAGATTCTTCTCGCGTCCTTTGGCGATCATGGCTTTGCATTCGGTGATGTTGTGCGCCATCAGCTTTTCGGTGAGGACGTGCTTACCGGCTTCGAAGGCTTCCAGCGCGATCGGGGCGTGCTGAGAGAGAGGGACCGCAATGACGACGGCTTCGATCTCAGGATCCGCGAGAAGCTCTTTGTGGTTTTCGTAGACCTTGATCTTGGAGGCTTTTTCTTCGCCCAGTTTCTTGATCAAGCCTTGGCGGTTCGGGCTGCCTGGATCGCCGTTGAGGGCGCGTTTGCGGTTACTTGGACGCAGGTCAGCGATCGCGACGATGTCCATGAACTCCGGTGGGTGTTCCTGGAGGAGGATCATCCCTTCATCGCCGGTGCCGATAAACCCGACTTTGACCGGGTTACCCTTAAGGGCTTCGTAGCCGAAGTAAGTTGCACCGATGGTGGCACCGGTTGCGGCGGCGACCTTCAGAAAGTCGCGACGAGTCGAGCCGAGAGCATCGTGGAAGTTATCCTGGCCGATTTGTTTCTGCGTTTCAGAGAAAACCATTGCGAACCTCGAAAGGGTAATCGTGAGTTTGTCAGGTGGGATAATTTGAAAGAGATGAGGAATGAAGAGATCCCTCATCCGGCTTCGAAGACTCAGCCACCTTCTCCCCGGGGGAGAAGGGACAAAAAGTTATGCAGGTCTTCTGCGGGCGAAGAGTCTGGCAAAGATCGCGTCGATGCCGAACCATCGTCCTGATGGGAGGAAGACCAAGGCGAGTAGTGCGAGGACTTCGATCAGGTTTTTGTTCACGATGATTCCGTGCTCAACACCTGGCGGATCTGGATAGCCAGGGATCGGCGGGTAGGCCAGATAAAACATGAAGATCATCACAGCACCGCCAAGAGCGGCGAGGCGAGTCCAAAGACCTGCGATCAGCAGGGCGCCGAGAATGGCCAGACCCCACATTGTCATCAGGTTCATCTGCTGCAATTGAGTCATTGGAAGCCGGACAGGTCCAGCGGCCAGTTGCTCGGTTGTCAGGAGACGCTGGGCGAAGTCTTTGACTTCCGCATCAAGTGCTTTGACCGGGCCGATGACTTCGCTACGTTTTTTGACAACGTCGCCAGTCTGCTTGGCCAGGTGGTCGTACTTGAAGGGAACATTTTCAGCATGGTTTTTGGCTTCAATGCGGTCGACCATGTGCTCATAGACTTCGATGTCGCCGATGGACTTCTCGTAAATGAGGTCTTTGTCTTGTTTACTACGGATATCGGAGCCTGCGCGTTTGGGATTTCCTTTGAGAGAAACAAGAAGTCTCTCTTTAAAGCTCAGGCGAGCCGAGAACTGATAGAGCTTGTTAAACTGGGCCTTGAACTCTTTGACGACGGGATCATTCTGATCCATCTTGGCGAGCTGGTCGTCGATGTACTTCTTTTCGGCGGGCATTAAGTGACGTTTGCCATCGATGACGATCTTTTTGGTGGCTGGATCGTAGTAGACGGCGGGGCCGGGCTTTTGAGAGATTACCAGGCCATCAGGAAGTTTTTCCACTGTGATCTGGAAGCTGGGTGGGCCGGAAAGAGCGGTGAACAGCGTGTTTCGCTGCGCATCGGAGAGATTGTAATGGGAAGCAAAGGCGGTTGCCCAGGTATCCCAGCGGCCGGCCACCGTGTCATAATTGAGCCAGGCGAGGTCATCTGGGTCGCCGGTGAGACTGCGGAAGTAATCCCGCATTGGTCCAGTCGCATTTTTCAGATACGGCTCGGCTGACCAGGGGGAGGCTGTCGTGAGGGTATTCAGCTTCCACATGCCCTCGTAGAGCATCTGCCAGCCGATGGAAAGCCTCAGGATCACGAGAAAAACGCAGGCGATCAGGGGAATGCGGGCCACGTAGTTTCCTTGAGAGCGAAGTGCGTGGGGAATAGGTGGGAACAAATGGCAGTTTGTTAATGCGTGTCTTATCGCATTATAGGGTATCCCTTTGCGCGGGCAATGATCAAGTTAGCCAGACATCCTGCTCAAGGAAAAGGACAGATTTCTCATCGATGTCCCAGGACAAATCGGACCGGTTGATCCCCGACACGACTACCTGGAAGGATTTCGCAACCAAGTTGTGATCTGGCATCACGGTGTTTTTCGGCAATACCGTGCTTGTCGGTAATACGAGGATGTACGCAAGCCCCGGAATCGCCTTCTGGCAGAGCTTCGCTGTTTCGAGTCCGCCGACGAAGATCGCGGTCGCGAGGGCATCGGCCTGGGCGGACGTCGGAGCGATGACGAGAGAATTCAGGACTCCCGACGAGGGCCAGCCAGTGCGAGGATCGATGACGTGGCCATATCGGACGCCCTCAAACTCATGAAACTGAACAGCCGCCCCACTGACGGCAATCGCCTGATTGCGGACGACCAGCGTGCCGAGTTGGTCGTCGAAGTTATGAGGATGTTTCAGAGAGAGCATCCAGCCTTTGGCGCCGGGGGGTGGATCGCCGGCGTAGAGACTGCTTTGGCCGCCGTGGTAGAGGAAACTGGTCAGTCCATTCTCTTTTAAGAAGTCCGCGGCTTTGTCGAGGGCGTAACCTTTGCCGATGGCGCCCAGGTCAAAGGAAAGCAGGGGAGTGAGAAACTGGATGGCGAGATCGTTTTCATCGAAGAGGACGTCTCGCGGGTGAGAGTGGGCGAGCGCGTGGTCGACGTCTGTCTGAGTTGGGAGACTGCCGTGTTTGCGGGCATCTCTCCATAATAAGGTGAGAGCGCGGTTGACGGGGTTGAAGGTTCCCTCGGTGACTTCGGAGAGATGGATGGCTTCTTTCAGGAGACGGTAAAGGGATTCGGAGACAGGGATCTTGTTGGCGAAGCCTTCACGGTTTAGGCGGGAGAGTTCGGTGTGGTCACGGTAGATCGAGAGCTGGTCTTCAAGTTCGTGGATGATTTCCAGGGAGTCCGAGACGAAGCTGGAGTGTTTTCTTTCGAGGGCGGGCCAGAGGCAGGAGAATTGGCAGGCCATGGCCCGGGTTTCGAGTTTCACCAGTTGAAGTCGAGATGGTCCGCTGATTGCTGAGGGGACGGGCATTTCGGACGGGAGAAAACTCTGAAAGACTGCTCCGAGCGACTCGACCCACGATCGCCCGGAGAGAAAATCGCGTCGTGAGGAGCGGGGTGGATCAGAATCAGACATGATCGTGTGTGATGCTTTGAAACGAGAGATGTTTTGAAAAGACGTCGTGACGTTGAGAAGTCAGCTCAGTATAATTTTTTCCAACATCCGCGCGATGGATGGCGTAGGAGTGAGCAGCCTGTCTTTCCGGTGGGACTTAAATCCTTCTTTTGCCCATCGTCACGTTGCGGTTCGACCCTGTCAATCAGTATTGGCCCTGTGAATCATCCACACGGTCAATTTCACTGCCTGTCAATTCTCTCTCGCTGCAGTCATCATCTCCTATTTTTAACATAGTGACTGTTTCGATTGGTACGGCCGGGTTGTCGCTTGGGTCATGGATGTCATCACGTAATGTCGAGGAAGGCGTATGGCGGGCCGTCAAAGTGGATTTAATGCAGCGACATCGTTTGCGACGATGGTCGTTCTGGTCTTGGGCGTGGTGTTCACGCTGGGAATTGTGTTTGCTTTTAGTGAGAAGCCGGAGTGGCCGGCGTTTGGCATCTGCTGCTTTTTTGCTGTGATGACGTACTGGCTGTTTTCGCCGCGGGGGAGCGGGAATGCGGGAATGGACGAAATGAGCGCGATTTCCGCTGCGAACAGGAAGGTCATTACCCGAACGCACCATTATAAGCTGAAGAAGGTGCGCAAGCGCGAAGGCAAGGCGGGAAGCCAGCAGCCCCCGACGGCTGAGTCGATCCGGGAGATGAAGGAGAGTTCCGTCGTGTTTGTCGCCCCGGCGAGGAAACCGCGCACTTCATAATCTTTGCGCAGTCTATTCAGCTCTTGCATTCATTGCCTTTGATGGGAATAATGGAGTTGAGGTGTGGACAAACACAGTGTTGATCAACGACGATCAATTGTGTTGATTTGGTGGTGTTGATACCTATTGCCCCAGTGCAACAATAAAGTATACTTACTACGACATTCCGACCTTCTCGCGAAATTTCACTTTGGAGACATATAGATGGTCACGCTCACGGAAAAAGCCGCTCAGGAAGTGCAACGCATCATCACCGAGCAGCAAATGGACAATTCAATGGTTCTGCGCATCGGTGTTGCTGCCGGTGGTTGCAGCGGTTTCCAGTACCGTCTCGGTCTGGACCAGAGCGAATCAATTGACGATGTGAAAGATCATGTCGTCGAACAACACGGCGTCAAGCTGGCGATCGATAAGAAGAGCTTCCTGTACCTCGACGGTACGACGATTGACTTCTACGATGGTATCGAAAAGCGTGGCTTTTCGTTCGAGAATCCAAACGTGGTGAAGAGCTGTGGCTGTGGTAGCAGCTTTCAGGCGTAATTTGGTGGTGATAGAGAAAATCGAAGAGGCCGTTCCTGAATGGGAGCGGCCTTTTTTTGTTTGGGGGAAGTGCCTGATGTCGATAAGGCATTGGGAGTCGTTCGTTGCCTATCGCTCACCCTCATCCGTCAGCGAAGCGCTGACACCTTCTCCCCTCAAGGGGGCTTTGCATAAAAAGAGTCTTTTGAAGCCGACTTTTTGTGCAGAAGAGAAACTTTTTGTGCAACAAGATTGATGCTATCAGGATCAACGTTGCACTTGCTGCTGAGCGAGCCGTTTCTTTTGACGTGCATGTGCGGAAGCCAAGCCAGACATCCGTTGCATCCGCTTTAACATTTCGGGGCCTTCAATCAAGCCGTATTTTTTGATGTAGCTTTGCAACTTTCGCACAGCAAACTCCTGCTAAAAAATTCAAGGGGGTTCGAATCTAAGCCATTGATTGTATTCTTGGCTCTTCCTGAAATAAAGAACCCCCTTGGGAAAGCGCTTTCCCAAGGGGGTTCTTTTTGCTCTAATCAGAGAAGAGGCTCAAGCTGAAAAGCTGCGTGTCACCCCAGAACTTGCGATCCCCTCAGACGGGATAAATAGCATCGTGGGTGACTAGGCTTGAGCCTCTTTATTAGAACTGAAGCGGCAGCAGGTACAATTAACCCTTACTGGGTTCCGTGTGGTGACGAAGAAAGGCATTTGGTGGAATCACCGCCAGCGCCGTAACCGTGCTTTTTGTTCTCCTAGACTGTTGATGAAAAGTCGATGGGTTTCGGCTGAAAAAAGCCAATGAGCGCCCAGCTACTTTCATTGGCTAGAGATGATTCACAATCTTGGTGTTTACACGTACGTCATTCGTTCTTGTGCAAGCAAAAAACTATTTGTGCAGAATCTATTTATTGTGCAAAGCCCCTCAAGGGGAGAAGGGACAGGGGATGAAGATAGGGGAGTTGGGTGGTTGTAAAAACAGCAGGAGGTGATGTGTGCGGGGGAAAGCATCTTCACTGCTAGGGCGAGAGATGGTAATTGTTCGCGCAGTATGTCCGCATTGACTTTCCTCATTTCCGAGTTCGCGGGTTTGATTATGTCATTTTGGCGAATTGCCCCCTTCACAGCAGCGGCTTTGTCTCGCGTTGCCCTGATTGTTGTTATGGCTCTCGTTGTGACGGGATGCTCGGCGCGCACTTTAATTCCTGATGTCTCTGGGAATGGCCACCTGCCTGCGCAGTGGGAGCCAGAAGAGAGTGAGGAATCCAAATGATGTCTCGTCGTATTGGTTGGATGACCTGTGGATTGTTGCTGGCGGGGATCTGCCAAGGGTGTGAGCTGGGACGTACGATGTTCCAGATGGATAGCAATTCCCCGACGCCGCAGATGAGTTTTGACTTGATCCCCCAAAAGAAAAAATGATCTCGCTGGGACTTTAATCCACAGTCGCTGATGGGTTACTCCGATGAGAGGTCCGCGTTCTGGAACAACCTCTACAAACGGTCGTTGCTGGCTGAACATTGGGTGGATACAGTCGGTGGAGAGGTCTGCCTCTTGCTTTGCGGAAAGATCGCCGTTGAGATGGCGTGAGAGGGATGCGTCTGACGGGCAACCGTTGCGAGGTGGCGAAATCGGATGGGTTGATTGACGTTGTAGGCTCTTCAATTACAATCGACGTTTCGGGTTACGCGGAGATCGGTGATTTATCACTGTCAATGATACCCGGTTGAAGCTGTGCCAATTGAAACTCAGCAGTGAATCAGCAACGTGGTGGAGGAATCGCTCGTGCAGGTCGAAGTCACATGTAAGCATGGCAGCATCCCCGATGCTCTGGTCGGATACACAAAACACAAGTCCGAGAAACTGCTGACGTACTTCGCACGCGTGACGGCGATCCATGTCACGTACGATTTTGCAGGTGATCGTGTTCGCTGCGAAATGCTTGTTGATGCAGAGCATAAGCATAATTTTGTCTCTCATGTCGATAACGGTGAAGAGGCACAGGCGACATTCGATCAGACGTTGCATAAGATGGAAGCGCAGATCAAGAAATACAAAGAGAAGATTCAAGACCATCGTCGTGACAAGCCTCTCGGGGAACTTGCAGCGCAGGTTGAACCTGTTGATGACGCTGATGATGACGAAACCGGAAACGAATAATCCTGCGGTCTGACGGTGAACCTCGCCGATGAAACTCAGTTTCACGGAAAATCATGTTCACTGTGGGATTTGCGTGAGTGATCTCTCGAAGGCGATGTCGAGGGGTGGAATCGGAATAGACGAACATACTTTGATTTTTAGACGATTTTACGACCAGGGCCGGCTTTAAGGAGTCATTTTATGAAGTTGACAGATTTCGTCGTGAAGGACGCGATCATCACTGATATGTCTGTAAACGCCAAAGACGAAGCGATTCGGACGATGATCAAAAGCCTGCAGGGCAGCGGAAAGATCAGCAGTGAGAACTCCGAAAGCGTCATCACCGCGATTCTGAAGCGTGAAGAGCTGGGCTCGACGGGGATCGGTAACGGTGTTGCTGTTCCTCACACAAAGCACCCGACTGTTGATGGTCTGGTTTCGACAATCGCGCTGGCCAAAGGCGGCGTTGATTTCGCCAGCCTGGACGGGGAACTGGTTTACATCCTGTTCCTGCTGGTTTCTCCACCGGATCGTCCTGGTGAGCACCTGCGAGCTCTGGAAACGATTTCGCGTCACCTGCGCAATCAGGATTTCTGCAACTTCCTGAAGCAATCCTCGACGCCTGAAGAAGTCTGGGAGCTTCTGCTGGAAGCAGACCAGAAGGATGGTTGATCCGACTTGGCTGCTGATCAAGTCCGTCTGCCTGTCCCTCTCAGGACTGTGGGCGGAAATTGGCAGCGAGGATCGAAGAAATCGAAATGACTCGTTCCAATCTGGCGAGTCATTTCACGGAAGGACCTTGGCGTGAAGCAGGCGGATAGCTCTGTGGACATCAATATGAGTGCACCGGCTTATTACGAACGAGATGTGATGGTGAACCTGGAACACGGGCTTCACCTGGTTCCCTGTTCGAAGATTGCGGAACTCGCGAAGCGATATAGCTGCAATGCGATTATCATCAAGGATGGTCGCAGTATCGACGCCAAGACGATTTTCGATCTGATGACTCTGGGAGCCGTCAAGGGGACCCGTCTGACGCTGCATTGTCAGGGGGAGAAGGCCGATGAGCTGATTGAGAAGCTGGTGGCTTTATTTGAATCGGATTTTCAGGCATAATGGACGCATCTGAACTTCTGCATGCCTAAGCAGCCAGTTCATACCCTTCAGGGGGATCTGTCATCTTCTCAAACTACGACATATCCGACTGCGTCATCACCCACTTCGGCATCACGTCAGGAGCAGATCGCGACTCAGAGAGTCGCTGATTCCCTTGGTAGAACTATGATCATAAAACGCGGGATAGCAGTCTCTCCAGGTGTCGTCAGCGGACCAGCGCTGATTATTGGCACGGAGGACTTTCGCATCCCGTATAAGATGGTTCGTGCGGATGTCGTTGAAGGGGAAGTTGAGAAGGTCAAAGTGTCGCTTGCGAAAGTCGCAACGGAAATCGCTGAGAGCGAGCGCGTGGCGTCGGAGCGGATCGGCAAGCAGTACGGGGCGATTTTCGGTGCCCACCTGATGATGGCTCAGGACCCGAAGCTGGCAAATGAAATTGAAGAGTTGATTCGCCACAGACGCTTCTCGGCCGAGTTTGCCTCGAGTCAGGTGCTGCGAAAGTATGCCAAGCAGTTCCAGGATCTGGGCGATGCGTATTTTGCAGAACGTGCAACTGATATCTTTGACCTTGAGAAACGCATTCTGCGTCACCTGCTGGGTGAGCGACGGGAAGATCTGGCGCATCTGACATCTCCGGTCATCGTGCTGTCCCGCAATCTGACGCCAAGTGAGACGGCTGGGCTCAACCGCAAGTACGTCAAAGGGTTTGCGACCGAGATAGGTGGGCACACGAGTCATACGGCGATTCTGGCAGGAGCATTGTCACTGCCGGCGGTGGTCGGGCTGGGATCATTTCTGTCGGAAGTCTCCGGCGGGCAAATGGTCATCCTTGACGGGAACCGCGGCGAGATCATCATCGATCCGGATGATGAGACGCTGGACCGATACAAAGACTCGGCAGAAGAGATGCGGTCCGTCCGCAAGCGATTCGAATTGCTTCGCGGTCTTGAGGCGTCGACAAAAGACGGTCTTCGAATTCAGCTCCAGGGGAACATCGAGTTTCCAGAAGAAACCGAGATGTGCATGGAGCACGGTGCGGATGGCATCGGTCTTTATCGCACGGAGTTCCTGTACCTGGGAAGCTCGACGATTCCCAGCGAAGAGGATCATTACGAGGCTTACCGCAAAGTCATCGCTGCGATGAACGGAAAGCCGATTACGATCCGAACGCTTGACATCGGCGCGGATAAGATTCCGGGGTACTTTTCTCACCTCTACAACGGCGAAGCCAATGCGGCTTTAGGATTGCGAAGCATTCGGCTGTCTTTGCAAGAACTGACTCTCTTCAAGATTCAGTTACGGGCTATTCTCAGAGCAGCCGTGGGAGCGGACGTTGGCGTCATGTTCCCGCTGGTCTCGACGCTGCTGGAGTTCCGTCAGGCGCGGGCGACGCTGCTGGATGTGATGGAAGATCTCGAAGAACAGGGGATTGAATTCAATCGTCACGTTCGAATCGGGATGATGGTTGAAGTCCCTGCGGCTGCGATCATGGCACGCGAATTCGCCGCTGAGGTCGACTTCTTCTCGGTTGGGACGAACGATCTGATTCAGTACACGCTGGCTGCGGATCGGTCTGATCCTGCGGTTGCCAAGTGGTTTAATTCTGGTGATCCTGCGATCATGCGCTTACTCAAGAATGTGGGTGAGGCTGCGGTCGAGCATGATATTTCGGCATCGATCTGCGGACAGATCTGTTCGGACCCGAAGTTCATTCCAGTCTTGATTGGATTGAAGTTCAAGACATTCAGCGTTTCGCCACAAGCGATTCCTGAGATTAAGGAAGTCATCAGGTCTCTGGATAGCCAGAGGATCGAAGAGATTACGCGCAAGGTCTTTACCTTTGACTCAGCGCGAAGCATTGAAACTTACCTTCAGGGCGAGCTGATCAAGCTATGTCCGGAAGTGACACGATAACCACCGATCGCCAGAAGAAACCGTCTTTCCCCAGTGGAAAGGTAGTCATGACTGGTGATTCCAAGTTCATAGATTGAAATGACGATTTGTAAACAGACCAACACTGTCGCTGAGCTGTTCGACAGATCGGTGAAACACTCAGATCGACCGGCAAAACGAATGCGTCTTTGACGCGAAGGCTTTGCGGTTCCTGTCTAACGTGACGAACGAGTGTCAGTTGGGTTTATTAACCTGTTCGCGGACATCGCAGGGGTGGTTAAACACCTGCTTTGAAGACGCGAAACTGACGCCCCTGATAGTTGAGAAGACGGTCCTTGAGAGACGTGATGCCTGAGTAACTGGTGATTGAGGAGAGACCTCACACAGTTCAAGATAGGCCCGCTCGGTGTGGATCAGAATCGACTGGCGATGACGCATTACGCGTGGCCAGACTATTGTGGGAATGTGTCACGCGAGGGAACTGATTGCTAACGCGAAATCGAGGCAGCGTGCCGACCACGTCTTTATTCGGGTCAATTCTCGTGATGAATTTGTCTTCCCCACACGAACTTCGTGCTGACGGATGATGACTGCGCACGGACCTCAGACGGTCTGCCGAAATTGAATTGCCGGGACATCGCCACGCCGCGACATGCGGTATGAAAGGTCCCGTTATGAAAAAGGAAATGCTCGTTAACGTTCTCCAACCGGAAGAAAGCCGGATTGCGATCGTGGAGAACGGAGTGCTCGAAGAGCTTTACGTCGAGCGAAACAGCCAGGAAAGCTACGTCGGCAACATCTATAAGGGTGTCGTCGTCAACATTGAGTCGAGCATCCAGGCGGCGTTTGTCGACTTCGGAGTCGGTCGCAATGGGTTCCTGCACATCAGTGATGTGGAAGCTCACTACTTCAAACACGTCTCGCGTCCGGATCGCGGTGGCGGGGATGATGATCGTCGACGTGGGCGTGGCCGTCCGCGTCCCGGGTCAGAGCGATCTGTTGCCAATAAGCCATCGATTCAGGAAGTCTTCAAGCGTGGCAGTGAAGTCCTGGTGCAGGTCATCAAGGACGGGATTGGCAACAAAGGCCCGACCCTTTCAACATACATCAGTATTCCAGGTCGATATCTGGTTTTGATGCCTGCCCTGGGACGAGTCGGGGTTTCTCGCAAGATACAGGATGACGAAGCGCGACGACGTCTGCGGGTCATCATGCAGGAGATTCAGCCGCCTCCGGGACTGGGTTTCATCGTGCGGACAGCTGGTATTGATCGCAGCAAGGTCGAACTGCAGCGCGATTTGAATTACCTGCTGCGTTTGTGGAAGGTTATCGCGAAGCGGGTCTCCAAGACGAGCGCTCCGATCGACATCTACGAAGAGAGCGACATGATGACTCGTACCATCCGCGATGTGTACGACAACGAGATCGATGCGGTCTGGATCGACGAGCCGGAAGCGTATAAGCGGGCTGTCGAGTTCGTCAAGAACGTGCTCCCCAAGCAAGTCGGTCGCATCAAGTATTACGAAGAAAAAGATCCACTGTTCCATCATTACGGCATTGAGAAAGAGATCGAGAAGATCCAGACTCGCTATGTCCCGCTGGAAAAGGGTGGTTCGCTGGTGATTGACCAGACGGAAGCTCTCGTCGCGATTGACGTCAACTCGGGGACCTTCCGCGTTGATAACAATGCAGAAGAGACGGCTTACCAGATGAACCTGAAAGCCGCGGAGGCGATTGCTCGCCAGCTGCGTCTGCGGGATCTGGGGGGTGTGATTGTCAACGACTTCATCGATATGAAGGACGAACGACATCGTCGGGGTGTCGAAACAGCCTTCCGAAATGCTCTTAAACGAGACCGGGCCCGGATCAAGATTCTGCGCATCAGCCCGTTTGGACTGATCGAAATGACCCGCCAGCGGATTCGTCCGTCACTGCGTCGCAGCATCTATGAGGATTGCCCTTGCTGCCGGGGGACCGGGATCGTGAAGACGGCTGAGTCGGTCTCGATCGAAGTCATGCGTAAGCTGCAGTCGGCTGCAAGCTATGCGGGGGTTGTGAAGATTTCGGCTCAGGTGCACCAGCGTGTCGGGAACTTCTTGGCAAACCGTAAGCGTAAGACGATCATGGAACTGGAAGATTCCTCGAAGGTCACGATCATGTTCGAGTCTCGAAATGATGTTGGCCTGGAGCATCTGGTGATCGAGTGTTTTGACAAGGATGGTGCACCGAAGAAGCACCTTGATTGATGAAATTGGCCGATCCAATCAGGGCCGGAGATTCTTCCGGCCCGGGTGTGGATGGTGCCCGAGAGTGGGCAAGGTGTTGAAAATCGTCCACCAGTTGTGCCGTTTGCCTCGCATGGGGGCGAAATTTCGCTATAATGGCCGACTTCCAAAGTTTCCACTGAATGTCTCCGTTTATCTAAGTACTTGGGTGTAGCATGTTTGCGATCATTGCCGCGAGTGGCCGTCAGATTCGCGTTTCTCCGAACGAACTCGTCCGTATCGACTTCGAAGGGGACGATTCGGTCACCAGTCTGACATTCGAAGACGTTCTGCTGGCTACTAACGACGGCAAATCTGTCATCGGTAAGCCAGTCATCAGCGGAGCCAAGGTGGCAGCTGAGATCGTCCGACGCGAAGAGAAGGGCCCGAAGCTCGAAATCGGCAAGATGCGTCGACGCAAGAACTTCCGCAAGCACACTGGTCACCGTCAAAAATACACGGCGATCCGTATTCTCTCGATCGACGTCCCAGGTCTGGGCAAGTTCGAGCCAATCGCCAGCGCAGACAAGATTGCCGATATGGCAACTGCTGCCAACGCCTAGTTGAAGCAGCCTTGAGCAGACCTCTGCTAAATCATGACGCTCTCGTCGCGCGATGAGTTTAAGAACCCAGGTTGATGCCTGGGTTTTTTCATGCGCGGTCTCTGCGAGGAAATGCCTGTTTTCTGCGTCTGATCCGGGTGGCTGTTAGTGGTCAACAAAGTAGACAACTCGTATTATGTGAGTGTGAAAGCACATCATTGACCGACGATTGTTGGTTTAAAAGTTACGAGGATGGTGGGATCCAAAGTCCTCGGGTGTCAGAAAGTATCCACGGATGTCGAGCGAGATTATCGAGCAGCAGGAGGCGTTTGAAGACCTGTGTGCTCATATCCGAGAGGTCGGAAAAGTTGCCTTTGATACGGAATTCGTCTCGGAATTCACACTGCACCCGCAACTGTGCTTAATGCAGTTTGCGACGAAAGATAGACAGACGTCTGTCGACCCCTTTCTCGTCAAAGACCTCTCCACCTGGTGGCAGATCATGGGGGATGAGTCGATTGAAGTCATCATCCACGGCGGTCGCGAAGAACTGAAGTTCTGCCATCACCTGGGGAAGATCGTGCCCCGGAATGTGTTTGATGTGCAGCTGGCAGAGGGTCTGCTGGGCAAAGGGTATCCGCTGTCGCATGCGAACCTGTGTCGACGGGTTCTTGGACAGGTAATTCATGGGGAGCAGACGCGGACTGACTGGCGGGCGAGGCCTTTGTCGGCACGTCAGATTGAATATGCTGTCGAAGATGTGCAGTATCTGCTTGAGATTCATCGTCGTCAGTTGAAGCGGTTGGAGAAGAAGAAGCGTTCTGACTGGATGACTGCTGAGATGGACCGCATGGTCTATGAAGTGACGCGAGATGATTCCGATGATCGCTGGCGCAAGTTGCCGGGTGTGAGCCGGCTGAATCGCAAGGCGATGCATGTTGCGAGGGAGCTATTTCGCTGGCGGATGGAAGAAGCAGAGAAGCTGGATCGTCCGCCTCGACGCATTCTACGTGACGACCTGCTGATTGACCTGGCGAAGCGACAGCCGAAGAACGTCAAGGACGTCACCGCGACACGCGGGATGGAGCAATCGGGGATCAAGAACTATGCCCTCGCGTTGCTTCAGGTCATGAAAGACGCGATGAAGGCGCCGGACGATGAATGGCCAACGCCGGAAGTGGACGATAATGACTTCAAGGCAGAAGAGCATGTGCTGGGTAAGTTGCTGGGGGTTGCTCTCGCGAATCAGTGTGCGGCTCAGGAAGTCTCACTGACGCTTGTCTGCAGCCACACGGATCTGCGGGACTTTGTCCGCTGGTATCAGAACGGTGCGGGTGAAGATCGACCGAAGCTGGCTGAAGGTTGGCGAGCCGAGATTTGCGGGAACTTCATGACGGATCTTCTAGATGGGAAGATCTCGTTGCGGGTCGCGGATCCGAATTCGGATCATCCGCTGGTGTTTGAGGATTATCGGGCGCACGGATAGGCGACTTAAATTGTCACATGCTCAGCGCTAGGCGCGCGATGTGCCCTCGTGTGAAACTTAGCGTCCAGAACTTCTACAGGAGATTGCGGATCTCCAGGCAAAGTTTGACGCGAAGTTGATCCCTGCCCTCCGCGTCTGCGGAGAATTTCACCGCCCGTCCGCTACCGTTTTACGTGCGATAGCCCACGTGAATTGCAGGCTGATACTGATCAGGTTTCGCATCTGGTTCAAGTACTTTTTCGTCGTTTGTTATTTTCGATTTGTGTGTCTTATGACCAAAAACGTAGATCTCAAGAACCACCTCGAACTGGTTAAAAGACAGGATGATGAGCAGCGATGGGATTCGATCTTCTCACTCGCAAACAATGCAACAGATGAGCTATTTGCAACTACGATCGAGTATTCATCGTCTTCCATTTCTATTGACAGAATACTATCAGCGGATGTGCTAGGACGACTCGGCGATTGCGATTTAGTTACCTCAAACGGGAGTCCTCTGGGAGAAGCATCTTTAGAAATTCTTCTGGGAATGCTTTCTGTCGAGAAGGATGCCAAAGTAACTCTCAGTATCATCACCGCATTGCAACATCATCATCACGACAAAATCATCGATTACGTAGTTCCATTTAAGAACTCATGTTCTGCGGATATACGTCGTGCTGTCGCATTCGCCATCACTGGTTATGTGGATCCTCTCGCAATCAATACGCTTCTTGAATTATCGAAGGACGCTGATATTCAAACGCGAAACTGGTCTGTGTTCGCGATTAGCCAGCAGATCGAATCTTCGTCTAAGGAGATCATCGAGTGTCTACGCAAGTCATGCAATGACGAAAATGATGAAGTCAGAGCAGAAGGACTTTACGGTCTGGCTATTAGAAATGATTCCCAATTCGCAAGGCTGGCGATATCAGTTCTGGATCAAGACTGGGTGCATACATTGGCAATTCAGGCAATCATCAAACGCCCTGTCTCAATCGTGAAAGAGCGGTTAACGGAACTGCTGGCTTGCTCCGATGACGATACGATGAGTAATTTGCTACTACAGGCAATCTCGAAATGTGACATGGATGATTAGTTGCATCAGCACCGTCCCGCACAAAATCCACCAGAATTCGGCAAGTCATTCAGCGCATGAAAAACCCCCGGTGGTTGCCGGGGGTTTTGTTCAATCAACTACGGGTTGACTAGCGTTGGACGCGAGCGGTGCCGCCTTTGGCGAGCTGTTCGACTTCGGGCAACTTGGCCATGGTGACGTCGCCAACGAAAGTTGTCAGGAGGGCGCCGTGAGCCCAGCCGAGGCGGAGGGCTTCTTCTGGCTTGCGGCCGTTGATCAGGCCGTAGATCAGACCAGCTGCGAAGCCGTCGCCGCCGCCGATGCGGCAGATGACGTCGAGTTCCATGGTTGGGCTGACGTAGCGGTTGCCTTCGTGCCACAGGACGGCACCCCAGTTGTGTCGGTTGGTGGACTTCACTTCACGCAGAGTCGTGCCGACGGCCTTGATGTTCGGGAAGGTTTCACGGACCTTGTCGATCATCTCGAAGAAGGCATTCGGATCGAGTTCTGACTTGTGCTCGACGTTCTGGCCAGTGATGCCCAGAGACTTCTGCAGGTCTTCTTCGTTGCCGATGAGGACGTCAACATGTTCGACGATCTTGCGGACCTGCTCCTGGCCTTTGGCTTCTCCGCCGAGGGTGGCCCAGAGCTTGGCACGGTAGTTGAGGTCGAAGGAAGTAACGGCGCCAGCGGCTTTGGCGGCTTTCATGCCTTCGATGATGAGTTCTGAGGTCGTTGAAGACAGAGCAGCGAAGATCCCGCCCGAGTGGAACCAGCGGACACCTGAGTCGAAGATCTTCTTCCAGTCGAAGTCGCCTGGCTTGAGCATGGCGCCGGCTTCGTTGGCACGGTTGTAGAAGACGACAGGAGCACGCACGCCGGCACCGCGGTCGCTGTAGACAGCGGCGATGTTTGGTCCACGGACGCCATCGTGCTCGAACCACTTGTAGATCGGCTTGACGCCCATTTCACGGACGCGGCCTTGGACGAGTTCGCCGATGCCGTAGTTGACCATGGCGGTGCAGATCCCGGTGTTCAGGCCGAAGCAGTCCGACAGGTTGGCAGCGACGTTGTACTCACCACCGGAGACGTGGATTTCGACGGTGCGGGCTTTGCGGAACGGGATCGTGCCAGGATCGAGGCGGTGCACGAGTGAACCGAGCGACAGGAAGTCGTAGGCGGCGTTGCCGGAGGGGATGACGAGTTTGGCTGACATGGAAATGGTCCTTGGAGGGTCGTAATTAGGAATTAGGAATTGGTAATTGGTCGGAAGGGGAATGACGCGGAATGCGTACTCTTAGCTGTTGAGTCGCCTAGTACGCAAGGGACAGGGGGTTGACACCCCCCGCTCGCGTCGATCTTTGGGCTCGCCTCAGATGGTCATGGAGGAGAAGCCGCCGTCGACGACGATGTTTTGGCCGGTGACGAAGGAGGCGGCTTTGTTGGATGCCAGCCAGATGGTGGCGCCGGCGAGTTCTTCTACGTCGCCGAAGCGGTTCATCGGGGTGTGGCCGACGATCTGCTTGCCGCGATCACTGTAGCTGCCATCTTCTTTGAAGAGGAGGCCGCGGTTTTGTTCGGCGGGGAAAAAGCCGGGGCTGATTGCGTTGACGCGGACGTTGGCAGGAGCCCACTCGCGAGCCAGGAACTGTGTCAGGTTGATGACTGCGGCTTTGGCAGCGGCATAGGCGACGACGCGGGAGAGAGGCGTCATGCCAGCCATGGAGGCGATGTTGATGATGTTTCCTTTTTTCGCTTTGACCATGGCTTCCCCGAAGACCTGGCAGGGGAGGAACGCTCCGCCGACGAGATTGAGGTCAAAGACGGTGTCCCAGGCGCCGCGTGGGATCTTGCAGAAGTCGTCACCGGGCTTGAGGGTGGCTTCGGGTTTGTTGCCGCCAGCGGCGTTGACGAGGATGGTCGGAGCGCCGACTTTCTCTTCGATGGCTTTGCGGGCATCGACCAGTGATTCGATTTTGACGGCGTCAGTGGCCTGGAAATGGGCTTTGCCGCCGTTGGCCTGGATCTCTTTGACTTTTGCCATGCCGTTTTCTTCGTTGCGTCCCATGACGACAACGTGAGCACCGTAGGCGGCGAGTGCGTCGCACATCAGGCCGCCGATGGAGCCGGTGCCGCCGATGACGGCCGCGACTTCGCCCGAGAGATCAAACAGGTTTTTCAGGTCCATAGTCGAGATCAGTTCCGATTGAGCGCATAACAGGACTTACCAGTTCGCATCTTAATCAGTGGATCTGTTGCTGTCATCTCCAAACGGTCGGGCGTTGTCGCGGTTTGAAAAAATTTATCTGCGAGATGTCACGTTCGGGGAGGTCTCGACGTGGTACATGCGGGCGTTGATGGTCATGATGACCCCGAACGTCTCGAGGATGACCAGCATCCAGATCAGCGGGTTTTGGCAGCCATGTGTGTAGATTCCGTACACGTGGCCGACAAACAATCCCGAGAGGATGAAGAAGGTCGTCTCGAGAGCGAGGACCATCTGAGCAGGTCGGCTGCTGATGACCATCAGGTATGCTCCTAAGGCCAGCATCAATCCACCGTGGACGGCCTGGAACTCAACCAGTCCGCCGGGAGAGAGAAGGGCCAGACCAAAGCCGTGTGCCATATTTTCCGGGGCCAGCAGACAAGGGATGGCCAAAGCGATTAAAAACAATCCTGTTGTCGTGATGATGATTCTTGAAAGGTGCATGTTTGGACTCCTTTGATGGGGTTGCATTTCGTCAGTTTGAAATGCTCGCCCGTCACCATCTTATACGCAGAATCAGGCCAGCTGGATCAAACAATTCCGGCGTTAGAAACGAAAACGAGCGTCTTGGGTGAGACACCCAAGACGCTCGTGGAGTTCGATTCATGCGAAATATAGATTAGGCCAGGTCGATGTATTCATAGGCACCGATGTCGACTGTGCCACCGACGTAACGTGCAGAGCCGCGTTGATCGCGGGTCAGAGCGATCCCGTTTTCATCGACAGCCAAGGCATTGCTGCCAGCGTCAACAGCTGGACCTTTTCGCTTGAGGGCGTGCGTGGAGGTTGGACCGCCGTTGTTCTTCAACGTCGTGTCGATCACACTTCCGATCAAGATCTGGCCGCTGCCCCCATTGCCGATCTGGTTCCCCTGGCGGTTGTTTCGCAGGTTACCAGCGGAACGAGAGTCAGAGACGATATTGAAACTGGAATTGGCATTGAGCCATCCGACGATGTCGTCGTCAGAGTTTTCCTCGCCTTTGTTACCACCCACGATGGAGTTGTTCATCAGCGTGTCAGAGCCTGTGAAGGCATAGATACCGCCCGCATAGGCTTCGTTGAGGACGATGGTCGAGTTGGTGATGTCCATGTCAGCATAGTTGGCGATTCCGCCGCCCGTGCGAGCTTTGTTGCTGGAGATCGTCGCATTGACGACGTTCATTTCTCCGTCGAGGTTTGCGAGTCCACCGCCGGCATTGGCGTTGTTGTGATTGACGGTTGAATTCTTCAACGTCACGACACCGCCATTGCTGTGAATACCACCACCGGCACCGAAGCGACCCGAGGCACGGTTGCCTGCAATCGTGGTCTGATCGATCACGGTGTTTCCGCCGTTGTTGAAGATACCGCCGCCACCATCATCAGCGGCTGTGCCCTGAGCGATGTTGTTGACAATGCGTGCATTATTGACGTTCATCGTTGAGCCGGCATCGTTCCACAGTCCGCCCCCTTCACGTGCAGCGAAGTTGTTCTGGACAACACCGTCGTTGAGTGTGACGGTTGAACCTGCTCCTGTGACGTGAAGTGCGCCGCCGTTACCTGGCAGGCCAGCTGCACGGTTCCCAGACGCTGCGGTTGCTCCACCTTGTGTGACATTATTGAGAACAACGGTGGCTGCTGCTGCGACTTCGATTGCTCCGCCTGCTCGAGAGGATGTATTGCTGGTGAAAGTTGTCCCGGAGATATTGACTGTTCCGCCGAGAGTGAAGAGCCCGCCGCCTGATCCCCCTGTTCCCGTTGCGTCGTTAGCAGTGATGATTCCGTTGACAATGTTCGTCGTTCCGCCGTTATTGAAAACTCCCCCTCCACCATCATCGGCTGCCGAACCAGCCGCTTTGTTGTTGGCGATATAGACGTCGTTGAGAGTCAGAGTCGAGCCCGCGTCGTTCCAGAGTCCTCCCCCTTCACGGCTGGCGGTATTGTTTTCGACTGAGCCGCCGTTGAAGACGACATTTGAGCCGGCTCCGGTAATGTGTAATCCGCCGCCATTACCAGGATTTGAGCCCGCAAAGTTTCCTTCGCCTGCGATTGTGCTTCCAAGCAGCGAATCGTTGACGGTCAGAGTGGCGCCGGTTGCGGCTTCGATGGCTCCTCCTGCACGAGATGCGAAGTTGTCAGAGAGTTCTGAGTCGTTGATGGTTGTGGTTCCACCATTGACGAATAGCGCTCCCCCACTTCCAGAGACTCCAGTTGCGCCATTGTCTGTGAGCAGAGAGGATGTGAGCGTCAATTGGCCAAGATTGTTATAAATTGCCCCACCACCGTTGATCGCGGCTGCTCCAAGAGCCCGGTTATTTTCCAATGTAGAATTGTTGACCTCGACAGTGCCAGTGTTACCAACATAGATTCCGCCGCCAGAGATGGTCGCATATCCATCGGCGATAACAGTATTTTCAAGGATGGTTGTTCCGAAGAAGGCAGCGATCGCACCACCGTAGTTTGCATCATTGGAAATCAGATCCGAGTTGGCAACGGTCAGCTGTCCAGATCCATTCTTGAGGATTGCTCCCCCGTTACTCAGCAGGAAACTGCCGTTTTCCAGCGATAACCCGTCGAGTGTCACATTCTCAGCCGAGTTGACGTTGAAGATGCGACTCGTGTCATTGGCGTCGATGATGACATTTCCCAAAGTGCCTGTGATTGTCAGATCGTCGGTGATGGAGAGTTCACCCGCCATCAGGTCGATTGTCGTGCCCGCTGTGAAGACAGAGGCGTCGAATGTGATGGAGTCGCCGTCTGCGCTGCCTGCGACGGCATCTCCCACGGCGGCGTTTGTGTTTGCTGCCAGGATCGCTTCACGGAGACTGACCAGTCCGTCATTGGCGACCACGTCGGCTGTCGTGTTGACGACATATGCGCTCAGAAGGATACGGTCTTCGAGGGCTTGAGAAGGGAGGCTGCCGTAATGACGAGAGCGTCTTTGGCGTGAGACTTTGACGCGGCGGTCAGCCGAGCGGTTTGAGAAGGGACGGAGCAGTTGAGTGAAATTCATCACAGGTCGGATCATTGTGGCGAGTCCTTGTTGTTCAAGATGTTCGTCACGCTGCGTCATCCGTTTGCTTTTCCGTCCGAAGACAGACAGAGCCTACGCCAGGTCTCACGAAGACTGGGTTTATCAATATGATCATGGGATGCGAGCGCGTCATTCCGATAGGAGGTTAGGGTGAAACAACTGTCGTGCCGTGTCGCTACAAACCTCCCAAATTGCATAATCGATCAGTTCAATTGAACACGTTTCGGCTGACCTCGCATCAGTGCATTAAAATACTACAGAATGAATGGGCGATCAGAGAGCAAAGCAACTGTTGGCTCTGGCATCAGAATGACATCCCATTGAGTATGCTGCCTGCTGAGAACGCATATGATGCGCTCTGACGTAATTTTTGAGCTCGTTGCCATCATGAATTTGAATTCATGAAACGCCCCTGCCCTTAGAGGCCCGGATGGGGGCAAACAAGCTGACCGGCGCTTCCTACTGGCAGCAGACAAAACGGTTCCGATGGGCGGCTCGTTTACATTGAGCTGGGGATCGATTACGCTTCGGATTTGGTAATTCTCCCGGCGGGAAGCCGGTTTCAAGGAGCGGGCGATGATCGTCGAAGTCAGGCCTCCCAGGCAGTTCAAACGAGAAGATTTGAAGCCGGGCGAGAATCTTTGCACGTACTGCACGGGGACATGTTGTCGGTATTTTGCGTTGCCGATTGAGACGCCGACGACTCGTAAAGACTTTGACCACATGCGCTGGTACATGCTGCATGGGCGAGTGTCGTTTTTCGTCGACCAAGGAACGTGGTTCCTGATGGTCCACAATGACTGCCGTGAGTTGATGCCGGACAACCGTTGCGGCATCTATCAGACTCGCCCGCAGATCTGCCGGACCTATACGACGGACAACTGCGAATACGACGACAAGACCTGTTACGACCAGTTTTTCGAGACGCCCGAGCAGATTGAAGAGTATGCGGACCTGGTGTTGAACTGGGGGAAGAAAAAGAAGAAATCTGTCGAGAAGAGTGGTGTTGTGTCGCTACCTGTGGTGTGAGATTGTGTCGGAAATGTAAGTCGATTTGGTGCGGTTCGCGGAGCCTCACCAGCACCCTACATAGCTATTTAGATTGAGTTTCGAATTTCGATGTCAAACAAACTGATTACTCCCCAGACGCTTAAAGGTTTTCGTGACTACCTGCCGGATGTCATGCTTCAGAAAGAGAAGCTGATTGAGATTGCGCGTCGGGTTTATCGTAGCTATGGGTTCTCGCCGATTGATACGCCGGCTCTGGAGTACAGCGAGATTCTGCTTGGCAAAGGGAGTGATGAGACCGACAAGCAGATGTTTCGGTTTACGGATAACGGCGATCGGGATGTCTCGCTGCGGTTTGATTTGACGATCCCTTTTGCACGCTTCGCGGCGAAATATATCGGGGAGCTTGGGACGCCGTTTAAGCGTTATCACATTGGAACGGTGTGGCGGGCGGAGAAGCCGCAGGCGGGGCGCTATCGGGAGTTCATGCAGTGTGATTTCGATATCATCGGGACCGATTCAAACGCGTCCGACATTGAGACGCTGCTGGTGATCAATGATCTGATCGAGCAGTTGGGTGTGGGCGGGTTTACGATTCGGGTGAATCACCGACAGTTGCTCAACGGGATGCTGGAGAAGCAGGGGTTGCTGGAGCACTCGGTCGCGGTGCTTCGCGCTCTTGATAAGCTCGCAAAGATCGGTCCGGACGAAGTTATCAAGGAGATGGGAGTCACTGCGGGGGCGACTCCGGAGAAGGCTCAGCAGATTCTGGAGTTTGCCGGGCTGACAGGGACTCCTGACGAGATGCTCAATCGCTGCGAAGAACTCGTTGCTGGGAACGAGCGCGGGTTGCTGGGGATCGCGAATCTGCGTGAACTGTTTGCAGCAGCCTCGGCTGTTGGATTGCCTGCCGGGCGAGTGAAACTGGATCTTTCGATCGCGCGTGGTCTTGATTACTACACCGGGACAATCTTCGAGACCTTCCTGGATGCGTTGCCGAAGATTGGATCGGTCTGCTCGGGTGGGCGTTATGACAACCTCGCCGAGCTGTTTACGAAGCAGAAGCTGCCGGGCGTGGGGGCGAGTCTGGGACTTGACCGACTGCTGGCCGCGATGGAAGAGCTTGGCCAAGCGTCGACATCGCGCACGCCGGCGCCGGTGCTGATCACGCAGTTTGATGCGAAGTTCCTGCCGGAATATTTGAAGATGAGCCGGGAACTCCGAGCTGCGGGCATTGGCGTTGAGGTTTATCCGGAAGCCAAGGGAATCGGCAAGCAGTTCAAGTATGCGGATCGAAAGGGCTTTACTATCGTCCTGATCGCGGGCGAGAATGAGTTCAACGAGGGTAAGTGGCAGGTGAAGCACCTGGCGAGTGGGAGTCAGCAGGTCGTTGAGAGTGGGGAGTTGGTGAAGGTTGTGGGAGAACTGATTGGCAATTGATTTCGTAGGGTGCTGGTGAGGCTTTGCGAACCGCACCAAATCGGCGAATGAATGTCGTTTTGGTGCGGTTCGAAGACTCACCAGCACCCTACGGGAGAGTTGAACGATGTTGCGAAAAGTGCTTTTGTCCTGCATCGTTTTCTTTGTCCCGCTATGGGCTTCACTTTGGGCGGAGGACTTGAAGCGGGTTGTTGTTGATGGCGACAAGTCGCATTTTGTCGTTGAGCACACTGACACCCGCTTCATTCCATGGGGGTTCAATTACCTCGGCGTTCATGGACATTTGGCTGAGGAGGAATGGCAGACCGACGCAGGGTGGAAGAAGGTCGAAACAGACTTTCGCGAGATGAAGAAGCTCGGGGCGAATGTTGTTCGCTGGCATTTGCAGGTGCCGACGTATTTGAAGGGGCCGAAGGAGGCGGATGAGGAGCAGTTGGCGCGTCTTGTGAAGCTATTGGATCTCGCGGGGGAGGTGGGTGTTTATCTCGATCTGACCGGGCTCAATTGTTATCGGCTGGCGAACAGTCCGAAGTGGTATGACGAACTGAGCGAGAAAGAACGCTGGGAGGTGCAGGCGTTTTTCTGGGAGACGATTGCGAAGACCTGTGCAGGGCGTCCGGAAGTTTTCTGTTATGACCTCATGAATGAGCCAGTCATCGTTGCCGCGAAGCCGGGGGAGCATCCGTGGCTAGGTGGTGAGCTGGGCGGGTTTCACTTTGTGCAGCGGTTGATTCGCGATCCGGCGGGGCGAGAGCAGGTTGACGTTGCGAAAGCATGGTCGGAGATGATGGTCGCTGCGATTCGTACGCATGACCAGAAGACGCTGGTGACGGTGGGCGTGATTCCCTGGGCGTTTGTGTGGCCGACGGCGAAGCCTGTTTTCTATGCGCCGGAGGTGAAGGGGAATTTTGATTTCGTCAGTATTCACGTCTATCCGACGAGCGGGAAGCAGGACGCGGACCTGAAGGCACTTGATGCCTATCGAGTGGGGCTGCCGCTGGTGATTGAGGAGACGTTTCCGCTGAGTTGTTCGCAGGAGGAGTTTGAAGCGTATCTGGTGAAGGCGGGGCCGAAGGTGAATGGGTGGGTGAGTCATTACTTCGGGGCGACGATTGAGGAGCATCGCGCGGGAGCGGAGCCGGCGGGGGCGTTGGTGGCGAGGTTTTTGGAGTATTGGGCGGGGGTGAAGCCGGAGGCGGTGACGGTGGAGTGAGTTGCCTGGTGTGTCTTAGGCATTGAGTGCGAACACTTGCCTAGAGCCCATCCTCATCCGTCGGCGAAGCGCCGCCACCTTTCCTGAAGAAGACTACCGCGTCGCCCTTAATCTCGCCTCATCGGCGAGCGGGCTCCTTGCTTCCACCTCAAGGGAGAAGGGACAGTACGCAAGAAGTCGCGACATTCTTGCGAATATCGCGACTTCTATCGAGTTTAAAGTTATCGTCGCGTTACTGGTTCATTTCCAGGGTGACAGCCATCACGATGGGGCAGGAAGGGCCGCTGGCTTTGCGGAATTCGAGCTTGGTGATGACATCGGCTTTCTTGGGCTGGATCGAGAGGTAACGCATCTGGGCGCCCTTCTTGAGTTCAGCGGCGAATTCCGAGCCGGGGACGTCGATCCGACGGATGTAGTCAGAGATGTGGACGCCGTTTTGCAGTGGGTGGTCTTCCGTTGAGCCGTCGGCATAGTTGATGCGGACGACCATGACGGTTTCCTTGCCGCCAGTGGCAGGGTAGCCCCAACCGGAGATGCCGCCCAGGATATGGATGGTCTTGGCGGGTGCACCGACTTTCATTTCCACATTGCGAGGCATCGTGGGGGCGACTTCGCCGTTGCTGCCCTGGAGCATGATTGCGTTTCTGGCTTCACCACCTTGTGGGTCGATGAGGTTGAACGGGATCTTCTTGAACATGAAGGTCTTCCAGCTATCGAAGATCAAAGCACCGCTGACGCTGTCGTTCTTGAAGAACATGTCGTGGTGAGTGCTGATCGTGCTCGCCAGACGCATGTCGAGTGGCAGGTACTGACCTTTCTTGGTGAGGAACTCGAGGAGGTCCGTGAGCTCCTGCTTGTTCATGCTCTTCTCGAAGCCTTCCGGCATCAGAGACTGGCGCGACTGGACGAGTTCTTCGATCTGATCTCGCTGGATGACCTGAGTCTTACCGGCGTTGTCGATGACTTCGAGAGTCGTGCGGGATTCGGAGGCGAGCATACCGGTGAAGACGCGGCCGTCCTGATCGAGAATCGTGTATGTGCGGAAGTTGCCTTCCACATCGCGGTTCGGATCCAAGATGTGGATCAGCAGTTCTTCTTTCGGGTGGACGGCCATGCCGGTGAGGTTTGGACCGATGGCAACTCCGAGGTCGCCGTGCTGGTGACACTTGGCACAATGGGTGTTGAAGAGGACCAGACCGGCTTTGGCGTCGCCTTTGGTTTCTGTGATCGAGTGGAAGTCCTCGATGACTTTGGCGCGGTCAGGGTTCGGAAGGCCGCCACCGGCTTTGAGCATCGTGACTGCTCGCTGACGCAGCTGGCGGTCGGGGATGTTGCTGAGGACCTGCTTTTGTTCAATCGAGAGATCGGATGGAGAGAGTTGACGTTTCTCGAAGGCATCCAGAAGGCCTGCAATGGCTTCGGAACGTTTGAGAAGAACATCGATGGCGCGGGCACGCAGGGCTGGAGAGAAGCTGGTCTGACGTTCGATGAGAATCGATGGAACGGAGTCTGCGCGACTCTTGTCGAGGGCTTCGATCAGGCCACGTGCGAGGTCTGGGTTCATGCGAGGGTTGATTTGGCCGACGACATCAGCGACGACTTTATCCGACAGAGGTTGAAGCTGGATCATGTCGCGAGCGGCTGCCAGTCGTTGGTCGATGTTCCCCGCGTCGTTCGTGAGAATTTCCATGTAGCTGGCAATCATGTCGCCGAGGTAATCGTCGAACATGTTGCTGCCCATGGCTCCGGCCAGTCGGACGAGTGCGGAGCGAGTCGGAGCATCACTTTCTTTGAAAAGAGCTTTCAGCTCGGTCACCGTCGCAGGTTGGAGAGACGCGGTCTGGTTGCGTGGCCAGCCTTCGACGAAGCCTGAGAGGACGAGCCCCTTGAGGTCGCCGTTGGCTTTGGTCAGTTCGACCAAAACCGAGTCCATTGCCTGGGCCTGCTGAGGATTGCGGACCAGATTGCGGCTGACGAGTTGAATCAGGTCGCGGTACTGGCCGAGAGCGATCTCGACTTTCTCGTTGCTGGACTGGGTGTCTTTCAGGAGTGCTTGCAGGAAATATTGGGCATTGTTGGCACAGGCCGAGGTCGCGGCATCCCGTTGCCAGCGATCCATGACGAGCCCCTTGGTTGTTGTCCAAGCGGCGAGTTTGTCGCCAACGGCTTTGTTGGCTGGTACATCGGCAGCCCCTTGCAGGACAGCGAGCTTGACTTGGCCGTTGGACTCTTTCGCCCAGTCGAAACTAGTGATGGCATCGGTCAATGCCTCCGGCGATTTGACGAGAGCGAGGTAGGCATTGCGTCGAACACCAGCAGATGGATGTTGAGTGGCGCTGACGAGAGCCGAGGAAACATCGGAGTTATCGGGAGAGATCAAGCCGAGGCCGTCGAGTGTCCAGATGGCGTGAATCGCCGCAGTATTCAGGCCGATTTCGTCAACTGACTTGTCAGCCAGAAGAGCGAAAAGTTCGTTCTTGGCTTCGACATGCTTGCCTTCGATGAGGGCCTGCTGGGCGAGCTTGCGAACGAGCATCGTCGGAGATTTCAAATCAGTGATCAACTGAGCGACGCTGGCCTTGGCGATCTTTGGGGGATGGTAGGCGACTTCGGCTGCTTTCTTGTCACCGCGGTAGACAAGGCGGAAGATGCGGCCGTGAGTCTTGTCACGAAGATCGGTTTCGTAGGCGGCACCTTTGCCGGTCTGGAAGCCTTTGGGAGTCGGGTTGTGCTGGACGATGTAGTTGTACCAGTCGATGATCCAGACGTTTCCATCGGGACCGACTTCGGCCACAATCGGGGCGGCCCATTCATCGTCGCTGGCAGCCAGATTGAACTCGAGGACCGAGGTGAAATCTGAGCCATTGGGGGTGATCACGAAGGTTCCGACGAGGTGTCCGGTTGGACCGCAGACAAAGCCTGTGCGGTTCCACCAGTCTTTCGGATAGTTGCGGGCCGTGTAGATCGCGTGACCGCAACCTGCAGTAAAGCCGCCGTGCTGGTCGACTTGACGGATCTTATCGGTGATCGGCTTGAAGAGGTGTGACTCGGCCATACGACGGGCTTGTTGAGCGGCCATGCCGTAGACGCGTTCGTAGTAGCGGTTGGCCAGTGGCATGTAGACGCTGGGATTGCGGTTGGCGGTCGAGCCGAAGATGATACCTTCTTCAGAGATGCCGATGCCCCAGGTGTTGTTGTCGGTTGAGCGGACGAACTCGAGTTCTTCGACTTTCGGAACGTCGTCCTGACTAAGTTTGAAGCGGAAGAAGCCCTGGCGGAACGGCGTTGATTTCATGCCGTTGAACTCGGGAGCGGAGTTGTTGTACCCCTGCATCGCCCAGACCCAGTTGTCGAGGCCGTACTGGAAGTTGCTGACGCAACCGTGGGTATCGCCCATGTTCCAGCCGGTGATGATCGTCTTGCGGATGTCGGCTTTGTCGTCGCCGTCGGTGTCTTTGAGGAAGATCGTTTCGCCATCGGCTTGAACGAGGAAGCCGTCTTTCCAGGCGAGAATGGAGGTCGGAATGCTGATGTTCTCAGCGAAGATGGTGAACTTGTCGGCCTTGCCATCGCCATCAGTATCTTCACAGATTTCGATGCGGTCGCGACCTTTGTTCTTCAGAGCCTGTTCGTTGGGGTAATCGACGGTTTCGCAGACAGCCAGACGTCCACGGGCATCCCAGCACATCGCGATTGGCTTGGCACCGAGTTGCGGTTCGCTGGCGAAGAGGGCGATTTCGAAGCCTTCGGGAACAGAGTAGTGCTTGAGCGATTCTTCTGCAGGAACGGGACGTTGCATGAGACTCAGGTTTTCACCCTGCTCTCCCCAGCGTGCTGAGGGACGGTAGTTCGGGATCTTCGCACCAACGTCATCATACTCGAACTTCTTGAGGTCCTTAGGGATCTCGGTCATCTTCGGTGCGGTGAAGAGGCCGGGGTCGTGGTAGGGTTCGACGACTGCAACGGGAGTGTTCGCCGACCAGCGGATACCGCGTTCAAGCAGGTTCTGGAAGCCGGGATGATTCCAGGTGCGGAGGTCGTGACCCCAGGCGGTGTAAAAGACGCGTCCTTTGCCGTGAGTGCGGACCCATGTCCAGGGTTCCTGCTTATTGCCGTCGGCCTGTTCGCCTTGCTGGCGGTACTCGAGGACGACGCGGTTTTCTGGGTTGTGCTTGGTGTGGATGTAAGTTTCGTCCCAGCTCTCGAAGCCGCTGAAGTTCTTGAGGAGTTCGTGATCGGTGTTGGCGAGAACGGTGCGGAAGGTGCCGGTGCCGTGACGCTGGAACTGGCCACCCATCAGCTTGACGACGTCGTCGTTATTGCGGAAGCAGAAGGAAGCGCAGTGAAGGGGGACGAATCCACCTCCTTCGGCGACGTATTCGAGGAGTGCCTCGGCTTGAGCAGGTTTGATCTCGTCGATGTTGGCGAAGACGACGAGGGCATCGAAGTGGCCGAGGTTGGCTTTGTTGAGGTCATCGGCTTTTTCGGTGTAGACCATGTCGATCCCCTTGGCGGCGAGGACCGGGGCGATGAGATCTGCTTTTTCGGCTGGTTTGTGGTGACCGCCGTCACCCAGAAAGAGAACGCGGAGGTTCTTGGCATACAGTGAAGAGGTATTTGGAATGGAAACCAGCGTGATGGCAGCAAGGGCAGCCGACAGCCATCTCAATTGAGTCGTCAACATGGGCGTTATGAACCTCTCAGGCATGCGTATTCAAGTAAGCCGATGCGGAGTTCGCCGCTGGCTGGAGAGCAGTCGTGGACAGCAACAAGTCAGAATGTCGGGCACGGAATCATTGTGCCCCCATCATAACAAAGACAAGACCGTGTGTAGGTTATAAATTGAAAACATCAACGCATCAATGAGATCTTGCGCAAAACAGCTTTCATTTTTTACATTAATAGCGAAGCCTTGATTTTTAACGAAGCGGCGATGGCTTTTGATCGCGCGTTTGAAATCGAGAGAAGTCAGTAATGCCACGAAAACGTGGCCAATTCCTGCATCAACGGGGCGCTGGATCACTTACCGGGCGAATGAATCAGATTCAGCAGAGTCACTGGACAGTCCAGTTTTTTGGCGAAGGCTTTTGTATTTTACCAAGACCATGACACGGATCACTTGGGAAAATTGTCTCAATTGGGCAGAAAATCGTCATTACAGCGTTCAGCATTCACTGACATTGACGGCAATCTGAAGGGCCAGTCCGCCTTCTGAGGTTTCTTTGTACTTAGAGTTCATATCGAGGGCGGTCAGCCACATGGTGCGGATGACGTCGTCGAGGGAGACTCTGGCGTCGAGGGGTTCGCGGTGCAAGGCCATGCGGGCGGCGGTGATGGCTTTGATCGCGCCCATGGCATTGCGTTCGATGCAGGGGACCTGAACGAGACCGCCGATGGGATCGCAGGTCATGCCGAGGTGGTGTTCCATGGCGATTTCGGCGGCGGTGGCGGCTTGAGAGGGGGTTCCGCCAAGGGCTTCGGTGAGGGCAGCGGCGGCCATAGCGGAGGAGACGCCGATCTCGGCCTGGCATCCCCCCATGGCGGCGGAGATCGTCGCGCCTTTCTTGAAGATGCAGCCGACTTCCCCTGCTGTGAGCAGGAAATTGCGCATCATGTCTTCATCGTGAGTGCAGAAGCAAAGTGAGTACATAAGCACAGCAGGAATGACACCAGCTGCTCCGTTGGTGGGTGCGGTGACAACACGTCCAAAGGCGGCGTTTTCTTCGTTGACCGCGAGTGCAAAGCAGCTGACCCAATCGAGGACGCGCTGGAAGTCATGCGATTGTGCGCGGACCAATTGAAAGAAGGTCTCGATGTCTTCGGGGACTGGCTGACCAAGGAGTTTCTGGGCAGTGAGAGCAGCGCGACGTTTGACGTTGAGTCCGCCGGGGAGGATGCCTTCATGCTGGCAGCCGCGGTGGATACAGTGGACCATGGCATCGCGGATGGCGCCGAGATCGTGGTCGATCTGTTCATCGTTTCGCCAGGTGCGTTCGTTCTGACGGACGATTCCGGAGATCGTCGTCGATTGTTCGCGACAATAGCGAAGCATATCTGCGGCGGAATCGATGGGGTAGGGAAGCGTCACCGTATGATTAGCAGCCGTCTCGTCTTCTTTGACGATGAAGCCTCCGCCGACGGAATAATAGGTTTCGGTGAGGAGGACTTCGTCACTAGCGTAGGCGGTCAGGGAGATGCCGTTAGGGTGGTAGGGGAGCTGTTCGTTGCGGAAGAGGATGTCTTTATCGCGTGTAAAGGGGATCGTGTGTTGGCCATTGAGGCAGATAGTCCCGTCTTGTTTGATCTGCTTGATCTGGTCGCGAACGAGCGGGACTGGAATCGTTTTGGGATCATGTCCACATAAGCCGAGTTGGACGGCGATGTCGGTACCGTGGCCTTTGCCAGTTTTGGACAGAGAACCGAAAAGGTCGACCTGAATGCGGGTGACGCGTGGCAGTTTCTCGGAGCCGAGTTCATTCAAAAATCGCGAGGCGGCGAGCCAGGGTCCCATGGTGTGAGAGCTGGAAGGACCGATGCCGATTTTCAACATCTCGAAGATGCTGATGGCTGCCATGGGGAGGGCTTTCAGGAGAAAGGATGACTCGTTGAATTGGAGTCATGATTGTCCCATGCAAAGCCGGTATCAGCAAGAGCGTTCTTCGACAGCAGGATGCTGATTTTGGACAAGTGTGACATGTCGAGTTAATGAAATAACCCGTGCCAGCCGGAATGCTGACACGGGTTGATTCGTTGAAGTGAGTTGCTGCCCAAATCAATTAGTTGAGTTTCGAGATATCGATCGTGAACTCGTTTTTGCCTGGCTTAACTTCGAGATTCTCAGCGATGACGACTGCTTCGGTGCCTTCTTTGGGCTTCGGCATTTTCTTCGGTGGGGCATTGGGATCTTCATCGCTGGGGACAGGATCGCCTGAGGTCATTTTGACGGTATGAAGCCCCACGGCGGCTCCACGGTTGTGTTCGTCGAAAACGAGTTCGAAGCGTCCTTTGCTATCAGTTCGTCCGACTGATGGGCGCCCCGCAGCGGGATAGAATTCGATCGTGGCATTGACGATGGCTTGATCGCCGTTCTTAATGTAACCGGTGACTTTGCCGAGATCGGGCATATCACCCTGAGAACAGCCAACTGCCAGGCAGGCGATTGCCAGCATGGCCATGGCAGTCATTTGACGAGTCATGGTGGAGAACCTTAATTGGAGTATGGGCCTGCGAATAAATTCAAGAAGCGTATATGATGTCAGCCGCATCGGAAGACACGGCTGACGCATTGAATGGTGGAACCAGAAGCAGACTAGAATTCGCCGATGACGGTGCCGTCGCGTCGGCTGCAGAGAGCCATGTAGGTTGTGTTGAAATCAATGTTCTGAGACAAGAAACGAACTGCTCCGTCCCCCATCAGGACCTGAACACCACCCTGGTGTGCAGAGCGGAGACCGTTGTGGAGAGCATAGCCTGCCGTGTCGAGGCTCGTTCCAGCTATATCGACAGAGTTGATTGGCCAGCGTGGGACGGTGATATTCATCGTCCAACCGCCCCAGGTACTTGGACCAGCAGACCAGGCCCCACCGACATAGTTGCTTGGGCGTGAATCGATGCGTGTACCGCTGATGGGATCGACTGTTTCTGACGAGTGTTCACCTACGATTAATGTGTTGCTCAGACCATCGGAGACATCAGCCATGTCGATTGGCCCCAGGCCAGAGTTCCATGCACCGATGACACCTTCATACTGCATCCAACCATAGCCGGTCCATGTTGATGGCGTGCGTGCCCCTGGAGTGGTCTGTTGAGCTGCGATCGATGAAGGGAAATAGTACATGCCCATGATGCCGACGTAGTCAGCAACTTGAACCGGGTAGGTAGCCGGTGCACCAAGCTGGCTGACTGAAAGAGCGCCAGCTGTGTTATTACGAGTCTTGTTGAGAGGGCTGCTCGGGCAGTTGAGGTTTGGAACAATCAGCTGAGAGACGACACGCCAGTTTCGGTTGAGCCCCTGAGAACCCTGGTCGGTGAAGTCCTGATCGGTGAAGACCATGGAATCGTAAGCAGGACCTTGCTCCATATTCGGGAGCAGAAGGGTCAACCATGAGGCACCACGACGCTGTGCAACGGTTTCACCAACATTGGCGGGGAAGACTCTGAAGGTGTCGTGGTAGTTGTGAATGGCCAGACCAAGTTGCTTGAGATTGTTTTTGCAGCTACTGCGTCGAGCAGCTTCTCGCGCCTGTTGAACTGCAGGAAGGAGAATTGCAACGAGCATGGCAATAATGGCGATGACAACAAGCAACTCGATCAGTGTAAAGCCAGTGCGATTTCTGGCTGGACGTGGCGGGAACATGTTGGCTCCAGATGAAGAGAATTAGAATGAAGGAACAGAATGTCCAAAACACCTGGTCTTGAGAGACTCAAGGCACAGGTGTCAAATTGATTTGTACAATCGTTTCAGCGACTGGGGCTGCTGGCAATCAATTGATGAGGAGTCATTCACTGAGCTTTGCGACGTCGAAGTCGAAGATGTTTTTGCCAGCTTTGACTTCAATGTTCTCGCCAAGGCTGAGGAATTCTTTACCTGACTTTGGTTTCGGCATCGGCTTACGGGGAGCGGCGTCATCATTGGCTTCAGTTGCAGTTTGACCTGACGACATTCGGACATTATGAAGACCTATTTTCGCACCGGGTTCCTGGTAAGCGTAATAAAGGGTGTATTTGCCGCTCTGATCAGTTTGCCCCATGGACGGCCGTCCGTCTTGAGGAACGAATTCAATCAATGCACCGACAACGGGAGTTCCGGCATTTGATATTGTTCCGGAGACTTCGCCCATTGGTGGCTTGTCACTTCCGCTGCATCCAGCGGATATTGTGAGGATAATGAGCGTCAACGAGTGAAGAAGGTTTCGATTCATGAGTGAGTTTCCAAAGAGGGAGTTCGCTTGAGATGTGTCCAATGAACCGACCAATTAGAACTCGCCCACGACGGCCCCGTCGTTGCGCTGAAGCAGAGCCATGTAAGTCTTGCTGAAGTCCATGTTGTCAGACAGGAAGCGGACTGCTCCGTCGCCCATGAGAACTTGCACGCCCCCTTTGTGTGCAGAGCGAAGTCCGTTGTGGAGACAGTAGTTCCACTGTTGTGTGTAGTTACCAGAAAAAATGCTGTTGTTAGGAAAGCGTGGGATGGTCACATTCATTGTCCATCCCCCCCAATAGCCTGCTCCTGAATGCCATGCGCCGCCGACATAATTGCCAGGCCGGGCGTCGGATTGTGTTCCGTCGATAGCCATCATGTAGTTGGAGTGCTCACCGACGGCGATCGTGTTGCTCAGGCCATCTGTGACTCTGGCCATTTTGACTGGTGGCAGATTGTTGTTCCAGATGTTGATGATACCGCGGTCCATCATCCAGCCGTAGCCGGTCCAGACTTGTGTACTGCTATTACCGGCGAATCCCCACTCGTCGCCGTTCACGGGATTGAAGTATCCACCTGCGATACCGACGTATTCAGGAACCTGGACAGTGATGGTGTTAGGTGCACCCAAAGCGCGGGTGGCAGTATGAGTCGTGTGATTGCGAGTACTTGGCATGGGGCTGGACGGGCAGTTGAGAATGGGGACCCGAAGCTGCGACATGATGTTCCAGCTGCGGTTGACAGAGTGCTGGTCACTGTGGTCGGAGTCGACGAAGACAAACTGATCGTAAGCCGGGCCTTGCTCGAGGTTGGGAAGAATGTGAACGAACCAGGAAACGCCACGAGGACCGGTATCGGAGGTCCCTGAGACGCCCGTGTTTCCCGGGAATACGTTGAAGGTGTCGTGATAGTTGTGGATGGCAAGGCCGAGTTGCTTGAGGTTATTTTTGCAGCTGCTGCGTCGGGCGGCTTCGCGAGCCTGTTGAACGGCAGGCAGAAGGATTGCGACTAAAGACGCGATAATGGCGATGACAACCAAGAGCTCGATGAGCGTAAATCCAGAGCGACCGGGAGAGAGAGGACGAGTTTTTGACATGAGGCCTCCGAAAAGAATAGAAGTGAGATGAGTGATGATTTTAAATGAGACTTGGAACGCATCAACAAAATCTTGCCTGTCGAGCGATGGTATTGAGAGAATATTCGCCCTGATATTCATTAATCAATAAAATTATGCAATTAAAGTACCAGTCTGTTTTGCCCAGTGATCAGCCGTTACCTTATTGCTCGACAAAACATGGCCTTTCGGCTCCCGTTGCAGACAGTATGCCATTTCAGTTCATGTTCAGATAATTCCATATCGACTATTACAAAGGCGCACGAGGGAATGATTCTTGCGCATATAAAATACCATGACTACCTGAACGCACCAGTGATGACCTAATGAATTCAACAGATGTGGATGCGATGGGAAGCCTTATTTCGTGGCATGTCTGATACTTTTTTCAACACTGACCGAACTCGCGAATTCAATTTGCGACTCGATTTCGTTTTGTGTTTTGAAGCTGTAGTTGTCGGGTTTTCCAGTGGGAGCGACTATTTTTGCCTGTCGTTGAAACTTGGTAAAATTGGCTCGAACATGGGTCGGGTATTGACTGGTACTCAATTAGCACGCATATTGGATGCAGAGTTCCTGCTGGTTCAGATAATACAGATTGAAGAGATTCATGAAGCCAGTCTTCGAGCAATTGATTCGTCCCGAAGGGACTTCGTTCCGGTGTTTTGATCGCACGGAGATCCGTACGCCCGCGAAGTGGCATCGGCACCCCGAGCTGGAGATCACCTATGTGGAGCGCGGGTCAGGGACACGGATCGTGGGGGACAATGTCTCCCCTTATACGAATCATGACCTGGTCTTCATCGGGCCGAACCTGCCTCATACCTGGCAGTCGGATCAGTACCTGGGTAAGCGGTTCGATCGACACCCGGCTGCGGTGATTCAGTTTCACCTGGACTTTCTCGGCCCGACGTTCTTCGAGTTGCCGGAGTTTGCGTCGATCAAGTCGATGCTGCGTCGGTCTCAGTTGGGGCTGTGGTTTCCTCCGGAAGAAGCGGCCCAGTTGGGCACGATCATGATCGAAATGATTCATGACGATGGCCCGACACGGATTCTGCGTCTGATTTCTCTGCTCAGGCAGATGTCGGAAGTGGAATCGTCGTTGACTCTGGCAAGTGAAGGCTTCTCTCCTCGTTTCGATGAGCGGACCGAAACGCGCATTCAAAATATCTGTCAGTATATCAATCAGAATCTGCGGGATCCTGAACTCGACCACCTGACTCTGGCTGAGCGGGCGCGGATGAATCCGTCTGCTTTCAGCCGATTCTTCAAGCGTTCAACGGGGCGAACGGTCACGCAATACATCAATGAATTGCGTATCGGGCTGGCGTGTCGACTTCTGGTGGACACGGAAGACAGCATTATTGATGTCTGTCTGGAGTCTGGTTTCAACAACGTGTCGAATTTCAATCGACGGTTCCGTGAACTGCGAGGAACGACGCCGCGAGAATATCGACGCCAGTTTGCCGCTCAGCTGGTCGCCAACTGAAGTTCGTCAGATGACGTCGCGCTCACAGCCGCAAAGTTCGCGCAATTGGCGAAACTTGCGGCTGATTTTTTGCTGAAATGGATGCATTGCCTTCGCACAGGCTGCTCGAAACCGGGGTAATCTTATAACCGCCATGGGGATACTCATTGTGCTGATCTGATCATGAAGCTGACAGGTAGTCGATAAATGCGTATTGGAAATGCCATGTGGTTGCGAACCCTGGGTGTGGTTTTGTTGATGCTGATAGTCAATGTCAGCGCGGCGTCGGATCGCGGGCGAATTCTGGGTGATGCGAAGACGTGCTTTCTGCCAAAGTTTGCGTCTTTGTTTTCTGTCTATGGGAAGAATGCGTTTGTCGTTCTTTCGGAAACGGCGGATGATGAGGCGATGCCGGTGATCGCGGCGGGGACGATTGGTCGCGGGCGACTGGTGGTCATGGGCAAAGAAAGTTACCTCGATCCCAAGCAACTCGAACACGCTGATACGGGTGCGATTCTCAAGCAGCTGTTTTTATGGGCTGCCAAGTCGACGCCCGATCGTCAGTCGTCTCTGAAGATCGGGACATGGGACTGCAAGGGGCTCTCAGAGACGCTGAGCCAGAAGGGGTTCGCGATCCGAGATATCACCAAGAAAATTCCAGCAGGTCTGGAAGGGATGGATCTCGTTGTCGGGACGCCTTATGGACTTACCGAAGCAGATACTTCTGCGCTCGTTGCGTTCGCCAGAAAGGGTGGCGGGGTGATTCTCGCCGGTCAGAGCTGGAGCTGGGCCCAGAAGGAAGGCAATAACGAGCGGACGATTGCTACGGAGTTCCCGGGCAACCGCGTTGCCAGAGCGGCCGGTATTTTGTGGCATACCGAACTCGTGTGGAGCAACAACGAGACACCGCCAGCGATTGCTCCCGAGTCTCCATCGACACATGCCTTGGCCGCATTGACGTTGCTGCGGACGACACCGGCGAAAGAGATCCCGAAAGTGACTCTGAACAACGCCGTTTATAATTTGTTGAAGACCGTCGAGATTCTGCCGACGGATGATCCCGACTTCATGCCGGAGCTGAAGAGCGCGCTGGCTCAACAGTTTGGCGGGCAGGAGGTCATTCCATCGAAGCAGAACAAGATTACGAATCAGAATCCGCTGGCGAGAATTGCCGTCACTGTTGCGACGAATCGCGTGCAGAACCTGCCTGTCGAGCAGATCGTGGCATCGCCTATGGCGGAGTTTTTCCCTGGCATACCGCCAAAGTCTGCTCCACGTGTTGAGAAGACGATCAAGATTGATCCGAAGACCGTTCGCTGGCATTCAACCGGACTGTATGCCTCGGCTGGGGATGTCATCACGGTTACCGTGCCTGACGATGCGACGAAATCAAAACTGAAGCTGAGAATCGGGACACACAAAGACAAGCTGTGGCATCTCGACAAATGGGAACGGGCGCCGGAAGTCACTCGGACGTTTGATGTGACGTCGAACGTGATGAAGATCGCCTCGGCATTCGGGGGATTGATTTACCTGGAGGTTCCCGAAGAGTGTTCGCTCAAGCCATTTCAGATGAAAGTTGCCAACGCGGTTCAAGCCCCGAGATACGTGCATGGGGAGACGACGTCGGAACAGTGGAAAGTCGAACGGACTTATGCTGCTCCGTGGGCAGAAGTCGGTTCTGATAAGTTGATCTTTACGGTCCCGACGGCTGACATTGTTCAACTGGAAAATCCCCAGGAGTTAATGACGTTCTGGAACAAGATTATGGACGCTGATGCGGAACTGGCTGCGATTCCTTATGACCGCACGTCACCGGAGCGTTTCACCTTCGATCAGCAGATCAGCGCCGGGTATATGCACGCGGGTTATCCGATCATGGCGTTTCTCCCGCAGGCCAAGGAGATGATGAATCTGCCCGAGTTGCTGCAGAAAGGGAACTGGGGGGCATTCCATGAACTGGGACATAACCATCAGGAGCCGGAATGGACCTGGGACGGACTGGGAGAAGTAACGGTCAACCTGTTCTCTGTCTACAACTTCAACTCGATCTTGCCGCAGGCGCGTCAGCATGATGCAATCGATCTGGATGAACGGATCAAGAAGGTCAAAGAGTTTCAAGCGAAAGGAGATACTGATGATCCATTTGCGCGATTGATTCCTTATCTGGAACTCAAAGAGCAGTTCGGGTGGCAGCCGTTTAAGAACGTCTTTGCGAAGTATCAGAAGATTCCTAAAGATCAGAAGCCCAAGTCTCTGCAGGAGCGGAAGGATTTGTGGCTGGTGATGTTCTCAGAAGAAGTGAAGCATGATCTCACGCCGTTTTATGACTTCTGGAAGTTCGGCGCGAGCGATACTGCCAAGCAGAAAGTGCAGCATCTTCCGCCCTGGAAGGGGCCGGACAGGGCGTATTTGAACTAATCGATGGTCGAGAAGGCTGGGTGCGAAGTTGGCTCAATTGGACTTTCCCATCTGCTCGCCCCTGCATTACTATCGGGAGAATACACCTCACGTCCGACTCACCTTGACGGGACTCCCTTCGACATGCCCTCGCCGACCGCCTCTTTGTCTGGCTCGACTACGCCCAATGCAAACGTCTCTGCTTACGAGAAACTCGGCGTCTTCTATCTTGGCCGGAGTTATGACCTGGCGAACCGCTCCGTCCAGCCTGATCTGGTTCTGTATGATTCTAAAGATCTGATGACTCACGCTGTCTGTGTCGGCATGACCGGCTCGGGCAAGACGGGGTTGTGTCTGTCGCTGCTCGAAGAGGCGGCGATCGATAATATTCCCGTCATCGCCATTGATCCGAAGGGGGATCTGGGCAACCTGATGCTTACGTTTCCTGATCTTTCTGCGGAAAGCTTCAGTCCCTGGATCGACGCCGACGAAGCGACCCGTGCTGGCCAGACCGCTGATGAATATGCCAAGACCATCGCTGACCGCTGGAAGTCCGGACTGGAAGAATGGGACCAGACTGGCGAACGCATCCGGATGTTCAAAGACTCCTGCGATGTCGCGATCTACACGCCCGGCTCAAATTCTGGTTTGCCGATTACGGTCCTTCGTTCTTTCACTGCCCCATCAGCTAAGATCCTCCAGGATGTGGATGCTTTTCGCGAACGTGTTACTGCATCCGTGTCTGGCTTGTTGACGCTGCTTGGTATCGACGCGGATCCGATTCGCTCGCGTGAACACATTCTCCTTTCTAACATCGTCAGCAGAGCTTGGCAGCAGGGGCAGGATCTTTCGCTGCCTGGATTGATCAAGGCAGTTCAGTCTCCCGGGTTCGACAAGATCGGCTACATGGATCTCGAATCGATCTTTCCCGAGAAAGATCGCATGGGCCTGGCGATGCTGCTTAATAATCTGCTGGCTTCGCCCAGTTTTGCTGCGTGGATGACGGGGGATGCTCTCGACGTCGGAAAACTTTTGATGACGCCGACTGGCAAGCCGCGCATCAGCATCATGTCGATCGCTCATCTGTCTGACACCGAGCGGATGTTCTTTGTCACGATCCTGCTCAACGAGATTCTTGCCTGGGTCCGTTCACAGCCGGGAACATCGAGTCTGCGCGCGATCCTTTATATGGACGAAATCTTTGGTTACTTCCCGCCGACCGCCAACCCGCCCAGCAAGCAGCCGATGTTGACGCTGCTCAAGCAGGCTCGGGCGTTTGGCCTGGGGATCGTCCTTGCGACTCAGAACCCTGTTGACCTGGATTACAAAGGTCTTTCGAACACCGGCACCTGGTTTATCGGACGTCTGCAAACCGAACGAGATAAAGCCCGCGTTCTCGATGGCCTTGAAGGGGCTTCGACCCATGCTGGAAATCCATTCGATCGCAGTAAGATGGATGCGACCCTGTCTGCCCTGGGCAAGCGGGTTTTCCTCATGCACAATGTTCATGAGGCGGAACCAACGGTCTTTCAGACACGCTGGTGCTTGAGCTATCTGCGTGGCCCGATGACGCGAAACCACATCATCAAACTGATGGCTCCTCGTAAGGCGCCCGTCGATCCCAGTTCGCCGGCTCCTGTTGCACCTCCGGTCTTCGCTGCTCCTTCGCCTGCAGACCATGCGTCGCTGCTGAGCGAGACGACACCGACGGAACCGCCACTGATCCCGAATGCGATCTCTCAGCGAATATTCACTGCGTTGAAACCGATTCCCTCGGGGAGTCACCTCGCGTACCGGACTGGCATCTTTGGCCGTGGCAAGCTTCACTATGTCGACACGAAATCGAAGGTCGACCTCTGGCGTGACTTCTGTCTTCTCTACATGATTGATGATTCAATCGTCGCATCGCTGTGGGACGAGGCCAGTTCGCTGTCCTGCCAGACCCTTGATTTTGAACATACTCTCGATCCGCAGGCTCACGCCATCGATCTGCTCCCCGATCTTCTCAAGCCGACCAGTTATACGCGATGGCACAAGGAGCTCAAGAACTTCCTCTATCGCGAGAAGACGCTGCACCTGATCTTCTCCCCTGAGTACAAAGAATACTCCGATCCTGACCAGTCTGAGGCTGACTTCCGTCAGCATCTCGTGCAGCTTCATCGCGAAGAACGCGATCTGCAGATCGAGAAGTTGCGCATGAAGTACGCTCCTAAGATCGATGCGCTCAAAGATCGCATTCGCAAAGCCGATGAGAAGGTCGCCGTCCAGAAGGAGCAGGCGAGTTCCCAATCGATGTATACGGCGATTTCGTTCGGCACCTCCGTTTTGGGTGCCCTCTTCGGAAAGAAGGTCGTTACGGCCAGCAATGTTTCGAAAGCAGGGACGACGATTCGGAATGCGTCCAAGATCGGCAAGGAGCGAGGGGACGTGTCCCGTGCGGAGGAAGACCGCGACATCCTCATCGAGAAGCTCCACGAACTCGAAGAGGAATTCAACGCCGAGACTGCTCAGTATCAGGCACTTACCAAAGCCGAGGACCTCCCTGCAGAGGATTATCCGATTCGCCCGAGAAAGACCGACATCCAGGTTGATGAAGTCTCTCTTGCCTGGGTGCCGTTAGCGCTGACGAAAGACGGCCGCACGGAACTGCTGATTGATCTGCATGAGTAATCATCTCATTCTGCCCCTTCTCCCTCGGGGAGGGGCGACGCTTCGTCGACGGATGAGGGAATTCTGCGACTTCTACCCACGCCTGCAGTCTCACAAAATCCACCGCATTCGCACATCTCTTGTTTCCTTTCTCAAACTGCTTGCAATCTCCCCCCTGGATCTGCCTAAGATGAAAGACACATCCCTGTCTGACATCAAAGGTCTCGTATGCGCCGTAAAATTATCTCGCTGCATAACATCTCGACGTTCTTCCGCTGGGTGGGGTTTGCCATCCTCTTGTTAGGTCTGCTCGCCACGCTTGGCTCTGCGGCGTTACCGTTTTTGCCAATCGCACCGCAGCTGGGGCCTGGAGTGGCGGGAAATCTGGGCTTTGCCATCGTCACTTCCATCGCGACTGCATTCACGACGATTCTCTACGCTGCGTTTGCCTTTCTTGTCAGCGAGATGATTCAGTTGATGCTTCGCATGGAAGTCGATGTGAAGCAAATTCGCTTCTCAATCGCAGACGGGAAAGGCATTCCAGCAACCGCTCTAACCACCATATCACCACAAGTCGTACCGCTATCCCCACAGGCCTCAACAACGTCCACATCCGATGACGCCATCGAGATCGATCTTCCCGCAGCCGCGATCCCGGAACCTCCCCCCGTCAAACCTGCCATGGACCTTTATGCAGAACGTGATAAAGACGTTCCCTTTGACATTCTGATTACCCCCAAAGGTGACGCAGCCAAGCTTGAGGAAGAAGAGGCCACCGACTCTTCACCTGAGATGCCCGTCTTTGAGACGCATGAAGAGGAGACGCCAAAGGTTGATACTCGCCCGATCAGTTATTGCCCCAGTTGCAATGCCATGATCCGTTACAGGCCTGAGAAGAAGGGCAAAGTCATTAAATGCCCGAAATGTTCTCAGCCGTTTCGGATTGGGGTGTCATAAAGCCCAGAGAGACTGGAACGCAGAGGGAACAGAGTTGAGCAGAGGTCGCAGAGAAGACATTTTTTTCAACGCCAAGGCGCTGAGATGCGACGTGAAGAAAAAAGAGGTGGTGAATTAATAGAAGAGTTCAGACTCTGTGTCCTCTGCTCAACTCCGCGTGCTTTGAGTTCCAGTCTTTTTTCTTGCGCATAAAAAAAACCTCGCGAAGTCAGAAACTTCGCGAGGTTTTATCAACGCTTGGCTTTCGCCGAGCGAGGCCGACGGGGCTCGAACCCGCAACCTCAGCCGTGACAGGGCTGCGCTCTAACCAATTGAGCTACGGCCCCAAGTGCTTCATCTGCTGATGCCGACACAAGTTGCGTCAGAATCCTCAGTCCCCGCACGAGGGAAGGTGAGATTATATCGTCCCCCTATTCATCGTCAATCATATCGGGTAAATTTCAGCCAGATGTGGGCAATTTCGCCGAATACAATCGTCAGGACGCCGTATCCTCATGCGAATACATCACTTGAGTCGATGCCAGTTTCTGAAATGGCGGGTCCCTGTCGTTGTTGGCATCTTTGCTTTCCTGGCTGGTTGTCCTGCGTCGCCAACGCAGACTGCGCCTGCAAAGCAAGCAGCATCCTCAGCCAGTCAGACACAAGTTCCTGACGAGCGGTTCACTCAATCGGAGCCTCTTGCACCCTCACCTTCTGATACGCCTTCTTTGACTTCAGCTGCTATGCCAGCCAAACCGAAGCCGGTCGAACTGCCTGACGAAGAGACTCTCGATGAGCACGGGCTGTCTCGGATTGACGCTGCTCCCTTCATCTTCATCTCTGACCTGCGTGTCGATCAGCTGCAGCCAATCATTGAGACCGCTCCTGCATTGATTGTGACGTGGGATCAGACGTTTGGACCAATGACGAAGGCGCCGACCTGGGTTGTCTTCATCATGGAGAAGGTTGAGCCATTCAAGAGACTCAATCTGCTACCGCGCGATGGCGCTGCGGTTCCTCATGGGCTTCAGCTGGAAGACCGGGTGTGGATTCGTGTACAGGAAACAGAGTATTACACGCGTCACCTCTTTCTCCATGAAGCAACGCATGCTCGGATGATGGCTGTTTCGCAATTTCAAGGTGATGGGACGCTCTGGTTTCATGAAGGCATCGCCGAGTACATTGCGACACACACTATTGATACAGCGACATTGAGAATTCAGTTAACCGCATGGCCACGCGATCCGCGTCAATTACCTGGATGGAATCACTTTACGAAACTGCAGGAAGCCAATCAGGCCGATCGCACCTCGACGCTGCCGTGGATCCTTGCTTATCAGGCCGACAGTTACCGTCGACGTGATGGCCAGCCTTATGCGGACAGTTGGGCGCTGTGCCAATTTCTGAGTTTGCATCCACAATACCGTGACGCGCTTTCACGTTGCCTGAAGTCTTCGAATTGGGAGAGCGTTCTCCAGGAACTGACTGAGCCCTTGTTGAAGGACTCGACGATTCAACTCGAATGGCTGGCGTGGCTGGCTGCCATCAGCCCACGTGATGACTCGATTCAGCCTATTGTTTCGCAGCCGAGCATGGAAGCAGTAACACTAGCGCCTTTTCCGGTTCAGACATGGGTTGATTCAAGTAGCGATCAGTTGTCTGGCGGACCGACAGAGATCAAGGTCGATGGTCGTGTCAAGATTCGAGCGAAGGACCGGGAGGTTTCGTCAGGACCAGATGGAGTGACCGTCGAGTACCGTCATGGGTATCCTCTAGGGGCAGTCCTGGGAGTTATCACAGGTAGAGACCTGAAAGGACAGGTGGCAAATCCGTTCTCACATCCGAGAATCATCAGTGGTCGGCTGAGCCTGGACATTCCTGAGGGTGAGTTTCTCTATCTGTCGATTAATCAGTTTCCACAGTCGATCATTCTAGATCAGCCTGCTTACCGGGTTCGAATTCCCGCTTCGGAATGATCTTCAATTGACGGTCGTTTTTTGACGACTTTCAAACCCCACCGCGCACAAGACGACCAGTGGCCACACCTGCAGCGCGAGTCGATGAATCGACGTGCCCAGATGCCAGTCCAAATCATGTGGCGTTGTTAGATAGGCAAGGTAATAACTGCCCGTTAACGCGACGATAAACACCAGCGCAATCACCGTTCCGGCGACTGATATTCGCCATCTCGTCATGACGCCAACGACCACCAGCGCGACTAGTAGACACACTGGCCAGCATGCTTTCTGCCACAATAGAAATTCGATGAACTTCCAGATCATCTCATGACGCGTCGGATCAGTGATCAGTTCGGTCATGGAAACCGTCCGCGTTGCCAGTAGATCAGAAGGCGGTGCATAGAGCAGTTTGAAAAGTCCGAGGACCAATAACACAGGCCCTGCGCCTTTGATAAAGGTGATCACTCCCGTCGCCATCATCCCTCGACGCCAGGAAATGAATCCGGCGATCAACGCAGCGATTCCCATCGCGACGAGGCCTTCATTCTTCATCCACGCCGACGAAGCTGCTAGAAATCCAGACATCAGCAGCCACCACAGGAAGGCTTCTTTCTCTCGTTGGCTCGCCGCTTTCGTCAGCGCGACACAGGTGCCCAGCAGAAATGCAGATAACGGAATGTCCGCAATCTGCCAGCTCAACTGTTCCCCATACGCCGACCACGACAACATCACCAGCCCCACTGTCGCTCCCCACATCAGGCCGGCTCGTTCAGTGGCGAGGACAACGATCAACATCACCAGCGACACAAGTAAGATGCCCTGAATCACCAGCGGGTCACTTGGATGTTCGATCCCCTCGATGCCCCACATTCGTGAGACCGACAATGGTAGCATCAGCGGGTAATCGCCGTGTCCCATCGGATCGACCTGAAAATCATGAGCCAGCCCAAACGTCCCGCGTACGAAAAACTTCGCACGCACATTCCAGATCATCACCGCATCCCACCAGCCATCTGGCCGCACGCGATGATGGTTCCAGCATTCAGCCCCAATCATCCCTAGAGAAACTATCAAGCAGACCAGTGCGATGAGTGAGATTGATGAGGCGGTTTTTACTGCAGATAAAGGCTCACTAATTCCATTTGAGATTCTCCCTCCCCACCGCATCCCCACACCCACCGAGACTCCTACACTCACCAATCCATCTACCAGCAACACCCACAATGGCTGTCCATCGGCGACCATCATCAGCAGGAAGAGGAGACACGAGCTTAACGACACCCCGACAAGTGGCCCGAGCGCCAGCGACCACCCGAGTCGACCGCGCTGCATGGGCGGCAAGAGTGCCAGACACAGCAGGACTCCCATCAGGACAGCACATCCCGTGCTGATCCAACCGATCATCGTGAGCCGCCTTTCGGTGCCACCAGGATCACGCCCTGACCATAGTTCTTGATTACGTCGACATCGGTCCGAGACATTGTCTTCTCCACCTGTGTCGGAGAAAGGCAGTCGACCAGCGTCACCTGATCAAGATCCTGCTGAGTGACGACAATCGGCGCGAGAACGTACTGTGAGATGATCCAGGCTTCCGATTTGGGCAATGGCTGTCCCGGTTCTTCGATCTGGTCATAACCTAGGCGAAAGACCTCGCGTTTCAAATCGGTCTTCAGCGGTTCGAGGCGATTGCGATACGTCGCGACAATGTCATCGACGCCGGCTTTGAGCCCATCGCGTGATGCCGAAACGCCACTCCACTTCCCTACCAGTACGAGCGACATGATCGTCAGCAGAATCAGCTTGCCAAGCCATGTCATCTGCTCATCTACCATTTTGCACTGCAGTTTCACGTTAAATCACTGGCTACTGAAATGTCTGGACAATCCCGACTTCGCAAAAATCCTTCCCAGTCTGCCTAATTAAACTCGAAATCACACTGGTCAACCATCTAAACTCAATGAAAACTCGATGAAGTCGCAACGCGCTCAAATACTTCTTTGATTTCCTTCCCTGATTAGAGACCCAACCGCATGACGCTCCGCCTGCCTAAATTGCCCAGCCTTGTTCTCCGCTGTTCTCTCGCCCTTATGCTCGTCTCACTGGGGGTTTCCTCCCTGCCTTCTGTCTATGCCCAGGACGAATCCAAAGCTGAAAAGAAAGAAGACGAGAAGAAGTCAGATCAGCCCGCTGTCGAGATGGGCAAAATCGAAACCGACAAGGATTCCACAGAACCCAAACAGCAAGGCAACACGTTCGACAGTGAGATCTCGCTTGCTGGCCAGAGGATTCCCTTTGCTGCTGCTGTCAAATCGATCGTTGTGACGACCGATGATGGCAAGTCGAAAGCCACAATCTACTACACAGAGTATTTGAAGAAGGACGTCGCTGAAAGCAGCAAGCGTCCGATTACCTTCTGCTTCAATGGTGGTCCTGGCTCGTCTTCGATCTGGTTGCACATCGGCGGGTTGTCGCCGAAGAAGATTAACTTCCAGCCGAACGAACTCATGCCAGAGACCTATTCTCTGGATGACAATCCAGACAGTCTTTTTGATCTGACAGACCTCGTTTTCATCGACCCTGTGCTTACTGGCTATAGCCGACCCGAGAAGGATGATGAAAAAGCCAAGTTCCTCGGTCTCGAGAACGACATTCAATCTGTCGGCGAATTCATTCGTCTTTACCTGACGAAGAGTGGCCGCTGGAATTCTCCGATGTACATTCTTGGCGAAAGCTATGGCGGTATCCGCGGTCCAGGTCTGGCTCACTATCTGTATGATCGACACTACATCGCGACCACGGGACTGATTCTTGTTTCTCCTGTTGTTGATTACCAGACGCTGTCTGCTTCAACGAGCAACGATCTGCCTTATGTCCTGTTTCTCCCAAGTTTCGCTGCGACCGCCTGGCATCACCACAAGACTGATCCGGATCTCGGCAGCGATTTGCCGTCTTTTGTCAAAGAGGTCGAGAAGTTCGCGCTTGGCAAATACTCGACAGCACTTCACAAAGGCGATTCACTTTCCAACAAGCAGAAAGAGGCGATCGCGGAAACCATGTCCGGCATGATTGGTCTCTCGAAGGATTACATCCTCCGAGCCAATCTGAAAATCAGCATGTCACGCTTTGGCAAAGAACTTCTCCGCGAGAAGGGTGAAGTCATCGGTCGTTATGACGGCCGGTTCAAGGCCCAGAGTTGGGATGGCAACAATGCGAACGCGGAGTTCGATCCGAGTGGCGCACTTGTTGGTCCAGGATTCGCCGCTTCGCTGCGACAGTATTTCTATGACAGCTTCAAACTTCGCAATGAAGACAGCTACGAGATTCTTTCGGGCAAAGTTCGTCCCTGGCCGTACAACTCTGAGAACCGCTATGTCGAATTGTCTCCACGCCTGCGTCAGACGATCTACGAAGTACCGAACATGAAGGTCTTCATCGCCTGCGGTTACATGGACCTTGCGACTCCTTATATGGGAGTGCATCACACCATCAACCACCTCGGGCTGCCGAAGGCTTATGAGAAGCGCATCACTTACGGCCACTACCCGGCTGGCCACATGATGTATATCGAGAAGCAATCTCAGAGCGACCTGAAGAAGGATCTGTCTTCGTTTTATAAGTAACAGAGACGTCCAGGATGCGGAGACGATGTCTTCGGACTGACATTTCCCGCACGTGGGTTGACGAATCTTTCCTGACGCGACTGTGTGACGTGAGTCCACAGTCGCGTTTTCTGTTTCGGGAGGAACTATTCCTGTTCAAACTTTGGCAACATCTTCCAAATCCTTCGGCTTGCGGTCATGTAAGATGACAGACAGGACACCCGGTTTCCTCGGCTGGTCAGGCCAGTTTGTTTTGATTCACTACTGACAGACCGCGTTCGTTTCAGTTTTGCTAATGCCCCATGTCGGCGATCCGGCATTCTTCCCAGGCAGTGAGAAGGGATTCATGAAAAATTGGCAGTTTTGCCGAGAATAGACCCGGACAATCTTCCGTCACTTTGAAGAGCAGGGATATAATTATTGGAACCGTAGACGGTCGGGCCAGAGAGCGCTCGGCTTGTGGTCAGCAGGTAGTCTGACCTCGTAACACTGCATCGAATGGAATCACCTCTCCCTCCTGACGGAATATCGTCCTCTTGATGGACCTGTGCAGATCCATTGGGTGCACCCACCACGCATCTCCCCCCGACTAGTTCGAGCAAAGAACCACGACAATGTCGACAGTAAGTCGCAACGTGCTCAGTCACGAAGCACGCCAGCCGTCCCGATCCAGCGAAAACGACGACCTCTCTGAGAGTGCCCAGGGCTTGTCCCGCCCGAGCAACGACGAAGTTCATCTTGAGGACAACACTCAATCGCTTGCCTACCTGGACCATCTCTACCAGGAGTACCTGAAGTCTCCATCTTCACTGCCGGATGAATGGAGAGAGTATTTCAAGGGTCTCGATCAGGGTGAAACTGATCTGACTGCTCAATACGCTCAGCCCTTCCCTCGAAGGAGTATTTTCAACCCGCCGAGCACGAAGATGGTCGCTCAGAACAAGCGGATGGAAGTCGCGGGCCTGCAGGAACGTCTGGATCAGCTGATTCGCAACTTCCGCGTGCGTGGTCATATCCTTGCTGAAGTTGATCCACTGGGCAAGAAGCGACAAAGTCCGCCGGAACTCAAGCCTGAGTTCTATGGCTTCACTGAGAAGGACTTTGATCGCGAGTTCTCAACGACGTGGTTCGGGGGTCCGGACCGACGTACGCTGCGAGAGATGATTCACTGGCTGAAGACGACGTACTGCCGTTCAATCGGCGCCCAGTTCATGCACATCGACTCGCTGACGGTTCGCAACTGGCTGCAGGAGCGGATGGAGTCGACCGGGAATCGCCTCAAGCTGAACCGTGATGAGCAGATCCGCATTCTTAAGCGACTGTCTGACGCGATGATCTTCGAGAACTTCGTCCAGACGAAGTTCGTCGGTCAGAAGAGCTTCTCGCTTGAAGGAGCCGAAGGTCTGATTCCTCTGCTCGATATGTGTATAGAGAAGGCTTCTGCGGACGGCGTTCAGGAAATCGTTTTTGGAATGGCTCACCGTGGTCGTCTGAATGTTCTGGCGAACATTCTCTCGAAGTCGCCTCGCTATATCTTCCGCGAGTTCTTCGATGCCGATCCTGAGCTGTATCACGGTCGCGGGGACGTCAAATATCACCTCGGTTACAGCCATAACTGGACGACGGCTGCTGGCAAGAAAGTTCACCTTTCTTTGTGCTTCAACCCATCGCACCTCGAGTTCATCAATACGGTGGCTTTGGGGCGGATGCGATCGAAGATGGATCGTGTCCATGATCACAACCACACCAAAGGTCTGACCGTCCTCATCCACGGTGATGCGGCTTTTGCGGGGGAAGGGATCGTCCAGGAGACGTTGAATCTGAGCGAACTGCCTGGTTATCAAACGGGCGGAACGATTCACGTCATCATCAACAACCAGATTGGCTTTACGACTTCGGAGAACGAAGCTCGTTCAACGACTTATGCGACCGATGTCGCGAAGATGCTGCAAATTCCGATCTTCCACGTCAATGGGGAAGATCCGGAAGCTGTCACGCACGTCGTTCGACTGGCTCTCGACTTCCGCAAGCAGTTTAAGCGCGATGTCGTCATTGATATGTACTGCTTCCGTAAGCATGGACACAATGAAAGCGATGAGCCAGAGTTCACGCAGCCGTTGATGTATCGCGCGATCAAGCAACGGGCCTCGATCTACGAAGAATATCTCAAGCAGCTCAAGGGGATGCGCGGGATCACGCCGGAAGAGGTCGAAGAGATTATCCAGCAGCGTCGCAGCAAGCTTGAAGTCGAACTCGAAGCTGCCAAGGATCCGAACTTCAAGCGTCATTCGGAAGCTCCCGGTCTGTGGGAAGGATACACCGGCGGCGATTATGTTGACGCTGATGAACCGGATACAACTCTTTCCGCTGACCGACTGACTGATGTTCTCGTCAAGCAGACTCAGTTTCCGCAGGGCTTCACGCTGCATCCGAAGCTGGAACGTCTGATGGACCTGCGTCGCGAGATGGCTCGTGGCGAGAAGCCGATGGACTGGGGTGCTGCGGAAGCAACGGCTTTCGGTACCCTGCTCTTTGAAGGCCACCCTCTGCGGATGACCGGGCAGGATGTCGGGCGTGGTACGTTCAGTCACCGCCATGCAATGGTCTATGACTATAAGACTGGTGAGCGATACATTTCGTTGAAGAATGTTGTCCGTCACGATGCGTTTCTGGAAATGTACAACAGCCCGTTGTCGGAAGCCGGAGTTCTCGGGTTCGAGTATGGATACAGTCTGGACTACCCCGAAGCGCTGACGATCTGGGAAGCTCAGTTCGGGGACTTCGTGAACACGGCTCAGGTCATCATCGATCAGTTCATTGTCTCGGCTGAGGAGAAATGGAAACGACTCAGCGGTCTGGTCATGCTGCTGCCTCACGGCTTTGAAGG
>SXGT01179924.1_pt1 | contig 62109 bp, 52 predicted proteins | sample 3176221 | NCBI WGS metagenome assembly SXGT01 (sample SAMN11356862, study PRJNA531348) | freshwater metagenome | isolation source: freshwater sample F1-120 | place: China: Fuxian Lake, Yuxi | collected 2017-12-25 | reverse complement strand
TTGGCTCGGAGGAGGTCAAAGTCGGGATCGCCGATCGGTTGCTTGGCTCGGAGGAGGTCAAAGTCGGGATCGCCGATCGGTTGCTTGGCTCGGAGGAGGTCGAAGTCGGGATCGCCGATCGGACTGGCCGATGCGACCGTGCGACTTACTGCTACGGTGTCAGGCACGGACGAGATGTCCAGGATCACGACCGTACTGAGCACCTGGCGCTCCTCCAATCTCTCCACCAACGGCTGGATCCGCCGGGAAGTTGCGCCGACTTGCCGTTTGCCTACATTGGCCCACCACTGCTTGAAACCTTGCCACATCGTATGACTCCAAAAAAAGAAGATGAGTAGCTTCCACGGGGTGCGGCCCGATTGCGCCATCAGGATGATGAAAAGAAAGGCGCACGGTCGCATACACGGGATCGCCCGCGGATTCCGCTATTGAGATATCCACAATGTCGGGAGTTGCCCCTCAAGGTCATTCCCAGGAATGCGGAAGTTCCGCTCGGCCCCCCCCACGGCCAAAGAACCGGTGGAAAAAATGGGAAAGCCGGAGAGATGCCTGAGAAGAAACCCGCGAGGGCTTTAGCCGCGAGGGGCACCAATGGCTGAAGCCAAACCGCAAGAAGGCCCGTCAACGGGGCCTCGGCCGGGATCTGTCCTTGTGGCGAGTTTTCCCTCTCGCAAGCACCCGTCCCGGCCGTTACAATAATAGTCTACCCGCAAGATCGTCCCCCTTTTTCCTGCCACGGATTGAGCCATGATGCCAACTACACACAAGCTGCTTTTCGCCTCGCTTCTCGTCGGCCTGGTCACGGCCGGCGCCCGCGCGGATGTCGAATACAATCGCGACGTGCGGCCTATACTTACCGAGAACTGCTTCAAGTGCCACGGGCCAGCCGCGAAGAAGGGCGGCTTTCGGCTCGATGTGCGCGAGGACGCGATCAAGCCTGCCAAGAGCGGCGCGAAGCCGATTGTCGAAGGTAAGCCGCTTGAGAGCGGCATCATCAAGCGGATCTTCAGCAAGGACGCCGACGAGGTGATGCCGCCGCCGAGCGCGCACAAGGCCCTCAAGCCCGCCGAGAAGGAGACGCTCAAGCAGTGGATTACGGAGGGGGCAAAGTTTCAGAAACACTGGTCCTTCGAAGCGCCGGCGAAAGTTGCGTTGCCAAAGGTGGACGCGAAGAATCCGATCGATGCGTTCATCGTCGCTCGGTTACAGCGTGAAGGGTTGAAGCTGTCGCCGGAAGCGGATCGGCCGACGCTGATTCGCCGCGTGTCGTTTGCATTGACGGGGCTACCGCCGACCGTTGCCGAGGTGGACCAGTTCCTCAACGACAAGGCGGCAGACGCTTACGAAAAGATGGTCGATCGCTACTTGGGCTCCAGGCATTATGGCGAAGAGATGGCCCGGCCGTGGCTCGATCTCGCACGCTATGCCGACACGCATGGGTTGCATCTCGACAACGAGCGGCAGATGTGGCTCTATCGCGACTGGGTCGTCCGAGCGTTCAATGACAACATCCCGTTCGATCGCTTCACCATCGAGCAACTCGCCGGAGATTTGTTGCCAAAGGCGACTAGTGAGCAGATCGTGGCGACCGGGTTCAGTCGTTGCAATGTCTCGACGAGCGAAGGAGGTTCTATCGATTCGGAGTGGGTTTTCCGCAACGCAGTCGACCGCGCGTCGACGACGATGGAAGTGTTCCTCGCCCTGACCGGCGGCTGTGCGGTGTGCCACGATCACAAGTTCGATCCGATCACGGCTAAAGATTTTTATTCCCTGTATGCTTTCTTCTATTCCATTGATGGCCCCGCGATGGACGGCAACGCCTTGCTCACGGCGCCGACGATGAAGACGCCAACCACGGAGCAAGCGAGAAAGTTAGCCGAACTGGCCGGAAAAATCGCGAAGGTGCAGAGCGACCTCAGTCTGCAGTTGCAAGCGATGAAATACACCGACCCGGCCGACGACAAGGAGCCAAACAAGTCGGGCGGCGATCCGACGCGTTCCTTCAAGGCGTGGCGAACCCAAGCGGCGAAGGATGGCAAGGGCCTGCCCAAGGAATTGCTGGGCCTCGTCAAGCAAGCGAAACTCGATAACGCTGGAGAAACCAAGCTGCGGGAGCATTACTTGCAGAATGTGTGTGCCGAAACGCGGCCCATTCTCGAACCGCTCGCCAAGCAGATCATGGCTCTGACCAAGGAGCGCGACGGGCTGAACAACGCGGCGCCAGGCACCTTCATTTTCAAGGACCTGGGCAAGCCACGCGAGAGCTTCGTGATGATGCGCGGCCAGTATACCAAGCCCGGCGAGAAGGTGGAGCCGAACACGCCGAGCTTTCTGCCGCCGTTGGCAAAGGCGAATCCCAAGGCGCGCGCCAATCGCCTCGACCTCGCAAATTGGCTCGTGTCTACGGAGAACCCAATGACCGCGCGGGTCGCGGTCAATCGGTACTGGCAGCAATTTTTCGGCACGGGCCTGGTGAAATCGAGTGGCGACTTCGGAGCGCAAGGTGAAGCGCCGAGCCATCCGGAACTGCTGGATTACCTGGCGATCACGTTTTCCTCCCCTCTCCCCTCCGGGAGAGAGGGGCCGGGGGTGAAGGGGCGCACCCACGCCTGGGACATCAAGGCGATGGTGCGGCTCTTGCTGACGTCGCAAACTTTCCGACAATCGTCGCAGGTGACGCCGGACCTTTTCAAACGCGACCCGGAGAATCGCCTGTATGCACGTGGCCCGCGTTTTCGGCTCGACGCCGAGCAGATTCGCGACAACGCCCTGTTTGTCAGCGGCCTCGCCGTGCTCGATCTGGGCGGGCGCGGGGTGCGTCCGTATCAGCCGCCGCGCGTATGGGAACCGGTCGCTTTCAGCGGCTCGAACACGGGGAATTATGTGCAGGACAAGGGAGCCGGGCTCTATCGCCGTAGTCTCTACACGTTCCTCAAGCGCACGGCCCCGCATCCATTCATGGCGAACTTCGACGCCCCGAACCGCGAGTCGTCGTGCAGCCGGCGCGAGCGGAGCAACACGCCGCTCCAGGCATTGCAACTGATGAACGATGTGCAGCACTTCGAAGCTGCCCGCAAGCTAGCCGAGCGCCTGCTGGTCGAAGGGGGCAAAACGCCGGCGGAACGCATCCGCTTTGGCTATCGCGTCGTGCTGGCGCGCGAGCCGGAAGCACTGGAGGCTGATGTCGTTGGCAAGGCGTTAACGCAGTTCGTGGAGCGATATCAGAAGGACCCGGCCGCCGCGACGAAGGCGTTGCGCGTCGGTGAGTCCCCCATTCGGGCAGGTCTTGCAGAGCCAGAGTTGGCGGCGTACACGCTGATCGCGAACTTGTTGCTGAACCTGGATGAGACGGTGATGCGGAACTAGGATGCAGGAAGGAGGTGGATCATGAACACGGCAACCGTTAATTCAATGACGCAGGACCAATTCTTCGAATTTTGTCAACAGAATCCCGATAAGCGTCTCGAACGAACGGCGGAAGGAGAATTGATTATCATGGCACCGTCAGGGGGAGGAACCGGCAAACGTAATCTCTCCATTGGCGCCCAACTTTATTACTGGGCAGACTCCGACGGCACCGGTGAGGCCTTCGATTCCAGCACGGGCTTCATTCTGCCAAACGGCGCGAATCGTTCGCCCGATGCCTCGTGGATTCTGAAGACTCGTTTGGCGGCATTGACGCCAGACGAGAAGGAGAAGTTCATACCTCTCTGCCCTGATTTTCTCGTCGAATTGATGTCACCCAGCGACAGCTTGCCGAAGTCGCAGGCGAAGATGGATGAATATGCGGAAAACGGCACCCGCCTAGGATTGTTAATTGATCGCAAAAAAAAACAGGTCCACGTGTACCGCCCCGGCCAATCGGTGCAAGTGCTCGACAACCCGCAGACAATCAGCGGCGATCCGGAGTTGCCGGGATTCGTGCTCGATCTGGACCCGGTGTGGCGGCCGTGAGGTAGCTTGACGAGATGCCGTGACGGTCAAGGGGAGTTAAGCAATGCATGAAGTAAAGCCGGGCCGAAGCGCAGGTGATGCCGTTTGCGCATGGCTGCGCAATGTCACGCTGCTTTGTCTCTTTCTCACAATAATGCAATTCCTCGCGGTAATATCGTGGGGAGCCACCAACATCCCGTTGCTGGCACTTTTCGGCCTTGGCCTGGCTGTGTTACTCGGGTTCCTCTACGTTGCGTTCGGAATTGTCCTCGGCCTTTTTTTGGGATGGATCATTTCGCTCGCGAGGTGTTGCAAGAATTACGTGCATTGGGTCACGCTCGAATGACACTGCGTGCAATCGAGCCTCGGCCAAACAATGAGGTAACCACCATGAATCCCCTATTCGATTACCACCTGCAACAAACGCGCCGCCAGTTTTTCGCGAGCGCCGGCCTCAGCCTTGGCGGGCTCGCGCTGGGCATGTGCCAGGGCGGGGCGCAGTCTCCGGTCGCTAACGCGCGTGGGTCGTCAGCGTCGGTGCATCCCGCGTTGCCGGGGTTGCCGCACTTTCCAGGGAAGGCGAAGGCGCTCATTTATCTGCACGCCAACGGGGCGCCGTCGCAGATCGATCTGTGGGACCATAAGCCGCAGATGCAGCGCTACTTCGATCAGAACCTGCCCGAAAGCGTGCGCATGGGCCAACGCCTTTCCACCATGACCAGCGGCCAGGCTCGGCATCCCGTCGCGCCGACGAAGTTCAAGTTCACGCAGCATGGCCGCTGCGGCACCTGGGTCAGCGAGCTACTTCCGCATACAGCCAGGCACGTCGATGACATGTGCCTGATCAAGAGCGTTTTCACGAACGCCATCAATCACGACCCCGCCTGCACCTTCGTCATGACCGGCAGCGAGGTGCCCGGCAAGGCATCGATCGGCTCCTGGTTGGCGTATGGCCTGGGCGCCGAGACGCAGAACCTGCCTGCCTTCGTCGTTTTCACGCCACGCTTTCCGGCGTCGGGCAACGGGCAGGCACTGTTCACGCGGATGTGGTCGTCGGGTTTTCTGCCGACGCGGTTCAACGGCGTCGCGCTGCGAGGCGCCGGCGATCCGGTGCTCTACGTCCAGAACCCGCCGGGCGTCACCGGCGACGATCGACGCGTCATGCTCGATGCCCTCGCCCGGCTCAATCAGCGCAACTTCGAACGTCTCGGCGATCCCGATACGCAGACGCGCATCGCTCAGTACGAGATGGCCTTCCGCATGCAAACGAGCGTGCCCGACCTTGTCGATCTGCGCACGGAAACCCAGGCCACGCTCGACATGTACGGCCCCGGCGTCCGCGAACCCGGCACGTACGCCAACAGTGCGATTCTTGCACGCCGGCTCATCGAGCGCGGCGTCCGTGTCGTACAGATCCTCCATCGCGGTTGGGATCAGCACGACAATTTGCCGGTCGCCCTCAAGAATCAGTGCGACGACACCGATCGGGCAAACGGCGCCTTGCTTCAAGATTTGAAGCAGCGTGGCCTGCTCGATGAGACGCTCGTTATCTGGGGCGGCGAGTTCGGGCGCACCGTCTACTCGCAAGGTACGCTGACGCGAAACAACTATGGCCGCGATCATCACCCACGCAACTTCTGCATGTGGCTCGCGGGCGGCGGCATCAAGGGGGGCATGACCTACGGCGAAACCGACGATTTCAGCTACAACATCGTCGACAAGCCTTGCCATCTGCTCGACATGTACGCGACTGTGCTCAAGTGCATGGGCATCGACCATGAACGATTGAGTTTCCGTCATCAGGGCTTGGATCAGAAGTTGACGGGAGTCGAGGGGGCGCAGGTGATTCCGGAGTTGATGGCGTAGGAACTTAGCCCGACGCCCAAGCGAGCGATAGACTCCCTCGCGTACGTGGCGGGCTAATACTCCAGCGCTGGTTCTAGCATCTGAGGAATCACAAGTGGAAATCACCGCATCAACCTAACTGGTTTGAATTCAATCGGTTATGACACGAATCCTGGTGATTTCTCAACAGATTGGGGGGTAGGGGTGCCGGTCGTATAACTAAGTATTACGATTTTTCCAGCCGCATGAAATCCTTGGCGCCGGAGAGAAACCCTAGCGAATGCGGGCACTGTTCTCGGACAACCCAGCGCTGAAGTGCTACGAGAGGAAACGCTCAATGTATTTTCGCACAATCCTTTGTCTCAGCTTTTCGCTTTTTCCCATCTCCCTCGCCGCCGCCCAGGACAACTACAAACTCGGCCCCGACTCCCTTCGGCAACCCGGCGTCCCCGAGGGCACGGTCATACAGATGCCGGCCTGGAAGAGCGATATCTTTCCCGGCACCGTGCGTGAATGGTGGATCTACGTCCCTGCCCAGTACGACGAAAAGAAGCCCGCCTGCGTCATGACCTTTCAGGACGGCGGCTGGTATCGTGATCCTAAAGGCTCCTTCCGTGTACCGATCGTCTTCGATAATCTCATTCAAAAAAAGGAAATGCCGGTGACCATCGGCGTCTTTCTCAATCCCGGTACGGTCCCCGGCAGCGGGCCCGGCAAGAAATCGCGGCCCAATCGCAGTTTCGAATACGATCGCCTCTCCGATCAGTACGCGATTTTTCTCGAAAAGGAAATTCTCCCCGAAGTCAGCAAGAAATACAACCTGCGGCAGGACGCCGATGGTCGGGCTCTCTGCGGCATCTCGTCGGGCGGAATCTGCGCATTCACCGCTGCGTGGGAGCGGCCTGATCTCTTCTCGAAAGTCCTCGCGCACGTCGGCAGCTTCACCAACATCCGCGGCGGTGATGTCTATCCGAGCCTGATCCGCAAGACGGAACGCAAGCCGATCCGCGTCTTCCTGCAAGATGGCTCCGGCGATCTCGACAATCTGCATGGCCATTGGCCGCTCGCCAATCAATCGATGGCTGCGGCGCTGAAGTTGATGAAGTACGACTACCGTTTTGAATTCGGCACCGGTGGCCACAACGGCATTCACGGTGGGGCGATCTTGCCGGAGTCGATGCGGTGGTTGTGGCGTGAATGATCCAATACCCACCGATAATCTGTCGCGCAGTCGAGTTCGCACGGCAGTTTCGCGCACCTGCGAAGGGAAGTAACCCATGATGAGAAATTTGCTTTATTGCACCGTCGCGCTGCTGGGGTCGGCGTTGCCTCTCGCTGCCCAGGATATCCCGCTCTCGAAGATCCTCGTCGAGAAGGAAAGCTGGCGCGAGGTCGCGAAAGACCTGCTTGCGAACAAGGGAGGCTTACTGCAAGCTGACCAAAAGAATCCGCCGAGAATCACGTTTCTCCACGCCCGGCCGGACGGAAGTGTCTTGATGTATCAAGACCGAGGGCAAGGGGCCGGGCTTACGACATGTCTTTGTGCCGATGGAAAGATCGAGAAGGACATTCCAATCGACGCCGTCCGGGGGCGACATCAGGCGCAGGCGTTCCTCCAGAACTTGAAGGGGTATTATGAGGTCGATCCGAAGTACCAAGATGTCCTATATTCCACTGATACTGGCGTAGGCAGCGGTAGGCTCAAACTCGCCGGGCTCAAATCCCCGACCTGCCTCACGCTTTGGCCCGACGAAGGCCACCTCGTCATCGCTGAGGCCGACGGCGCCTACCTCTGGGCAGTGCGCCTTGAAAAGGACGGCAGCTTCGGCCCCGGCGATCGCTATTACTCGCTACGCACCAAGCCGAACGAGAAGATGCACGTCACTGCCATGACCATGGACGCCGGCTATCTGCTCTACGCATGCACGCCGCTTGGCATTCAGGTCTTCGATCCAACGGGACGCCTTTCGGGCGTTATTGCCTCACCGTCGAAAAGCGTGATGGCGGCCATTGCCATTGGCGGCGAAAAGGGCGACACGCTGTTTGTAGCGGCGGGGGACAAGATCTATGCGCGCAGGATTCAGGGCAAGGCGCCTTACACGCTCAAGGCAGCAAGGAAATGACGCCGGCTTCCGTTTGGCGCTCGCCGGGTGCCGCACGATCGATAAGCCGCAAGCGGCTCACGCGGCAGGCGCAGGTCCTACGTCATATCCCAATCGGTCGAGTACCTTCGCAAATTTGTTGCCCGCTTCAATCGCAGTAGCGGAATCCACCTTCGCTTGCAAAATGGCCATGTACCAGTAACGTTCACGATCACGCGGAGGCAAGTCTTCAGGTTCGAGGCCGAGTTCCTTGACGGCGTCGGGATCCCAGCGAAGCTTTTTCAAAAGGCCCGCGAGTTCGCGCCAGGCAAGCCCTTTGGAGACGACGGCCTTATCGCTTGTACGCGTAATGGTTCGGCCGACGAAGACGTGCAAGAAGCCACGCAGGTGACCGACCGTCTGTTCACCCTTTTTGAGCGAATCCAGAAGTGTGGACAGCGCATCCATTCGTTGGCCTCCGGCCATGTCCTTGAGTGAAGCACTCGAAAACGGCGAAAAGCACTGAAGGTCTGTGACATTCACGCACATTCGCCTGATTGCCCATCTTATCAGAACGCATTTTTCATTCCCATCGCATTTCACAAGAATCGAGCAGATTATCCACTTTTCCTGGATACCTTGGTCGTTTTATTTTGTAGATACAGGTGTTTTCTCGCCGTGCAAATCAGCTGCGGGGGGCGCAGGTTGGCCGGCCGTGAGGGGGGATGCTACAAAACCTACATGGCCTACCCTGCATTCGACCGTTCGCGTCTTAAGATTCGACCCCTGGCAGATCGGCAGCACGATCTCGACCTGTCGGTCCTGCTGCCTCTCAACGCGCCGCTTCCTGTGTTCGCACATGCGGCATTGCCGATCCTCGGGCAGCGCCTGGCTGAGGCGAAAAAACGTGGGGCAGCGCGCATCGCCCTGATGGGGGCACATGTCCTGCGAGCCGGCGTATCACGCTATCTGATCGACATGATGGAACGAGGCGACCTGACGCACCTCGCCATGAACGGTGCGGGTCCGATTCATGACTGGGAGCTTGGTCTCATTGGCGCGACCACCGAAAGCGTCGCACGCTATATCCAAACCGGCGAATTCGGACTCTGGCACGAAACGGGGAGGATGAATGACGCGATTGTCCAAGGCGCACGCGCAGGGCTTGGGCTTGGGGAAGCAATTGGCCAAGCGATACTCGACGGGCCGTTTCCATACAAGGATGTCAGCGTGCTCGCCGCTGCGACGCGTCTTGGCGTTCCGGTAACGGTCCATGTCGGCGTCGGGTATGACATCATCCACGAACACCCCAATTGCGACGGCGCTGCACTCGGGCAGACCAGCTACCAGGATTTTTTGATCTTCACGCAAAGCGTGACCAATCTCGAAGGTGGCGTCCTGCTCAGCCTCGGCTCCGCCGTCATGGGCCCCGAGGTCTATCTGAAGGCACTCTCGATGGCCCGGAATGTCGCACATCAGGACGGCAAACAGATCCGGCAGTTCACCACAGGGGTTTTCGATCTTATCGCCATCGACGACGATCATCGCGTGCAAGCGCCCAAGAGCGATCCTCGGTATTACTATCGGCCATGGAAAACTATCCTGGTCCGTACCGTGGCGGACGGCGGCGAGAGCTTCTATGTGCAAGGGGATCATCGCGCGACAGTGCCGCATTTATTGGCAGCGATTCGGCAAACCGAGGCGAAGTGATTCTCGGCAGCCGTCGCTTACGCTTCCGTCTCGGCCCCGAAGCTTCGTCAGGTGTCAGCCCGCGCGTTTTTCGCCGTCGCGGTCTGATAGCAGCAAATCATCGAGCAGGCTCTGGCGGAAGTCGTCGCTGAGCGGGGCGCTCTTGTGCTGATAGGATTCGTTCTCAAAGCTGAAGTAGGCTCGCCGCGAGAAATCGGTGAGGATTTGGCGTGCCTCGTCGGTGAGTTGAAATTGCACCCAGTGCGCGGTGCCGATGGCTCGATCTTCGGGCCGGCATGTCACCAGATACGATGCAGTTGCAATCGTGCCGACGTGCAATTGCAGGTGCTCGCCGGTGATGCTGCGCCAGGGGGCCAATTCACGGCCAAGCTGGGAAGAGTCGCCGATCTCGATGAGCAAGGCGGCTTGCAGCAAGTTGGTGGTGGGGAGAAGGCGGTTGTAGAGGTTCAATTCGAGCTGCACTTCCCGCGCATCCGCCAGACGGGCAATGCGAATCACTTCCTGCACGCGGAACCAGAGCGTTTGCCGATTCTCGAAGACCAGCGTGAGTTTCGGGCCGATACGCACACGGCGATAACGGTCCATGTAGCGGCGATGCGCGTCGAAGAATTCCTTGCGCCTCGTCGCGTACTCTTCCAAGGGCAACAGATCATCCACCGTCAAAGGCAGCATCGACCATCCATGGTCAGGTATTCCGATCCGCGGGGATCGCAACGTTCAGCCCTGAGCTTGAGGGTACACCTTGAAAACAAAATACCCGCCCAGGAGCGCGCCGAGAATCGGGCCGGCAAGATAGACCAGCGAGTCGGCCCAGGAACTGCGCACGGGATTCGTCAAGGTGAGGAACTCGAGGAGCGTCGGGCCAAGCCAACGCGCGGGGTTGAGCGAAGCTCCCGTCAGCGCGAAGGCTAGCAGGGCACAGGCTGTTGCAATCATGCCGGCGACGATGCCGAGTTTCAGCCCATCACATCCTGCCAGGCCGAAGATGGCGAACACGAGGAAAAAGGTCAATGCCAGTTCAACTCCCGTACAGGCGAAGAGGGTTGCCTGCGTGGGATCGGGATAAGCCAGCCGATTGATATGCGGTGCGCCAAACTGGGCCGATCGGAGAACGGTGGTATCGAAGGTGAAATAGAGACCAACGGCAGCCAGGAGCCCGCCCAGAAACTGCGCCCCCATCAGCCCCGCGGCCCGCGGCGTCTCTATTCGTCCGAAAACCCACTGGGTCAGCGTGATCGCCGGATTGAGATATCCCCCCGTGATCGGCGCCGTCAACGCCAGCAGCGCCGCCAGGATCAAACCCTGCCCCAGAGCGATCCCGAATACGCCCAGCTGATGTTGAGTCAGTGCAGCCGAAGGGGGTGATTGTGCCGGGGTCGTCATCTGGTTGACACATACCAGGCCGGCGCTGAAGAGCACCAGGCCGAACGTGCCGACGAGTTCGATGAGTAGGATACGCGCCAGTTTCTTGTCCATGCCAATGATCCCCCGAGGCACCTACGGCTTCGAGTGAGAGTATAGCAGGAGCAGCGGAGAACACGTGCGAAATTCTGCGGAATTTGGTCAGCGTTTGATAGCATGGTGATAGCCGAGGAAGTTGGCCGGCCTGGTGAATTGTGCCCAGGTCAACGTGAGATAGCCATCGTTAGCGGCAGGGCGCGTCTTGTCGAGAGCGTCAAGCGTAGTGCCGTCGTCGCGATCGATGGCCCATGGATTGAAGAGTCGGATCTTCCACGCACCTGCATGGTAGTAGACGGCCGTGATCGTATAGGCGTGATTGCCAATGATACCGTCGGCGGTGATGTAGGCGTCGGCACTTTGCGCAACCAGGTAGTCCCCGTGGGCGAGAGCCGCCTGCAGCGTCTGCGGCTTCGCGGCAGCAATCGCGTTGAAGGTGGGATACGAGCCGGTAAAGTGGTAGATCGCCTCGCCGACCGAGTAGAGCCGGCCGCCGGTTTTCCTGTTCCAGTCATCCCATTCGGCGTCGGTATAAGCTCGCCTGGGGTCAATGCCGAGTGCCTGCAAGCGCGCACGCTGCATCAACACCGTCCAGAATTCACCCGGTGAGGACTGAATAGGATCGACGTTGGTGGTCCAGCCATCAAAATAGACCCTCTGCGTCGCGAGATTACCGTACAGCTTCACTTCGTACCAGTTGTTCCCCAGGTAACGAATGTCGTTGGCAAAATTATGCCCTTGCTTGGCAGCGGCCGCGAGGGCAGCGTGTGTTTGGCACAGGGGAGCGTCCCCCTGGCGAATGTCGGCATCGGTTGCACCGTTTACGACCGCTGCACTCGGGCTAAACGGGCGGAAGACGCGGTCGAAACCTCCGTCACGAACGACCTCGGACTTGCCGGTGCCGCAGCGGATGTAGTCATCCCCCTGTCCGCCGTAGATGTTAGCTTCATTGGTTACGGTGGCGAGACTGATGAAGTCGTTGCCGCCGTTGCCGTACACCATCAGGCGAGAAATGCTGCCCGCGTTCACGCTCGTCGCACGGGCGCCGTTGACGTTGATCTGTGTGCCGAGCACCGAGATTTGTTGATTGGTTTGCGAAATCAGAATGAAATCGCTGCTGGAGGATCCGACCACGTTCAGGGTTCCGCTCGTCACGAACGCCTGCACGGCGAGAAGCTCACGGGATTCAAGCGATTCGAGCGTTGGCCGATACGTCGGTTGCGCACCCATGCTGGGGCTCCACGAAGCGGTGTCGTCAGGTCGGAAGGCAGTGGATGTGCATCGAGGAGCAAACTAATTCGATCAGCAAGACACCCATGCAATCGGACCGCCGCGCCGGCGATGTCCATCCAATTCGGTTGAAAGTCGATATCGCCGCCTTGTGCAGGCGTTAAGACTTACCCGAATTGTTGCTGGCTTGCTGACTTTTCTCCCTGAGAGGAATAATCGGGTAAAGTTGAGGCTGGAAGTGAGGGAAAAGGTTGGGCGCTTAACAACTTTGTCGAGGAAATCCAAAAAATCGCGGCAATATGGCGAGGATAATGTGAAGGCGTAAGCCAATTTCTCGTTGTACCACGAAAATTGATGCGAAAGACGATTCACTTGGCGGTTTCGCGCTCTTGAGTGCGTGAAACCGCCAAGCGGATCGCCTTCCGCATCACTACATCACAGGTCGAGTTATTACTTCGGCTGCGTGATGCCGCGGAAGTCGTCCGTGCGGAACGGCGAGGCGGGCAAGCCTTCACGATTGTAAAGGCCGCAAATCGGATGGTCCGCCCAGCCGTAGCGGACGGCGATGGGTTCGGCCACCTTGTTGCTGCTCACGACGACCACATCGCCAACGATGTCAGCCGAGGCTGGATGGAAGACCTTATCCTTGCCGCACACAGTAAAGCCGACGACAATCGGAGCGTCCGGAGAGTCTGCTTTCACGCGATAGGCGAAGGAATTCTTGGCGTTCTTGTTATAGGAGGGAGTGGCCACGAGTTCCTTGCCGACCAGGCCGCCGCCGATGTGATCGAAAGTCAGCGTCGCTTTGTTGCCGTCGAACTTGACCGATTTGTACATGGGCCCCGAGTAGACGATTTTCTCGCCGTAGGTCTTGGCGAGGGCGGCGAGGGCGAGGCGTTCGCCGATCGGTCGTTTCGGCACGGGATGGATGTCAGCCTCGTCGCCGCAATCGGTAATGACGGCCTGGCCGACGTTTTTGAGCTTGGAAAGCGTCATCGTTTGGGCTTCACGTAACTCGGCCCATCGGCTTTCACCCGGCGCCTTAGGTGTCTGTGTGAACGGTGCGAGTTGCACGAAGTGAAATGCGAGATCGGGGTTCTTGAAGTCGGCACGCCAGTTTTCGATCATGGCCGGGTGCATAGACCGATACTTGAATGCATTGCCTGCATTGCTTTCGCCTTGATACCAGATGGCGCCCTTGACCTGGTAGTTGAGCAGCGGATGGATCATGCCGTTATAGAGCTGCGAGGCGCCGTTCGGGTTGCCAGGCTTGGCATTCGCGGGCGCCTTCTCGAAAGGCGCCAATGCCGAGGGACTCATCCAGGTTTCGATGCGTGTGCCGCCCCAACTGGTGTGAATCAAGCCGACCGGCACGTTGCGTTTTTCGTTCAAACTTCGGCCAAAGAAATACGCCACTGCTGAGAAGTTGCCGACCGTTTTCGGCGCCGCCTCGACCCAGTTCCCGCCGGTGTCGCTCTGCGCCGTGGTTTGCGGACTCTTCTTCACGGTGAACATGCGCAGCATCGGATTGTGCGGGACAGAGGTGGCGGCTTCGCGGTCCCCCTTGTCGCTGCCGTTGATTGATTGTTCCATGTTCGATTGGCCGGAGCAGATCCACACTTCGCCGACCAGGATGTTTTTGTAGGCGATGGTGTTGTTCCCAACGATGGTGAGTTCGAACGGTCCGCCCGCGGCGCCGGTGGCCAAGTCGACAACCCAGCGTCCGTCGTCCCCGGTTACCGTGTTGGCCTTGGTATCGCGGAAGGTAACGGTGACTTTCTCGCCTTTTTCGGCAGTGCCCCAGATTTTCGCATTCGACTTTTGCTGCAGGACCATGCCTTCGCTGCAAAGGGCGTTCGGCTTGACGTCGGCGTGCGCCACCGTCGGCATCAGGCCGACGCAAAGCAGGAATAAGAAGAAACGCGTCTTCATGATTGTCTCCTTGAGGCGGTGTTACGATGGTTTGCCATGCCGCCTATGATGCGCGATGGGCAAGCGAAGATCAAGAAGCGAGTGCAAAAAAGGCTGGATCTACCAGCCCCGTGCGTAAGCACTGGCGTAGCGCCCCCCGCTTGCGCGGAGGGCTGGTAGGCAAAACAAGGTCAATTCACACTCGGCTGCGCCTGAGAAAGCAGCCGGCCAGCCCTCATGACGCCACCTTGTAGCACCGCCAGAAATCGTGTGCGATCTTCAAGGATCGTGATGTCCGCCAAGACGTCGCCGTCGACCACCAGTACATCGCCAAGTTTGCCCTTTTCGAGCGTGCCGAAGTCGTCGCCGCGGCCCAGGATCTCGGCCCCCGTTTTGGTGGCACACGTGATCGTTTGCAACGGCGTAAAGCCAACGTAGTTGACGAAGAAGCTCAACTCCTTGGCATACTCGCCGTGAGGGTTCCAGGCGAAGCCAAAGTCGCCCCCCATGCCGAGTCGTCCGCCCGCCCTGAGAACGCGCTGGCATGACTTTGCGCCCTCTTCCAGGCATTCGACATGGCCATCGATAATGCGCTGTGGCATGCCGATTCCAGGCCCTCGCTCGATGCTGGCTTGCTCGAATCGCAGCGCTGGAATCATCGGCGTGTTACGGACCATCAACAGGTCGATCGCCTCGTCGTCCATGAAGGTGCCGTGCTCAATCGTATCGTAGCCGGCGCGTAGAGCATTCTTGATGCCTGCGTTGGCACGGCAATGGCCGGTCACTTTCAGGTTGTGATTGTGCGCCATGGCGACGACGGCGTGCATTTCTTCGAAGGTCATGCAGAGCGTGTGATGATCGTTTGCGTCCGGCGCGGCCGCATCGCCGGTCGGATAGGTTTTGACCCACTCGACGCCGTCCTTGACGAGTCGGCGCACGGCCGCGCGAGCTTCGTCGGCGCCATTGATGAGGAACACGAGGCCCTCCATGCCAATCTTGCGATAATCGGGGTTCCAGTCCATGAGGCCGGCGACGCCGCAGATTTCGCGGCCGCTCGTCGCCAGGCGAGGCCCGGGGCAGATATCGTTTTCGATGGCTTTCTTCAGCCACACGTCCACGTTGAAAAGACAGCCCCCCGAGCGTGCGGCCGTGTAGCCGCATTCCAGCAGGAGTTTGCAATTGCTTGCCGCCAGCAGGGTGACGTACTCGACAGGATACTTGATGTCGAGGTCCTCAAGGGCTGCAACGTTGAAATAGGTGGCATGAAAATGCGCCTCGACGAGTCCCGGCATGATCGTGCCCCCCTGGGCATCGATACGGCGAGTATTGGGAGCAACCGGCGGCGCCGCGACGGCGGGCCCTGCATAGCAGATTCGGCCGTCCGAGATATGTACGGCGCCGTGCGCGATTGGCGCCGCGCCGGTGCCGTCGATCAGCTTGCCGTTATGGATGACCAGCGTGCCTTGTGCGGTTTTCATGATAGGTTTGACCCGAATCCGCTGTTTGCCGCTTGCGGCGTAGCAGGCGCGAACTGCTACGCCGCAAGCGGCAAACAAACGCGCCCCTGGTAATTCTCTCCCTTCTGATTTACACTGTTTTCATGCGCCCTGCCACCAAAAAGGGGAGTCTGTCGTGAGCCGAGTTACCGAGCAATACCGCCGCGCGTGTCAATCGTTGGCCGGCGGCGTCAGTTCTTCGACGCGTTTAAACCGAGCCGTGGGGCATGCGATGTACTTCGATCGCGCCGCGGGCTGTCGGCTGTGGGACCTCGATGGCCGGGAATACATCGATCTCTGCACCAGCCACGGTGCGACGCTGCTTGGCCACGGCGATGCTCGCGTTCGCCAGGCCGTCGAACGCGCGCTAGAGCGAGGCGCGGCTTGCTCCTACGAGAACGAACAGCATGCCGAGCTGGCGGAGCTTCTGTGCGACGTCATCCCATGCTTCGAACGCGTGCGATTCACCGGCTCCGGTACCGAGGCGACCATGCATTGCATTCGCCTCGCCCGTGCCTTCACTGGACGAACAAAACTGCTCAAGTTCGAGGGCAACTTTCACGGCTATCACGATCAAGTGATGTTCGCCATCGGCACGCCGGCCGACCAGCTTGGACCCGAGGAGCGGCCGAATCCGTTCCCCGGTTCGACGGGCATGGTGCAAGCGCTGGCGGATCAAGTGATCCTCGTGCCGTACAATCGAGTCGATTTGCTCGAGCAGGCGTTTGCCGAGCATGGACACGAGCTGGCCGCGGTCATCGGCGAACCGGTCTATTACAACGCCGGCTGCATCATTCCCAGTGAAGAGTTCGTGTCAGCGCTGCGTGAGTTGACGGTGCAGCATGGCGTGCTGCTTATTTTCGATGAGGTCTTGAGCGCTTTCCGGATGGGCCTGGGCGGGGCGCAGGAATATCTTGCAGTGATGCCGGACCTGTGCACGCTTGGAAAAGCAGTCGGCGGCGGTTATCCGCTCAGCGTCTTCGGTGGACGCAAGGATATCATGGATCGCCTGATGCCGATTGGCGACTGCCAGCACTCCGGCACCTACAACGGCCATCCTGTGGTCGTCGCCGCGGCCTTGGCCGCCATCAACGCCTATCGGCAGCCGGGATTCTACGATCACATTCATACGGTCGCCGGCCTCTTACGCGATGGCACGACGAGACTATTTGCGAAATACGGCATCGCCGCCCATGTGCAGGGACTCGGCGCTCGCTTCGGCATCTACTTCGGCCTCAAGGGGCGAGCATGCAACTACCGCGATGCTGTGCAGCATCAACGTGAGCAAATGCTGCGATTCATCAAGGCCGCGATTGCCCAAGGCGTCTACTTCCACGACTATGGCGGCGCGGCGTGCCATCACGGCTTCTGCGCAGCGATGAGCGCGGAGGACGTGAACGAGGTGTTGCAGCGGCTTGACTTGACGCTTGCCACTTGCGGCGTACCATCCGCCTAGCGCACCACAAACACCACGCCAATGCTACGCCGCAAGCGGCAAGCGAGAGGATTACTTCAATGCGAATCGCCATCGGCCAACTGTGGCAGGAATCGAACACGCTCAATCCCCTGCCGACGACGCTCGCAGATTATGAAGCGTTCGGAATCGTCGAGGGTCCTGCAATCCTCGACCAGTTCGCAGAGACGAACGAGCTAGGCGGGTTCATTCAATCGCTGCGAGCCTGGACCGAGCCGGCCGAGATCGTCGGTCTGATGCGGTTCGCCGCCTGGCCCAGCGGACCGGTGGACTCCGCCACCTTTCGTGTCCTGATAGATCGCATGATGGACAAGCTGCAGGCGGCCGGCCGCATCGATGCGGTACTGCTCGCGCTGCATGGTTCCCTGGTTGCCGAGTGCGAGCCTGATGTCGAGGGGCACCTACTGCAAAGAGTCAGGGAGCACATCGGCCCGAAGATGCCGCTGGTCGCCACGCTGGATCTGCACGCGAACATCACCCAGCGAATGGTTGAAGCGGCCGACGTTCTGACACTGTATCACACCGCGCCGCATATCGACGTCATGAGCACCGGCAAGCGAGGCGCGGAGGCACTGCGCCGGATTCTCTTCGAAGGAGCAAAACCGGTCACAGCATTCCGCAAACTTCCGATGGTGGTCCCGGCCGAGCGTGCCAATACGCAAAATCCAGAAAGCTTCAGCTACGGCGTGCGCAAAACGCTGCAAGCCTGGGAACGTAATTATCACGTTCTGAGCGCCGGCCTGGCGACGGTGCAGCCGTGGCTCGATATCCCGGACCTTGGCACCTCCGTCCTGGTCGTGTGCGACGGCGAAGCCTGGAAGTCGTGGGCTGATGCGAGCTGCGCAAGTCTTGCCAATGAGGTGTGGAACCATCGCCGCGACTATCTGCCGGAGCTCGTTGATATCGCCGACGCTGTTCGTAGTGCACACGCGCGGTCTGACGGTTTGACGGTCATCAGCGACAGCGCTGACGCGACAACGTCCGGCTCCACGGGAGACAGCACCGCGGTCTTGAGCGAACTGATCAAATACGATTGGCCTTACCCGGCCGTGGTGACGCTGGTCGGTCCAGAAACAGTGGCCGAGGCGGAGCGTCGCGTCATCGGCGCGGAGTGGTCGACGTCGCTCGGCGGCACACGAAATCCACGCGTCTTCAAGCCGGTGTCGCTATCGGTGCGCGTGCAGAACCTATTTGACGCCAAGTTCATTCTCTCTGGCCATCTTGCCGAAAAGCTGCCGATCGACATGGGCCGATCGGTTGTGCTGACCCACAAGAACGTCCACATCGTGGTCACCTCCCGCTCGGGCCCGCACTTCGCGCCGCAGCTTTTTCAGACGGCGGGGCTGGATCCGTTCGGGGCATCGGTGCTGGTCGCCAAGAGCCCCTGCGGGTTTCGGGCCGCGTATGCCGATCGGGCGCGAGAGATTTTCGTGGTGCGAGCGCCGGGCTGTGCACCATCGGATTTCTGGAGGCTGCCATTCCAGCGCATCCCGCGGCCGCTTTGGCCTTGGGATGATGAAGTGTAGTCGCATCGCGACCGATCCAGCGGCCATTCGGCTGTTGGCGTTGGGGTGACTCGTGTTATTGCTTCTCGCCTCGCATATAATAAGGTGTCCGTCACCACACCGCGCCACGCCGAGAAATCCCATGGACCTGAACGACTTTGGAACCCAGCCCGCCGATTCGCGTAACAACGGCGATCAGCGCAATTACTACCGACCGCCGCCCTATTTTGCGGCGGACGTCGGCAGTCGGCCGGTCCAATGGAAGGTTGTCCAATCCGGCGTCTTCGAGATTTGCGGCGCGACGGCCTTGCACCTTCCGGCCGGAGCGTACGGTTGCAGCCTGAATCAATACGGCGACGTGCAACTCATGTCACGCGACTTGCAAGTCGATGACCTCATTGACTTCGCCGACAGCCTGCCGGCCAAGATTCTGGAGGAGATCGAGAACTTCTGGGACCTCGGTGATCGATTCTTGAAGCACGGATACCTGCATCGCCGCGGCTATTTGCTCTACGGCCCCCAGGGATCGGGCAAGAGTTCCGTGGTCCATCAAGTCGTTCACCGCATCATTCGGGCCGGCCATGTTGCCGTCTTCTGCGAGCATCCTGGTTTTTTGACACGGGCGATGGAAGTCTTTCGCCGGATCGAACCGGACCGCCCCGTCATCTGCTTATTCGAGGACATCGACGCGATCATCGAGATCCACGGCGATAGCGAACTGTTGCAATGGCTTGACGGTTCGCACCAGATCAACAAGGTCATCAACATTGCCACGACGAACTACCCGGAACGCCTCGATCGGCGTATTGTATCGCGGCCACGGCGTTTCGATCGCATCATCAAGATCGAATCGCCGTCGGCGGGCATTCGGGAAACTTACTTTCGCAAGAAACTGCCCGACCTTGTGACGAATGGTAAACTTGCGCACTGGGTGGACCTGACCGACGGACTCTCATTTGCAGCGTTGGCGGAGCTTGTTATCAGCGTGGCGTGCCTGGGTAACGACTTGCAGGAGACGGTAAATCTCTTGCGCGGTCTGGATGAATGTCTGCCAAACAGCAAGGAATTCGAACGCCCGGGCGCGATGGGGTTCGGAACGCGGTCGCGTAACCGAGAGGATAATCTCCCGTTTTGAATCGCCGCGGCGGGGCATGACTCGCCATTCCAATCCGTGCGGACAAGCCGCCGGCACTCCGGTACCAACGCCATGCCTGACGTCGTCGCTTATCTTGCGCTGGGCAGCAATCTGGGTGATCGCCGTGCTTTGCTTGATAATGCCGTCGTCAAGCTGCGCGCCAGTCCTGCGACTCACGCAATACGCGTTTCATCTTATTACGAAACCGAACCTGTCGGCGGGCCGCCAGGTCAGGCCAAGTATTTGAACGCAGTAGCTGAAGTTTGCACTTCTCTCGACGCAACGGCGTTTTTTCGCATTCTGCAAGCAATCGAGACGGACCTTGGCCGAGTGCGTGCCGAACGCTTTGGGCCGCGGACAATCGATATTGATCTCTTGCTCTTCGGCCACGCGATTGTGAACACGGAAGATCTGATAGTGCCGCACCCACGCATGCACGAACGTCGATTCGTGCTGGAACCGCTGGCGGAGATCGCCCCGCTCGCCGTGCATCCGCAATTGCAGAGCACTGCCAAGGATCTATTGGAGCAGCTAACGCAGACGATTCCGTCGCTGGAGTTGGCAGGACGCAATGCCGTCGTGACTGGTTCCACGAGCGGCATTGGCCGGGCAATCGCGCTAGCTCTCGCGCAAAGCGGCGCCAATGTCATTGTGCACGGGCGACGTTCCGAGCACGCTGTCCAGCACGCTGCCGCCGAGTGCAAGCAGTCGGGAGTCGAGGCCCTCGGTCTCCTGGCCGACCTTCGCGATGAAGGTCAATGCGGATCGTTTTTCGAGCGGGCCGTCCGCCGCTTTAGCAACCTGGATATCTGGATCAACTGCGCCGGAGCGGATACGCTGACCGGAGATGCTGCAAAATGGACTTTCGAGCGCAAGCTGCACGAACTTTGGGCTGTCGATGTACGTGGTACGATTCAGCTTTCTCGCGCAGTCGGCGCACACATGAAGACCTATGGCCGGGGGGTGATCCTGAACCTGGGGTGGGACCAGGCTGAGACTGGCATGGAAGGCGATAGCGGCCAGCTCTTCGGCGCCTGTAAGGGGGCCGTGATGGCGTTCACGAAAAGCCTCGCCATCGAACTGGCCCCGACCGTGCGTGTCAACTGCCTGGCGCCCGGTTGGATCCGCACAGCCTGGGGCGAACACGCCTCGGAGACCTGGCAGAAACGGGTGCTGAGCGAGACTCCGCTCGCACGTTGGGGTACGCCCGAAGACGTCGCCGCTGCCGCATGCTGGCTGGTATCGCCGGCGGCGCAGTTTATCACCGGACAGATCATCCGCATTAATGGCGGCGCCGTCTGTGGCTAAAGGCATTGGCAGGCAGGGCGGAGGGTATCAGGCGAGGTCGGGATCAAGAATCAAATTGATATGCCATGCGTTTGCCGTTGATGTCAATCGCAGTGAGGATGTCGATGACGTCATCCATGGGAATGTTCCAGTTGAGCGCCCACTGGATGATGTGCAGATTTTCGTGGCCGACTTTCCAGCGATCGACGATGCGATCCAGGAGTAGTGTCTTGTCCTGAAACGCACGCTGCAGCAGGCCGAAATCGCACTCGGCGAGTTCGGTCCACCGCCGGGATCCCTGAACGTGCTCGACCCAGCGTTCGCGTAGATAGCCAGTCCAGTGCACGCGAATCCATTCGCGAATCGCTTCCTCGCCCACATCGCGGCCGGCGTGAACGCTGGCGATCCATTTGTGCCGGTCAATTGCTTGTCGGCAATCCTCGCGAAGGTCAAAAGGCGGCATGACGGCCATCTCCGTGGACTCGGGCACGGTTCATGATAATCGACGGCGGCCGCAGGAGCAAGCGAGCTTGCGGCTTTCTGCGCTCCGTGGTGAGAGCCCTTCCTCGTGTCGGCAGGCGAACATGGCGTCTGGTGAGGACACGCAACCTATCCGGAGCGTCCGTTCCGCCCGCCTCGGTGAGGCGGGTCGAAACGAAACATGATTAGCGCAATAACCAGTTTGCCACGTCCGTCGCGTCCGCCTTATCTTCCTGGCGCTGCAATCGCTTTGCCTGGCCCGACGCTCGATAGGCCGCCTGCAGGAGGCCGCCGGGACCGGTTCCGGTCATCTTGGCGTTATGCACAAACAGTTCATGGGGTGCGATCACCGCAGCCAATCCGGGCAGGCCGCCATACTTGAGGGCGCCGGGAAGCATCATCTCGTCGTCGAAGTCCTTGACCTGCTCGAAGCGGAAACCGTTGAAGTCAGCCGCGGTGCGATCAATCGCCTCGCCGCACAGGCCGCGCGCAAGCAACACCCAAGGCCCGGCTTTCTCAAAGCCGACGAGATGAAGCGATTTCACCTTGTCGTTCGACTTGGCGAATGCGACAGCGGTCAGAATGTCGTGAACGCGTTCTGCCACCAGGGCCCGATTGTAGCCGTAGAAGTAACCCGCATAGGCAAGACTCGCAACCTTCATGTTGGTCGTAGGCCGTTCGTCTTTGCCCGCAGCACCGGTGCGAAACGCTTCGACGACGAGAATGCCGGCCCCCTTGTCGACAAGTGCCCGCGCCGCCGGCACGAGTTTGCCTTCGCGCCACACGCTCTTGATGCCGTCCGGATGGACCCAGACAACCCCGCGACCGTCAAAATCCTTGCCGTGCACGATCTGCGTCTTGACCCGTTCGCCTTGCCCCTTGCGGCTGAGAACCAATTCGATGGCGACGATCCCATCGTTTTCTGTTTTCTCGCCCTTGGCGACAACCTCGACATCGCTCGCCGCCGGCAGCTGGTCCGTCATCATTGCCCGCAGGGCCGCGTGCTGAATCTTCTGAAACTTCGCCAGGCTTGCCCCATCTTTCGGCATGAGGGCCTGCAATTGCTTTTCCTGCCCCAGCGTCAAAGTGCGTTTCAGCATCTCAGCATTGGCCGCGTCCTTCGGCAAGGGATGGTCTGCATCATACACGGAAAGCTGTTTCGGATCGACCGCTTTGAACGGCAACTCTTTGATCGTGCCCGATTGGCCGAAGCCGAGGTGCTTGTTGAAGAAGTTGTACATCACCTCGCGGCTTGGCTGGTTGTAGTTGTGCGGGAAGCTGAGGTATTTCGCCATCACCTTGTCATCGGCGCCGTACATCTTGTAGATCTGCTTGAGCTCCGGGAGCCCCTTCGTTTCGATCTCCTTGGTCCAGTCGTTGGCGCCGGTCATACCGAGCGGGCGCGGCGCGATCAGGGCGGATAACTCGATGTTGGTCGTGCCGGTGCGCAGGTAGGCGCTGTTCTCGCAGATGCAGCCGCCTTGCATGCTGACCGACACCATGACGGCCGGGAACGACGCGGCCACTCGGTCATCGACTGCTGCAAGAACGAACGACTGCGTGCCGCCGCCCGAAGCGCCGGTGATGCCAATGCGGTTGGGATCAACCTCGGGAAGCGTGTTGAGGAAATCGACGATGCGCATGCTGTTCCAGGATTGCAAGCCCATGAAATTCTGCAAGCGAAGCTGAGCCTCGACGTCCTTGAAGCCTTCGCGGTGAACGATCTGCCTGGAGTCGGAGTTGCCGACCATGTCATAGTGGAACACGACGCAGCCGAGCCTGGCAAGCATGGCGCAGCCGGCCTGGTGGAAGTATTTCGAGCTTTCCTCGGTGGCTTCCGCCCCGGTTTTCTTGTCGCTGTCCCAGCTCTTGGCGGTTGAAAGGCGTGCGTCGGTCCAGTGGCCATGGGCGTAGAGCACAGCCGGCAGCTTGCCAGTCTTTCCTGTCGGGCGATAGAGATTGCCCGTGACGTAATGGCCCGGATGACTGACGAAAAAGACCTTCTCGACGGTGTAGCCGTCGCGCTCGATCTTGCCATGTACCACCGCGTTGAGCGCCGGCTTCACGGGCAAAGGCCACAGGCCTTGCGAGACGAGAAGTTGCTCCTTCAGAATCGGCTTGCGGGCTTCCCACGCTTCCTTGGTCGTGGGCGGCGTCCACGGATGGTATGGCAAGTTGTAGTGCTTGGGCTTGTCGGTCAGGCGTCGATCTTTTTCCTGAGCGACGATTGGCAATGCGGCGAGCGCGGCGAACAACACGGCAATGGTAATGCGTTTCATGGAAAGCCCCCTGTTTGCCGCCGGTTGCGGCGTAGCAGAGCGTGCTACGCTGCAAGCGGCGAGTTGGATTACAACGCCTTCAAGAAGATGTTGCGAAACTCGACGCGTTTGTTGTAGCTCTGAAAGCCGATGTGCCCATCCTTGCGAAGAATCCCCGGATGCCTCTTTGCGTGCTCCTTGACGAAGTCGTCGAGGTTGGCATCGATGAGGGTGGCGCCATTGTTGATGACGGTGATCTGGCGACCTTTTGCAAGGACCTTCATGACGTTCCATTCGCCGATTGGCATGTTCTTGATGGTCTTGGGGGGCACGACGTTGTAGATGGCGCCGGTGTTCTGCCATTTCTGAAGACCGCCTGGCCAGCCCTCGTCGTCGATGAGCTGAAGCTCCATGCCTTGATACGCGGGATCGCCTTGGAGGGGGGAGCGAATGCCGACGCCTGAGTTGCCTCCCTTGGGCATCTTGTATTCGAGGCGAAGTTCGTAATCGCCATAGACCTTCTCGGTCATCAGCCAGCCGCCGCCGCCCCCTTCGCAGTAGATGACGCCTTTCTCCGCGCCCCAGACCTTCATATTGCCGGTCGATTTCCAGCCCGTGAGGTCTTTGCCGTTGAAGAGCGGCTCGAAACCCTTGGGCGGATCGCCGGCGGCAATGAACGTGGTCGCAACCAGGAGCGCGAGGGCGGATACGAGGATGCGTGTCATAGTGGTTCCTTCGATGGTTGGTTATGCGACGCTTCAGAGTCGTCGTTAATCGTTAGATGTTGATTTAACTCGCAAACCGTCCTGTGTGCCACAAAAATCTTGCAACCAGGAGAACTCTCGCGATAGAATATGCGGATGCACGATAGCCGGACTGCTTACCTGTTCGTCCCCTCGGTGCGCCGCCAACCGTTCGCTCTGGTCCAAGGCACGAACATGATCGGCAGGGAAGTCGATCCAGAAGTCGCCATTGCGCTGCCGCTACAATCCGTGTCGCGCCGCCATGCACACATTGAATTGAACGAACGGTATGCCTGGGAACTCACGGACATAGGCAGCAGAAATGGCACGTTGCTCAATGGGCGAAAACTTGAACCTTACACCCCAGCGATTTTGAACGATGGTGACCGGATCAGCATTTGCGGGTACGAGTTGCACTTCAATTTCCACCTCGATGCAAACGCCTCGCCAACGCTAACCTACGAAGAATTCTTGGCCCTGGACGAATTCCGATGAGTCGCCGCGACCCGAGCGCCGGGGTGCGAATTTCACCGCATCATTCAATGAGACTCGCGCGGATAAGTCCGCCTGGAGATGTTTCCTGCCCGCGCGGAATGAACTCAAGCTGGAGATGATGACGTGGCGGCAACCGGTACAGCGCTGTCTTGCCCCCCGAAATGGTTAGCGAAACGATGGTTTCTTCTCCGAGCGGCAAGCCCTTTAGCACCTCCATGACCTGCGATTCCGTCATGCCGACCTTCAGACTCGGCAGGCGCGCCCGCACCTGGTCGGCAACGCCCGCAGACGTCGTACCCTCTTTGGGCGGGTAGGGCCGCACGTACGGCGGAGGGCCTTCCTTCCTGATTCCCGTTCGTTCCTCGTCCAGCCGAAATACTGCGCAACCACCGGCAAGGCAAGCAAGGCAAACCAGACAAGGCCAACTCGGATTTCGCATTGCCTTCCTCCTTGACATCGCCGCATCAAGTGGCTGTCGCGCCAATCGGTGCGGTGCATACGCTTTTTCCTGCCGTTGTGCCAGCCCGGTCGGCAGGGTTTACTCGCGCCAGCATCCTCGTTTCATGCCGCAAAATCGGTACGTCGGGCTCGACGGGCGCAGCGGTTTTGCCGGTTTTAGCCAATCGCCAGCCCGAAAGCTGGTCGAACAAGAGACGGCGGCATTCGCGAAAACGGATTTTCAGGAGCGTCACCATGCCCACGGAATGGCTCCTTCATAGGCGTTGTTGGATACTGTCTCTTCTGCTTGCGGCAACACCCGCGCCCCTGAATGCACAGCCGAATTCCTCCCCGCCAAGGCCGATCAGCGAGCCGCAGCCTCCCGGACTTCGGCTCGGGACTATCGTCCATCCACTGCCCGTGAACCAACTGACCTTGCGCCAACAGACCGAGGCGATTCCGCAGGCCAAGAAAGACCGCGTCCATTTCTTCCTGCTCAACGGCATCGATCCGGCTTATGCGGGCAACCTCAACGGCGTGGCCGCGTATTTCCGCTCGATCGGCTTCAAAAACACAACGTGCTACCAGTTTCCGATGACCTGGAAAGTCCGCCAGCAGGTCGAGAGTATTCGCAAGTCCGATCCTGAAGCACGCATCATCCTTCTGGGCTACAGCGTCGGCGCCAACTGCGTGCGTGGGATCGCCAACCACATGCAGCGCGAAAACCTGCATCTCGATTGCCTGATCTACGTCGCAGGCGACACCATCTTCAATTCCGCCGCAAGCAAGCCGGCCAACGTCGGCCAGATCGTAAACATCACCGGGCACGGGCTGATCTTCTATGGCCGCGATTTGTTTTTCAAGGGAGACACCATCGATGGCGCCATCAACCACCGCCTCGACGCCCGCCACATGTCGATCCCGCAGCAGCGCGAGACCATGGAAGCGATTGGCCAACAACTGGTCGGGCTGGCAAACAAGTCATCAACTTCCGCGTCGGTAGTGCGCCCAGCGTCGGCGAGCCGAGCTCCGTGAGGAGCCGGTTGGCGGCGCCCATAATTGAATGCGCAACCCGGCCCCTCACGGGGCTCGGCTCGCCGGGATCGTGCTTGCTATGTAAAACACGATCATGAAAATCACCTCCATTAAAATCACCGGCCTCGCCGGCGGTACGGTCGAAGGCGGTTGGGCTGACGAACTCAAGCCCGAAGACGACGTTCACACCATCGTCGAAGTCCTCACCGATGAAGGCCTCAGCGGCGTCGGCAGCGTCTTCACTTCAAGTGCTCTCGTCCGAGGAGCAGTCAAGCTGCTCTCGCCATTCCTCATCGGCGAACGGGCCGACGAGCCGATGCGCGTCACCGAGCGTCTGCGGCAAACCACCTTTTGGCAAGGCCGCGGCGGGTCGGTTGAGCACGCCATCAGCGGCATCGATATCGCCCTCTGGGACCTGTTCGGCAAGATCTGCAACCAGCCCGTCTCGCGACTCCTCGGCGGCAACTATCGCGACAAGATCAAGCCCTATGGCTCCATCCTCTTCGACGAGCCAGCCAAGCTTCGCGACAAGTTGCAAGCGACCGTCGCGCGTGGCTTCAAGGCAATCAAGCTCGGCTGGCGGCCGTTCGGCCGGCGCGACGCCAAGACCGATGAGTTGCTGATTCAGACGGCGCGTGACGCGGTTGGCCCCAACGTCGAGATCATGGTCGATGCCGGTGGCAGCGAGCAGTTTTGGCCTCATGGCTACAAGTGGGCGCTACAAACCGCGAAGATGCTGGTGAACTACGACATCGTCTGGTTCGAGGAAGCGTTGCCGCCCGACGACATCGAGGGCTTCATCGAGCTGCGTCGCCACGCGCCGCTGCCGATCGCGACCGGCGAATGCCTGACGCGCCGGCAGACCTTTCGCCCATGGCTGGAACGGCACGCCGTCGATGTCATTCAGCCCGATTGCACGAAGTGCGGCGGCATCAGCGAGGCGATCCGCATTGCGTGGATGGCGTACGAGCACAACATCTGGTACGTCCCGCACGGCTGGAACACCGCGATCGGCCTGGCCGCTGACTTACAGTTGGTCGCCGCGGTGCCGGTGGCGCGTTACGTGGAGTACTTGACGCCGACGCCGTACATCGACGAGCTGATCACGGTGCCGTTCAAGCCGGATACGGAGGGGTTCCTGCGGATCCCGGAAAAGCCGGGGTTGGGGATCGAACTGAATCGGGAGGCGCTGAAGCGGTTTGGGGTTTGATGCAGCCTACCTTTCAATGCTCGCAGTTAAAAAGAAGGATTCAGTTCGCAGGCTCCTTGTTTCTTCCAAGGATCCTCGCGATTCTGCTGACCAACAAGATCCCACACGCGCCAAGGCCGACATGAGGCCCAAATACGCGAATCCCCGAAGCAATGTAGTTTGGGGCATTGACGTGATAAGAAAGGGCATCCTTGGCATGAACGTAGATAAGAATGGCCAAGCCAATCAGCAAAAGGATTTCGATCACTCCGATGGCGAGGATCCCCTTTTGCATCCAAGACGTGGCCAAGGACAATAGGATGACGCCAATTCCCAGAACGGCGGACGCCTGTGCTTCCTCCTGAGCAGAAAAAGCGATGAAGGTTATTTCTTCACGCCGGCCGTCGCGAAAGACACGCTGCAGCCCTTCCCACGGCAGGAATAAACTGCCGACGAAAATGGCCGCGCCAACCAAGAATAGACAAAAAGAGGCGATTCTCACCCGTTAATCCTCGCCATAGATTGCAGTCGATGGATTATCTACTATTCGTATTCAACGAAATGTCCTACGCTTCATTGTAGTTATTTCGGAGATGCAGTACGTGCTGTCTACCTTCAGGTTGCAAGGGAGGACTTCATGTCGTATGCCCGGTGTAATCTTGCTTTCGCCATCATCGCTTTGACATGCGGATTTGCACGCGCCCAAACCAAAGCCGAAGCCGTTCAGGTCCTCAAGCAAGCCGCCACGTTCTATCGCGACAAGGTCGCCAGTCACGGCGGCTACGTTTATTACTACAGCGTCGATTTGAAGGAACGCTGGGGCGAAGGCAAAGCGAACGTCGATACGCTGTTCCTGCAACCGCCGGGTACGCCGACCGTCGGCATGGCGTACCTGAGCGCCTACGACTCGACCGGCGACAAGTTCTATCTCGATGCCGCCAGGGAGACGGCCGAGGCGCTGGTGTACGGCCAACTGAAGTCGGGCGGCTGGACGCAGACGATTCACTTCGGGCCGGCCAAGCGCGTCGGCAAATATCGCAACGGCAAAGGCGGCAATTGGAACGCCTCCTCGCTCGACGATGGCCAAACGCAGGCGGCTCTGCAAATGCTCATTCGCGCCGATCGAACGCTCAACTTCAAACACGAAGCGATCCACGAGGCTGCCACGTTCGGCCTCGACGCGCTGCTCAAGGCGCAGTTCGCCAACGGTGGGTTTCCGCAGATTTGGATTGGCCCCGTCGAGGCGAGGCCGGTGCTCAAAGCGAAGTTTCCGGACTTCGACTGGAAGACCGAGGGGAAGGTCCGCAACTACTGGGACTATTACACGCTCAACGACGACGTGGCCGGCACTGTCGGCGCCACGCTCATCGCGGCCCATCAGACCTACAAGAACGCCAAGTACAAGGCCGCTCTGGAAAAGCTCGGCGACTTCTTGATTCTGGCGCAAATGCCCGAGCCGCAGCCGGGATGGTGTCAGCAGTACAACTATGAGATGGTGCCGATGTGGGGGCGCAAGTTCGAGCCGCCCGCCATCACCGGCTGGGAATCGCAGGACGCGATGGAGGCGTTGATCCAGATTGCGAACTACACGGGCAAGAAGAAGTATCTTGGCCCGCTGCCGCGAGCGCTGGCGTATTATCAGAAATCGCTGCTGCCGGACGGCCGCATCGCGCGGTTCTACGAATTCAAAAGCAACAGGCCTCTGTACATGAACAAGAGGTACGAGCTCACCTACAACGACTCCGATGTTCCTGGCCACTATGGCTGGAAGCAGCCCGCTCGCTTCAAGCAGATCGAAAAGCAATACGAGGACGCCAAGACAGGAGTTGTCGCCAAGCCGCGGGGAGTGAGTGCCGACGAGGTTCGCAAGATCCTCGCCGCGCTGGACAAGCAGGGACGGTGGATCACCAAGCACGATGGTTCGCGGCTCGTCGGCCAGCCCAAATTCACGGAAGGATTCGAGCACATTTCCAGCGACGTGTTCAGCCGGAATGCCGAGAACCTGAGTCGATTCATCGCGGCGGCCAAGGATTAGCTCCAGGAGTCGCGCCCGGATTAGGCAGTCATCGCGAGGCAGCTTGTTTCGTGACCAGCTTCATTTCTTCCCTTGACGTCATTAGACCGATCAGACTAAAATCATACCGCACAGTCTAAACCCTTAACCGGCCCCTTACGGGGCTCGGCTCGCCGACTGCCATGAACAACGGCCGAACCACCATTGCCAGCATTCGTCGCACCGAGATTGTCGATGCGGCGGCGGCCGTCATCAATGAGCAGGGCATTCAGAACCTGTCGCTCTCCGAAATCGAGAAGAAGGTCGGCATGAGCCGGGGGCAGTTGACCTACTACTTCAAGGCCAAGGAAGACATCTTGCTCGCGGTGTTCGATCGCATGATCGCCCTCATGGGGCAGCAGCATGGCGAAAAGGAAATCGATCAGCTCGATTGGCTCGACATCGTGCGGCACGTTCTCGACATCGTATTGGCGACGCCGCCGGCGCATCCGGAGTTTCACGCGTTGCAACATGCTTTTCTTTCGCAGACGAGTCATCGTGAAGACTTTCGTAAGCGTTTGGCCGGACTCTATGAGCACTGGCGTGAGCGCAGCATCGCGGGGTTGAAACGCGACTTGAAAAAGCGTCCCGCGGTGCGGAAGGTGTCGCCACGCGTGCTGGCGACATTGGTGCAAGCGATCTTTCACGGGCTTGCAGTGCAACGGGCGGCCGATCCGCCCGCACTCGATACGGAAGCGGTCGTTCACCTTTGCCTCGACATGCTGAGTAGCTACTTGTGGGCGGGGCCACCCAAAAAGGCTCTGTCGCCACGAATCACCAAGAAACGCCGAGGGGTGCCTCATGAGCGAAATGGGAAATAAGCCCTCGCCGGGCAACTTGAGCGAACGCGTGCGCTCGCTGCGGCTCACCGAAACCAGCGAGCCTGGCCGTAGTGGGCTCTGGTGGCTGCCGTGGGCGCTGTGCGTTCTGCTTATCGGCGCTGCCGGGGTGCTCGCGCTCGAGGCCTTTTCGCCGATCGACGACGAATTACTGAAGAAGCTTGCCGAGGAACGTGGCTTGAATCTCGGCAAGGGGGCGGGGCCGGGTTCCGAGAGAGTCACCGTCGGCGGTCTGGCGGACGCCAACCTGAGCGCGTCCGATATCAAGCTCGAATCGAAAGGCTACATCGTGCCGATTCGCCTCGTCCAGGTAAGCCCCAAGGTTTCCGGGACCGTCGTCAAGCTCAACATTGAAGAGGGCAAGCTCGTCGAGAAGGGATTCACGCTCGCCGTGCTGGAGGATGTGGAATTTCGCGCCGATTATCAACACACGCTCGGCAGTGTGCGGGCTGCCGAGGCGCGCATCAACGAACTCGAGAAGTACCGAGTCGATGAAATCGACCAGGCCAAGGCAGAGCTCGATGACGCCGTCGCCCAGTTCGAGCAAACCTCCTCCAAATACACGCGATACGTTTCGCTCAAGCAGCGCAACGCGGTATCGCCTGAAGATTTCGAATCGGCCGAGAGCGGATTCTTGTCGATGAAATCGCGTGTGAAACGACTACAGCTCGCGTACAAGATGATCGACAAGGCGGGCCCGCGCGACGCCAAGATTGCTGCCCTCAAGGCGGAACACCAGCAGGCCCTTGCCGATTTGAAGAAGGCCAAGTGGAAGCTGGGCAATACCCGCATCGAGGCGCCGATCACGGGGATCATCCTGAGCAAGAAAGCGGAAGAGGGGAACCTCGTCAATCCGTCGGCCTTCTCGAGCGGCCTTGCCGCAAGCCTGTGTGAGATGGCCAATCTCTACGAGATGGAAGTCGATCTGGCGATTGCGGAACGCGACATTTCGAAGGTATTCCAGAATCAGGAGTGCCGTATCCGCGCCGAGGCGTTCGGCGATCGGTTTTACGCCGGCTATGTTTCGCGCATCATGCCCATGGGAGACCGCGGGAAAAGTTCCGTTCCGGTGCGGGTGATGATTCAATTCCCGGCACTCGACGCGCGCGGGCAGCCGTTGCCCATGGAGAAGCAAGGCGAGTTCTTGCGTCCTGAAATGGGGGCGATTGTTACCTTCTTGAATCGGAAGTTTTTGAAATAACCAGCCCCGAGCGCAAGCGAGTGGGACGTTGGTGGCGAAAGGAAAAATGCATGGCGACGCCGATCATGAATCTGCACAACATCACCAAGTCCTTCACGCGCGGCGGCGAAGAGATCACGGTGTTGCGCAACCTCAATCTTCAGGTTGCCGAGGGGGAGTTTCTCGGCATCATGGGCCCGTCGGGGTCCGGCAAGACGACGATGCTCAATCTGATCGCCGGGCTCGATAAGCCCAACCGCGGCGAGGTTTGGATTGGCGGCCAATGCGTCTCGAATATGAGTGAAGCGCAGCTCGCGTCGTGGCGGACCCGGAGCATCGGTTTTATCTTCCAATTCTACCACTTGTTGCCGGTGCTGACCGCGTATGAGAACGTCGAATTGCCCCTGCTTTTGTTGCCTCTCAGCTACGCAAAACGGCGTGAACAGGTGTTGAACGTACTCGATCTGGTGGGGTTGTCTGATCGTATGTACCATCGGCCTGGGCAGCTCTCCGGCGGTCAGCAACAACGCGTGGGCATCGCGCGGGCTATCGTAACCGATCCGACCCTGATTGTCGCAGATGAGCCGACCGGCGATCTCGATGCCCGCTCCGCCGTCGAGATATTGAATTTGATGGACGAACTGCAAAAGGGGCTCAACAAGACGATCTTGCTGGTGACCCACGACCCACGCGCCGCGGAGCGAGCGCAGCGCGTGGTCCACCTGGAAAAAGGTCAACTCCTCGAATCGGCGGAAATGGCGGCAGCCGGGCTTCTTGCCGACACGCCGGGGAGCCACGGCATCCAGGCCGCGCCCGGGACTCCGATGCAACGGGAATCAACTTGATAAGGTCGCTTGCGCATCGCGGGCGCTGAACTCTAAGCGAGTATGTAAACAGGAACCGCCATGTTAACACGCATCTACGAACAAATTGCCGCCGACTACGTCAATCTTGTCGCCACCATCATCGGTATCCTGGTGCTCGTCGCCGGCGCCGCCTACATACTCTCGAGTCCGCGGCTCTTCCTGCTTGGCCTCAAGAATCTGCGCCGCAATTTGCTGCGAACCACGCTTACCAGTTTGGCAATTGGCGTGCTGGCCTTCATGATCACCATGATCTGGACCATCATCTATTTCATTGATCTGATTCAGACCGAGCGGTCCAAGGACCTCAAGATCATCGTCACCTACAAATGGTCTGTACCGAGCCAGATTCCGATGACGCATGCCGATTACCTCAATCCCTCCTCGCCGAAATTCATGCCGGAACTGGTAGATGGGAACGGCAAAAAGCTCTACGGTCCCAATGACTTCATGACCTGGTCCTTTTATGGCGGCACGACCGACCCGGCGAAGACCACGCCGGATACTTTGCTCTTCTTCTTCGTCATGCATCCCGACCAGATCATTCCCATGATGGACGATCTGGGCGATCTCGATCCGAAGCTGGTGGAAGCCTTGAAAAAGAATCCGCAAGCTTGCTTGTTGGGCTCGGACAAACTGCGATCGCTCAACAAGCAGGTCGGCGATCGTTTCAAGCTGACGAGCGTCAATTACAAAGGGATCGACCTCGAATTCGAGATCGTCGGCGCCCTGCCGGACGGTCGCTACAACGCCAGCGCCATCATGCGCATGGATTACTTCAACAATGCGTTCGACCTGTACGAGCGCAACAACAAGCGTGCCCATGCGCTGGCGCACAAGCGTCTCAATTTAATTTGGATTCGCGTTCCTGATCGGACCGTGTTCGACAAGATCGGCGGCATTGTCGAGGAATCGCCGCAGTTTTCCCAGTACCCGCTCAAAGTCGAGACTGCCTCGTCGCTGATCGGTTCCTTCCTGGAAGCCTATCGCTACATCATCTGGGCGATGAAGTTCTTTCTGGTCCCCGGCATGCTCCTCATCATGTCGCTGGTGATGGCCAATGCCATCAGCATCACGGTGCGCGAACGGCGCAGCGAGATGGCGGTGATGAAGGTGCTAGGGTACCGCCCGAACCAGGTGTTCCTGTTGATACTGGGGGAGGCGCTCTTCGTTGGCGCCATTGCGGGGCTGCTCGCGGCGGCAGCAACCTTTGCGTTCTTCAATTTCCGCTGGGGGGGCATTCCGTTCCGCATCGGCTTCTTCCCGGTCTTCCGTATTCCGGAGGCGGCGCTGATGTGGGGGCTGGCGATCGGATCGCTGACGTCGCTGCTGGGAAGCGTAATCCCCGCCTGGACCGCGCGCTCCGTGAAGGTGTCCGAGGTGTTTTCGAAGGTTGCGTGAGTGACTACAAACGCCGAATAGGATCGTTCTCCCATGAATAATTTCCGCAATCCCTTACTGAACTGGCTCGCCGCACATCCGGTTCTCGCAATCGCGGCGCTGATCGGCGTCCTCGGCCTATTCCTGACGATCCTGCCGATCCTGTTGTACCTGACGCCGATCCGCAAGGTGCCGTTGCGCTACAACCTTCGCAACTTGCAGAATCGCTGGAAAACGACGCTGGTTACGGCCCTCGCTTTCACTGCGGTCACCGGCTTGCTCACCTTCATGCTTTCGTTCGTCAAGGGCATGGACCGCCTGATCGCCGACAGCGGGGATCCCGGCAATGTCATGGTGCTTTCTGACGGCGCCACGGATGAGGCCTTCAGCAATCTGCCCCCTTTCAGCGTCAAGCTGCTCCCCAAGGACCTGCAAGACGAAGTGTTGCTTGCCGCTCAGGAAGTTTACGTCGTCGTGATGTACATGATCCCCGATCCCATTCCCGGCGGACGCACCCGGCGATTCGTACAACTCCGCGGCATGGACGACATCAAGGTGGCCGCGGAGATCCATGGCGTCAAGCTCGGTAGCGGTGCGTGGCCCAGCCCGGCCGCGGTACGCGAGATCAATGGCGCCGAGACGGCGCTCGAAGTTGTCATCGGCCATGGCATCGCGCGCGACCTGGCCGGCGACGTCGGTAAGGCGATTCTGCAACCTGGCGACACGCTTGTTCTCGGACCCCGAAAGTGGGTCATCGCCGGCGTCATGGAGGAAGGGGGCGCCTCGTTCAGCTCCGAGATTTGGACCCGCGATCGCCACGTGCAGGAGAACTTTGGCCGCGAGAATTCCTACTGCTCCTACGTGATCCGCACAGCCAGCGCCGCCAAGGCCAAGTTGGCAGTAGAGGAACTGAAGAACTTTAAAAGTGAGCGCAACCTGCAAGCGATCACGGAACGGGATTATTACGCCAAGATGACCGATACCAGCAAGCAATTCAGCGCCTCCAGCTACGTGGTCGCATTCATCCTGGCCATCGGCGGCGTGCTCGGCATCATGAACACCATGTATGCGGCCATCGCTCAGCGCAGCAAGGACATCGGCGTCTTGCGGTTGATGGGCTATCGCCGCTGGCAGATTCTGCTATCGTTTCAATTCGAATCGATGCTGATCGCCATCCTGGGCGGAGCGGTCGGCTGCCTCTCGGCTTACTTTCTCTTCGACTCGAGGAGCGTGACCAGCATCATCAGCAACGGGCCCGGTGGAGGTGGCAAGACTGTGGTCCTGCAACTCACTTTTGACTTCAGCGTCTTGTGCGCGGGTATCGTTTACTGCTTGCTGATGGGAGCCATCGGCGGATTCGTCCCTGCGGTGAGCGCCATGCGGTTGCGGCCGTTGGAATCGTTGAAATGAATTGTCGCTTGCGGCGTAGCAGGTCGCTACGCCGCAAGCGGCTCAATGATGGTCGCTCCCCGCGCTGTCGTCGTTGGCGCGAATCCAGTCGCCCAGCTTCTTGATTTCTGCCCGCAGTCCTTCGGGGGTAATCGTGGCCGGCGTTTCGCCGAAGACGACGCGCACCCGCGGCGTCACGCCCAGGTTGCTGCCATCGAGCGAGCCGCAATACACTGGTACGATCGGCGCACCGGTCTTTTGCCACACTTCTTCCATGAGCGCCGCAACGGCGCCGGCATGCTCCGGATGTTCCATGCTGATTGCCAGCAGGTGCCCCCCTTGGAGCGTTTGGAGAGCGTCACGTTTGGCTTCATCCCACGACAGCCTGTTGTCCGCACTCGGCCGAACCGAGATGAGGATAGCACGTTGCGCCAGAAGCCGCAGCAGCGTGCCGTTGTGCAAGCAAGATGGATCCTCGATCAAGATCACCTTGGTTGCGCGATCGGTGGCCGACACGAGCTGAAGACAGCTGAGCAGGTCATTGCAGTTGGTGGCGAGAATGACCGGGCCTTCCGTGGGTAAATTCTGCATGCCGACTGCCTTGAGCCGATACTTGCCCAGCGATCGGAACCAGAACAGGGTGCGTACAAAAAAATCCGGCAGCTTGCGCCAGAGGAGAAACAAGATCACCAGCGTCATCAGCGCAGCGCCCAGGAACAGGAAGCGCGGCAGGCGCTCCTTGTCGTAGATAGCCTTGAGTGGCTGGCTTGACCTGCGGATAAGCAAGTGTTCGACGCCACGCAGCGTGTAGCTGCTGACTGTCACTGGGTCGCCGACCTTGAGCGTGTCGCCGAGGACATCGAAGAAGTTGTCCGGGAAATTGATGACGACTTCCTCGGGATCTTCATCAAATCCGAAGAACCAGAGCTGTTGGGCACGCACGTCGTCGTTCTTGGCCTTTTCTTTGTTGATCTCTTCGGAACTCTTCTTGCTCTTTGGAAAGAAGTGTCGGATTGCGTCGCCGGTTTCTATCGAAACCTTCTCGATCTTGCCATGCTTGTGAGGCACATACTTGACTTCGACGATCTTCCCCTCGGCCACTTTGTCGCTGACCTTAATTAGGGGAGTCAGATTGGTGAGCTGACCGGCCTGTACGAGCAGGAAGAAGAGGATTGATGCCGCGATGGCGCCAGTGACGTTGATGAAGTTGCTGGTGGCGACGAGTTCACCCTTGCTCTTTTTCGGCGCCCGGTGCTGCAATAGCGTGTAAAGCGGCACCATGTAGAACCCGCTGAAGAAGCCGATGAGGATGAGGGTCGCCACGAGCACCGCGGTATACTCAAGAGCGACGGCGGACATGACGAGGGCGATGGTCATGCCTATGCACCCGAATGGGACGAGGCCGAGTTCGATCTTGCCCCCCGAGAAGTACCCCGCCAGTGGGCTCCCCAACCCGACGCCAAGCGCGACTGTGGCGACAATCAGGCTGGTGTATTGCTCATCCCAGCGTGGATTGCGCGTCTCTCCGTGCATCAGCATCGATGCACGCATATAGGAAACCATGAAGACGAAGAAAGCGATCCCCAGCACCGCCAGTGCCAGCGGCCGCGAGCGAAACATGATTTTCAGGTTCTCCACAAGCGGCTTGAACACATTCGTCGGAAATGCTCGCTCGGGGCTCGCCGCCGGCAGCCAGGCGATCATGAAACTCGCACCGGCGCCAAGCACCGAAAGCACAAGCAGGACTACCGCGATCATCACCGGCGTGTCGCGATAATAATTGAACAGCAAGCCGCCGGACACGGTGCCGAGGATGCTCGCCAGAAACGTCGTGGACTCAAGGATGCCGTTGCCGCGCGACAGGATATGCGGCCGCAGGACCTCCGGCATGGCGCCGTACTTGGCCGGCGCGAAGAATGCTGCATGCGTTCCCATCAGGAAGACGCATGACATGACGATCCAGCCCCCCGTGTGCGGCATATTACCCGTGGAGCCGAGGTAGAATCCCAGGAGCAAGAACAGCGAGATGAGCACTTCGGAGAATTTCCAGATTCGCAGGGTCAGCGTCTTGGAATACCGGTCCGCGTAGAAACCAGCCAGCGTACAGAAAATAGCCCAGGGAGCATAGAATAGCGTTGGCATCAGGGTGATCGCCTCGGCTTCCGACAGGATGGCCGTGTGGATCGCGTAGAACATCGCTGCGACGTGGATCGCCTGGTCGTTGAAGCCGGCCAGAAACTGCGCGGTGATCAGACCGATAAACGTGCGATTGTTGAGATTCTCGGCAGGCTGATACGACATGGGGTGGATCCAACCACAGAACAGGAAATCGGCAGCAACATAACGAATTGTATAGGCAGGGTTCCACTTTGTTCAGCGTTGGCGTCAATCCGCCTGCCGTTGCCTTGGGAGCAGCAAAATGAGCACACCTGAAATCGTGACAACGCTGCCGACACTGGCGCCTCGACCGCCGGATGGCCACAAAGGGAATTTCGGTCGCGTCCTGGTGGTCGCCGGCAGCCGCGGCATGTCCGGGGCAGCCGTGCTTTGCGCACGTGCGGCGCTGCGGGCCGGTGCTGGATTGGTGAAGGTCGCCGTTCCGGCTGAGATTTTGCCGATCGTCGCCGCAGGCAATGCGTGCTACACCACGGCCGCACTGCCGCAGGACGGGGCAGGGCACCTCGCACACGCCGCCCAAACAACGCTACTTGGGCTTGCCGAGGCCCATGACGTTGTCGCGATTGGGCCCGGCCTTGGGCAGAGCCATGAGTTGACCGCCTTGCTATTTGAAATGGTCGCCCGGGTGAATAAGCCCATGGTGATCGACGCGGATGGACTCAACGGATTCATCGGCCATGTGGACAAGCTGCGCGGCACCCAGGCCCCACGCGTCATCACACCGCACCCCGGTGAAATGGCTCGCCTGCTGCACGCCGATCCCGCGATCGTGCAAACACGCCGACAGACGCTGGCTGCGGAGTTTGCCAGCGAGCAGAACCTGATCGTTGTCTTGAAAGGGCGCGGGACGGTCGTCACCGATGGCCGGCGTTCGTATCAGAACACCACCGGTAACCCCGGTATGGCTACCGGTGGCACGGGGGACGTCCTCACGGGCGTGATCGCTTCGCTCATCGGCCAGGGGCTGCCGCCGTTCGAAGCCGCTCAGCTCGGCGTCTACGTGCATGGCCTGGCAGGCGACCTGGCTCGGGATCAGATCGGTGAAGTCAGCCTGATCGCGACCGACCTACTCGACTTCCTGCCGCCGGCGATTCGGCAGACCCAGCGAGAGTAAATGCACCACGGGAAGGCATGGTGGGGAAAACAGAATGAGAACCATTTCAATTGCCCACACGATGGGCACTTCCTTTCAAGGAATGGCTGGGGACTCCGAAATCTTCTTGTCATTCAAACTGATTCGCAGTGTAATGACGATGGTGACCTTTTTTTTCAATAAGGAAATCTACCACCCATGGACCTGTTCTGCCCTCATTGCAGTCAGCGCGTGACGATTCCGGATGACAAGTCCGGCCAAGTTATGGGCTGTCCGCTGTGCTCCAAGCAATTCATGACGCCTGCCCTGGCGCCGCCGCCAAACGTGCCAGCGCCGCCGCCGGTTTCCACGCCAGCGCCAGAGACGTACGGCATGGGCCCCACTCCCTCGCCGCCGCCCGTCACCATGGCGCCTGCGCCGACGTCGCCGGCCTCAATTCAATTACCTGCGTCACCGCCTCCGCCATCGCCACCCGGCGAATACACTCGATCCCACACTTGCGAGCTAACCGGCGCCTGGCTTGTCTTTGTGCCCACCGCGTGCGTGCTAGCGATTTTCGTGCTGTCTTTCTTCAATTGGCACCTGGCGATTCCAGCCCCCACCGAGAAGAATTGGGCTGAAACTGCTCCCGCCGCATCCTTATGGGGGCTCTTGGGCGGATCGCTGCTCGGTTACTTCCTTTTCACATTGCTCGCGGGCGTGCTTTGCCTGGCCGCCGTGTTGATCGAAAAAAACATCATCCCCACACCGCCGCAAGTGGCGCCGTTCGTCGCCTTCAAAGACCTGGCCGCGGGAGTGGTGCTGGGACTCGCCTTCCTGATGCTGTGCTTCGATTACCTCGACGGCAACCTGACTGCCAAGGTAAATCCGATCGCCCTCGCCGAAAAACTGGCATTTCGTCTGCACCTGTTTGCAACCCTGGCCAGCTTCGCGATGTTCTGGCTGGCATGGCGCAAAAAGCGAAATCTGCCGCCGCCGAAATGCGAGGCACGCTGGTGACATTTTGCCGCTTGCGGCATAGCAAACACGATCCGTGCAACGCCGCAAGCGTCTACCAGACCGCCGCATCCTCGCCATCGAGGCGCAGCGTCAAGCACTTCGCGCTGCCACCGGCCTTGATGAATTCATCCAGCTCGACCGACAAACATTCATAGCCCGCTTGCCGCAAATCTTTCGCAAGCCTATCGCTTCCGGCATTGACGACGACTTTCTTGCCAACCACCACCGCATTGCACGCGAATCGTGCCGCTTCGCTCTCAACGACTTCGATCAGTTTCGGAATGTGCTTCTGCAGGACCGTTCGGCCATAGGCATCAAACGCGCCGGGAAAGTAGATGGCCTCATTGGGCGCGAGCGGGCAGAAACAGGTGTCGAGATGATAGAATCGCTCATCGACCAATTCGACCGGCAACACCATCCGCTGCAAGACGTTGCCCAGGTGCAGATGACCCGCCGCGTGACTGCGGATGCGGTAGCCTGCGAACAAGATCGAGCCGCAGAAGAGGGCATCGCCTGCCCCTTCGAAGAAAACACCGTCCGGCAATTGCTCCACACTGAAGCCATGCGCTGCAAACCAGGCCTCGAAGTGCGGCGTCTCGCGCTGTCGTTCCGGATGGGCAAAGCGTGAGCTGAAAAAGCGACTGCCAAACACGAGCCCTGCGTTTGCCGTGAACACGAGATCCGGCAATCCCGGTTGCGGCGCCATCAATTCGATCTGCACGCCGAGCCTGCGAAGCGTGTCATGCAGATCGCGCCAGTGCTGACGGGCGCGATCGGGCGAAGCGCCGCGTGCCCGGCTCATCCATGGGTTGATCTCGTATTCGATCCCGTAGAAGTCCGGCGGACACATCAAGATGCGGGGGAGGTTCATGGTGTTTTCCCGGTTGGCCGATTAGCGTTCGCAAGGCGCCTCGCGAACGCTAGACGGCAAGCGGCGCCCTCAGCTCCGCCACCAGCGCTCGCAAAAACGGCTCTGCATCGGTCACCACGCCGACCGTCTGGTGGCTGCCGCGGTCGGCCAGCTTCGTCACTGTCGCCGGGTTGATATCGACACACGCCACCTTCACCGCGGCCGGCAGCAGGTTGCCCGTCGCAATCGAATGCAACATCGTCGCGATCATCAGGCAAAAGCCGACGCCCTTGATCCTTTCACGCATCATATCCTGAGCGACCAGCGTATCGGTGATGACCTCCGGCAACGGCCCATCATCGCGGATGCTGCCGGCGAGTACGAAAGGTATCTTGTGGTTGACGCATTCGAACATGATGCCGCTCTTGAGCACGCCTTTTTTGATGGCCGACTCAATGCCGCTCAAGCGGCGGATCGTGTTGATGGCGCGCAGATGATGCTCATGCCCCTCCTCGGCCGGCAAGCCGCGGTCGAGCCAGACGCCGAGGCTGGTGCCGAAGATCGCCTGCTCGATGTCGTGCGTGGCCAGCGCGTTGCCGGCGAAGAGGACATCGAGATAATCGAGTTTGATCAATTCGCAAATGTGTTCGACGCCGCCGGTGTGGACGACGGCCGGTCCTAGGACGGCGAGGATCTTCTCGCCTGCCGCCTTCGTGCGCTTCATGGTGGCCGCGATCTCGCGCACCGTCACGCCCTTGGGCTTTTCGCTCGAAACAGCACTCGACATGAACTCGAAGAGGCTGGCACGAGCAGCCGTCTCCGCAGGCAAGACGCGCACCCCCTGATGGCCGACGACGATCGGGTCGCCCTTCTTGACGTGAACCATTACCTGGCATCGAGCCGTGCTTTTCTTCACGTCGAGCACGATGCCGCAGTCCATCTCCTGATCGTCCACGTCGATCCAGTCGCCGCCGAGGCGCACCTGCGTGCGGTAATTCGTGGTGCTGTAGAACTTCTCGGGGAATGCGCCGTCCATGTCGGCTGATTCGTAAGCGCAATCCTTCTGATCGGTCGGCATGGCCCCGTGGTCATGAACGGCCCGCAGAATGTCGTCGAGCTGCTGGTGTGAATCCGCCTTGATCTCGATGCGGGTAAAACTCGGATCGACTTGCCGCTTGCCGAGCTTGATTTCCTTGATGACGTAGGTGCCGCCGCGCGTGAGGATTTCGTCGAGCACCTTGGGCAAGAGCAAGGAATCGATGATATGGCCTTGCAGCTCGATTTCTTCGACGAACGACTTCGCTTTGGGCATGGCCGATCCTCCTTGATGTTATTGTACCCGATGCGCGCACTCCGTCCGCGCTTCCTCGACTCCGCAGATGCGAAGCCAGGTTTGGCAAAGATGCCGTGAAGGGAAAAAACTCCGCGCCGGGCAGCACTCTCACTCTGTCAGCTGAGCAGGGAGGCCCAGACGTGCTACTGTCTGAGCAAGGTCGGCACGGTTGTCAAGTTGACGGGATGAATCGTAGCACAAGGGCACGCCGGGTGGCGAGGTCGGTTGCGGATTTTTTTTAGGTTGCCGATAGAACCCGTTTGGTGACGGTGATGCCCGCGAAAAAGTCCGTTTGGTGACGGTCCCTGATGGCGGCTCGGATGTGGTCCTGGCTTTGCGGAGGTTGAATACACTTTTTTTGTTCGCCGGGCTCTGTTACACTGAACCTAATGGCGAGTACCTTCCGAGACGTTGACCCGCGTACCTTACGTGTGACCTCATCGCGACCGGCAGGCGCCGATCCGATCAAGTTGGCTCGGCAGGTCGCCAAGTACGCGGCCGACGACGACGGAATGCCCCCGCCCTGGGTCTACGAAGGAACGGACGGCGAACTCGTCATCTTTAACGGCGTCACTCGTGCGACCCGAATCGCCAAGTTGGCACCCGGTAAGCTCATCCGTGTCGAGGTGGTCGGCAAGATTCGTAAGGCGTTTGCGTCACTCCCCACGATCGGAGACTTGTTGCCATGATCGAACCTAATCGTCAAGAGATTCTTGATCGTCTGGCGCGGCTGAGCGAACTCGCTCCTGACATGCGTTTCGGTCAGTTGATCGCGAACCTGGCCTTCCTGGCCGCCGGGCCCTGGGACCAAACCCTGTGGGACCTGGAGGACGACAAATTGGTCGGCGCGATTCGCCAGATGGAATGCGATTTGTCGCAACGTGAATCGTCGCTTGTCAAGCAAGGCGCTTGAGCCGCCCTGGACCTTCACGTTCTTTCCCCACCTGGAACGATGAAAAAAGAAAAACAAATCATTTGGGTGATCATGCACTATGAGTGGATGGGTTTGCCCGAATCAGCACGGATAGACTCAGTACAGTTTCACGTCTCGTCGTCACTGAAAAAAGCGGAGAAATACATACGTTGCCAGGGCGTAGATTCGCACTCCTGGTACCAGGTTCATCCGTATGTGTTAGATGCCCGAGGAGACGATCGATACATCGAGGGTGTTGAGGTGTATTACTACAACCACCGGGGAACTCGCTTGAAATCTCCCCCGACCGGCCGCACTCTCTCAGCATTCCGTAGGCACGTGGCCCGTTACCCCCAGTTCTATTCGGTGCCATTGTCAAAATAACGTTGAACACCCGATCCTGTATCCGTCCGGCGAATGTCACATACTAGCAAAATCGGGCATCAAGGAATTCCGCCATGGTACGTTGTCTATTCGTTGCCGCGATAATGCTTGTTCTGACCACTCTGGCCGGTTACAAGTCAGAGGCGCCCGCACAACCCACGCCGCCCGATCTCGCCGCCCGCCTCAAGGTGCCGCCCGGCTTCGTTGTCGAACTGGTCGCCGGGCCGCCGCTCGTCAACCATCCGATGATGGCGAACTTTGACGAGCGCGGCCGGCTATTCGTTGCCGAATCGTCGGGGCTCAATCTCCGTGCGGAGGATCTGCTCAAACAGCTTCCAAACAAGGTGCTGCTGCTGGAGGGCGTCGATGCGAAGGGCCGTTTCACGAAGAGCCGGGTGTTCGCCGACAAGATGACGTTTCCGAGCGGCGTGTTGCCCCACAACGGCTCGGTCTACGTTGCGGCTGCGCCGCACATCTGGAAGCTGACGGAACGCCCCCTCACCCCCAACCCCTCTCCCCCGGAAGGGCGAGGGGAGTTCAAGCTAGAACGCACCGAACTCGTCAGCAAGTTCAACTTCATCGGCAACGCCGCGGACATCCACGGCCCGTTTCTTGGCCCCGATGGCCGCATCTATTGGTGCGACGGCCGGCATGGCCACGAGATCAAGAAGCCCGACGGCTCGATCTCCAAGGGAAAGGCGGCACGCATCTTTCGCTGCAAGCCCGATGGCTCCGACGTCGAAGTCGTCTGCGGCGGCGGCATGGACAACCCCGTTGAGATCGCCTTCACCGACGAAGGGGAGCCGCTCGTCACCGTCGATATCCTGCACAACCTGCCGTCGCGCAACGACGGCATCATTTACGCCATCGAAGGGGGCAACTATCCCTGGCACGAAGTCTCCAAGGAGTTCCCACGCACCGGCGATCTTTTGCCCGCCATCGAAAACCTCGGCTGGGTCGCCCCCTCGGGAATCATGCGCTATCGATCCGAGGCGTTCGGCAAGGAGTATCGCAACAACCTCTTCACCGCCCAGTTCAATCGGCATCGCATCCAGCGCCATACTTTGGAACGCGCCGGCGCCGGTTTCAAGTGCAAGACGGAGGACTTCCTCACCACCGAAGACAAGAACTTTCACCCGACCGATGTCTTCGAGGACGGCGACGGCAGCATCCTCGTCATCGACACCGGCGGTTGGTTCCGCATCGGCTGCCCGACCTCGCAGATCGCCCGGCCCGAGTTCAAGGGGGCGATTTATCGGATTAGCAGGAGAGACTCGAAGCCGATCGACGATCCGCGCGGCTTGAAGATCGAGTGGAATACGCTAAAGGTACGCGAACTCATTCAGTTACTCGATCACTCATCATTCACTGTGCGGGATCGCGCGATCGACGTGCTTTCTCAGCACAAAGCTGCCAAGAATTTCTTGGAGGGTAGTCTGGATCACGACTCGACTCGACTCACCCGGAATATCGTCTGGACAGCCGCTCGGATCGACGATCCAGCCGTTCGCCATGTCGCGCGGTTGGCTGCAGGCAGCAAAGACTTGAGCGTAAAGCTCGCAGCAATTCATTCCATCGGTCTGCACCGTGACGCGCAGGGATTGACTTGGTTGTTGCGAGCCCTCTCCAGCAAAGAACATCCCGCGGCCCAACGCCAAGCCGCGACGGCCCTCGGCCGAATCAAGAGCCCCGAGGCGATCGAGCCGATCATGGAGGCGATCAAGCAAGGCGGCGACCGCTTCCTGGAACACGCTCTGATCTACGCCCTGATCCAGATCGACCAGCGCGACAAGACCGCGGAGTACCTGAACGATTTCAATCCGCTTGCACGCCGTGCGGCTCTTATCGCGCTCGATCAGATGCCGAACGGCAACCTGACGCGCGACGAGTTGACCGCCCAACTCGACACGGACGACCAGGCCCTCGTCAAGACGGCTCTCGACATCGTCGCTTCCCGCCCGAAGTGGGCCAGCGAGATCACTTCGCTCCTGAAGAAGAGGCTCGCTGCCTCCAATCGCGATGCCGTGGCGCAGGAAGCCCTGCGTGGTTTGCTGCTGGCGCTCAGCCGGGAACCGACCGTTCAAGACTTGATGGTGAAAGCCTTGCGCGACGAGAAAACGTCGGCGCCCACGCGGCTCCTCGTGGTCGATACGATAGGCCGAGCCAACGTCGCCAAACTGCCCCCCGCCTGGCTCGACGAACTGGGCAAGGCGCTCGACCAACCTGACGACGCCCTGGTGCGGCAAGCGATCGCGGCAATTCGCGCACGTAACCTGACGACGTTCGACGCCCGGCTCGATCGCCTTGTTCACGAACCCAAGCAGTCCATCGACACGCGCGTGCAGGCGTTTGCCGTCATCGCGCCGCGGGTGAAGATCGATGAGCCGGCGTTCGCGTTCATGCTCGAGCAACTCAAGGCCGACGGACCGCCCCTCGTTCGGCTGGCAGTCGCCCGCGGGTTGAGCGAGGCGAAGCTTGATGAACCACAGTACCTTCGCCTGGCCAAACAAGCGGCAACTGCCGGCCCGCTCGAATTGCCTGTGTTGCTTACGACCTTCGAGCGAACGACCTCGCGCCCCGTCGGCCTCGCCTTGTTAAACGCCCTGGAGAAAAGCCCGAGCCTGCCGAGCCTGACTGCCGGCGCTCTGGGCAAAGCATTGCATCAAGTCCCCGATGACGCCCGCTACCGGGTGCAAGACCTGAGCAAACGCCTCAATGTCGATGATGTCAAGCAGAAGGCACGCATCGACGACCTGATGCCGCTGACAATCGGCGGCAGTCTCGAACAAGGGCGCGACATCTACTTCGGCAACAAGGCGTCCTGCTCGGCGTGTCATGCCATCAACAACAAGGGTGGCGGGGTCGGCCCGGACCTCGGCAAGATCGGCCTCATCCGCTCGGGCCGCGATCTGCTGGAGTCAATCGTCTTCCCCAGCGCCAGCTTCGCGCGTGGCTTCGAGCCGTACGTCATCGAAACAAAAGCCGGCAAGACGCACACCGGCATCGTGGCGCGCGAAAGCACCGACGCGATCTACCTGCTGACGACCGAGCGCGTCGAGATCCGCATCGGCCGCGACGTAATCGAATCCTTTGTGCCGGGCCGCGTGTCAATCATGCCGCAGGGCTTGGAGACGGGTTTGACTCGCCGCGAGTTGCAGGATCTGCTGGCGTATTTGCAGTCGCTGCGCTAATCGGCGAGCCGAGCCCCGTAAGGGGCCGGTTGAGTCGCGTGACGTATGAACCGGCCCCTTACGGGATTCGGCTCGCCAGATCACTTGCGCGTCTGCAAATACGCCAGCAAATCGCGCACCTCCTGATCGGTCATGCGATCGATCAACCCGTCGGGCATGATCGAGATCGTCGTCGGCCGCTGCTCGACGAGGTCGCCGGTCTTGAGCTTGAAGCGGTCCCCCTTGGCATCCAGGTACGTGTATTCATCGAGATGGGTGTGCAGCAACATGCCGCTCTTCACTTTGCCGGCGGTGGTTTCGAGGTGCCAGGCGACGTAATGCGGCGCGACGTTGCTCGAGGGCTGCAAGATCGACTCCAAAATATGCCGGCGATCGGTGTTGCCGATATTGGAGAGGTCCGGCCCGACATCCTGCCCGCGGCCGTCGATGCGATGGCACTTGTAGCAGGCGGCGAGCTTGGGATGGAAGAAGATGCGGGCGCCGGCGTCGGCGTCGGCCTTGCCTTCGAGACGTTTGAGCCAGGCGTCGATATCCTTGGCAGGCGGGCGGGCCGTGAAAAACGGCTTATCCAGAATGCGCCGGATGCCGTCTGCCGATTGTTGCGATCGTTCGAGTTCCTTGAGCAACGCAGTCTGTTTGATGCTGAGCCTGTTGCCGATCATCAGGCGAATAATATCCTCGCGGAGTGGCGAACCTTCATTCATGACCTGTTCCAGGAATTCGTCATTAAGGACTTCGGGCTGTCCTGAAAGTGCGAGGGTTGCGAAAGCACGCGTGGCCGTCGGACGATTGGCCTCGCGATATGCATAAAGCAATGGCGTGGTCCGTTTCATGTTCGGATGCTCCGCCAGCGCGCGCACGGCTTCGAATTGAAGCGAGTCGTCCTTGCTCTTCGCGAGTTGGGAAAGCAACTCGACGGTCAGCTTCGCGTGCGTCGCCGGCACTTGCCGCAATAGCATGGCGCGCTGGGCGGCCGGCGTCGAGTCATCGGCGAGCCGTTTGGCGAAGTAGTCGGCGAGGCTTCGTTCATCGACGTTCTTGCCGTCGATTCGCGTCAGGGCCGTCGCGCACGCTATGTACATGCGGACGCTGAGCTTGGGATCGGTCATCGCCTTCTCGATGTCCTTGCGATAGTCGACGAGCTTTTCATCGGCGATCCATTTGACGGCGAGGAACCGCACCATCTCGTCTGGATCATCGAGAAACGGTTGTACGATGCCGGCATTCACCTCTCCGTCAAACCGACGCGTCCCCTTGAGGAAGCCGATACGCTGGCGTGCATTGAGGCGATCCAGGCGTTCGTTGATTCCGAGGTAAACTTCATTGTTCAAAACCATTTGATGAACGGCGGCATGTCGAAGGAATGGATCATCGTCGTCGAGGAAGTCGAGAAGCTTCGGCGCCAGTGCCCGGGTTATTACGAATTGGGTCGCTTCTGCGCGCAACAGCCCTGGAAATTTTCGCTCCAGGAAGGGTCTTCCATTTCGGATACCAGGAAATGCCAGTAGGCGAACTCCGAGGTCCGCATCGTTTTCCACGATTCGCTCCGCATCCAAATACCAGAGGCGACCAAGGGCCGCCATGGCCGCCGACCGCACCCGTATATCTGCGTGATCGAGGTATTCGCGTAGCGACTCTCCACCTCTCGGTTCACGAGCCAGCTTCTTCGCCGCCCATTCGCGCAACGGCCGGTGTACGGAAAGAATCGCCTTTTTCGGGTCGCTCGGCCGCTTCACTTTCGGCGCATCCTTCCAGCGCACATGCCAGATCGCCCCTTTGCCGTGCAGGGTGTAATCGCTCTTCACCCAGTCGGCGACGTACAACGAACCATCGGGGGCGACGCACATACCCGTCGGGCGAAAGTTGTTGCCGCCTTGCACGAACGGTTGCCGTTCCGCCTTGAACGACGCGCCGTGAGGCACCACCTTGTACAGCTCGACGCGGTGGTCGGCCCACGACGTCACCATCAACTTGCCGAGATACTCCTTCGGCAGTCCGTCCGACTCGTAGCTGAGGATTTCGCACGGGGCCTCGCCGACGCCGGTCATCATCGGCAACGTACCGGGGAGCGTGCCGTGCCACGACTGGAATGGATGCTTGCCCGACCGGCCGTAGCAGAAGCGAAAGCCGTAATCGCCTCCTTCGACGACATGCAGCATCCGGCACGGCGGCGCCTGGTCGGGATCGTTATCGACGGCAAAGGTTCGGCCATAGATATCGCGGCAAATGCCAAACGGGTTCCAGAAACCGGTGGCGACGCGCCGCAGCTTAGCGCCCTCGGCGGTGCAGTGAAAGATGTGCCCGCCATCTCCCTGGCCGGAGAATTTGGCGCCGTCGGAACCGATCAGCGTGTAGAAAGCCCCAAGGTTTTCGCCCATGCCGAAGGTGAGGTCCCCCTTCGAATCGAAGCAGAGCCCCGAGAGTCCGTTGTGCGGATAGTCTCCCTTGGTATCCAGGAAGACGATGCGTTCGGACTTCACGCCCCCCTTGCTTTCGCGCAGGCGCAGGATCTCGTTGCGCGTGGCAACGTAGACGGAGCCGTCGGGATGGACGGCTAGATCCATGGTGTGGCGGGTGCCTTCAAAGAACGTGGTAATCCGTTTTTCAGCACCAGGGGCAAGCCTGGGGTCGATTGCCAGAATGCGATCGAACTTCGGCCCCTTGTAGCCCTGCGGGGCAAAGTGCGTATGGCTTTCGATGACGAGCAGCCGGCCCTTGTGATCGAAGTCGCAGGAGATGGGATGCACGATATCTGGCGCCGCGGCGACGAGTTCGACGACGAGGCGAGGATCGCTGGACTTGGGGACATCGAGCCCCTGCGCGTCGCTGACGGACGCCAGGAAAAACACAACCGCCACGGAGCAGGCATAGGAGGTTTTCATGATTCAACCGATTCTCTGGCAACAAGGATCTGGATCTGGCAGATGCCGGCCGACACAGTGAAGATTCTAACCACAGAAGGACCGTGAAGGTACACAAAAAGCAGCACGCAATGCGTTCCCCGCGGGATGATGGATGTCCGAGTGGGAGCACCAGGTGACGAACCAGTGATGTGGTTCGTGTGGCACACGGGCTATCGCGGGTTGAGAATGCGCTAGTTGGCATCGGTGGCATAGTAGGCGATGGTCGCCTGGACGGCGCGCTGCCACTGGGTTGCCTTGGCACGACGTCGTGCGGCATCCCACGCTGGCATGATTGGCTGGCTCGACTGCATGAGCTTGCGAATCGCATCGAGATTGGGCCACATCCCTATTTGCAATCCGGCCAGGAAAGCGGCGCCGAGCGCGGTCGCTTCCTTCTCGACGGCTGGAAGGATCGGCAGACCGAGCAAATCCGCCTGGCGCTGCAGGAACCAGGCGTTGCTGGCCATGCCGCCGTCCACACGCAACGCCTGCAATGGCATCTGCGCGTCGCGGTCGGCGGCGTCGATCAAATCGACAACCTGCATGGCAACTCCTTCGAGAGCCGCTCGCGCCAAATCCGCGGCCGATGTATTCCGCGTCAACCCAAACAGCACGCCGCGCACCTCCGGTACCCAGTGCGGCGCCCCCAGGCCGACGAACCCTGGCACCAGCAGGATCGGCTCATCCTGACACGATTGCGCAGCCAGCGATTCACTTTCGCTCGCCTGGGCGATCAGGTGCAGACCATCGCGCAGCCATTGCACGGCAGCGCCGGCAACGAAGACGCTCCCTTCAAGAACGTACTGCGGCGTTTCGTCCGTCATCGCCGCCAGGCTGCTCAGGAGCCGATGCTTGGAATGAATTGGCTTTGCTCCGGTGTGTTGCAGAAAAAACGCGCCGGTGCCGTAGGTGCACTTTGCGTCGCCGGCGTGAAAGCCCGCCTGGCCGAACAACGCCGCCTGCGGGTCGCCGGCAATGCCCGTGATGGGGATGCCGGCAGGCAGGAATGGCAGCGCGGCAGTCACTCCGAACTTGCTGGCGCTCGGCTGCAGTCGGGGAAGGATTGCTTCAGGGATGTCGAAATAGCGGCGAAGTTCGGGATCCCACTGTGCGGAGTGCAAGTCCAAGAGGAGGGTACGCGACGCGTTGCTGTAGTCGGTCGCGTGTACCTGCCCACCCGTCAAATTCCAGAGAAGCCAGCTGTCGATCGTGCCGACGGCCAACCCTCCCGCCATGGCCCGCGCTCGAAGCGGGGCGTCGTTCTCAAGCAGCCAGCGGATTTTTGTAGCAGAGAAATACGGATCGAGGACCAGCCCCGTGCGCTGGAAGAGCCAGGGCTCATCCGTGTGCCGATCGCGGCAAAACGCTGCGGTGCGGCGATCCTGCCAGACGATTGCGGGGGTGACAGGCTGCCCGGAAGACCGATCCCAAAGCAACACCGTTTCGCGCTGGTTGGTCAAACCGATGGCCGCGATCTCAGCCGGAGTGATCCGCGCGGCCGCGAGGGTGCGGGGCACTACCTCCGCGACGGTACGCCAGATCTCCAGCGGATCGTGCTCGACCCAGCCGGATTGGGGATATTGCTGCCGAAACTCAGATGCCGCACTGGCCTGGCAACGGCCTTGCTCGTCAAGGAGAACCGCACGCGTGCTAGTGGTGCCCTGATCGATGGCGAGCACATAGGTTGTGGCCATAATAATCCTCTAAATTCAAAGCCGTCGTTCGCGGAGGCAGTGTAAATACAGACACTAGACCTGAATTTTATCCGATTCGGTAGCGAATCACCGAATCATAACCTAAAGTTGTTGAGTGAACTTGTCTGACCAAGGAACGCCGCTCCAAGGTGCCCTAAGATGCCATTGGTTTGCCCTGAATGCAAGCAGTTATTCGAGCAAAATGGCGTGTGTCCGCTCTGCAACGTCGTTCTGCTCTATCACGCGCAAAACCTGCAGCCGGAGGCGCCGCCTTCGCCAGCAGCCGCGGAAGGTCCCGCGGAATGGCAACAAACGCCGTGGGGGAAAATCCTCGTTGGTCTGATTCTTGCCCAGGGACTCACCTTTGGCTTGCAACAAATTCTCACGGCCGGCTTTCTCGCCACCGGCGACGGCACCGATTCCTGGAACACGCTGCTTGGCATCGTGGTGCACCACTCGGTCCTGGGAATGAGCCTGCTGATTGGCGGAATCCTGTCCGGTGCGGGACAGTCGCGTGGCATCCTTTATGGGGCTCTTGTTGGTTTTACAAGCGGCCTCATTACATTCTTCGTCCAGGACCTGCGAAGTGAGTTCTACGGGTCTCTGTTTGTCTACGCCGTGCCGCTCGTTCATATGGCCACGGGCGCGCTGGGCGGAGCACTCGGCATGTTGATATGGCGCCCGGCGCCGATGATTCCCGAACTCGACGGAACCACGCCGACTCCCTTTGCAACGTCCGACGTCAGCTCGTCGCTAGGGCGCCTGTTTTCAGGTCCGGTCTACCTGGGGCGCGTCTGCGCTGGCGCCTTCCTGATCGTGATGGGGGTGGTTTGGTCCAAGGCCATTCTCGACTTCCTGCTCCGCGCGAGCAATGGTACGCTTACCATTTCTTCCCAGATGCAAGCTCAGCTGGTAAGCTTGGAGATTATCGCGCTGGTGACTCTAATCGGTGCGGGCTTTGCCGGCGCAACCACGCGCAACGGTCTGAAGCAGGGATTGTGTGTCGGCATCGCGGCGGCGGCCATCGTCCTGGGCTTGCAAATCAGCAACCCAAAATTCTCCCTCGACTCAGCCATTATGACCGACAGCGGCATCATTGTCGTCGCCCTGGTTGGCGGCTGGTTCGGCGGCCAACTTTTCCCGCCCGTTGCCTCGCACCCGCGCCGCCGCGGAATTTCGTACTAATCCATCGTCCTGCGCGTCCCGAGAATTGACAGAGCCTGAGCGCCTGGCGTTCGGGATCGGACTTTGCAGATCAAACGCGATCGCCCTGTCATCCGAATTTCTTCGCTTGACGCCGAGTTTGCCGAAGTAGTAGCTTCTGCTTGCCGATGATTGGATAGTGACCGTGCGCCGACGCTCCCATCCAAAGCGCGCACGTTGGCTAGGTCCACTATCCGCACGGAAGGACGCCGGCGGTGAATCTGTCTACCCGATCAATCTGGCTCATCTGCACAACGAGCGGGCTCTGGGCATTCAGCTTTGGCCTGGGCTCGCAACTCGTCACCCATTGGCTCAAGACCCAGGATGCCAGCGATACCGTCGTTGGCTGGACGCATTCCTTTTACTACTTCGGCTTGGCCGCCCTTTCGTGTACGGTGCCTGCGCTGACCAGACGCCTGGGCTCGACCAGCTGCGCTGCCATCGGCATGATCGGCGCTGGCCTTACTCTCGCCGCTTTTCCGTGGGCAGGTAGCGAGTGGAGTTGGTACACTCTCCGATTTCTCAATGGCGGCGCCGGCGCCTTGAGCCTCGTTCCGCTCGAAACCATCGTCAGCCGCGACTCGCTGCCTGCGCGGAAGACGCAAAACTTCGCCTTCTATGGGGTATCTTTGACGCTCGGTGGCGCACTTGGCATCGCGCTGGGTTTGCACGCTTATCAACCGGGGGAGACCCTGGCGTTCAGCCTCGGCGGCCTCGTGTCCTTCGTCGCGGGCGTGTTGTTGGCAGGGCTCATGCCGCGCCGGCCGGAGGGCGAGGTGTCCCAAGTACGGATCGCGCTGGAATGGCGACGCAACTTCCTGAGCTACGGCACGGCGTGGGTGCAAGGATTTCTCGAAGGCGGGTTGCTGGCATTCCTGTCGCTGTTCCTGATCGCACGTGGATTCAGCGCAGACATGGCTGGCATCCTCATGGGCGCGATGATGGCTGGCGTCATCGTCTTTCAGGTCCCGGTATCATGGCTAGCCGATCGCTTTGGGATTACGCTCGTCCTGCTCGGTTGTTATGCGGCCGTCGCACTTGGACTGCTGGGTATCCCGTGGCTGACGGGCGCACTTCCGCTGGCGGTCGGACTGTTCTGTTTCGGCGCATGCACCGGTGCAATGTATCCTTTGGGTCTTTCGCGTTTGAGTGACCATTTGCCGGAGTGTGGGCTCGCCCGAGCTTACGCCTGGTATCTGGCGATCGAATGCGTCGGTAGCCAGGCCGGCGCCGCCATCATGGGGAAAGCACGCGACCTGTGGGGCGAGTCGGCGATGTTCACGGTCGGGCTGGCTGCGTTGTTGACCGTTCTTGTTGTTTGGGTGGTGGTCCGTGGGCCCTGGGCCGTGGCTCGTAGCCACACGTTGCCCGCCGGATTCCCGTGACCTCCCACCACGCCCCTAGTGCCACGAACTACTGACCACGGACAACGGATTCATGCCCAATCCAGCGGCGGAAAGTTGGCTTGACGACGTTTGGCCTCGCTTGACCGCGGCCACCGGCGTCGGCTACGTCGCGGTGGCGTACGGGGTATCGCGCTGGCTGACCCGTCCATCGCCTGCGACGGTTTCCACGACGCTCCGTTTTGCCATGGCACGGGTTGAACCGCTTCAGTGCGTCACCTGCGACGGGATCCTTTTGCAGGGCTGGGTGGTCGAGCCGCCGGCGCCAAGGGCGACGGTCGCCCTCTTCCACGGGCTTCGCGGCAATCGCTCGGCGTTGGTGGAGCGAATCGATTTTCTCACCAGGGCCGGATACCGGTGTGTCGCTTTCGATCATCGCGCCCACGGGGAAAGTGGCGGTGCATTCGCCAGCTTCGGCTACCACGAACGTCACGACGCGATCGCGGTGGCCGAGTTGATTCTCTCACGCTGGTCAGATCAGCCTTGTGCCGCCATGGGTATTTCGATGGGGGCGGCCGCGCTTTGCTTCGCCGGCAGGTCGGCGTCCGGTTTTCAGGCCCTCATTCTCGAAAGCATGTACTACGATCTGCATCGCGCCTTTCACCACCGCGTTGGCTGCGGCTATCCGGGGTGGCTACGGCATTTTCGGCGTGGCATTATCTGGTTCATCGAAAGGCGTCTTAACGCCCGCATCGAGCAAATTGCGCCGGTCGATCAGATGGCAGGGCTGGCGCCTCGCCCGGTGCTGCTGATCACTGGCGGCGACGACCCCCACGCCCCACCGAATGAAGTCCAGGCCCTCGCCGAGAAACTCCCTGGCGCAGCCTTCCAGACCGTCCCCGGCACAGGCCACGGCGACGTATGCGATCTCGGCGGGGCGTTTTATCGCGACCTGATCCTGGGATTTCTCGGTGAACAACTCTTCACAGGCCGCCTTTCCTCGGCCGCTTGAGCCCTTGTGACGAAAAAGCGGGCTGTTTGCAAGGTTCCGAATAGTGCGGCGCGCGCTGCTGGATCAATCCGTTCGATAGCAGCCGTCCCCTGGACAAAAGGTTTCGAAAAGATAAGAATAGGAGTCGCCCTTCATTCCATTGTCGCCAGGTTTCTGGCGGCCTCCGCAAGGCTGCGACGACTACCGGACCGTAGGAGCCTGAGCCATGAACTCAGCTGAAACGTTCGTTTGCCCCGAACTGGAAGGCGCACTGTGGCGTCTTTATCGCGATTTCTTTGATACCGCCGAGCGCAAGCGGCGTTGGCGCGTCCGCGACGATATTCCGTGGAATCAGTGCAATCCGAACCTTGACCCGGCCATTGCGGATGTTGTCGAAACTTTCTGCTGTGTTGAACTCTATCTCCCCGATTACGTGGGCAAAGTGCTACCCGTGGTTCGCCACAGCAAGGGGCGTACCTGGTTCTATGCCAACTGGGGCTACGAGGAATCGAAACACTCCCTCGTTCTGAATGATTGGCTGCTGCGATCCGGCCATCGCACCGAGGAGTACATGGCCGACCTGGAGAAGAAGGTTTTCGAGCGGGAGTGGAACTTGCCGCACGAGAATGCGCTCGGCATGCTCGCCTACGCCATGGTTCAGGAACACGCCACTTTCTTGAATTACCGAAATCTGCGCCAGCGCGTCAAGGAAAAGGGGGGGGACCCGGCCCTCGAAAAGATTCTCGGCTTCGTGTCCGTGGACGAGGCGGCACACTATGGCCTGTTCAAATCGTTCTTCGAGCTGTTCCTCAAACTCGACCGGGAGCTCTCGCTCCAGGCCTTGCGGCCCATCCTGAACCAGTTCCAGATGCCGGCGATCCACGATTTGTTGAACGAGAGCACCAAACGCATCGCAAGGGTGCGTGAGCTGGAGATTTTCAACGAAGAGATTTTCATCCGCGACGTGTACAATCATTTCCTGAATGCGCTTGACGTGAGCCGAGGCGAGATGCGCGGGCGAGGTCCCAAGAAATCCCTGGCGACTTGAGCAAGCAGGACGTTGTTTAGCGCTCGCAGGACGCCCTGCGAGCGCTAAACCAAAAAAACCATTAGCTGATTTCGCCAACTTTGTAGCGGACGAACTTCACGAGCTTGAGTCCGGCGCCTGTCAAAAGCTGGCCCACGGTCTTCGTATCGTCTTTCACGAACGGCTGTTCGAGAAGGACGTTTTCCGCCAGCCAGGTCTTCATCTTGCCTTCGATGATCTTCTCAATGATATTGGCCGGCTTGTTCAAGTTCTTGGGGTCGGCCTTGGTCTGTTCGCGGGCAATCTCCGTTTCCTTGGCGAGCTTCTCAGGCGGAACGTCCTCCTTGGTGGCCGACACGGGATTGCGCGCCGTGATGTGCATGCACACATCACGCAGCAATTGCGGATCGGCCTGAGCCCCTTCCACCAGGATCAATACGCCGACCGAACCATCGTGATGAACATACTCGCCGAGCAAGCCGCTCAGCCGTGTGAAGCGGTGCGGCTTCAGGTTCTCGCGGATGAGCTGAAACACATCCATGACGCGGTCGGTGATCTTCTTGGCGGGCTGATCGACGCTGGCCTGCTGCAGTAGCTCGTCCACGGTGGCCGGGTTCTTTAGCGCTATTTGCTTGGCAATCTCGCCGGTCAGTTGAATGAACTGGTCGGTCTTGGAGACCGGCGCCGTTTCGCAGCGCACTTCGACGATGGCCCCGCACTTGCCGGCGGCATCAAGGTAAATGCCGACGCGTCCTTCAGCAGTTTCGCGTGCGGCAAACGTCCCAATCTTGCTGCCGGCCTTCTTGCGAAGCCAGTCAATCGCCTTTTCCATGTCCCCGCCCGACTCGGTCAGAGCGGTCTTGCATTCCATCATGGGTGCGTTCGTGCGGTCGCGCAGGGTTCGAACATCGGTGGCAGATATGGCCATGGTTTTTCCCTCCCTATGAAAAGCCACTTGCGGCTTAGCGCTCGCACCTTGGCGCCATTGGGTCTGGCGTCCTGAGGCGAGCGCTAAGCCGCAAGCGAAAACGAGTACTACGATACGACCGGCGCGGGCGTCTTCGGGTTCGCGCCGCCGCGGCCGCCCCCGCCACGTTGCGGTTCCGGAGGCAGCGAGGCCCGGCCTTCGTTGATGGCATCGGCGAGCTTGGTCAAGATCAGCTCGATCGAGCGGATGCTATCGTCATTGCCCGGGATGGGCAGATCGACCACGTCGGGGTCGCTATCCGTATCGATGAGCGATACGGTCGTCACGCCCATGCGCTGAGCTTCTTTGACGGCAATTTCTTCGCGGTGCGGATCGACGATCACCATGGCATCCGGCAGGCGGTTCATCTCGCGGATGCCCTGCAAGTTGCGGTTGATCTTCGTCCATTCGCGGATCAACGCGGAGACCATCTTCTTGGAGTAAGTGCGGATCAGCGCCGTTTCGGGCGCCTTCGCCAGATCCAGCCGGCCGGTCTCTGCGTACATCGTCTTCATGTACCCGACGAGATCGACTCGCTCCGCCTTCTCGCCGTGCGGAAGCCACATGCCTTCGAGCTCGGTGAGGCGTTTCAGGCGGTCGCGAATGGTGCGATAATTGGTGAGCGTGCCACCCAGCCAACGTTCGTTGACGTAGGGCATCTTGCAACGTGCTGCCTCGCGTTCAACCGCTTCCTTCGCTTGCCGTTTGGTGCCGACGAAAACTACCAGGCTGCCCCGGCTTGCGACCTTGGCAAGAAACTTGTAAGCACGCAAAAGACCGCGCACCGTTTCGCGCAGATCGATGATGTGGATGAGATTTCGCTTGCCGTAGATGTACGGCCGCATCTTGGGATTCCAGCGGCTGGCGCGATGGCCGAAGTGGACACCGGCTTCTATCAACTCCTGCACTTGAACAATCGCCACGCAACGCACCTCCTGAGGCTGGACGCACAGGGCGTCGCAGATTGGAAACAATCAGATTCAAGGATCGATATTGTACGGATTTCATCAGGGGTGGGAAGTGGCACGCCGAATTCGCAGCGCCGCCTCACGGAAGGGGCCCAGGGATTCGCTCAACTCCTCCCCGGGGCTTGGCGGCATCGGTTACTGCTTCTCAGGGCCCGAGACAAATCGCTTGATGCGGTAATCGGCATGGTTGCGGATCCAGCCCTGGATGGCGTTGCGCATGTCGTCCGGGCTGGTGATCTTGCGGGGCTGCTCGAAGCCGTCTTTCTGACTGACACCGAGCTGGAAGAACAGCTGCTGCGGATTCGTGTCGCCAAACCGTACCGGCCCCCACTTGGCGCTGGCGATGGCGTTGAGGATCAACTTGCTCTCCTCAGCGCTGATCGGTTCCTCGCGGTTTGGAAACGGCGCCTTCTGGGTGCGATACATGCTAATCTGAATCGACGCGGCCAGCAGGCGCTCGTCGGCATCCTTCGATTGCAAGGCGGTCTTCGCATCGGCCATGATGGCGACAACCTGCTTCGCGGTCTTGACTTCCTTATCGAAATCCTTCTGGATCATCGGCACAAAGTACCCATAATTCGGGGCCTGGTAGAATTTGCCGTCGGAGTGCTTGCTGATCATGAACAATCCTTCCTGCCCAACCTCAACCGCAGGACCGCGGCGGCCACCGCCAATGATGGGGCGGCCCGGTTTGGGCTCCATCGGGGGGTTGAAGCCGATGCGGATCGTCTTTTCGGTCTTCAGGCCGCGAATGACTGAATTCACCTTCACGACTGCAATGCGAAACTTGACCGTTTCCTTGGCCTGTGGGTACGGTTTGGCATCCACGTCCACCGGTTCCATCTCGATGACGCGACCGACGAAAACGGCATCGGAATTGACGATGCGGACCGGTCCGGGCGGCGGCGCGACCATCAGCGCCCACACACTTTGCGCGGGCAGCACCAGCCCCGCCATGACGACTGCAAGGGCCAAGAATTTCTTTTGCATGATGACAATCTCCAGGGTTGAGAGAGGTATTACAGCTTAGACTAGCCGATACGGCGATATCCGGGAAGGGGCGAAACACGAAAGCGGCCACGGAGATCTAGCGCATACACTAAGGGGCGCGAGCGATTCACTTGGCACGCTTCAACGTAAAGAGATACAGGTCGGATTTCTCCGGCGAGGCAAATTGCTTGGGGCGGTCCTTCGATTTCGGGTCATCCGGCTGGCACCAGCGCAAGGTGTCGCCTTGAATCTCGTAGATCCCGGGACTGACTGCTCCCTTGTGCTCGCCGTCAAGTGCCGTCAGATCGATCTCCGCGGGCTTTTTCGTCGGCTCAATCTTGAAGGAGAAAGATCGTTTGTCGAATTCAGCAGGATTGGCGCTCGCCGGCAGGATCGTCAGCTTGTCCTTCGCAAATACAAACTTGGTCCCCAGGATGACCTTGGAATCGACCTTCTTGCCGTATGCGATCAGCTCCGCGACCTCCCACGTGCCTTGCAGCTTCTTGGCGTCGTCGCCGCCGGCAACGGCCCGGCAACAAACCAGTGCGAACCCAGCGACCGCGAGTGTTAATGCAAGGTGCCGCATGACCATAATCCCTGATTGGCGTCGAGTAGCGATCGAATGAGTACTTCCGGCTTCCGCATGGGATTGCGCGCTTGCAATGCACCCTGCAAGCGCGAAGCCGGAAGATCGGGATGTTTATTTCAGTGCGCCCGCGAGCGAACGCCCAGCGAAGAATGCGTTGTCCGTTCAGCGCGGCTTTTTCGACGTCGTCGCCACGGATTGTTTGGCTTCCTGGCCCGTCGGGCATGCTTGCCGCAAGGGGCAACGCCCACACGCCGGTTGATCCTCATGGCAATGGGCGTCGGTCAGGGTGCTCAACAGGTCCACGAACTGCAAACCCTTCGCCTTCGGCACCTGATGCTCGATGGAGAGGCGCAGGCTTTCCAGGTCATTCGTCTCCTCCGCCAGGCCCATGCGTTTGAGTGCCCGAACGGCAGCGGCGTCGAGTGGGATCGTGTGTCCCCCCAGGCTCTGCTGCATCACCCACGTCACCGCATAATCGTTGGCCGCTTGGTAACGCAGAAGTTGCTTGGACGCCTGCTTGAGGCCTTTCTTTTGCAACACTTCCAGGAGCGGCTCCAGGTCGAATGAGTAAGTCGTCTCGAAGATTTCTTGCAAGAAATCGACAACACGCTGGGCGCGCGTCTCGGCGTCGGCGACGATGCCGTCGAGCGCCTCAACGATTTCGAGTGTGGAGCTGACACGCACTTCGTTCCAGTCGAAGAAGTGCTCTTGCAGGCTGGCGAACGCCTGATCGGCCGATTCGCGGGTGGAGTTCTCACGCAGGATCGCGTAGATGAATTGTTCCAAGACCGGCCGCGCATCGAGCGGCTTGGCCTTGCCATTCTTGCCCAGCGTCGTGAAGAGCTGGTGAACGATCTTCTGTTTGTTGGTGGTCGTTGCCATGGCCATAATGCTCACTCTCATGGGAAGATGGGTTCCAACCAGATGAGCGTCGCCCAAGGAGTCCCTCCCTCCTTGGTCCAAGCCGCTTGCGGCGTAGCATTCACAAAATGCTTCGCGGCAAACGGCTTGGGCGGCGTCGATCATCCTTCCACGGGTGCCTCGTCTGCCGTTCCTTCAGCGGAAGAGGGCTGAGCATCAGGGCGGGACTGAGCTAGCGCCTCGTTAATGAGCCGGGACATTTCGATACTCTTCTTGACGCCGTCGTCACGAATGAACGTGACCGTCGGCGTGTAGCGAGTCTTCAAGCGGGTAGCGATCTTGGACTGCACATAGCCGGCCGAGTGCTTGAGGCCATGCATGCACAGATCTTGCTCCTTCTGCGTCCCCATGACCGATACATAGACCTTGGCCAGCTGCAAGTCGCCCGAGACCTCGGCCTTGGTTACCGTGACGTTCTTGATGCGCGGATCCTGCAACTCGAACAGGATCGTCTCGGCGGCGACCTCCCGAATGGCCTCGGAAACACGAGCGATGCGATGTTGTTTCATATCGTATTTTTCTGGCCGTGGGCGTCGTAACTCGACCGATGTCTGCTACGCCGCAAGCGGCTAAATCAGTTCCATTTCATCGTCCACAAACTCGGCAATCGGATGCGCCTTGAGCGCGTTCCTGATTTCGCTGAAGGCCTGCTTGATCGGATGCGTTTCGTTGCACACCATCGCCAAGCCTAGCACGACGGAGCGAGGGTTGTCGTGTGCCTCAATCTCCGCTACCGATACGTTGAACGATTGCCTCAAGCGATCTTTGATGCTACTGAGCACCTGGCGTTTATCTTTCAGAGTGCGAGCCTCCCGCAGAAGCAGCCGCACGCGCAGGGTGCCGACAATCATTGCGGTTCCAGGTCGTTTGGGCCCGCGTCATTCATGCGGGGCCAGCCGTTACTCCAGGGTTCGCTGCACGTGCTCGATACGGAACGCCTCGATGACGTCGCCGACCTTGATATCGTCGTAGCCGGCCACCTTGATGCCGCACTCAAATCCTTCGCGGACTTCGCCGACGTCCTCCTTGAAACGCTTGAGTGAATCGAGGCCGGCGCTGCGGTCCGGGGGCGGGAAGATAACGACGCCTTCGCGAATGACGCGCACCTTGGCGTTGCGTTTGATATTCCCCTGTGTCACGTAACAGCCGCCGATGGTGCCGACTCGGCTGATCTTGAAGGTGTCGCGCACAATCGCGCGCCCCAGGTGGACCACTTCCTCGCGAGGCTTGAGTTTGCCTTCGAGAGCGGCGCGAATGTCGTTCGTCAGATTGTAGATGATGTTGTATTCGCGGATCTGCACGCCCTTTTCTTCGGAGAGGGCCAGGGCGCGATCATCGGGCACGGCATTGAAGCCGACGATCATCGTGTCTTCAGGTGAGGCGAGGGCAAGCCAAACGTCGTTTTCGGTGATGGCGCCGATGCCGGCCTCGAGGATGCGCACGCGGACTTCGGCGTGCTGAAGCTTGTCGAGCTCCTTGCGGATGGCTTCGATGGAGCCGCGGAAGTCGGCCTTGAGGATGACTTTCAGCTCGTCGATCTTGGATTCAGTCAGACGCTCGAGGGTTAGCGTTGGGCGTTTGATCGTCGTCGACTCGCGGAGCTTGTCGCGCCGGCGATCGGCAATATCGGCAGCCATATTCAGGTCCGGCAGAACCCGGAAGTCGTCGCTGGCGTTCGGAACGAAGTCCAGGCCGGTGATCCGCACGGGAACGCTAGGGCCCGCTTCCTCGATCGGTTGGCCGAGATCGTTATACATTTGCCGTACGCGCCCCGACGTCGCGCCGCACAGGATGATATCGCCACGGCGGAGGGTGCCGTCGCGCACCAGCAGGGTTGCCTGAACCCCTTCCCCCTCGTTCAGATTCGCTTCGAGACAGGTCCCTCGGGCGTGCTTCTTCGGGTTCGCTTTGAGTTCTTTCAACTCGGCGACAATGGCGAGTTGATCGAGCAATTCATCAATGCCCTTGCCCGTGGCGGCGCTGGTTTCCACGAACGGCGTATCGCCGCCCATGTTGTCGGGGAGCACGTCCAGGCCGTAGAGCTGCTGGCGTGTTTTTAGCACATTGGCGCTGGGCATATCGATCTTGTTGATGGCGATGACGAGTGAAACGCCGGCCGCCTTGGCGTGGCTGATCGCTTCCTCGGTTTGGGGCATGACGCCGTC
>SXGT01732248.1_pt1 | contig 62155 bp, 67 predicted proteins | sample 3176221 | NCBI WGS metagenome assembly SXGT01 (sample SAMN11356862, study PRJNA531348) | freshwater metagenome | isolation source: freshwater sample F1-120 | place: China: Fuxian Lake, Yuxi | collected 2017-12-25 | reverse complement strand
GGCGATCAGGATCTTCTTGAACACCGCTACGCCTTCTTGATGCGCAAGATCTTCTGACCGAACTCCACGGACTTCCCGTTCTGCGCGTAGATCTCCGTCACGGTACCGGAGAGCTCGGCCTCGATCTCGTTCATGAGCTTCATCGCCTCGATGATGCACAGGGCCTGGCCTGGCCGCACGACCGAGCCGATCTCCACGAACGGCGGCGCGTCGGGCGTGGCCTGCCGGTAGAACGTGCCGACGAACGGGCTCGTCACGTCGATGTTCTCGTCGTCGTCGACCGGGAGGCGACCGCTCACCGTGGGGGGCGGCACGGCGGGCCGCGGCGCCTCGTACGCGGGGGCGAGAGCCACGCGCGCGGCCGCCTCGCGACCGAGCACGACCTTGACCCGGGCGCCGTCCTTCTCGTGCTCGAACTCGGCCACGTCGCGCTCCTCCAGCAGCTCGAGGAGGTCCTTCAGCTTCGACAGATCGATGTCCATGGGCGCGCGACCCTAGCACGAATTCAGCCGCCCCGGAGCACGCCGACGAGGCCTTCGAGCGCGAGGAGGTAGCTCTCGCCGCGGAAGCCGGCCACGCGGCCGACGCAGGCCGGCGCCATCCTGGAGCGCCGCCGGTAGGCCTCGCGGGTGTCGGGGTTCGAGAGGTGCACCTCCACGCAGGGAAGCCCGACGGCGAGGAGCGCGTCGAGGATCGCCAGCGATGTGTGGGTGTAGGCGCCCGCGTTCAAGAGGAGGCCATCAATGCCCGCGGGACGGCACCCGGCCACGAGATCGCAGATGTCGCCCTCGTGGTTGGTCTGGAACACCTCCACCACGGCGCCGAGCGCCTCTCCGCGCGCGACGAGGCGTGTGTGGATGGACTGGAGGGTCTCGGTTCCGTAGAAGGCGGGCTCACGCGTGCCGAGGAGCTGGAGGTTCGGGCCCGAGATGCAGCGCACCCTGAGGGGGGCCCCGCGCCCCGGAGCACGGCGCGCGCGGGCCGGCTTCACAGCTGCGCGATGAGCCCTGGGGCCTGGGTCCGCATGAGGTAGCGGCCCTTGCCGATGTTGCCGTCCGGGCTCATCGCGAGCGCGAGGTAGTACTGATCGTTCAGCATGCGGACGATCGTCACGAGCCTGCCGGTGCCGATGGCGATCTCGTGCGCGTCGCCCGCGTCGAGGCTCTTGGCCGCGCGCTTGACGTCGCCGAGGACCACCCCGAACTCGATGCCGATCGTGTTGATGTCGAAGGTCGCCCCGTCGACGGTGTAGCTGTCGAGGGCGATGCCGTTGGAGTCCATCACGATGGCCGCGATGCCGCCGTCGGCCTTGTTGACGATGTTGCGCAGCGCGTCCTGGAACATGGGTTGCCCTCCGGGCCCGCCGCCTGGGGCCCTGCCTTCCGGACCGCGCGCGCGGCCCGACGCTGACTCTACGGAACTCTGCGCCAAACGGCCAAATAATACCGCTTGCTCCGCTTCCGGCCCCGGTCCACCCTGCGGCACCCGCCGCATGAAAGACTTGAACGTGCAGCGCCCGCGGGTTTAGGTAACACATGCGCGCGCGCTCCGGGGAACCGCCCCGCACGATGGTCCAGAAGATCCTCGCCCCGCGCGCGGACGATCCCACGCTGGCGGGCGAGTCCGTCGAGGTGAAGGTGGACCAGGTCGCCGTGACGCGCTCGCTCGAGCCCTACCTGCGCGAGGCCGGCCTCGGCGCGTCGCAGCGAGCGCGCGTGGAGGTCGCCGTGCTCCACGCGGGTGTGGCGGTGACCGGCAAGGCGGCGGGCGTCGATCCGGATCCCACGTCGATCACCCGCGCGAGGGCGGTGGGGGTGTCCGTGGCGCGTCCGGGCGCCGGCTTCGCGGGCCCCGTCCACCTCGAGCGCTTCGCGAGCCCGGCGCGGCTGTGTGTCAGCGACTCCCCGCGGCTGTCCCTCACGGGCGGCGCGGGCATGCTCTCGGTGCTCGCCACGCCACGCCAGATCGGCCAAGCGCTGGCGCGGGGTACGTGCACGCTGCGCACGCCGCGATCGGTCCACGTCCTCCTGTCGGGGCGGCTGCGACCCTTCGTGGGGCCGCGTGACGTGGTGCTCGAGCTGTGCCGACGCGGCCTCGGGGATCTCGTGCGCGACGTGGGCGAGCGGGTTGGCGCGCCCATCGTCCTCGAGGTCGGTGGGCCCTCCGCGCGTCTGCTCTCCGTCGGCGAGCGCGCCATCATCGCGACGGTGTGTTCTCGCATCGGCGCCCTCGCCGTCCTCTTCGGTGGCGACGAGCGCACCGAGGTGTTCCTTCGCGACCAGAGGCGATCGAAGGCCCACCGCTCCCTCGCACCGGACCCCGGCGCCCGCTACGAGGAGGCGGTGACGGTGGACCTCGGGGCGATCGACCCCCTCGCCGTGGACGAAGCGGGCGCCATCCGTCCGGTGCGCGACCTCGCGGGGAGGCCGGTGTCGCAGGTCGTCCTCGGCGGGGATGGCGTGACGCTGCGCGACATGATGACCGCCTCCACGCTCCTGAAGGCGAAGAAGGTCCCGTCCGGGGTGGAGTGGCTCGTGGCCGTGCCGTCGCGGCAGATGCTCGAGGTCCTCGCCGCGGACGGCGCGCTGGCGGAGCTGGTCGCGACCGGCGCGCGGATCATCGAGCCCGACGAGCGTGTCCTGTCGGGCGCGCTCTATCCGCCAACGTCCGAGGGCGCCAGCGTGCGCACGTTCGACGCGGATCCCCGCGACGCCGGCGCCGTCCGCGCGTCGGTCGAGGCGGCCGCCTTCGCGGTGGCGCACGGCAAGATCGGCGATCCGCGCGCGTTCAAGCGCCCGACGCGGGTGACCGTGCCGCGCGAGCTGCCGACGGAGGACGTCCTCATCGTGCGGGACCGGGACCCCGCCACGGCGCACCGGCGCCCGGCCCGAGAGGCGTCGCGCATCAGCCGGGAATGACCACGCGGGTGACGGTGCCGTCACCCGCGAGGCCCACCTCGACCTGCAAGGACCGCGTCGATTGCACGCTCTCGTGCGCGCCGGCCATCACGACGACGCCACGGCCGTCGGCGTCCCTGAGGTCGACGCCCACGACGTCGCCGCGCGCGTCGAGCAGGATCGACGCCTCGCGCGTGGCGACGCGTGCCGTCACGCCCTCGATCTCGAGCACGGTCCTCAGGGGTTCACGGCGGAGCGTCGTGGCGCGGCGTTCATCGAGCATCCGCCGGAGCTTAAGACCGCCCCCGCCGGCTGTCCTCGCCTCACGGTAATGATCCATCTTTTCAAGACGTTGTGCCTGCGGGCCTCCGGTCGTGGGCGGAATCGTGCCGACCTCTGCCCCGGGTCGGCTATCCTGCCGAGCCGGAGGTCCAGGGTGACGAAGGGTCGGTTGACGCGGCACGAGCTTGGCTGGCTCCTCACACAAGAGGCGCAAGGCGCGGCCACGAGGCTTCGCCAGGGTGTGCAGATCCTCCGGACGGGATCGCTCGAGGCCGAGACGACCCAGGGCGGCCCGGCCCCGGAGGGCGTGGTGTTGCCGCCGAAGTCGCCGGAGGAGGGCGACATCCACGCATCGCTCGACGCGCTCGACGACATGATGCGGATGCTGTCGAACCTCCACGCCAAGCCCGTTGCGCACTCGCGAAGGGGGCGCATCGATCTCGCGGCCCTGCTCTGGGAGGTCGCGCCGGAGGCGCGCGTGCAGATCGAGCCGGGCGGCGGGACGGAGGTCTTCGGCGACGAGGCGGAGCTCCGCCGCATGCTCCACGTGCTCACCGGTCACGGCGGCGGTCTCGGGTCGTCCATCCACGTCGGCCGCTCGGAGGGATACGTCGAGGTCGCCGTGGTCCTCGGCCCGGATCAGTCCCCGACGATGGAGACCGAGCGCATCTGGCTCAGCCGCATGGCCGTCCGCTACGGAGGGCGACACGAGCTCGAGGGAGGCATGGAGGTCCTCGCCCTGCCCGCCGACGGCGAGCGCGAGGAGAAGGAGGCGCTCATCCGCGAGCTCGACGAGGCGCGTCGCCAGGGGGAGGTCTACGCGCGCGAGCTGGCGGCGGCGCTCGACCGCAGCGACGAGCTGCCCTCGACGGTCTCGAGCTACCCTCCGGCGTCCACGGATGCGAACCGGATCGCCGTGGTCATACCGCTCGTGCGCGGCATCGCCAACGAGCTCAAGGCGGCGCTCGGGAAGGCGCCGGGGAGGGACTCCCAGCCCGACATGGAGACCCTCCGCCGCAGGGTGGCCCGGCTGACCGATCTTGCGGCCGGTCTCGGCAGCGTGGGGGAGCTCGCGCTCGATGAGCCGGCGCAGCAGGTGGATCTGGCGGAGCTCGTGCACACCGCGACGTCGCCGCTTCACGCGCGCGCGAAGACCGCGGAGGTCGACCTCGTGATCGGGCCTCCGGAGGCCGCGCCGGACGCCCCCCGGCTGAAGGCGAAAGTGCCGCCGCGGGCGACGAGCGTGCTCGTGCGCGAGCTCGTCACGCAGGCCATCGACGCGAGTCCGAAGGGCGCGACGGTGGAGGTGGGCCTCACCTCGGACTTCCTGGGCACGCGCCTCACCGTCGACGACGCGGGCCCACCGCTCCCGGCGTCGGCACGCCGCGCGTACATCGCGCTCGAGGTCGCGCCCGGCACCTACGGCCGACCCAGCAGCGTGCCCATCCACCTCGCCGCGGAGCTCGCGGCCACCCAGGGCGCTCAGTTCGAGCTGACCGACGCCCCGCTGGGCGGGCTGCGCGTCGTGGTCACGTTTCCGGCTCGAGGGGGCTGATGTCGCTGCGCATCCTCATCGTCGTGGACTCGGACTCGGTCCTCCACATGATCGAAGCCCTGGTCGCGTCCCGAGGCTACGACGTCACGACCGCGCAGACCGGCGCGCGCGGACTCGAGGAGGCCCTGGCACGGGCCCCCGATCTCGTCCTCGTGGATCTCGATCTACCCGGGCCCTTCGACGGGCTCGAGGTGTGCAAGCGGCTCCGGCAGAGCGCGCCGACGCTGACGGTCCCGATCATCGCGTTGTCCTCGCTCGAGGATGACGAGGCCAAGGCCGCCGCGCACGAGGCCGGCGTGTCGGCGTACTACACCAAGCCGTTCTCTCCGAGCTCGCTGGCCAAGGAGATCGAGTCCATCAGGACGCGTCGTAACTCTTCCATGAAGATCCGCGTCAAGGAGTGAGGGGCGCGACCCCGGGAAGGAACACGAAACATGCACGAACAAGAGTACGCCATCGTTCGAGCGCTCGTCCCCGTGGCTTGGGCCGACGGCGAGTTCGCCGATACCGAGAAGGAGATGATTCGCGCGATCCTGTCGGCCTACCGCGCGACGCCCAGCGAGGAGAAGGAGATCCTCGAGTACGCGAGCGAGCGCCGCACCCTCGACGACATCAACCTGCAGGACCTGTCGGCGCAGGATCGTCGCGTGCTCCTCCAGCAGGCCGTGCTCCTCACCTACGCCGACGGCAATCAGGCGGTGGAGGAGACGAAGCTGCTCGTCGATCTCATGAAGCGCCTCCGGATCCCCGAGGAGGAAGGCAAGGCCGTGATCTCCGAGGCGTCTGCCCGCGCGAAGAAGCTGCTCGAGCTGCTGTAGCCGCTACTTGGGCGGCGGCCCCGCCTGGATCTTCACGGGGCGTATCCCTGCCGCGTCGACGGGGAACGCCTCCATCTCCTTCTGCGTCACCTTGAGGCGCTGCCGGACCCTGCCCGCGACGAGGAGCTCGACGTCGGCGTCGCAGCGGAGCTGCTCGATCTGCGCCTGCGGGCCGACGCCGGCCAGGAGCCACAGCTCGGCGCCACGCGGTGTGCCGACGATGTGGACCGTGCCGGGCTGGCCGGTCCCGCCCACCTCGCTCCCCGGCTCGCTCGCGGGCCAGGGGTCCTGCTGGCCGGGTTTGGCCTTCGAGGGGTCCAGCTGGACGGCCAGCTCGTATCGGGCCTTTCCGTCGGGCCCCGTCTCCCACGGTGCGTCCTTGAGGATGACCACGCGCCGCGGGGCATACCCCTCCGCCGTCGCCACGAACTCGAGCCGCGGCCCCTTCGGCATGCGCTCGACGTCCGCGGGCGCCTGCCCCACGCGGAGAAGCACCTCGGCGTCCTGCGGAACCTGGCTCACCGTGAGCGACACCTTGCATTTCTGCTGCGCGCGCTCCTGGCCGATCTTCGCGAAGCGCTCCTGCTCCGCCTTCTCGCGAGCGATCTGCTCGGCCGCGCGCCCGGAGAAGAACCCGGGCGCGAACCGCAACGTGGCCGCCGCGGCGCCGCCGACGACGGCGAGCGCGAGGAGGGAGAGGACGACATGGATCCACCGTGCGCCCTTCCGCGTCGTGTCCTGCGCAGGCCTCGAGCTGTCGCTCGCGTCGATGGCAGCAGGCGCCTCGGGCCACGCCGGCGCCGCCAGAGGTAGGCCGAGCCCCACCGGTGGTGCTGCCGCGGGCGGCGCGGGAGACAGGGCCGGCATCGGCGTGGGCGGGTCGCCCGGGAGCGTGGCCTCCGGCGGCGGAGCACCGTGGACGGGTGGCCCGAAGGGTGGGGATGGAGGCCCGCTGGCATCGCCGAGCGCGAGGAGTTCGTCCACGCCGTCGCCGGGCCCACGGGCGTGGGTGAACGCGGAGGGGCCGGACGTCGCCGAGGGTCCGAGGAGCTTGTGCAGCTGGTCCGGGGGAGGGGGCGTCGGATCCAGCCCCGACATGGCCTTGAGCTCGGTGGAGACGCCCTTCTCGGTGAACGAGCCGGCCACCTCGAACGTCGCGAGCAAGCTCTCCACCTCGTCCTGCTCGAACAGGCTGTTGCGAGGCGGCTCGTCGTCGGGCTCCGGGCCGGGCTTCGCCGCGGGTGGCGGGGGAGCGACGTGGGGTGGGGCTGGCGTGGCAGCGCGTGCCGGGGGAGGTGTGAGCGCGCGGGGGGGCGCGGGGGTCGGCGCCGCAGCGGGAGCGACCTGGGGTGGTCGCGGCGAGCGCTGGATCGCAGCGGCGGGAGATCCAGGCGTGGGGGGGCGAGCGACCGGGGCGGACCTGGCGGGAACGGCCCCTGGCGCCACGAGGGGAGCCGGGGTCACGCGCCGCACCGACGGACGCATTCGGGGCACCGAGGGCTGGTCGCCGGTCGGCCCCTCGGCGATCCCGCGCGGCTTGAGCCCGGACGTCGCGTCCTGCGCCGCGCCCCGGCTCTCGAGCGGGATCTTCCGTGCGGTCTGGGCGTACCGACCGCCGCCGTGGGTGACGCGCTTGACCTCGCGCGCGAGTCGCGCGAGCGCACGCCGGCCGGCCGCCCGGTTGACCGGGATCAGGGCGGCCTCCACCTCGTCGACCAGAGCGCGGAGGCCATTGCCGCTCTTGCGTCGCGCCGTGGCCCCGAGCGCCGGGGTCTGCGAGCCGCTCACGTCCAGGAGGCGCACGAGGATGTCGCGCACCGAAGTCTCGATGTCTCCCGTCGTCTCGGTGGCGGGCTTCTGCCGCACGACGGCGACGACGCCATCCTCGCCGATGAACACCGAGGCCGTGTCGACGGCGAGCGATTGGCCGGCGGCGGCGTCCGCGATCTCGAGCGTCAGGTAGCCGGCCAGCTCTGGCGCGAGCGGGACGCGCTTGGCCTGCACCGCGGCGATCACCTCGTCGAGCGTGACGGATCCCTCGAGGCTCATGGCGCCCCTCCCCCGCGGGAGAGCTCCCGCACCGGGATCCCCTGGCTCGCGAGCCAGCGCTTCACCTCGGCGACCGTGAAGGTGCCCTCGTGGAAGATGGAGGCCGCGAGCACGGCGCTCGCGTGACCTGTCGTCACGCCGTCCCGGAGGTGCTCGAGCGTACCGACGCCCCCGCTCGCGACGACCGGGATCGTCACGGCGTCGGACACCTCGCGGACGAGCTCCAGGTCGTACCCATCCTTCGTGCCATCGCGGTCCATGCTCGTGAGCAGGATCTCGCCGGCGCCCAGGTCCGCGAGCTGTCGTGCCCAGGGGAGCGTCATGAGATCGGTCCTAGTCCTACCACCGTGTACCCACACTTCCCAAGATCTCGCAGGACCTCCCGGGTAGGCGGTGGTGCGCCGTGCGTCGACCGCCACGACGATCGCCTGGGAGCCCCACCGCCGTGCGCAGCGCGCCACGAGGGGAGGGTCGGCCACCGCGCTCGTGTTCAGGCTCACCTTGTCGGCGCCCGCGAGGAGGAGGGCCTCGACGTCCGCCTCGCTGCGCACCCCGCCGCCCACGGTGAGCGGGGTGAACGTGGCCTCGGCCGTGCGTCGCACGACGTCGAGCAGCGTCCCGCGGCCCTCCACGCTCGCGGTGATGTCGAGCAGCGTGATCTCGTCGGCGCCCTCCGCGTCGTAGCGCGCGGCGCACTCCACGGGGTCCCCCTGGTCGCGGAGCCCCTCGAACTTCACGCCCTTGACGACGCGGCCCCCCCTCACGTCCAGACAGGCGATCACACGGCGCGTGAGCAACGGCCCATCACCTCGACTCCTCGTACTGGGTGAGCAGCTTCTCCACGCTCCCCAGGTTGTTCTCGATGGCCTCCAGGACGATCTGGTTCATCATCGCGCTCGAGCCCTTCAACGCCTCGTAGTAGCGCTGCCGTTCCGTCGAGTGCACGATGGCCGGCGGGAAGCCGCTCCGGAGGAGGAGGAGGTTCATGAGCAGCCGCGCCACGCGCCCGCTGTCGGTCGGGAAGGGGAAGATCCGCAGCAGGTCGTAGTGCGCCCGCGACGCGAGCCGGAGCGGGCCGCGCGCCTTCTTCGTCTCCGGATCGTTGATCCAGTCGACGACCTGGCGGACCTTGTAGTTGATCTTGTCCGGCGGCGCGTACTCGTGGAAGTAGAGCCGGTGCTGGGGGACGTCCTTGCGGTACCGCACCGTCTTGAGGTCGCCCTCCTCGGGGTGGAGGATGAGGAAGAGGCGCTTGATCACGTCGACCGTGATCGGCGCCTTCTTCTTCGCGGGTTGCGGGGCCGGCTTGGGCACGACGCCGGGCGCCCGTCGCGAGCAGCCCGCGAGATCGTGGATGTAGTCGATCGCCTCCCGGTGGCGGCGGATCTCCGCGAACAGCGGCTGCATGCCGGACTCCGGGGGTGCCACGGCCTCCGGATCGAGCGCGAGGCGGAGCTCCTGCTCGCTGTACACGGAGCCTTCGATCGCGCTGTCGTGGTAAATCCACGACATGTCCAAGTTTTGCGCGTAGCGCTGCTGGAAGCGTGGATCGGTGCGCTGCATGCGCGCCTCCAGCGCCTCGGTGCGCTCCTCGAGCGACGGTGTCCTCGCGCGCGCGGGCGCCAGGGGTGCTCGGACGCGCTTCTTCTTCGCGCTGGCAGGGGCTTTCGAGGATGTCTTCGCGCGCATATCGATCGCCCCAGGCTCGGGAAAGCTAATGAAATCGGGCGTAACAGGTCAAGGTTGTTGAGCTTGACCATGCGTTCAGGACGGGTTAGAGATACTGAATGCTTGTACAGCTATCGATCCGGAACTTCGCGCTGCTGGAGGAGGTCGTGGTCGAACTGGCGCCGGGTTTCAACGTCGTCACGGGCGAGACGGGCTCGGGGAAGTCGATGCTGGTGGGCGCGCTCGGCCTCCTCCTCGGAGGGCGCGCGAGCGCCGACCTGGTGCGACGGGGCGCGGCCTCGGCCGAGGTCGAGGGGCGATTCCGCGGGGCGGACGGCGAGGTCGCGGTTCGCCGCCTGGTGCAACGAGGAGGACGGAGCCGCGCGTTCGTGGATGGTCAGCCCGTCACGAGCGGCGAGGTGGCCCGCCGCGCCCTCGCGCTGTGCGAGGTCTCCTCGCAGCACGAGAGCGTGGCGCTGACGGATCCGGGCGCGCACCTCGACCACCTCGACCGGTACGCCGGGACCTTGCTGGATCGCGCGAGCCTCTCCGCGCAGGTGCACGCCCTGGTGGAGATATCTCGCCGGCGGAGCGCCGCCCTCGACCGGGCGGCGTCCCAGGCGGACCGGGCAGAGCTCCTGGCCTTCCAGCTCCGAGAGATCGACGATCTCGACCCCCAGCTCGGCGAGGAGGACGAGCTGGCTCGCCGTCGCGACGTGCTCAGGCACGCCACGAAGCTCGAGAGCCTCACGCGCGGTGCGGCGTCGACGCTCCTCGATGCCACCGCGGGCGGCCCCGCGCTGCTCGACGCGCTGCTCCGGCTCGCGGGCGAGGTGCGCGCGGCCTCTGCCCTGGATGCGTCGCTGCTGCCAGCGGTCGGGGCGCTCGACACGGCGTGCGGAGAGCTCGCCGTCGTCGGTCGCCAGCTCGAGCGCTACGCCGAGGAGGCGGAGGCCGATCCGGCATCGCTCGATCGCGTGGAGGAGCGGCTGTTCCGCTTGTCGAAGCTCCTCGCCAGGCACGGGCCGACGACCGCCGACCTCCTCGAGCACCGTGCGCGCCTCGCGGCCGAGCTCGCCGCGATCGAGGGCGCGCCCGCCCTCGTCGTCGAGCTCGATCGCGCGCTCGAGGAGGCGCATGTCTCGGCGGCCTCGGCGGCGCTGGCGCTGTCGGCGTCCCGGAGTCGTGCGGCCCGCCGGCTGGGCGACGCGATCGCCTTGGAGCTCGCCCGCCTCGGGATGCTCGGCGCGCGCGTCCTGATCGACGTGGCCCCCCAGCCCCCGAGGGAGGGCGGGCTCGACGTGATCGTCTCGCGCGGCGGGGCGGGGGGTACGCCGTCGCGCCTCACGCCGGACGGGGTCGATCGCGTGGAGATCCTCCTGTCCGCGAACCGTGGCGAGGCGCCGCGCCCGCTGCGGAAGATCGCGAGCGGCGGCGAGCTCTCGCGCGTGCTGCTCGCCCTCAAGCGCGTGCTGGCGGACGACGGCGGCGGGGCGACGCTCGTGCTCGACGAGGTGGACGCGGGCGTGGGCGGTGCGGTCGCGAGCGCCATCGGTGAGGCCATCCGCGACATCGCGCGCCACCGCCAGGTGATCTGCATCACCCACCTCCCGCAGATCGCCGCCCTCGCGGACGCGCACTTCGTCCTCGACAAGGCGAGCCGCGGCGACCGCACGGTGAGCCGTGTGCGCCCGCTCTCGGAGGAAGGTCGGGAGGCGGAGATCGCTCGCATGATGGCGGGCGCGCACGCAGGCGCCGCCGTGCGTGGCGCGGCGAGGGATCTCCTGGCGCGATCGCCACGCTCCGCAGGTTCGCGCCCGGCGAGCAGCGTCCGGCTGAGGGCCGTCTGACGATCAGGCGTAGACGGTCGCGACGTTTTCGCTTCGCATCAGGGTCTTGCCCCGTTGCGTGAGGATCTCGGCGCCGTGCTGGGTGACGAGAAGCGTGTGCTCGAACTGAGCCGAGAGGCTGCCGTCCCTGGTCGTGACGGTCCAGTTGTCGATCGGATCGATCTCGACTTCCCAGCCCCCCAGGTTGACCATCGGCTCGATCGTGAAGGTCATCCCCGCGCGGATGCGCTCGCCGGAGCCGCGCTTCCCGAAGTGGTGGACCTGCGGATCCTCGTGGAACTTCCGGCCGATGCCGTGGCCGACGAAGTCGCGGACGACGCTGCACCCCTCGCCCTCGACGTATTCCTGGATGGCCGCGCCGATGTCGCCGAGGCGCGCGTTGTGTTTGACCTGGGCGATGCCGATCTCGAGCGCACGCCGGCACACCTCGGTGACACGGCGCGCCTCCTTGCTCGGCGTGCCGATGTAGAACGTGGCCGACGTGTCGCCGTAGAACCCCTTGTAGAACGTCGTCACGTCGACGTTCACGATGTCGCCCACACGGAGCACACGCGGGCCGGGGATGCCGTGGCAGACGACATCGTTGATCGACGTGCAGACGCTCTTGGGGAACTTCTTGTAGTTCAACGGGGCAGGGAACGCGCCGCGTCGCACGGTGTCCTCGTGGACCAGCGTGTTGATCTCCTCGGTCGTCATCCCCGGGCGGATGCGCTCGCCGACGAGCAGGAGCGTCTCGGCGGCCATCTGGCAGGCGACGCGCATCTGCTCGATCTCGCGGGGGCTCTTGATGTCGACGGCCACGACCTCTCCCATTTGGCTGCAAAACTTGCGCTTGTCAACGCGCGCGATTCTTCGCAGGCCGGTTCTCGAGGCCGCGAGGGGGGCCCGTGACCGGCTGGACGCGCTACTTCAGCCGCTGCAGGCTGATCGCATCCACCACCGCGCTCACCATCTCCTTGGAGTCGGGGCTGAGGTGGAAGTGGAGCTCGCTGTCCCCGTCGGGCCGGACGAAGAGGCGCACGAACGCGATGAACGGGCGGTTGACCAGCCGCGCCCCGAAGCTCTTCATGATGCCCTGAGAGGCGCTGCTCTTGTCGATGCGCACGTTGAACGTCTCTCCGGGCGGGGGGTGGTCGCCGTGCAGCTTCTCGACGGGTCGAAGGCCTATGGTGAACGTCGCGCCGGTCTCCTCCTGCTTGGTGGTCACGGTCGCGACGCGCACGCGCAGCACGGCGTCGGAGACCTGGGCGCGCTCCCGCAGGAGGGCGTCCGAGCGAGGAGCGAAGCTGCGATCGACGTCGAGGCCGACGGCCGCGGGCTCGACCGCGTCGTCGAAGAGCTCGGTGGCGTGGCCGCTGTACGCCGGGAGGGGTCGCGAGGGGGCATCCGCCGGCTTGTCCGGGCAGCCCGCCACGAGCAGCGCGAGGCAAGTCACCAACCAACGCATGGCGTGCACACTAGACCCTCGGCTGGGCGCCGGTCTACCCCGGAAAACCGGCTCGGGCCGCCGGCTCGGCTTCGTCCTCGGGCCCGATCCGCGCCGCGTGGCGTAAGCTTTCGCTTGGGCTTCACGTTGGGCGGGTGCTAGAAACCAAGCAAAAGCGAACCTCGAGGAGCTGAACGCATGAAACCGACAAACTGGGCCCTTGGCGCGTTCGCCCTGATCGCGCTCGCGCACTGCAACACGCCGCCGCCGAAGCAGGCCGACGCGCCAGACCCGGGGGCCCCTGGCGCCACGAGCGAGGCCGCGGGTGGCGCAGGCGCAACGTCGGGCAGCTCGGGTGGGTCCGGGTCGGGCTCCTCGTCGTCCGGTGGCGATCCGCTCGCCGCCGTGGGAGCTCCGAAGGGCTCATCGGGGCCGCAGCCGAAGGGCGAGCCCGGTCAGGCCGCCTCGCTCGCCACGATGCTCGAAGGGCTCAAGTGGGGCATCACGCCCGAGGCGATGACGAAGGATTTCACGAAGGTCGGCGGCATCATCTGGAAGGACTACGACAAGCAGCTCATGAAGGCGTCGGGCCCGCAGGTGCAGGCCATCGAGCAGGAGCGCCAGCACGCCGCCGACGCGGTCGATCGCAACTACATCCCGTTCGACGGCAGCCGCCCCATCGCGCTCGACTCCACCGGCCTGCGCAGCGAGTTCTCGTACAAGAACGGCGAGGGCTTGGTGTACGTCGAGCGCCCCACCGGCAAGACGTATTACTTCTTCTTCGGCGTCGACAAGGACAACCCGCAGAACAAGAAGAACGGGCGGCTCTGGAAGATCTACCGCGAGTACAAGCTCGGCGCGGACGGCGTGATGGGCAAGGACTTCCTCACCGCCGTGAACAAGCTCGGCGCGCAGTTCGGCGTCATGGGCCGGGTGCAGCCTGCGAACCCCGAGCAGGGGCTCCCCTTCACGACGGTGGACTGGGCCGACCCGCAGGGCAACCACCTGCGCGCGGTCGACCGCACGCCCGAGGGCTTCGTCGGCGTGGTCACCGAGGAGATGTCGACCTTCAAGAACCTCGCGGCCCTGCGCCCGAACAAGCTCGTGGATCCGACGGAGATGGACCCGACGGTGTCGGCGGTGTCCGGCGGACACAACCGCGTCGACCCGAACGCCGCGCGCACCGCGCCGAGCGCCAGCGCAAGCGGGAAGAAGGGCCAGCCCGCCCCCAAGACCGCACCGCCCAAGAAGTGATCGCGTCGACAGTCGAGGCCGACGGGCTCCGGCGGGGCGTCTCCGCCCCCTGACCCGAGGCCTCAGACCTTCTCTGCGCCAGGCGGCACGCGCCAGCCCGTGGTCACCTTGACCGACGCCTTGGGCAGCACGCTGCTCACCGCAGGCGTGAGCAGTGTGTCGCGCGTCATGGTCGCCCCGGGGCAGCCCGCGCACGTCCCGGCGAGGTGGATGTGGACGTCCTCGCTCGTCGCTGTCACCACGTAGAGCTGGCCGCCGTCCGCGGCGACGAGAGGGCCCGCGAACTCCTTGCAGGCGCGAATCACCTTCTCACGCACAGACGCGCCTTCTTCCATGAAGCATCGACGTTACCATGAACCTTTGGTATATTTCACGCTCCCTCCGGAGGCACTCGTTGGCGAGGTACAGGCTGCGTTTCTTGCTGCAGGAGTTCGATCTCCCGCATGGGACGACGGTCCTCGGTCGTGGCACCGAGTGCCACGTGACGATCGAGGATCCGCTCGTCTCGCGCCAGCATGCGCGAATCGTCGTGGACGACGAGGGCGCGACGATCGCCGATCTCGGGAGCCGTAACGGCGTGCGCGTCAACGCGCAGGTCATCCACGACGCCACGCGCCTGTCGGACGGGGACCGGATCCGCATCGGGACGCAGGAGCTGGTCTTCTGCCGGATCGAGGCGACGCGCTGGACCGTGAAGACGACAGGCTTCCTCCGGCACTGCGCCAACTGCAAGCTCCCCTACCCGGAGGAGGTGGCGACCTGCCCGAACTGCGGGGGCTCCGACTCGCTCGAGCGGGACACGCTCTCCGGGAGCTTCGGCGCCGAGGATCGCGCGTCGTGGAGCCTCCAGCTGCTCATCGAGGTGCTCGAGAAGGCCATGACGATGGGACGCATCGAGGACGCCGAGCGCGTCATCCGACGGGCGACCGCCCAGGTCGAAGCGCGCGTCCTCCAGGACGACACCGTCGACGCGACCCAGCTCGAGGCCATCGCCCGCCACGCGATCGGCGTGAGCAGCGCGACGCAGGACGCGACGTGGAGCCTGTGGGTCACCCAGGTGTACCGGCGCGCGGGGCTCCTCCCGCCAGCCGGCATCGTGACGGCCCTCGGGGACGTGGTCGCCAGGTTTCCCGACGTGGGCGTGGGTCTCGCGGAGCTGGCGACCCACTTTCGCGATCGGGCGCCCGCCTCGGGAGAGGAGGGGCGCCTCGCCCACCTCGTCGAGGTCAGCGAGGCCGTCTGGTCGCGCGACGCGCCCGTCACGCTCAACTGATCGAGCGCGCACACCGCGTGGCCCTGGCGGACTGAAGAAGACTTGCCGCGCCAGGCGATCGGGAGGTATTTCAAGCTGGAGGTCAGCCTGGAAACACGATGCGGTATCGCCTTCGGTACTTGCAGCACGACTTGGAGCTAGGCGAAGGCGAGTTCGCGGTCGGGCGCAACGCAAGCTGCCAGCTCTCGCTGGACGATCCGCTCGTCTCGCGGCGCCACGCGATCCTCGAGGTCGGCGCGAGCGGCGTCACGGTCGAGGACCTGGGTAGCCGCAACGGCGTGCTCGTCAACGGCGTGCGCATCGAGGGCCGCGTGCCCGTCGCCGTGGGCGACCGGATCCTCATCGGCTCCCAGGAGCTGACCCTGCTGGCGGGCCGAGAGCCCACCGCGCCCGTCGCGAACATCCCCAAGATGACGCTGCCTCGGGTCGCGATAAACACGCCGAGCGGGGGTACGCCGCGCGTGGAGCCCGACCCCGAGCCCAGCATGATTCGGCGCGCGGACCAGTTCAAGACGCTGGGAGGCGTGGCCGAGAAGGCGCTCGCGATGGGCAAGGCACCGGAGGCCGAGCGGCTCCTCGCCTCCGCCCTGGCGGACGTGATCGAGTCCACGCGGGCGGGTCGCTTCCTCCCGCCGATGCTCGTGGATCAGGCCGCCAAGTTCTCCGCGAAGCTCGCGACCGCGACCGGCAAGGGCGGCTGGGCCGACTACGTCATCGAGCTCTACGACGCGCAGAAGCGGCCGCCTCCCGCGGCCGTGATCGACGAGCTTTACAACGCGATGCGGAAGGTCACCGCGGTCGACATGCCCCGGCTCCGCGGGTACATCGCGAACCTCAAGCCTTACGTCCCGAGCTACAGCCCGGCGGAGCGCTTCCTGTTCCAGCGCCTCGAGGGACTCGAGCGGCTCGCGGCGCTCCGCTAGCCTGGCTGGCGGGCACGGGCTCGGTCTCGCGCTGCCACGCCAGGTTCATGCGGGCGCTCTCCTCGATCGCGCCACGGAGGTCCGGGTCCTCGATCGCGGCGAGGTGGTGCGCGAGGTCGGGGGGCAACGGGACGGCCGCAGGCGCGCGCGTCGTGCGGCGGCGCTCGGGCGGCCGGTCGGGCGGGGCGATCTCGCCGACGCGGAAGTGAAGGCGTTTCACGTCCAGGCCCGCGACGCGGAGGCGCGCCAGGATCGCTTCCGACAGGAGCGAGAGCTCGGAGGCCCACACGCTGCTCGCCACCCTCACGACCAGCACGCCCTGCTCGACGCGGATGGGCTCCGCTCGCGAGGCGATGCGCCCGCCGACGGCCTCCCGCCAGAGCCGCGCGCTGATGGGCGCGCGAATCCTCGCGAAGCGCGCGTCTCCCGAGCGGGAGAGGACGTCCTCGATCCCCTCTGGCCTCCGGAGCGGTTGCCGGAAGCGTCGCTTTCGGGACATGACCACTGCATAGCACGGTCGTCGGCGCACGCCGGGCTTGCCGCCGCGTCGGCTTCGTTCTACGTACACGCGCACCCATGTGGGAGATCAGCCAGGAAACGGTCGTCGCCGCCGCGCACCAGCTACGCTTCGCGCCGGGCGAGGGTGAGCGCCTCCACGGCCACAACTGGCGGATCCGCGCCACCGTCCGCGCGAGCGCGCTCGACGCCCGGGGCTTCGTCCTCGATTTCGCGGATCTCGGGGCGACGCTCCGCGCGCTGGTGGAGCGGTACGAGCACGTCTTCCTCAACGAGGTGAAGCCGTTCGACGATGTCAACCCGACCGCCGAGAACCTCGCGCGCGTGGTCGCCGACGACCTCGCGGCCAAGGTCGACGACGCACGCGTCCACATCCACCGCGTCGACGTCTGGGAGAACGACGTCTGCCGCGCGACGTACTACCGCTGACCGGGGTTGACCGGTAGGAGCGCGACGGGACCTCTCGGCGCGTCCGGGACGACCACCGCACCCCGGGAGTCGGTGTACGCGATGCGCACGAGGCCGTCGGCGTGACGCACGGCGCACGGCGCGAAGGGCCGCGGCGTCGCGGCGCCCCCTGGGACGACGTAGAGCGTGACGGCGGACGTCGCCTTGGGGGGCGGGGACAGCGGTCCCCGGCAGGTCGCGGCCACGCGGGGGGAACGATCCGCCTGCGCGCAGCGCTCGAGCGCTCGTGTGTCCTCACGCGCCCGATCGGGCTCTGCCGCGCGGGTCGTGGCGATCGCGAGCGCCGCGGCCGCTCGCACGATCTCGTCGGTGTCGCTCGCGAGGGCGCGGCGCTCCGGGGCGCCGTCGCCGCAGCGCGCGCCGGTGAGCGCGAGACCGGTGAGCGCGTTCGCGCGAAGGTAGGGCCGCGCGTGGGCGACGAGTGGGCAGAGGGCGTTCTCGACGAGGTCACGCCGGCTCAGGCGCGCCAGGGTCCGCCCCAGCGCCGCGACCGCGTTCACGGCCACGTCGGCGTCCTGACCTCGCGCGAGGGTCGAGAGCACGGTGACGTCCGCGGCCGTGGCGAGCGAGCCCAGCGAGCCAACGGCGGCCGCGCGCGCGAACGGATCGGCGTCGGACGCCAGGGCGAGCGCCGCGGCGCGGGCCGCGGGATCGCCGACATGCGCGGCGAGGAGGTTCGCCACCGCCCGTCGGTCCTCCGGAGCGGGCGACCTCGACAGCGCTTGTACCCGCGCCCGCGCGCCGGGCGCGGTGGACATGCCGAGCGCCGCGAGCACGGCGTCCCGCTCCGTTCCGACGGCGATCTCGAGCGCCCGCCCGAGGTGCTCCGTCGCCCGGTCGTTCGGCGTGCGCGCGAGGATCCCGGCCAGCGCGGCGAGGTGTGCGTGCCGATCGATCTCGTCGTTACGGGAGAGGCGGAGCAGGATCTCGTCCCGGGCGCGGGCGCCCCCCGCGAGGGAGAGGGCCGACGTCGCGCGCAGGCGCACGGTGGGATCCGCGTCGTCGATCTGCTCGAGCAGCGCGTCGTCCACAGCCGCGGCCGCGCCGAGCGTGCCGATGGCGTCGATCGCGGCGATCCGGGTCGGCAGGTCCTTGGAGCGCGTGAGCTCGGCGAGGAGCTGCGCGGCGCGCGGCGCGCCCGAGCGGCCGAGCAGGCCGATCGTCGCCACGCGCTCGTGCGGCACGAGACGCGGGTTCTTCAGGGCGGCGACGAGCGGCTCGACGGCACGTCCGTCCGGCCGTGCTGGGTCGAGGAGCGCACCGGCCGCGTGGATGGCCTCGGCGCGGACGAGCTGGCTGGGGTCCGCGAGGAACTCGAGCACCACCGGGACGTGCTCCTCGGAGCCGGCGAGCGCGAGGGCGCGGAGCGCGGCGGGCGGAGGCAGGACGCCCTTGCGCATGGCGGTGACGACGACGCCGACCTGCGCGCGGGCGTTCAGCTCGCCCAGCACCCACGCGGCGCTCGTGGCGACGTTGCCGTTCTCCCGACGCTCGAGCACCGCGATCATCTCGGGGATCGCGGCGGACTGCGCGAGGACGAGCGCCTGCCGGACGGGTGTGGTCTCGAGCGAGCCGGTGGCGTCCTCGGCGGTGCCGAGGACCTGCGCGAGCGCGTGCACGGCGGCTGGCGTCCCGATCCGTCCCATCGCGGCGAGGGCCGCGTGCCGCACCGGCGGCGCGCGATCGGAGAGCAGCGGAGCGATGGCGTCGATGGCGTCCGGAGCCTTGAGGCGACCGAGGGCGGCGAGCGCCTCGACCCGCACGTCGATCACGTTGTCCCGGAGCTGGAGGAGGAGCGCCTGAGAGGCGCGGAGGTCGCCGAGATCTCCCAGCGCGCGCGCGACGGCCTGCCGCACTTCGGGGACAGAGTCCTGGACCTTCCCGACGAGCGGAACCACCGCGCGCGGATCCCCGAGCCGGGCGAGCGCGCGGGCGACCTGCGCGCGGACCGGCGGGCTGGAATCGTCGAGCTTCCCGAGGAGGGGCGCGACGGGATCGCCCGTTCCCGGCGTGAACGGGCGGCCCGGCGTCGCTTGCGAGGCGAGGGCATCGGCGGCCGCCGCGCGGACGAGGGGATCTTGATCCCCGAGCGCGCGGGCGAGCGCCGCCGTGGCCCTCCCGCGCCCGAGGGCTCGCGCGACGTCGCAGGCCGCGAGCTTGAGCTTGCCGTCACGCTCGCCGAGCCAGGGGAGCACGGCGTCCACGGCCTCTTCCATCTGGAGACGGACGGCTGCCGAGGCGCCGGCGATCCGGACGTCTGGATCCGGATCCTCGAGCGCGGCCCGCACGAGCGGAGCCGCCCGGGTGCGGCCCAGGCTCGGTAGATCGCGCGCAGCCGCGCGTCGCACGGACAGATCGGAGGACGCGAAGCCCCGCTCGACGCGGTCGGCGACGTCCGGCCACGCAAACGCGGCCGCAGTCCCTCCGCGGGTGATCAGCGCGACCATCAGGAGGGCAGGGAGGACGCGTCGCGCGTTCATCTGCCGCGAGCGTAGCACCCTTTCACGCGAGGCCGCCGCGTCGCCTGACGAGCCAGTGCGTCCCGAGCGTGGACGCCGCGAGGAACGCCCACACCCACGCGGGAAGCGCCGGCGTCACGTGGCGCTCCGCGTTGATGACGGTCGGCGGCGGCACGGGCACGTCGATCGGGCCGTCCGCGAACGCGAACGTACCGCCCGCGGCGGCGGCAAGCTCGCGCAGGCGCGCGCCGTCGGGCCGCGAGTCCGCCCACTCGTCGCCGCCTGCCTCGCACGCGAAATCGTGACGTGTGGAGAGCCCCTCCCCGATGGACAGGCGCGCAGAGTAGCCACCCGCGTCGAGGGATCCGAGCTCCACCGTCGCCGTCTCTCCCGAGGCGGTGGTCTCCACGCTTCGCCGCGGCATGCTCGCGTCGAGCCGGGTCAGCGCGGTCGTAATGCGTGTATTCTGCAAGTGAAGCGCGGAGCGCACGCGCAACCGGACCGGCTCGCCCGCGACGCACCCGCCGGGGACGTCCACCTGCGCCGGCTCGAAGCGAGGATCGCGCATGAGCCAGCCGAGCATGCCGTCCCACAGCGCGCCGTGCGCGCGCGCAGCCGTCCGGGCGCCGAGCGGCGAGAAGTCGAGCAACCAGGCGCCGTCCACCGCGAGGGCGATGGATCGCCCGTCGCCCTGGTCTCCGACCGCGAGCACCGGCATCGGTGTCCCGGCGCGCGTCCGTCGCGTCGGGTGGGTCCACAGCACGAGGGCTCCCGCTCGCGCGGTACCGAGTACGTTCGCGCCCGGCATCTCCGGGAGCTCGTCGCCGACGACCCCGCGGAGCGGGCCCAGGAGTCGCGCGGCGGCGCCCTCCTGGGTCCACGCGGGCACGAGCGGCGCCACGTCCGCGCCCTCCGCGTTGGCGGAGCCGTCCAGCTCGACCGGCAGCACCTCGGCGAGAGGCGTCCCGGCGTATCCGCCCGCGACGAACGAGTTGGGTCCCCCCACCATGATCAAGCCACCGCCGTGTCGCACATAGCGCGAGAGGGAAGGGAGGTGCTTCACGAGCCCGTAGGGCTGGGCGTCGAAATCCTGGAGCACGACCGCGTCGAACGAGGGCAGGTGCGTGTCGAACAGCTCGTCGACCGGGAAGCGGATGAGCGCCAGATCGTCGGGGTCGGCCTGCGGGTTGTCGGCCGGTGTACGGAGGATGAAGAACGCCACGAGATCGACCGAGGCGTCCTGCTTGAGCCAGCGCCGCAGCGCGCGTACGTCCTGCGTCGCGCGCCCCGCGACGTGGAGGACGCGCACGCGCTCGCGCACCACGCCGAGCGCGAGCAGACGTCGGTCGTTCTCGCGGATCTCGTCGCCCTGGGGGGCGCCGATGGCGATCTCGACGATCCTCGCCCCGGCGCGCTCCATCGTGACGGTGAGGTCGACGACGGCCTTCCCGCTCGTCACGTCGGCGATCCCGGACGCGAGCAGGGCCGGCGGCCCGTCCTCCCGCAGCTCCTTCGCGGTGACCGTCAGCTTGTCGCAGTCGAGCCCGCCGCCGCAGGCGACCTCCACCCGGATGGGCACGGGGACGTGCGCGACCGCTGCGCCGGCGGTGCTCGCGCGTCGCACGCTTGCGTCCTTCGGCGTCCGCCGTGTCGTGGCGATGGTGTGGATGGGCACGCCCACGGTCCGTGCGGCCGCCGCCAGCGCCGGGCGGGAGGCCCCCTCGGGGGGATCGTCGAGCTGCCCATCGCTGACGACGACGATGGCCTTCGGGCGCTCGTCCGGAGACTCCGCGACCGAGCGGAGCGCGAACGCCAGATCGCTGCGCGGATCACCCGCGCGCGCGCGGCCCTCGTTGCCCGCGAGCGGTCGCGCGGGCCCGTCCCCGAAACCGAGCACCGCGAGCCGCGCGTCACGCGATCGTCCCGCGAGCGCGGCGAGGGCGCGATCGCGGACCTCGGCCCGGGTCGTCCCCTGATCCGCGAGCGCCATGGACCTCGAGACGTCGGCCAGTACGACGACACGCGCGCCGACGGAGCTCTCCCGCGCGGACACGCGGACGGGCCGGAGGATCGCCGCGAGGACGATCGCGATCGACAGCGCGCCGGTTCCGAACACGACGGCGCCACCTCTCCGCGTCCGGGTGAGCTCGACGACCAGGCAGATCAGGCTCACGGCTCCGAGGATCGCGGCGATCGCCGCACACCAGGGCGGCAGATCCCCGCTCACGGCGAGCCTTCGCGAGAGCTCCATCTAGGGCTCGCCCCGCGGCCCGAGGACGGCGCGCCGCCGCATCAGGGCTGGCGCGTGGACCTGATCGTCCTTGTAGTCGGAGCACAGGGCGTACATGGCGATGTTGACGGCAAGGCGGACGGCGCGCTCGCGCTGCGTATCGCCGTGGGGCAGGACGGCGTGCTCCCACGCCCCCGTCGGGCCACGGGCCAGGGCGCCGCCGAGGTCGTGCGAGGAGAAGATCACCTGCGCCGCGCCCCCGCGCACGATGGCGTCGAGGTGCTTCTGCCCCTCCACGCGCCCCTCGGCGCGCCTGAGGAGGTAGAAGCTCTTGAACACGACGTGATCCGGGCCGATACGGATGGGGACCGTGTCGGGAAGCACGCGGGCGAGCTCGCGGCGCGCGCTCCTCCCGAACGCGCTTGGCTCGCCGCGCTCGCCGACGCCGGCGTCGTCCACGAAGAGGAGCCCTCCGAGCGCGAAGAACCTCCGGAGCCCCATGACCTCGCCGGGCGTGAAGCTCGCGAGCTCCGCGTCGCCGCTGAGGTACAGGAAGGGGGCGCCCGTCACGTCCGGCGCGTCGGCGCGCACGGTCGTCGGGGCGCGGCGGGCCGGGGCGCTCGTGCGCTGGATGACCTCGAAGGACCAGCGGGCCGGCGCCGAGGGCCGCGCCGCGCCCGTGAGCGACCCGACGAGCAGGATTCGCGGCTCGAACGCGCCGACGTCGCCGAACGCGGCGGCGGGCCGCGGCAGCGCGAAGAGGAGTCCCGCCGCGGCGAGCGCGAGAACGATCCATGTCGCGGCCCTCGTCGGCATCCCGCCGGAGTGTACTCCGCTCGCGGGCGCCGTACAGGCAGCCGCGCGCCCGGCACCTTGCCCTCACGGGCGCCGAGGTGCATCCTCTGCGCCGACATGCAGCTGCCGGCGGCGGTCGTGGCCATCTTCCTTGTCGGATCGGGCGACGATCCATCGGCCGCCCAGGCCGCGATGCGGGCCGCGCTCTCGCTCGAGAACAACGTGGTGTTCGCGACAGGCGAGCCCCCGCCCGCGGAGGCGGCCGGCTTCGGTGCGCGCGTCGGCGCGTCGCTCGTCGCGGTCGTCTCGTTCGACCCGGCTCGCGGCTCGGCGCGTCTGCGCGTGCAGCCCGCTCCGCAAGCGGAGTGGATCGAACGCGAGCTCGCGTTCGACAGCGCCGACGCGGAGGTCGAGCGCGCGCGGGCCGTGGGCTTCGCGATCCTCTCCATGTTGCCGTCGAGCGAGCCTCCGGCGCCGCCGCCCCCCCCTCCGGACCGCGGGCCCTCGGGCGATCGCGCGCGGCGCTTTCCCTGGGTGCTCGAGGCAGGAGCGCTCGCCACGGTCGGGGTGGGCGGGGCTGCGACCGCGCTCGGTGGGGTCGCGGGAGGTCGCGTGTTCGTCCGGGGCCCGGCGTTCCTTCACGCCGGTCTGTCGGCGCGTCGCGGCGAGGTGAGCAGCGCTCAGGCATCGACCACGTTCGTCACGGCCGCGGCAGGGGCGGGGCTCTCCACGAGGGTCGCCCCGGGCTGGGTCGTCGGGGGGCGGACCGACCTCGTCCTCCAGCACCTGCAGATCTCCCGCGTCTCCCCGAACGCGGACGAGTCCGGAGGGCGGTGGGTTCCGGGGGTACAGGTGCTCGGGGAGGGCGGGCTTCGCCTCTCGGACCATGCGCTCGTCCGTGCTGCCCTGGGCGCGGAGATCGCCTTCGGCCGTACCGCTGTCGTCGTTGGCGGCACACGCACCGGTGTCGTCCCACCCCTACGCACCCTTCTGGAGCTTGGCGTCGCGGTGGAGTTCTGAAAGAGCGCCTGCTCTTTCCAGCCGGGGGTACTCTAACAACGCCATGTCCCACCCCGCCCGGGGGGAGCGCGCGCAGTTGCGCTTGCTCCGCTCCAGCGCAACCCCCGAGAAGCCCCCGCCCCCGCCGGCGCTCGACGACAGCGAGCTCCTGGCGGAGCTGCGTCGAGGCGGCGCGGACGCAGCGACGTCCCTCTACCGGCGCGCCCGCCCGGCGGTGGTGCGCACCGTCGGCAGGCTCCTCGGTCACGGCGACCGTGACGCGGAGGACCTCGCCCAGCAGGCCATGATCGCCGTCGTCTACAGCATCGAGCGCGTCCGCGGCGACTGCGCGCTCGACTCGTGGATCTCGAGCGTGACCGCGAACGTCGTGTACAAGCACATCCGACGGCGAAAGACCGAGCGCCGCATCTTCTCCACGGACCAGCCCGAATCGCCCCCCGGTCGCCGCGAAGACGGACCGCCTTCCGGCCACGACCCGGGCGTTGAGGCCGTCGCGAAGCAGCTTCTCCGGCGCGTGCGCCATCACCTCGATGGTATCGACGAGGCGAAGACCTGGACCTACCTCCTGCACGACGTGTGCGGCTACGATCTCCGCGACGTGGCGGCCATCACCGAGGTGAGCGTCGCAGCGGCACAGACGCGTCTCGTCCGCGGACGGCGTGAGCTCCACGAGCGCCTCGCCACGGATCCGGAGCTCGCCAACGCCCTCGTCAGCCTCGGAGACCAGCGATGACGAGCCGGGATCTCAGCGCCGAGGCGGCGCGCCTCCTCAAGCAGGCGATGCGCGACGTGCAGCCGCCGGAACCCGCTTCTCGCGAGCAGGAGCTCGCGACCATCCTCGCGCTCTCGGAGGCGATCCGGAACAGCGCGAGGTTGCGAAGTACCCGTCGCGCGCGGGTGATCGCGGCGGCGCTCGCGGCGACGGTCCTCCTCGGGGCGGGCGGCTGGTGGGCGAAGGGTCGCGTCGCACGGCACACCGGCGGTGCCAGCCCTCCCGCGTGGGCGGCGACGGGCCGAGGTGAGCTTCGCGCCAGCGGCGTGGACGTGTCCCTGAGCGGCGAACGCAGGAAGGTCGAAGAGGGCGCGCGCCTCGTGGCGGGCGCGGCCGAGGCGATCCACCTCGAGAGTCTCACGGGCACGCGCATGGCGCTGCACGGCGACATGGTGGTCGTGGAGCAGGGCCCCCGCAGCGTCTTCCAGCTGTCGCGGGGGACGGTCTCGGCGAAGGTGGCGAAGCTCCAGAGCGACGAGCGCTTCCTGGTCCGGACGTCCGACGTCGAGATCGAGGTGCGGGGTACGGCGTTCGACGTGTCGCTCGCGGCGGCATCCCGCTGCGGCACCACCACGCGGGTGGAGGTGGCAGAAGGCCTCGTGGCCGTGCGCCATGGTGGGCGCGAGACGCTGCTCGGCCCGGGCGACGTGTGGCCACGCTGCGAGGAGGCGCGCGCCGACCCGCCCGTCGCTGTCCCGAGCCCCGACGACAAGGGCGCTCGCGCGCAGATCCAGGCTGCTCCCACGTCGGGGCTCCCTCGCGTCGCTTCGACCGCGCCGGTCGCGGGGCCGGCGATCGAGCCCACCGCGGCCGCGACCCTCGCAGCGACCACGCTCGCCGCGCAGAACGACCTCTTCCAGGAGGCCATGGGCCACAAGCGACAGGGGCACGCGGGGCTCGCGGTGACGCGGCTCGAGCGGCTCATCGCGGAGTACCCCACGGGACCGCTGCGCGAGAGCGCCACCGTCGAGCGGATGAAGCTCCTCGACGCGATGGATCACCCTGCCGGGCGCCGCAGCGCGCAGGAATACCTGGGCCAGTGGCCGACGGGCTTCGCGCAGGCGGAGGCGAAGCGGATCTTGGCGCGACCATGACGGGAGCGCGCGGGGGCCGAGCGCTCACCGCCTTCTCCGCGGTACTGGCGGGCGTCTCCGGGGCGGTGCCGATGGCGTGTGATGGGGAGGTTCGCTTCGAGGAGCCCGGCTCGACGACGGACGCGGGCCTCGACGTCGCGCCCGCCCGGGACGCGAGCAGCGACGCCGCCCTCGGGCCGGAGGTGTCGCCCGTCTCGAGGGCCTGTCAGGACGACAGCGCCTGCGCGGTCTCGCAGGCCCGCTGCATCCCCACGCAAGGGGTCTGCGTCGGATGTCTCGACGACGGAGACTGCGCGCTCGGGTACGGGCCGCGGCGCCAGTGCGACACGAAGGGGCACGTCTGCGTCGAGTGCACCGAGGCATCCCACTGCGGGCCGGGCCGCTACTGCGATCCCGGCACATCGCGCTGCGTGGAGTGGTGCTTCGACGACAGCAGAGCGTGCTTCGCGCCGGGGTTCACCTGCATCGAGAAGGACAGGCGCTGCGCCGAGTGCTCCCGCAACGACAACTGCAAGGGCGGCGTCGAGGCCTACTGCAACACGATCATCGGACGCTGCGTCGAGTGCTTCTCGAGCGCGCAGTGCACCAGCGCGAAGCGCCTGCTCTGCCTGCGGTACACGGGGCGCTGCGTCGAGTGCATGAACGACCTCGGCTGCACGCCCCCCGCGCGATGTGACGCGCGCACGGGTGCCTGCGTCCAGTGACGGCGAACGGCGGGGACGGCGATCAGTCGAAGTCGTCGACGCGCCAGATCCCGCCCTCTCGCTTGAGCCGTACGTGGTGGCCGCCGGGCACGGCGACCTGCGCGGAGTCACCGGTGACCTGCACGGGCAGCGTCTCCGGCTTCTCGAGCCCCGTGACGAGCGAGCGGAGATCGGCCTCGATGGCGGCGCGCGTCGAGGGGGACACGACGCGCATGAGCCCGGCGTAGCTGCGGCGCGCCACGACGCGGCGCAGCTGATCGAGCGCCTGTTCGGGGGTCCGGGCGCCGCCGGGGAGCGCCCCGGCCGCCGACACCCAGAAGCGCCCGTGGTCCATATCGAGCGACACCCGCTCCCCGTCCGCGTACACGAGGTGGGCGGTCGCCGCGACGCGCGCGTCCTTGGAACGGAGCGCCAGCGCCTGCTCGGCCAGCTCCGATCGCTCGTCCTTGACGATGGCACGCACGTCGTCCCGGGATCGCGTCCGCCGGGCGCCGGCGGTCATCATGTCGTAGATGGCGTCGGCGTCGCCGCGCTCGGCCGCTCCCGCGTAGTCTGCGGCGGCGACGCGCGGGTCCGGCACCTGGCTCGCCGAGCAGCCCGTGGCGAGGATCGCGAGCGCCAGCGCGAGGGGACCAGCTGTTCGACCGCCCAGCATGAGGAGGGCGAGGGTACCTTGGAACGCCGCCCGTGGTAAGTAGGGAGGGACATGCGCGGATCCCTCCCGCTGATCGCAGGCGCGGCGCTGACGACGCTCGGCCTCGTCGTCGCCGGCACCACCGCTCCCGTCCCGGGCGGAGTCGCGTGCCTCGCGGGCTGGTCGGTCCTCGTCGTCGCGATACACCGCGCCGGTCGTGCAGGCGGATCCGATGCCATCGACGCCGCCGCGAGGCGCTGAGTCAGATCTCGCTCCTCAGGACGACCACTCCCGTGTCGGGGCCGAGCTTCTCGACGCGGTCGGCCGACCAGCCGAACGCGCGGTCCGTCACGGTGACGACGCCCTGCGCGTGCCCGCTCGCGGTCTTCTCGACGAGGTTCAGCGTCACGAGCTCGTCCTCGTCGACCTTGGGCGTCAGGGGCGCCATGTACACTCCCGCCCGGTCGAACACGCCGACGTAGAGGATGGGCAACTTGCCCGGATCGGCGGCGCGCGTCTGCTCGGTGATCTCGCGCTTCAGCGACTCCTGCAGGTGCCTGGCGAAGCTACGGTACGGCCAGCCCGTGACCAGGAGGCCGACGGTGGCCCCCTCCGGGTTCTTCACCGGGCACGCCGCGATGTAGTCCCGATCCGGTCCGGCGGGCTTCGCCGGGCCGGGGAACGCACCCACCGTGGCGACGCACGCGTCCCTCGCCTTCGACAGGTCGGGGAAGATCTCGATGAGGTTCTTCCCCGCCATCGCGTCCTCCTCGAGGTCGTTGCGGATGGCGATCCCCTTGCCGTCCGCGAGCGCCAGGAACGTCGCCTTCGACGTGAGCAGATCCGGCACGTCCCGGCGGATGCGCATCAGCTCCTTGCGGACGCCCGGGAGGTTGGATCGCGGGTCGTCGCCCTTCGCAAACAGCGGCGCGAGCTTGCGCGCCCCGTCGGGAAGGCCACGGTCGATCTCGAGGACGTCCTTCTTCGCCAGCTCCGCCAGGCTCCGCGAGTGAGCTTCGGCGTGCTTCTCGCTGACCTTGCCCGCGGGCGTGCACGCCAGGGAGGACGAGAGCGTGGCGAGGGCGACGAGGCCCAGGGACGCTGCGGGCACGACGCGACCGACCATGCCTCCCCATACCACCGATCCATGGTATTTGCTTGGGTCATGGCCCTGCTCAGCGACATCGTCTCCGACGCACGAGAGCTGGCTCGCGCGATGCGGAAGGCGGGCCCCGACGGCCCCGATCCGAGCGCGAAGGACGCGGTGAAGGCGGCGCTCTCGCAGGACGGATACAAGGTGCTGCTCTCGATGCGCCTGCGGCAATCGGCGCGGCGCTGGCACGTCCCGCTCGTGAACCACTCCTTGCGCCTGTTCTCGACGGCCGTCTACGGGATCGAGATCGACCGGGACGTGACGCTCGGGCCCGGCGTCGATTTCGCGCACACGCTCGGCATCATCATCGGGGGCGACTCGAAGATCGGCGCGCGCGTCCGCTTCCTCGGCAACAACACCGTGGGCACCGTGAAGGACAACGGCTACCCGGTGATCGAGGACGACGTCACGATCGGCGCCGGCGCGCGGATCCTCGGCCCCGTGCGCGTCGGCGCGCGCTCGATCATTGGCGCCAACGCGGTGGTGCTCCGCGACGTGCCGCCCGACAGCGTCGCCTCGGGGGTGCCCGCGCGTATCCACCCGAAGAAGGAGTGAGGGGTCGCGATCAGCCCGGCCGCTTCCCCCGCGTGCGGAGCTCGGGCTCGGGCGCGGCCACGACGCTGTCCGGCGGCACGTCGCGGGTGACGACGCAGCCAGGCATGATCTTCGTGTTCCGCCCGACGACGATCGGTCCGACGAGCGTCGCGCCCACGCCGACGTGGACGTTCGGCTCGAGCCTCGGGCTGCCGGCCGCGCGCGTCTCCGGGTGAAGGCCCCTCCCGAGGGTCACGTGCTGGAAGAGGATGGAGCCCGCGGACACGTACGTGTCCCCGTTGATCGCGAGGCCAAACCCGTGGACGACCACGATCCCCGGCTCGAACACCGCGTCCCAGTGGATGTCGGACCCGTACAGGTGGCGGAGGAGCCGCGACGTGAACTTCGCCGCGACGCCGTGGCCGCCCGCGACGAACGCGCGCATCAAGCGGTACCCGACGAGGAGCTGGAAGCCGATGTTCGTCACGGCGTCTGCGGCGATCCCTCGCTCGGCCCCCTCCTTTCCGCCGTACCGCTCCTGCGTCCGCGCCAGCGCGGCGTGATCGGCCCGGATGGCCTCGGCGAGGCTCGCCCCGCTCGCCCCGCTCGTCGCCTCGGCGTACGCGCGGCGGAACGCTCGGAAGTCCCTCATCGCGGAGCCCAGGCTGCCCGCCTCGCCGCGCACGCCGGCGAAGTACTGGATGCCGTACGCCAGCGTCGCCCCGCGCAGCGCGAACCCTTCGAGCCCGAGCCCATCGACGGCGTTCGCAGCCCCGTAGACGCCGCGCGCGAGGGGCCTGGCCACGCCGGGGATCGCGACGACCGAAGCGAGGATGGGCCGCGAGATCGGGTTGAGCTGGCCCATGTATCGCCACGGGTTCGCGTAGGGCGCGTCGGGGTGCTTCTTCGCGATCTGCGAGGCGCAGCGCCCGTCCGTCGACGAGCGCTCGAGCCACTTGCCGGCGGACGCGTGGTCCGACAGGTTGACGGTGTACGCCTCCTCGGACAGCGCGATCGGGACGCCGGCCTTGTGCAAGCGCACGCCGAAGTCGGTGTCCTCCCCGCGCGTCAGCGTGCGATCGAACCCGCCGAGCTCGAAGAAGAGCGCGCGGGGCATCGACACGTTGCCGGTGTAGAACTCGGACCCGTCGAGGACGTGCGCGCCGCTCGCGACGTCCGCCGAGAGCTGGTCGAGCGCGGCGAGGTGGAAGCGCTCGAAGAGCGGCATCGCCTTGCGCTCCGCGTCCTCGGCGCCACGGAGGCGCCCGAGGATCACGCGCCGTTCGAGGCCGCGCTCGCTGTCCTCACGGGGCGCGTGGGCGGCGCGGTGCGACTCGAGGAGGGTGTCGGGGAGCCGCATGTCGTCGTCGAGGAACACGAGGAGGTCACCCTTCGCCAGCTCCGCGCCCCGGGTCCGCGCCGCGCCGACCCCCTGGTTGGTCTGCCGGTGCAGCGTGAGGTCGAGGCGATCGCGGAAGGGCGCCACCACGTCGTCGACGGGCGCCTTCGATCCGTCGTCGAGGAGGACGACCTCGAAGCGGTGCCGACCGAGGGTCTGGCGCGAGAGGTCACCCAGGATGTCGGCGAGCCGCTCGCCGCGGTTGTAGGTCGCCACGACGACGCTCACGAAGGCGGGATCGGCCATCGGGATCACGATAGCCAAAGCGGGGAGCGCACGGGGAGCTGTCGGCGAAGGTGGACACCCGGGCGGATCCTCGTTACAGAAAAGTCCTTCGACCCCGGCCGAAGTGGCGGAATGGCAGACGCAGCGGACTCAAAATCCGTCGTCCAAAAGACGTGTGGGTTCAAGTCCCACCTTCGGCACCCCACGGGAACGACTAGAGTTTTTTCGCTGGCGTGCGAAACGTGCCAGTGGTACCTGTCCCCCCTTCCCGAGAGAATACCGGAGCCGACATGAGCGTGAGCGACGCGATCCAGTGCAAGCCCCTCGAGGTGGTCGTGAGCGACCGGGGCATCGAGCGAGCCATCAAGATGCTGAAGCGGAAGCTCGCATCCGAGGGCGTCCTTCGCGAGCTGAAGATGCGGCGCCACTACATGAAGCCGAGCGTCAAGCGCCGGAAGAAGCAGGCCGAGGCCGCTCGCCGGCGCCGCAAGCGCGCGAAGATGGACGCGGCGCCGCCGAAGACCATCGCCTGAGTAGCCCCTCGCCCCCGCCGGTCTCTTTCGAGGCGGCCACGAGGCCCCGTCGAGCGCCCGCCTCGGTGATAGGCTGGTCGGGTGGGACAGGATGACGAGGCACGCGCCGCCGCGCTGAAGCGGGTGCGCAAGTTCGTCGCGAGCTACACGACGCGCGGACCCTACACGCTCTACCCCGAGCCCGAGGTGGTCGAGAACGTGGTGCAAGGGCTCGCCGACAACCTCGTCGAGCACGGCAAGATGTACTGCCCCTGCGCGCCGGTCGAGGAGTCCAAGGCCAAGGCGCACCACATGGTGTGCCCCTGCACGCCACATCGCGAGGACATCGAGCGCCAGGGATATTGCGACTGCGCGCTCTTCGCCTCCCACGCGTTCGTCGAGGCTGAACGGCTCCGGAGGAAATGATAAGGAGCCGCTCGTGGAAATTGGATCGCCCGCGCCCCGCTTCGACCTCCCCGGCACCGACGGCCGCCAGCACACGCTCGACGAGAGCGCGGGCAAGAAGCTGCTCGTCCTCGTCGTCTCGTGCAACCACTGCCCCTACGTGATCGCGTACGAGGAGCGCATCATGGCGATCTCCCGCACGTACGGCCCCCGAGGCGTCCAGCTCGTCGCGATCAACGCGAACGACGCCACGCGCTACCCGGACGACGCCATGGAGCCGATGATCCAGCGTGCGCGGAGCCGAGGCTTCGACTTCCCCTACGTGCGCGACGACACCCAGCTCACGGTGCGCGCCCTCGGGGCGCGGTTCACGCCCGAGGTCTTCGTGTTCGACGAGGCGCGCACGCTCCGCTATCACGGCCGCGTCGACGACAATCACCGCGATCCGTCCAAGGTGACGTCGCACGACCTCGCGGACGCTCTCGACGCGCTGCTCGAGGGCCGTCCGCCCCCCAACGCGGAGACGGTGCCGTTCGGCTGCAGCGTGAAGTGGAAGTAGGGCGAGGTCCGGAGCCGGGGAGCGAGGTGGGTGGTAAGGCGTTCACCCACATCGTCGCACCTACGTCTCGCCACCGCGCGTAACCTCTTGAATTCATGAGCGGGGTGCGCGGCACGAGGCATGCTTCGTCCTGGCTCGGCTGGACGTCCATGCACCCAGCCGCCGCCCTTTTCCTCCGCCCCTCCGCTATACTCCAGAACCGTCCATCGCCCGGGAGACGACCCTTCATGCGCTCCGTCCTCGAGAACGTTCTCGTCCCACTCGCGCTCCTCGCGGTGCCGCTCGTCGCTGGCGCGTGCACCGAGGCGCAGTCCGACGATCCCAGCAACGAGGACGCGGTCCGCTCGGTCGAGCGCGCCGCGCTCGGCAAGGCGCTCCCCTACGTGCCGGACACCACGCTCGCCGCGCGCGCGCCGGATCTCGCGAAGTCGCAGAAGGCGCGGCGCGAGGTCGCCTGGAAGGCGCTCGCCAAGATCTTGAAGGACGTCAACACGAGCGAGAGGGCCGTCCGCGTGAACGGCAGGCGCATCAAGATCCCCCTCTTCCGCACGTGGTACCAGAAGGACGACTTCGAGCGCATGTTCGGCAAGGCGTACGGCGATTACACGCCGGCGCAGCGCAAGTCGCGGCTGCCCTTCTCGAACACGGTCATCTCGTCCACGTTCGACTGGAACGGCAAGGATCGCGGCTCCTGGACCGAGCAGGCGTACTTCGATCGCATCCGGCAGGTGGACACGCGGAAGGAGGCGCAGGGCCTCGCCGGGAACGCGCGCGTCAGCTACAGCCCGGGCTTCATCTCGCACACGATGAAGAACTACGGAATCCTGACCAAGTGCATGCGCGGGCAGATCGCCGACAACCCCACGCTCGACCTCAACCCCACGTCGAACTTCGCGCCGTGCCTCGACGCCGAGTTCCCGACCGACGCGGCGATCTTCAAGGCCGCCTGGCTCCGCGCCGACTTCGGCGGGACCGTCGGGGTGCGCCCGACGACGCCCGATGCGATCAAGGATCGCCGCGACGGGACGATCGACAACGGTGGCTGGGGGCAGGGCGCCACGGAGGCCACACCCGACGAGAACAGCATCTTCACCGTGCAGCTCTCCGACGGCGCGAACTTCCGGATGCCGGCGCTCCACCTCATCACGAAGGAGATCCGCGAGTGGCTCTGGATCACCGCGTGGTGGTCGCCCGATCCGAACACCGACTTCGGCGCCGATCGCCCCGCCGAGATCACGGCGCTCGGCGGGCCGTGGAAGAACTACAAGATGTGCGCGGTCGTCACGTTCAACGAGCAGGATCCGAACCCGACCGGGGGGTACCCCACGGGCCCTGGCTCCCTCGGCGATGCGCTGAAGGCCGCGTATTCGGGGGTGGGCGGTCCCACGTGGTGCTCGAACCAGTACATCGAGCGCGGCGACCGCAACGCGCAGACCAACTGCGTCGGGTGCCATCAGCACGCGGGCACCGATCTCCTGAGCGAGACCGTCCTCGCCGATCCGGTGAAGTTCCCGAAGAGCGGGAACACGAAGGTCCGAAAGAACTTCCGCACCGACTACACGTTCGCCCTCACGGGTCCGTCCGAGGGGCTCGCCGCGGTCCAGGACAACCTCGTGCAGCACTACGACTCCGTCGATCGCTGACGACGTGCACATCCTCGTGTGCGACAGCGGGATGGGCAACCTCGCGAGCGTCCTCCGCGCGCTCCGCGGCGTCGCGCCGGACGGCACGACGGTCTCGCTGACGAACGAGCCGGACGCCCTCCGCCGCGCGGACAAGCTGGTGTTCCCCGGGCAAGGGGCCTTCAAGGCGTGCGCGGACCACGTCGAGCACGGCCTGCGCGAGGTGGTGCTCGAGCGGATCCGCGCCGGGACTCCCTTCCTCGGGATCTGCCTCGGGATGCAGATCCTCTTCGACTCGAGCGAGGAGGCGCCTGGCGTGCACGGCCTCGGCGTGATCGCGGGATCGGTCCGTCGGCTGGCGGCGACCGACGGCCTCAAGGTGCCCCACATGGGCTGGAACCTGGCCGTACCCTCGGGCCCGGCGCACCCCGTGCTCCCCGGCGACGCGCGGCACTTCTACTTCGTGCACAGCTACGCCTGCGTCCCCGACGATCCGGCCGTCGTGCTCGCCACGACGCCGTTCGGCGCTCCGTTCGCGAGCGCGGTGGGCAAGGACAACGTGCTCGGTCTGCAGTTCCACCCGGAGAAGAGCCAGCGCGAGGGCCTCGCCTTGCTCGAGCGATGGATGGTGGCGTGACGAAGATCATCCCGGCGATCGATCTCCTCGGGGGCAAGGTCGTGCGTCTGCACCAGGGACGCTACGACGAGGTCACCGTCTTCGACGACGACCCCGTCGCGCGTGCCAAGCTGTTCCGCGATCACGGCGCGGAGCGCCTGCACGTCGTCGATCTCGAGGGCGCGAAGGCGGGCGAGCCCGTGCAGCGCGCCGTCGTCGAGGCCGTCGTTCGCGCCTTCGGCGACGGCGTCCAGGTCGGCGGTGGCGTGCGCACGCAGGCGGCCTACGAGGCGTACCTCGGGCTCGGCGCGCGCCGTGTCGTCGTCGGGACGCGCGCGGCGCAGGATCCCGGCCTCGTGCGTGCCCTCGCGGCGACCCACCCCGACACGGCGATCGTCGCCGTCGACGCGCAGGATGGCGTCGTCAGGACGTGGGGCTGGACGGAGTCGTCGGGGATCACCGCCGCCGAGCTCGCGCACCGGTTCACGGGGTGCCCGATATCGGGTGTACTCTACACGGACATCGCCCAGGACGGCACCGGCAAGGGCCCGAACGTGGAGGCGACGCGGGCGCTGGCCGAGGAGACCGGCCTCTACGTCATCGCCTCCGGCGGAGTGGGAACGCTCGACCACCTGCGCGCGCTCGCCGCGGCGAGGATCCCGGCTGCCATCGTGGGGCGCGCGCTCTACGACGGGACGGTGCCGCTCTCGGCCCTCTGCGGCCTCGGCTTTTAGCCCGAGCGGCTGGGGAGTGTGGTACACGCGCCCGTGCTGAGGCCAGTGGCGAAAGCCCGGCGCGCCCAGAACTTCACCGGGAGACCTCACAGATGAACCGATTCCGCCTGTCCGCTGTTCCGCTTGCGATGCTCCTCCTCGCGAGCCCCATGCTCGCCAACTGCGGCGCCGGGGGGGCTGGTCTGGCCGAGGCCCACAAGGCGACCGGCGGCGCGGTCGGCGGCAGCTGCCCCGACGTGAAGGACGTGAACGCCGTGCTCGCGTTCGACTTCGCGAAGGAGTTCAAGATCAACGCCGAGGCCGCCGCGAAGCTCAAGGCCGGCACGGCTGCCGCCATCGAGCTCAAGGCCTTCGCCGACAAGGTCGACGCCGATCTCAAGATCGCCTGTGGCGGCATCGGCAAGGACCTCGGTGCGGCCGAGGGCAAGGACGGCACCGATGCCTGCAACCTGGCCATCCGGGCGATCAACGACACCAAGGCCAAGCTCGGCGCGAAGGCGCAGCTCGGCCTCGTCATCAAGCCCCCCGTGTGCACGGCCGACGTGAACGTCATGGCGGACTGCGCTGGCAAGTGCGACGCGAAGCTCTCCGGCGGCAAGGCGAAGGTCGAGTGCGAGCCGGGCAAGCTCTCGGGCGAGTGCTCCGGCAAGTGCGAGGGCGCGTGCGAGGCCAAGGCTGCGGCCAGGTGCGACGGCGAGTGCTCCGGATCGTGCGACGCCGAGGTCAAGGGCTCGTGCTCCGGCAACTGCAACGGCAAGTGCGACGGCAAGCAGGGCAAGACGTCGTGCGCCGGCACGTGCGAGGGCAAGTGCGAGGGTGGCACCGTCAAGGGCGAGTGCAAGGGCAAGTGCGGCGGGAGCTGCCAGCTCAAGGCGCAGGCCTCCTGCGACGGAAGCTGCACGGGCAAGTGCTCCGTCGACTTCAAGGAGCCGAGGTGCACGGGCGAGGTGAGGCCGCCCGAGATGAGCGCCGACTGCAAGGCGCAGTGCGACGCGCATGTCAGCGGCAAGATGGAGTGCAGGCCCGCGGTCGTCGGCGTCGCCATCAGCGGCGCGGCTGACGCGAAGGCGGCCGAGCAGCTCAAGGGCTCCCTCGAGAAGAACATGCCCGGCGTCCTCAAGGTCGCCATCGGGATGGGCGAGCGCTCGGCCAAGATGGCGCTGAACGGCAAGGCGGTGATCGAGGGTGCCCAGGGCAGCGTGCAGGAGATCGCCAAGACCACGGGGCATCCGGCGGAGGCCACGCTCATCGCCGGCAGGATCACCGCGTGCGTCGGCGAGACGTTCACGGGCGCCATCGCCGCGGCGGGGAGCGTGAAGGCGAACGTCGACGTGTCGATCAACGTGCGGGCGTCGGCGAGCGCGAGCACCCGGTAGACCGGGCCGCTCCCCTACGCCACCAGCACGGTCCCCACGCTCCCGGGCTCACGCACCTCGCGGAGGAGGTCGCCCCGCTCCAGCCGTCCCACGACGTGCACGGCGCGGACGCCCTCCGCGATCGCGGCGAAGGACTCGTCGAGCTTGGGGATCATGCCCTTCGTGACGACGCCGTCGGCGATGGCCTTCTTCGCGTCGGCGTGGCTGAGGCGGGGGATGCGCGAGGAGGGGTCGGCGACGTCGCGGAGCACGCCGGGGACGTCGCTCACGAGGACGAGCGCGGACGCGTCGAGGAGGATCGCGGCCTTGTTCGCGACGACGTCGGCGTTGATGTTGAACACGTCGCCAGCCTCGCTGCACCCGAGGCACGCGAGCACGGGGACGTAGCCGGAGCCCATGAGGAGTGACAGGAGCGCCTGGTTCAGGGCGGTGACGTCGCCCACGTGGCCGAAGTCGATCGGGTCGGAGCCGCCCCCGGAGACGACGCGCGGGGGACGCTTGACGGCCTGGATCGCGCAGGCGCTCGCGCCGTTCAGGCCCACGGGGCGAACGCCCGCGCGCACGAGGGCCGCGCAGAGATCGACGTTGACCAGGCCCGCGACGGTCATCTTCATGACGTCGAGCGTCTCGCGGTCGGTGATGCGGCGGCCGCCGACGATCCTCGGCGCCTGCCCGAGCCTCTTCTGCAGATCGGTCGCCTGCGGGCCGCCGCCGTGGACGATGACGACGCGCTCGCCGGTCGCGGCGAGGGCCGCGACGTCGGCCGCGATCGCGGCGAGGTGGTCGCCCTTCACGACCTCGCCGCCGAGCTTGAGGACGATCGCGCTCAAGGGTACCCGCCCGGATCCTCGAGCGAGAGCCGCTCGTCGAGGCCGAGGATGAGGTTCATCGACTGGATGGCCTGTCCCGCCCCGCCCTTGATGAGGTTGTCGGTCGCGGCGAAGCACGCGACGACGCGGCGGCCGTCCCTGGCCGCGCCGGGTTGCACGCCAACCTCCGCGAAGTTGGTGCCGCTCACCGCGACCACCTCGGGGAGGCGCTTCCTCGGGACGCGTACGAACGGCTCGCCGACGAAGGCATCCTTGTAGAGTGCATGTATCTCGTCCGGCGTGACCGTGTCGGCCACGTGCGCGAAGCACGTCGCGAAGATCCCGCGCGAGAGGGGCGCGCTCACCGGCACGAAGCGGAGGTCGAGATCGCGGGCGCCCGCCTCGAGCAACGTCTGGACGATCTCGGGGATGTGCTGGTGGTCGAGGGGCTTGTACGTCCGCAGGTTCACCGCGCGCACGGGGTGGTGCGTGCCCGCGGAGGGGACGACGCCGCTGCCCGACGACCCGGTGATGCCGACGACCTCGACCTCGCCCGCGAGGAGGCCGGCCCGGGCGAGCGGGAGGAGGGCGAGCTCGATCGTGGTCGCGAAGCAGCCCGGCGACGCCACGTACCGCGACGCCCGGATCTTCTCGCGGTGGAGCTCCGGGAGGCCGTACACGAACGTGCCGTCCGTGAGGTGGGACGCGCACGGGTGCTCGGCGCCGTAGTACTTCTTGTACGCCGCTGGATCGCGCAGCCGGAAGTCGCCGGACAGGTCGACGACGCGCGCCCCGCACTCCATGAGCGCGGGCATCTTCGTGGCGCTCACCTTGTGGGGGAGGCCGAGCAGGACGACGTCCATGCCCTTCGCGGCCTCCTCGGGGGCGACGCCCTCGAAGACGAGGTCGGTCCGGCCCTCCAGGTTCGGGTGCGCCGCCGCGAGCGGCTCGCCGATGAAATCGACCGACGCCACCCTCGCGAGCTCGACCTCGGGGTGGAGGAGGAGCCGCCGGATCAGCTCGCCGCCACCGTACCCGCTGCCGCCGATGACGGCGGCCCTGAAGCGCTTTGCCATGACGGCGTCCTAGCAAGGCGGCACGCCGGGGTCGAGTCCGTCCCCGCGGGGGCCTTGCTAGGCTTTGCCGGTCGCCTCCTCGAGCGCGCCTGCGTTCGCCTCCTTCAGCATGTCGCTGGAGGCGAGGGGCGTCGCGCCGACCCTGTCCGTGAGCTCCTTCGGCGCGATGGTGCCGTGGATCCAGTCGAACAGCGGGACCGTCACGTTGAAGTTCCAGCGCTGCATGAGCCGGGGATCATGGTGCCAGGCGTGGTGCTCGCGGAGGCGCCGGATGACGCCGATCCGGCCGATGGGGTTCGTGGCGGGCAGGTGGTACGCGAGGTGGAAGAGCTCGTAGCTCACCATGTACAGGCTCGCCGTCACCAGGAGGAGCCACCCCGCGTTCGCGCTCCACACCTTCGCGAAGAGGAGCGCCCACGGCGCGGTGACGAGCACGGCGCCCGCGACGCCGAAGGCGGGGATCATGACGAGGCGGAACTCGCGCGTGCTCCGCACCTCCATGTCGGCCGTCGTGTAGATCATGTGGTGCTGCGGCGTGTGGCGGTCGTAGATGACCTCGAGGAGGCGGCGGCGCCTGTGGAGGACGTCCTTGTGGACGCGCCACTCGAAGCCGTTGGCCATGACGAAGACGACGGGGATCACGAGCCACTCGAGCGGCCTCACGTCGGACAGCCGCGCGAGCGCGACGGCGAGGACGGCGAGGCCGATCGACATCGTGGCGCCGAGGTGCAGCCACGGGTTGTACCAGCGCGACATGCTCGAGAGCGCCCGCGCGCGGACGAGCTCCCGTCGGGACTCGAAGCTCATGGGTGTATTATGAATTCTGCAAATATAGAATGCAACCCGGATCGCGGCGGAATCGGAAGGCGGAGGGCGGACGGCGGGCGGTCGAACGTGGTACCTGGATGGGGTGTCCGCGACCGCCGACATCCACGCCGAGGCCGTGTGCGCGTGGCTCGCGGCGCAGGCGCGGGCGCGGGCCGTCGAGGAGGATCTCGCTCGCCTCGTCGGCATCAACTCCTTCACCGAGAACGTCGAGGGCGGTCGCCTCGTCGCGGCCGCACTGAGGGAGGCGTTCGCCACGCCGGGGCTCGCGCACGAGACCGTGTCGAGCGCCCGCTTCGCCGACCACCTCGTGCTGCGGACGACGCACGACGCGGCGGGGAGGAGCCCGATCGCCCTCGTGGGTCACCTCGACACCGTGTTCCCACCGGGCACCTTCGAGGGGTACAGGCGCGACGGCGACCTCGCGCGGGGGCCGGGTGTCCTCGACATGAAGGGGGGATTGCTCGTCGTGGCTTACGCCCTTCGCGCGATCTCCGAGGTCTGCGGGCTCGCGGCGCTCCCCCCGACCACGGTCGTGATCGTCGCGGACGAGGAGGTCGGCTCGCCGGAAGGGCAGGGCGTCATCCGGAGCGCGGCGAAGGGCGCGGGCGCGTGCCTCGTGTTCGAGGCGGGGCGCAAGAACGATCTCGTCATCACCCGCCGCAAGGGGACGGGCGCGATGACCGCGACGGCGCACGGCAAGGCCGCGCACGCGGGGAACGCCCACAGGGAAGGCGCGAACGCGCTCTGGTCCCTCGCGCGCTTCACCGATCGCGTGATGGCGCTCACCGACTACGACCGGGGCGTGACGGTCAACGTGGGCAAGGTGACGGGCGGCGAGAGCAAGAACACGGTCCCCGACCTCGCGACGGCGCTGCTCGATCTCCGCTTCGAGTCGCGGTCGGATGCCGAGGAGCTGATCCGCCGCATCGAGGCGATCGCGACCGAGGCGTGCGTCCCTGGCACGCGCATCGAGCTCTCCGGCGGGATCGCGCGGCTGCCCATGGAGCGGACCGACGCCTCGGTTCGGCTCCTCGAGGCGTACGCCGCCAGCGCGCGCGCGGTCGGCCTCGGCGCCGGCGAGGCGGGCCTCATCGGCGGCGGCTCGGACGGGAGCACCACGAGCGCCATGGGCATCGCCTCCATCGACGGCCTCGGCCCGCGCGGGATCGGCTTCCACACGAAGGACGAGCAGATCGAGCTCGCCACGCTCCTCCTGAAGGCCGGCGCGCTCGCGCGGTTCCTCCTCCTCCGCGGCGCGCTCCCCGCGCTCCCCGACACCACCCAACGGGGTGGGTGACCCACGTGTCCGACCCGCGCATGAGGGCGCTCTACCTCGTCCCCTTGGCGCTCGCGCCCGTGGTGGTCGCGTGCCCGCCGCGCGAGGACATCACGCCGCAGATCGAGGTGAGCCCCAACGCCGCCGGTCGCGCGGCGCTCATCCCGAGCCGTCGTGGCGGGCTCGCGCGGCCCAGGTCGACCGCGCGCGCGACGGCGCGGCCGCTCGCGCGTGGCGAGGAGCTCGGCGGTCCCAACGCCACCGGCAGGGCAGGGGACTGGGTGCTCGCGAACGGCGAGGTGGTGTTCGTCATCGACCAGCTCGGCTCGAGCTCCGGCTTCGCCGAGACGGGCGGGAACATCGTCGATGCCGCCGACGCGCGCCTCCGGAGGGACGAGCTCGGCCAGGTGTTCACCTACTTCGGCGCGTTCCCCCGGCAGGCGCTCTACGAGCGGCTCAAGGCGACCGAGAACCCGGACGGCAGCGCCCAGCTCGAGGCCTGGGGGAAGGAGCTGCGCGAGGCCGATCTGGCGGTCCACACGATCTACCGACTCGCGCCCGAGGATCGCGCCGTCCTCGTCACCACGACGCTCACGAACGCCGGGAAGGGGAAGATCGAGAAGCTCGGCCTCGGGGACGCCATCCAGTGGGGCGGCGCCGAGAAGACCTCGCCGGGGAAGCTGCGCAGCTTCAAGGGAAAGTCGAAGGGACCCTACCTCGGGGGCGTCGGGCGCCACGTGAGCTATGCCGTCACCTCGACCGACGGCGAGATCGAGGCCGTGAGCGGCGCGTCGTGGAGCGACACGATCCAGCGCAAGGACGTGGCGCTCGCGCCCGGCGAATCCGTGCAGTATGCACGTGTATTCCTTGTCGGCGAGCGCGGCGACGGGGCCGCGATCGTCGCGGAGCTGACGAAGGCCGCGGGGGGCGCGGTCGGGGGCATCGAGATCAAGCTCGCCGACGCGCAGGGCAAGGCGGTCTCCGTCCCGGGCGCCAGGGTGGTGTTCTCCGCGCCCGGCGGGCCCCCGATCCTCGACGCGGTGGCGACGAAGGAGGGCTTCACCGCCGAGCTGCCGCCGGGGACGTACGACGTGGCGTTCGCGCCGAGCGCGGGGCGGCGGCCCACCTCCGGCAAGGTGGCCGTCGAGGTTCGCCCGAACGGGCTCACCCACGCGTCGTTCTCCGTGAGCGAGCCGGGTGGTCTGTGGATGAAGTGCGAGTCGGCGTCGAAGGAGCCGCTCCCCTGCCGCGCCACGCTCGAGGGGGTGCTCGGCGCCTCCGATCCGGATCTCGGTCCTCCGCACGCCGGGGCGTTCGCCCGGAACCACGTGACGATGGAAGCGGGCTTCGCCGAGGTACCGCTCGCACCCGGCCGGTATCGCGTCACGCTGTCGCGTGGACCGGAGTACGCCCTCGCCCAGTACGAGGAGGACGTCCTGCCCGGCGAGTCCCGCGGTCGCGCGAGCACCCTCGCCCGCGTGGTCGACACGGCGGGATACGTCGCGACGGATTTCCACCAGCACACGATGCTCGGCGCGGACGCGCCCGTGGCCCTCGTGGATCGCGTGGCGTCGAACGCGACGGAGGGCGTCGAGATCGCGGTGTCCACGGAGCACAACACGATCGTGGACCTGTCGCGGATCGTCGCGGATCTCGGCCTCGGGCGGCACCTCGTCCACCTCGCGGGCAACGAGCTGACGACCGACGCGAGCCGCAAGCCGTGGGGCCACGCCAACGCCTTCCCGCTCGAGGTGGACGCCACGAAGCCCCGGGGCGGCGCGCCCGCGGTACGCGACCGAACGGCGAAGGAGGTCTTCGACGAGGTGCGACGCGCGAGGACGGGCGCGCCGCTCGTCCTCCAGATCAACCACCCGCGCGCGGGGGTGACCGGGTACTTCGATCAGCTGGACTTCGAGCCCGAGAAGGGTGTCGGCGCCGAGCCGGGCTACGATCCGGACTTCGACGCGCTCGAGGTGTGGAACGGGCGGCCCGTCGACAAGCGCGAGAAGGTCATCCTCGATCTCCACGCGCTCCTTCGCACGGGCCACCCGACGACCCCGACTGCCGACACGGACACGCACGGGATCGTGGGGCAGGAGTCGGGCTACCCGCGGACGTTCGTGAGGGTCGGCGACGACACGCGCCTCGACGCGTGGTCGGAAGCGCGCACGGCGGATCTCGTGGCGGGCGTGCGCGAGCGGCGCGACGTGGTGCTCTCGAACGGGCCGTTCCTGCGTGTGACCGCGGCGGGGGTGGGGATCGGCGGGCTGGCCCGCGGCAAGCGCGTGGAGGTGCTGGTGCATGTCGAGGCGGCGCCGTGGGTGGACGTCCGGGAGGTGGAGATCCAGGTGGTCGAGGCCGGCCGGAAGGACGTCGTGAAGATCGGCCCGGTGCAGGTGAAGCTCGCCCCCACGCCCGCGGGCGCGGCGGCGGCCGACGTCAAGGTGCCGATCGCCGTCGAGCGCGACGCCGCCTTCGTGGTGATCGCGCGCGGCGGAGCGCCGATGACCCCCGTGCTGGCGGGCGATCCCGCCGAGATCACGCCGTTCGCGATGACCGGCGCCGTCTGGATCGACGCCGATGGCGACGGCCGGTCTCTCGGGCGCGTCGCCCCGACGGGTCCGGTCAGAGTCCGCTGACGCGGAACACGTTGCCCTCGGCCACGCCCTTGGTCTCGCGGTCCTGGGCTGCGATGAAGAACGCGGCCTTCTGGTTCCGGTCGAAGTCCGGGATCCAGGGCTCCCTCAGACCGAAGAGCGCGCTCAGTTCGACGTCGCCGAGGAACTTACCGTCCTTGGGGCTCCAGGCCGTGAGGCGGCGGTGCGTGGCGTCGAGGACGCACAGGCCCGGCCGGCACGGGCCGATCGCGTTCACCGTGTGGAAGCGATCCTTCGTCGCGTAGTCGGTGTCGAGCTTTCCGATCTTGAACCTCTCCTTGCCAGCGGCGTCGAGGCCGAGGACGACGGTGGAGTCGTTCGGGTGCTCCGGGGTCTTGGTGAGCCTGCCGCCGAGGAAGATCATGTCGCCGAGGAAGCCGACGGCCTGCGCGTGGACGAGGTTGCCCTTGCGCTTCTCCTCGTTGGTCAGATCGGTGAACGCCCACTTCTCGGTCTTGCACGCGTCCTTGTCGAAGGTGACCTTCACGACGTCGTCGTTCGCGAACGTGGCGATGGCCGTCTTGCCCTTCTCGGAGACGAAGAGGTGTCCGACCGGCTTCGCGTCGCACTTCGCGACGACCTTGCCGTCCTTGCCCAGACGGTAGGCCGCGGAGGCCCCGGTGGAGGCCCACACGTTGCCCGCGCCGTCCGTGCTGAGGCGTTCGACCTTCTGGTCCAGCTTGCTGACGCCCGCGTCACCGAAGGTCTTGTCGACGACGAGCTTGCAGCCGTCGCCCTCGAGCTTGTACCCGCGGATGACGCCGTCGTTCGTGACGAGGAGCGCCCGGTCGCCCACGACGCGGATGGCGCGCAGCCCGTCGATGGTGCTCTTGAAGAGGAACGGCGCGCCCTCGACTGCGCAGACGACGGCGGTGAGCTTCGTCCCCGCCAGATCGACCGCCGCCGGCTTGATGGCGAGCGGCTTCGAGATCTTCACCAACTCGTCGAACGGCAGCTTGACGTGGACGTTCGCCGACGGCTGCGGCACGCCGGCCTCGGTAGGTGCTTCGGCCGAGGCGGCGGCTGAAGCGGACACCGTCGCCGCGCTGGTGGTCACGCTTTCGGTTGCGCTCGGTGTGGTCGTGGGCGCGGGGTCCGTCTTCGAGCACGAGCCCAGCCCGGCGAGGAGCGTGGCGAGCAAGATCGACGTCCGTGTCATGGCAGGTTCTCCTGGTACGGCCGACATTCAAGCGAACTTGCGCCGAAATTGAAAGCCGTTTGGCCCGCTGGCGGCCCGGCGTCGCGGCGGCGTCACGGCCGCGCGACGGCGAAGAGGAGCTCCAGGAACCGGTACGTCAGGCCCCACACGACGTGCTCCCCGATCCGGTGGCACGGCAGCTCGAGCGCGACGCCCGGCGCCTGGAAGGTGTACGTCCCCGTGGCCTCCCCCCGCGCCAGGGGCGAGATGGGCGCCCAGATCGTCTCGGCGACCTCGTCGCTCGTCCCGAGCCGCGGCGCACGGTCGAGGAGGAAGACGTAGGGGCGGACGACGAGATCGGACCGGTGGGTGCTCGTGTCGGCGAGCGGGCCGAGCAGCCGCCCGTGGCGGAGGAGGTCCACGCCGATCTCCTCCTCGGTCTCCCGCACAGCGGTGTGGAGGAGATCGCGGTCGGCCGGCTCTCGCTTGCCTCCGGGGAACGCCATCTGGCCCGACCACGGATCTCCCTCGCGGACGGCGCGGCGAATGAACAGGATCTCGGTGCCGGCTACGCCAGGGCGGAGGATCGCCGCCACGGCCGCCCGGGCGGGTTGATCCGCCGGCTCCTCTTGAAGGTCGCCGAGGCGGCCGGCGAGGGCTTCCAGGTCGTCGAGCATCGTCATGCGTCGCCGGCGCTCGACCGCTGGGCCGCCGCGAGGATCGCACCGAACGAAGCCGGATCGAGCGAGGCGCCGCCGCCCAGGGCGCCGTCGATGTCCGGCTGCGCGAGCAGCGCCGCCGCGTTGTCGCCGTTGACGCTGCCCCCGTAGAGCAGGCATGTCCGCTCCGCGAGCTCGGTCGACGCCGTCGCCAGGAGCTCCCGGATCCGCGCGTGCACGTCCTCGGCCTCTTCGGGGCTGGCCACCTTGCCCGTCCCGATCGCCCACACCGGCTCATACGCGACGGCCGCGAAGCCCGGCTGCGACGCGAGCGCGCCCATCACCGCGCGCAGCTGGCGCTCCACCACGTCGAGCGTCGAGCCCGCCTCGCGCTCCGCGAGCGTCTCGCCGACACACACGATCGGTCTGGGCCCCGTGGTCATCGCCGCCGCCGTCTTCCTCGCGACCAGGAGGTCGGTCTCGCCGAGGAGCTGCCGGCGCTCGCTGTGCCCGAGGATCACCCAGGTCGCCCCCCACGCGCGGAGCATCTCGCCGGAGACCTCGCCGGTGAAGGCGCCCTTTGGCTGGTCGCTCATGTTCTGGCCCGCGACCCGGACGTTGCTCCCCGCCGCTTCGAGCACGTCCGCCACCGCGGCGATCGCGACCAGCGGGGGCGCCACGACCACGTCGACCCGGTCCATGCCCTCCGCCGCGCGCGCCACGGCGAGCGCCAGCGGGCCCGCGTCGCGCGCGCCCGCGTTCATCTTCCAGTTGCCCGCGATGAGGCGCCGCCGCACGCGTTTCACCTTTGCATGTCTCGCGCCACTTGGGCTAGCGTCCTGCGAGGACGTCGCGATGATCGCCCCTACTTCGCCCGCATTCCCGCGAGCCCCGGTCGTCCTCGCGAGCGACCACGGAGGCTACCCCCTCAAGGAGGCGATCAAGCGTCACCTGCAGGCGAGCTCGATCCCGGTCCTCGACGTCGGCACGCACTCCACCGAGGCCTGCGACTACCCGGTGTTCGCGCGCGCCGCAGCCACGGCCGTCTCCCGCGGCGAGGCGTGGCGGGGCATCGTCGTCGACGGCGCCGGGATCGGCTCCTGCATGGTCGCGAACAAGCTCCCAGGGGTGCGCGCAGGCATGGCGTTCGACGTCGCCAGCGCGAAGAACGGGCGCGAGCACAACGACGCCAACGTCCTCACGCTCGGCGCGGGGTACCTCGCCGAGCACGACGCATTGAAGATCGTTGACGTCTTCCTCGCCACCGAGTGTAGTGGTGAACGCCACAAGCGCCGCGTCGCGATGATCGACGCGCTCGACGTAGCCTCCGCCAGGACCATGGTCGCCGCCCCCTCCACCACCGATTACGAGTCGCTCGTCCAGTCGATCATGCAGATCCTCTCGGGGGATCCGGCGCTGCTCGGTCCCCTCTACGGGGCCGCGGGCGGCGCGCCCGTCCACTGCGTCGGTGGCCTCTGCATCGGCTGCGGTCACTGTGTGTCGAAGCGGCCCGACGTCGTGCGCACGTTCATCGGCGCCGGCGCGCGCGCGCAGGACGTTCGGCTCATGGGCTCGCCCGGCATCGAGTCGGTCCCCGACGATCTCGCGAAGCTCATCGATCACACGCTGCTCCGCCCCGAAGCGACGTACGACGACGTCGACCAGCTGTGCGACGAAGCGCGCAAGTACCGCTTCGCGTCCGTCTGCGTGAACCCGATGCACGTGAAGCGCTGCGTCGCGCGGCTCAAGGGCGCGTCCTCCGTCGTGTGCACGGTCATCGGGTTTCCGCTCGGCGCCACGCCGTCCGAGAACAAGGCGCTCGAGGCCAGGCGCGCGATCCGCGAGGGCGCTCGCGAGGTCGACATGGTCCTCCCGATCGGTGCCCTCAGGTCCGGGGATCACCGCTACGTCTACGAGGACATCCGGATCGTCGCCGAGGTCGCCCACGAGGGTCGCGCGCTGCTCAAGGTGATCCTCGAGACCGCGCTCCTGGACGACGAGCAGAAGGTCGCCGCCTGCGTCGCGGCGAAGAAGGCCCGAGCGGACTTCGTGAAGACCTCGACCGGCTTCTCCAAGGGCGGCGCGACGGTGCACGATGTCGCGCTGATGGCCAAGGCGGTCGACCACCAGCTCGGCGTGAAGGCGTCGGGAGGCGTCGGCTCGATGGCGGACGCGCAGAAGATGGTCCAGGCCGGAGCGACGCGCATCGGCGCCTCGGTCGGCGTGAAGATCGTTCAGGAGGCGAAGGGTCAAGCCGTCGCCACAACCTCCAAGGCCTCGGGATACTGAGGGGCATCGAGCATGGCCGACCTTCGTAGCTTCGTCTTCCTGGACTCGCTGCAGCCGCAGCTCGCCGCCTTCCTCGGCACCATCGCCAAGGGCTTCTTGCCCGTCGCTGGCGAGGCGTCGCTCATCGTGGAGATCTCTCCCGGCATCGAGATCAATCGCGTGACCGACATCGCGGTCAAGGCGACGGACGTGCGACCCGGCATGCAGATCGTCGAGCGCCTCTACGGCATGCTCGAGGTCCACAGCACCTCGCAGGCCGACGTCCGCCAGGCCGGCCTCGCCATCCTGCAGGCGCTCGACCTGAAGGAGGAGGACCGGATCAAGCCGCGCGTCCTGTCCTCGCAGGTCATCAAGCACGTGGATGATCTCCAGGTGCAGCTCATCAACCGAAACCGCCAGGGCATGATGCTGATCGCTCGCGAGTCGCTCTTCATCATGGAGGTCGAGCCCGCGGGCTACGCGGCGTTCGCGGCGAACGAGGCCGAGAAGGCAGCCGAGATCAACGTCGTCGACGTGCGCATGACCGGGGCGTTCGGGCGCGTCTACCTCGGCGGCGAGCAGCGCGACATCGACGTCGCCTCGGTCGCGGCAAGCAAGGCGATCGAGATGCTCACAGGGCGCGAGGCGAAGTCCTCGCGGAAGGACTGATCCGTGGCAGGTATCGACCTCAGGGCCTACGTGTTCCTCGACTCGCTGCAACCGCAGCACGCGGCGTTCCTCGGGACGGTCGCGAAGGGCTTCCTGCCGGTGGGCGGGCAGGCCTCGCTCTTCATCGAGATCTCTCCGGGGATCGAGATCAACCGGATCACCGACATCGCCGTGAAGTCGACGCGCGTCACGCCGGGCATGCAGATCGTCGAGCGCCTCTACGGCATGCTCGAGATCCACCACGACGAACAGGCCGAGGTGCGCCGCGCCGGCGACATGATCCTCCGCGAGATCGGCGGCGAGGAGAGCTCTCGCATCCGGCCGGAGATCCTCTCGTCCACGGTGATCCGTCACCTGGATGATCGGCAGACGCAGCTCATCAACCGCGTGAGGCACGGGCACATGATCATCGCCGGTCAGTCGCTCTACACGCTGGAGGTCCAGCCGGCCGCGAACGCGGCGCTGGCCGCCAACGAAGCGGAGAAGGCTGCGCGCATCAAGGTGCTCGAGATCGTGTCCTTCGGATCGCTCGGGCGCGTGTACCTCGCGGGCGAGGACCGGGACATCGACGTCGCCGTGCCTGCCGCGGAGCACGCGATCAAGAGTCTCGCGGGGCGAACCGTCAAGAAGTGAGAGAGGAGAACCGAGATGGCTGAAGCATTGGGAATGATCGAGTGCCGTTCGTTCGCGGCGATGGTGGAGGCGTCCGACGCCATGGTCAAAGCGGCGAAGGTGGAGCTCGTCGGGTACGAGAAGACCGGCGGCGGCCACGTCACCGCGATCATCCGAGGTGACGTCGCGGCGGTGAAGGCGGCGGTCGAAGCCGGTCAGAGCGGCGCGGCGAAGGTCGGCGAGCTCATCGCCACCCACATCATCGCGCGCCCGCACGTCAACGTCGATCTCGTCCTCCCGCTCGGCCGCAAGGACGCGGTCTCGAAGGAGATCGAGTCCCGGGGCGGCAAGTAGCCGCACCGCGCGATGCTCCTCGCGAAGGTGGTGGGGACCCTGGTCGCGACGCGAAAGGATCCCAAGCTCGACGGGCTCAAGTTCCTGGTGCTGCGCCAGGTGAATCCGGAGACGCTCGTCGAAGGTGGCTTCGTCGTGGCGAACGACGCGGTCGGCTGCGGCGTGGGCGAGTACGTCCTCTATGCCTCGGGATCGTCCGCGCGGCAGACCGAGGTCACGAAGGACCGTCCCTGCGATGCGGTCATCATGGCCATCGTCGACTCCTGGGAGGTCGGCGGTGAGGCCCGGTTCGAGAAGCACGGCCAGGAGCACGGCTACGCGGATGGATAATCCATGAGTTCTACGCACGGCGGAACGGATCAGGCCGATCTCCGGCGAATCGCGGAGGTCATCGCCCAGCGGCTCGTCGGCGTCGCGCAGGGCAGCGCACCTGCCGCGGCGAAGGACGGCCGGAGCCCGAGCGCGGGAGACGGAGTCTTCGCCAGTGTCGACGAGGCGGCGAAGGCCGCGCGCGTCGCCTTCCTGGCGCTCACGGCCATCGGGCTGGAGCAGCGCAAGGCCATCGTCGAGTCGATGCGCAGGGCCATGCGCCTGGAGGCCGCGAACCTGGCCCGGCTCGCCGTCGACGAGACCGGGCTCGGGCGCTACGAGGACAAGATCGCGAAGAACCTCCTCGTCACGAACAAGACGCCCGGTCCCGAGGAGCTCACGCCCACCGCCGTGACCGGCGATCAGGGGATGATGCTGCTTGAGCCCGCGCCGTTCGGCGTCATCGGCGCGATCACTCCGGTCACGAACCCACCGTCGACCATCATCTGCAACGCCATCGGGATGCTCTCGGCGGGCAACACCGTCGTCTTCAACGCGCACCCCTCCGCCAAGGGGGTCTCGGCGAGGACGGTCGTCCTCCTGAATCAGGCCATCGTGGCGGCCGGCGGGCCCCCGAACACGTTGTGCTGCGTGGCCGAGCCTACCATCCAGTCGGCGGGCGAGCTGATGAAGCACCCGCTGATCCGGCTGCTCGTGGTCACCGGCGGGCCCGGCGTGGTCGCGGCGGCCATGAACTCGGGGAAGCGGGCCATCTGTGCGGGGCCCGGCAACCCGCCAGCGGTGGTCGACGCGACCGCGGACATCGACGTCGCGGGCCGGAACATCGTGCTCGGCCACTCGATGGACAACAACGTGATCTGCATCGATGAGAAGGAGTGCATCGTCGTCGACAAGGTCGCCGACGCCCTCAAGGTCGCGATGAAGCGCGCGGGGGCGGTCGAGCTCAAGGCGAGCGATCTCCCGCGCCTCGAGCGGGTGATCTTCGAGAAGAACGCCGGTCCTCGTGGCCACGCGACGGTCAACCGGAAGTTCGTCGGGCGGAACGCGTCGCTCATCCTGCAGGAGCTGGGCATCCCGGCGGGGCCCGAGGTGCGCTGCGTCCTCGTCGAGGTCCCCAACGATCATCCGCTGGTCTTCACCGAACAGATGATGCCCGTGCTCCCGATCACGCGCGTGCGCAACGTGGACGAAGCGATCGATCTTGCCGTCGACGCCGAGGGCGGCTGCTTCCACACCGCGACGATGCACTCGAACGATCTCGCCGCGCTCTCGAAGATGGCGATCAGGTGCAACTGCTCCATCTTCGTGAAGAACGGGCGCTCGGTGGCGGGGATCGGCGCCGAGGGCGAGGGCGAAGGGTGCACCTCGTTCACGATCGCCTCGCCGACGGGCGAAGGGCTCACGACGCCGCGCTCGTTTTCGCGATGGCGCCGGTGCACCCTCGTCGGTCACTTCCGCATCACGTGATGACGACCGTCGAGGACCAGGGGCCGGCGCTCGCGATGGTCGAGATCAGCGATCTCCCCGTCGGCTTTGCGGCGCTCGACGCGCTCGTGAAGGAGGCGCCGGTCGTGGTGATCGGCGCCGGCACGGTGCAGCACGGCCACTGGCTCGTGGCGTTCGCCGGTGCGGTCCACGCCGTCGAGCTCTCCTTCGCGCGCGCGCTCCGGTGCGCCGGGCCCATGGTGCTGGACGCCGTGCTGCTCGCGGACGCGGAGCCGCGGATCTTGCCCTCGCTCTCGCTGGGCACGCGCCGCGAGCCCACCTGGTGTTCCGGCTCGGGCGATGCGCTCGGCGTCGTCCAGACGTCGTCGTCGCCGACGCTGTTGCGGAGCATCGACGCTGCGTTGAAGGGCGCGACGGTCGAGCTCGTCGAGCTTCGCGCGGCCGAGGGGCTGGGAGGCCGTGCGATCGCCCTGATCTGGGGGCACCAGCACGATGTCGAGGCTGCGGTCGATCTCGCGACGGGGGCCTTCGCGCGAGGCCGCCCCGAGGGCTGCTCCACGGTGGTGATCCCGAACGCAGATCGGGAGATCGGGCGGGCGCTCCTCGGCGGCTCGCGCTACTTCAAGGAGTTCCGCGGATGAAGCTCGGACGTGTGATCGGCTCGATGGTCGCGACCATCAAGCCCGAAGCGATGCGAGGCCTGAAGCTGCTCATCGTGCGCCCGCTCACGGCGCAGCTCGACGTCGAGGGCGAGCCGTTCGTCGCCACGGACGCCTCGGTGCAGGCGGGGCAGGGGGACCTCGTGACCTACGAGGCCTCCCGCGAGGCGGCGCTCCTGCACGATCCGTGGTTCATTCCGGTCGATCACGCCATTGTCGGGATCGTGGAGCAGCACGCCTACGAGGACGAGGGGGGACGATGATCCTCGGACGCGTCTGCGGGACGGTGGTGAGCCCCGTCCAGCATCCATTCTACCAGGGGAGAAAGCAGCTGATCGTGCGTGCGTGCACGCCGGACGGCGCGTTCGACGGGGAGAAGTACGTCGTCGCCGTGGATCTCGTCGGCGCGGGCGTCGGACAGACGGTGATCGTCGAGGACGAAGGGAACAGCGCCCGGCAGCTCCTCGACGCAAAGGACGCGCCCATCCGCTCGGTCGTCGTGGGGATCGTCGACCAGGTCACCGGCCAGGGAGTGTCCTGATGTTCTCGCCCGGACGCGCGTCCGTGCCCGATTTCGCCTTCTCGCCGGCCCCCGCCCGCGCAGGCCGACGGGGGATTCGGCGCCGTCACTTCTTGATGACGAGGTAGTCGGCCGGCTTCACGGTCTCGCTGGAGCCGCTGGCGAGGCGCACCTCGGCCTGTGCGGGGGTTCCGCCCGTGACCTGCCGCCAGCGCCACGCCGAGCCGCTCTTCGGGCGCACGATGAGGTAGTCGCCCTTCTGGGCTGCGGGAGCGCCCGGGCTGGGCTCGGGGCCGATCTTGTCGGCGACGACCTCCGGCGAATTTGCCACGCTCGGATGAGCTGTAGCGCAACATCCTTCACTCGCATGTGAAGGTTCCGCGCTCCACGCGCCGACTCGATCGGCGCGAGGCGCGGGAAGAACCTCCACGCGCTGCAGAATCGGAGCGCGTCCAGGGCCAGGCACACCGGGTGCATCGCGCTGCTGCGAGGGCTCCAACATGAACAGGTCGATACTCGCGGCCGTCGCCGCGCTCACGGTGATCGTTGCGACGGGCTGCAGCCTCGCGGAGGCGCCCCGGGAGAACAGCGAGAGGTCAGCAAGGACGACGCGCGCGCTCGGTGCCGACCCCATCAGCTGCCCGCCGAGTTTCCACGACATGCACGCGCCGGCACGCGGCGACGAACAGCGCGACACCTGCCAGCGCGAGGAACGGGAGCGTTCTCATTCCTTGACCTTGTCCTGCGCGTGGCACGCCCTGGCGCCCGATACGGGGGTATCCACGTCTCGCGGCCACGACGCCCCCTCCTGCTTCTCCTTCAGAAGCAGCGTCATCCCTGCGGCGAGGAGGAGGAACCCGAGCCCATGTCTCGCCCCGAGCTGCTCGGCCAGCAGGAAGCGCGAGACGAGCGCCAGGCAGATCACGCCCGACGTGAGGTGGAAGTCGCCATCTGCGCCGCGGTGTACGTCCCGAACGCGTAGCGCGTGGGGGCCACGTTGAAGATGTACTGCGGGAGCACGATGCCCCAGCTCATGCCGAGCGAGGGGAGGAAGCGGTATTGCCTGATCCGCAGGTGGCCAAGCCACGCGTCCGCCATGAACGCACCGGACACGAAGATCATCAGGGGGACGAGCACGAGTTTCGATCCACCCCCGGAGGCGACCGCGAATCCCCCATCGGGAACGGATGTCCGGGAAAAATTGACGCCCGATAGCATCACGGTACAACCGGGTGGGGCAGGATTCGACCCATGAGGAAGCTGTTCCACCACGACATCGACGCCGAGATCGCGCGGAGTCGGAAGACGGTGATCTACCGCGCCCGCCGGCCCGGATCCGAGCAGCGTGTCGTCCTCAAGGTGCTGCGCGAGCCACGCCCGGCGCCGGACCAGATCGCGTGGTTCCGACGCGAGCTTGAGCTCCTTGCGGGGCTTCGCGACGTCGAGGGGGTCATCCGCGCCCACGAGCTCGTGCGCGACGGCGACTCGTGGGCCATGGTGCTCGAGGACATCGGGGGGGTGTCGCTCGCTGAATCCCTTCAGCACCGGCCCTTCGGGCTGGAGGAGGCCTTGCACGTCTGCGCCCGCGTCGCTGCGAGCCTCTCCCTCGTGCACCGCCGGGACATCCTCCACAAGGACATCAACCCCGCCAACATCGTGTACAACCGCGGCACGGGCCAGGTGCGCCTCATCGACTTCGGCATCGCGACCCAGCTGACGCGCGAGTCCCCCGAGTTCGAGGCCGCCGCGAGCCACGAGGGCACCCTCGCCTACATCTCCCCGGAGCAAACGGGGCGCATGAACCGGACGGTGGACGCGCGCACGGACCTGTACTCGCTCGGTGCGACGCTGCATCACCTGCTCACCGGTCACCCTCCGTTCTCGTTCCGCGACCCGGCCGCCCTCGTCCACGCCCACATCGCGCGCGTGCCCGCCCGGCCGGCGACCGTGCCGGACGTGGTCGCGGACATCGTGATGCGACTGCTGGCAAAGAACGCGGAGGATCGCTACGGGTCGGCCGAAGGCGTCGCGCACGACCTCGACCAGTGCGCGGCGGAGCTGCGCCGGACGGGCTCGATCTCGAGCTTCGCGCTCGACACGAGCGCCGGTCCCGTTCGTTTCACCCTCTCGCAGCGCCTCTACGGGCGCGAGGCGGACACGCAGCGCATCCTCGACGCGTTCGAGCGCGCGGCGGCGGGCGCGCGTTCCGTCCTCCTCGTGCGGGGGGCGGCGGGCATCGGAAAGAGCGCGCTGGTGCACGAGGTCCACAAGCCCATCACCGCGCGGCACGGCACGTGGCTCGCGGGGAAGTTCGACCAGCTCGCGCGAGACGTCCCCTACGGATCCCTCATCCGGTGCTTCCGGTCGCTCACGCGACAGATCCTCGCCGGGACGGAGGCCGAGACGGCGACGTGGCGCGCGCGGATCTCGGAGGTGATCGGTCCGAACGGGCGTGTGCTGCTCGACCTGATGCCGGGGCTCGAGTCCTTGCTGGGCCCGCGGCCGCCGGTCGCGGCGCTCGCTCCGGCGGAGAGCCGGCGCCGGCTCGAGCACGTCGTCGGCCGCTTCATCGCGGTGGCCGCCGCCCCGGACCGGCCGATGGTCCTCTTCCTGGATGACCTCCAGTGGATCGATCCGGCGTCCCTGGATCTCGTGCATTCGCTGCTCATGCGGGACGACGTCCGCCACCTGCTCTTCGTGGGCGCGTACCGCGACGGCGAGGTCGCCGCCGGGCACCCGTTGCTCCTGGCGCTCGAGGCGTGGACGGCGGGCGGGATCCCCGTCGCGTCGCTCGAGGTCGGGCCGCTCCAGCTTCCGGACGTGGTGGCCTTCGTGGCCGACACGCTCGGGGTACCCGCACCGTCGATCCGTCCGCTGGCCGCGCTCGTCCTCGCCAAGACGCAGGGCAACCCGTTCTTCCTCCGGGAGTTCCTGAAGGCGCTCCACGCCGAGGGTCTGCTCGTGCGCACGGATCGGTGGACGTTCGACGTCGACGCGATCGCCTCGCGCAACATCACCGACAACGTCGTCGACCTCATGATCGGGCGGCTGCGCGCGCTGCCCGAGGCCACGCGGCGCGCCCTCACCGTCGCCGGCGCGCTCGGGAGCGAGATCGATCTCCGGCGCCTCGCGATCGCCCAGGATCTGCCGCTCGCGGCGACGTGGCGGGATCTCTGGCCGGCGGTGGTCGCAGGGCTCGTCGTCACGGTCGGCCAGGACTGGAAGCTGATGGGCCTCGACGTGGAGGGACTCGCGGACACGCTAGACGTCCGCTGCCGGTTCAGCCACGACCGCGTCCAGCAGGCGGCGTATGCCCTCGCGACGGACGAGGAGCGCCCTGCTCTCCACCGCGCGATCGGCCAGAACCTGCGCCGCGGCGGCGTCACCGGCGCGGACGTCCTCTTCGCGGTCGTACGCCACCTGAACGCCGGCGGGTCGCCGCCGACGCCCGACGACGCGCGCGCGCTGGCGGCCCTCAACCTCGAGGCGGCCCAGGCGGCGAAGTCCCAGGCTGCCTTCGCCGCGGCCCGCGAGCACGTGCGCTCGGGGCTCACGCTCCTCGGCGCGGAGCCCTTCGACCACGACCACGATCTGGCGATGCGACTCACGTCGACCGGCGTCGAGACGGCGTACCAGACGGGCGAGTTCGCGCAGATGGATCTCTGGTTCGAGGACGGGGTGCGGCACGCGCGCGCACCCCTCGACACGGCGTGGATGCAGGAGATCAAGACGGAGGCGTTCAACGCCCAGGGCCGCCCCCTGGACGCGCTCCGGCACGCGCTCGACTACCTCGAGCAGCTCGGCGTCTCCCTCCCGCGCTCGCCGACGCCCGAGGACATCGGCCCGGCGATGACCACCACGGCTGCCGCCATCGGTGGACGCTCGCCGGCCGTCCTCGCCGCGATGCCGGACATCGAAGATCCGGCGATCCGCACCGCGGTGGCGCTGATCTGCAAGATCTACTCATCGGCCTACGTCGCCTCCCCGATCGTCTTCGTCCTCGTGACGCTCCGGCAGGTGGAGCTCGTCCTGCGACACGGGAACTGCGCCGCCTCGCCGCTCGCGTTCGCCGTGTACGGCCTGCTCCAGGCCGGGCTCGCGGGCAACGTGGCCGAGGGGTACGCGTATGGCCACTTGAGCGACACGCTGCTCGGTCGACCCGACGTCGGCCGTTACCGCGCGCAGGCGCTCCACCTGTTCAGCTGCCACACACGCTTCTGGCGTGAGCACCTCCGGAGCTCGGCCGACGGCGAGCGGCAGGCCTGGCGCGTGGGCCTGGAGACCGGGGAGACCGAGTTCGGCTGCTACGGTGGGCACGTCGCGTCGAAGTACGCGTTCTTCCACGGTCACGCGCTGGGGCCGCTCCTCGGGGAGATCGAGCACTACACGATCGCCATGCGGCGCATGCGCAACGACCTCGCGTTGACCTCGCACATCCCGTGGCACCAGGCCGTCGCGAACCTCACCGGGAGCTCTGCCGAGCCCTGGCGCCTCCGCGGTCCCATCTGCGACGCCGAGCCTTCGAAAGCCGGGTGGCTCGCCGCGGGCAACCGGATGGCCGTCGCCAACGCGCTGCTCGCGGAGATCATGCTCGCGTACATGTTCGGGCAACACGGCGCGGCCCTCGCGTTGCTCGACACCGCGGCGGGGTTCCTCGACGCGGTGCTGAGTCAGTTCAACCAGCCGCTTCACTACTACTACGACGCCCTCACGCGGCTCGCGCTGTGCACCGACGCCCCCCCGGATGCGCGCGAGGCCCACCTCGCCAAGGTCGAGGCCGATCTCGAGTTGCTGCGGGGCTGGGCACGCTCGGCGCCCTTGAACTTCGCTCACAAGGTGGCGCTGATCGAAGCCGAGCGCCTCCGGGTCCTCGACCGTCCCACCGAGGCGCGCGATCGCTACGAGGAGGCCATCCTGGCGGCGCAGGAGAGCGCGTTCACGAACGACGAGGCGCTCGCGTGCGAGGCGGCCGGGCGGTTCTACCTGGCCTGGGGGCGCGTGCTCCCCGCGCGTCACGCGCTCCGCGACGCGTACGATGGGTTCACGCGCTGGGGGGCCGTCACCAAGGCCTCGGCGCTGGAGGCGGAGTTCCCGCGCTTCATCACGCCCGAGTCCTCGTCGGTGACCACGACCGGCACATTGACGACCACCCAGCACACCACCCGCACGGGCAGCGTCGACCTCGCGGCCGTCCTCGCCGCGTGCCAGGCCATCTCGACGGAGGTCTTGCTGCCTCGGCTCCTCGAGCGCCTCGTCACGACAGCGATGGAGAACGCGGGCGCCGACCGCGTCGTGCTCCTCCTCGAAAAGGACGGCGACCTCTCGGTCGAGGCGGAGGGCACGTCGTCCGGCGCCACCACGACCGGGGACGGGGACCCCAGGTACCCGGAGTCGATCGTACGCTTCGTGGCACGGAGCGGGGAGTCGGTCGTGCTCGACGACGCCCTCGTCGCCCCCGAGAGCGCCGCCGATCCATACGTCGCCCTCCGCCGGCCGCGCTCGGTGATGTGCCACGCCGTCCGATCGGGTAGCCGCACGTCGGGAATCCTCTACCTGGAGAACACGCTCGCTCCGGGCGTGTTCACGCCCGCGCGCAGGGACGTGCTGCACCTCCTGGCGGGACAGATGGCCGTGTCCATCGAGAACGCGCGCCTCTACGCCAACCTCGAGGAGCGGGTGCAAGAGCGGACGGCCCAGCTCGAGGCGCGCAACACCTTCATCCGCCAGGTCTTCGGGCGGTACATGTCCGACGAGGTGGTCGGGACCCTGCTCGAGTCGGAGGCGGCGCTGCAGCTCGGCGGCGAGCGGCGCGCCATCAGCGTGCTCTTCACGGACGTCCGCGGCTTCACACCGCTGTGCGAGAGCCTGCCGGCCGAGCAGGTCGTGAAGATGCTCAACATCTACTTCGGGGTGATGACGCGCATCGTCCACAAGCACCACGGCACCATCGACGACATCTTCGGCGACGGCCTGCTCGTGCTCTTCGGCGCCCCGATCTGGCGGCCCGGCCACGCCGACCGGGCGCTCGCGTGCGCCATCGAGATGCAGCTGGCGATGGGCGAGGTGAACGCGGCCAACGACGCGCTCGGTCTCCCACGGATCACGATCGGCGCGGGCGTCCACACCGGCGAGGTGATCGTGGGGAACGTCGGTTCGGAGCACCGCGCGAAGTACTCCGCCGTGGGCCTCAACGTGAACATCGCCTCCAGGGTCCAGGCGATGACCGCGGGGGGCCAGGTGCTGGTCACCGACGCGACCCGGAGGGCCGTATCGGTCCCGGTGGACGTGCTCGGCGAGTTGAGCTTCACGCCCAAGGGCCTCGTCGAGCCGGTCGTCGTCTGCGAGGTCGAAGGCATCGGCGGGCACTACGAGATGAGGCTACCGCGTTGCGACCCGCCGCCCGTTCGGCTGCACCGCGCTGCGGAGGTCAGCATCGCGTCGATCGACGGCCACGCGATCGGAGAGGCGCGGTTCACCGGCCGCATCACCGCGGCGAGCGAGACCCGCGTGGAGATCGCCGTGGACGAGCCGTTTCCGCCAGGTGCGGAGCTGCGCCTGGAGATCACGCTGCCGAACGGGCGCGAGATGCACTACGCGCGGGTGGTCCGGCGGGGAGCCGATGCGATCGAGGCGAGGCTGTCCGCGTCGAGCCCCGCCGTCGGGCGCCTCGCCACCCCCGACGCGGAGCCGCTCACGTGACCGATGCTGCACGAGGAACCGGTGCGCGGAGGATCCAGCTCGGCTGATCCGCGCGCGACCGCGGGATCGACAGGGACACACGTCGTCATTACCTAATCGCGCGTGCAGGGAGAGCCCGCGACGGAGCTGACGACGGCCGAGGAATTCCGAGCGTGGACTCCTGTCCGTGTTCGGGCCGCCGCACGACGACGCGGCGGTGGATCACGCGAAGATGCGCACCACGCCCGCGTACTTCCGCGCCGCGGACGGGACGTCGTACGTGTTTCGTGTCGGGCAGCACGAAGGCGGCGCGGTGCAGCATCGACAACGTGCCGCCGTCCCTCGTGCGCCTGCGCGTCGCGTCGCCGGGGCCGCACCTCGTCCGTGACGCGGAGGATCACGAGCTCCGCTTCGTGAACCCAGGCTCGCCCGTCGTGTCGAGCGACGGCGGGAGGTCCCCCGTGGTCTGGGTCGTGGACCAGAACGCGCGCCGGACGCGCCCGGTGATGGATCCCGCGATGCCGGGCCCTGTGCTGTACGCCGTGGACGGGACGAAGATGGAGCCGCTCTGGAGGACCGGCGCGCGCGAGCTCGCGCCGGTGGGCAATACGTGACGCCCGTGGTCGCGCACGGTGTCGTGTTCGTGGCGACGGACCGCTTGTACGCGTTTGGGCCGTCCGTCCAGGCGACGGCGACGACCGTTGCCGGATCGTTCGTCGCGCGCGCCACGGCGCCGGGCGCGGCGGGACCAGTCTTCTTCCGCCTGACCAACGTGGCCGGCGCACCCGCGAAGGTGACGGCGGCCGCCGCGTCGACGCCGCAGAGCGCGCCGATCACGACTCCCTATCCCGAGCCGCTCCGCGCCACGGTGACGGACGCGGCGGGCAACCCCGTGCTCGGCGTCGTAGTCACGTTCACCGCCCCTGCAGCGGAGCCGACGGGAGTGTTCCCAGAGACGCCGCCCCGCACCGATGCCTCCGGTGACGCCATCGTCTCCGGCATCGCGGGGTCCGTCGTCGGGAGCTACGTCGACGACGCCACGACACCCGGCGTGGCCGCGCCGGCGTCGTTCGCGCTCACGAACACGAACGCCGCGCCGGGGAGCGTCTCGATCCTCTCCGGATCCGGCCAATCGACGCCCGTGTCGACGACGTTCCCGGCGCCCGTCGTCGTCGAGGTGCGGGACATGACAGGCAAGTTCGCGCCCGGTGTCACCGTCACGCTCACCATGCCCTCGACCGGGCCGAGCGCGACGACGACCTCGCCGCTCGTCACCGACTCCAGCGGCCGGATCTCCGTCACGCTGCTCGCGAACGATCGGCCCGGCCCGTTCGACGCGACGTTCAGCGTCCCGGGCGCTGGCGCCCCGGCGGTCGCGTCGCTCACCATCCTCCCGATCCAGACGACGAACCCCGGTGCCGATGGCGGTGTCCCGAGCGGCGCCGACGGGGGCATGGGCCCTGCCGCCCTCGACGACGGGACCCTCGAGGGTGGCGGCATTGGATGCTCCGCGTCCCCCTCCACTCCCGCGAGCGCCGCGGGGACCGTCCTGATCGCGTTTGGCCTCGTCGCGCTGGGCGGCGTCGAGCGTCGTCGCCGTCGCCGCTGACTCAGGACGATCGCGTCGTGACCGAGATCGGCGGCAGGTTCGTTAGCCTGTGGCCAGCCCAGCGGCCGAGCCCGTCGTAGGCGGCGTACTTGAAGATCTCGGCGAGCGTCGGGTAGTTGAACACCATCTCGATGAACGTGTCGGCCGTCCCGCCGAGCATGATCACGGCCCGCCCGATGTGCACGAGCTCGGTCGCGCGGTCCCCGATGCAGTGGCACCCGAGGAGCGTGCGCGACTCGAAGTCGAACACAGCTTCACCACGCCGTCCTTGTCGCCGATGATCTTGCCCCGCGCGTTGTTGAGGTAGGACGCGCGGCCCACGATGGGCGTCTGGCCGCGCTCGGTGACCTGGTCCTCGGTCAGCCCGACGCACGAGACTCGGGGATCGTGTAGATGCCGTGCGGCAAGAGCTCGGTCACCTGCTTCTTGTACGCGAACCCGAACGCCCGACAGACGGCCACGCGCGCCTGCTCCATCGACGTCGAGGCGAGGGAAGGGAAGCCGATGCAGTCGCCCTTCTTCGCCTCCTCGGGGTTGAAGCAGACGACGTACCGGCGATCGTCGACCATGACCTCCTTCACGCGAGGGTGTCGCTCACCTCGGCGTAGCGGCCCGCGCGCGCGAGCACGTTGTCGCGGACCTCGACGTTGTTCCGCAGCTTCGCGCCGATGATGTACTCGTACCCGGCCTTCTCGATCGCCGCGAGGTTCGCCTTCGAGACCATCCCTCGGTCCGCGACGAAGACGACCTTCGTGATCTGGAAGCGCTTCTTCAGCGCCTCCATCGTCGGCACGACCGTCTTCACGTCGGCGGTGTTGCCGGGCCAGATCTCGCAGCAGACCGGCACGCCGTCGCGCCGCATCACGACGGAGAGGACGAGCTGGATGGGGTCGGGGCGATGGTCCTTGCTCTCCTCGTGTCCGCCGTCCACCGTCCGCTCGGTGGTGATGGCGGACATCGGGGAGGGTGTACCCGAGGAGGAAAGACGCCGCGGGTCCCGCGCACGTTCGCGCCGAGCATCGCGCTCGCCACGGAGTACGCAGCGCGCACCCCGGGCCCACGACCCTTTCGCGCATGAATGGCGCGCAGCGGAACTGCAACAAGGCCTTGCAGTTTCGAAAGAAGGACGCGGTCATGACCTCTCCCTTGCCCTCAGGGGGCGCCTAGCTGAAAGGAATCTGCCATGAAACACACCTTCAACAAGCTCGCGGGTTCGATGCTGGTCGCCAGCCTGACCGCCGTGGCCATCGTCGCCACCGGCTGCTCGAGCACCTCCACGCCCGCCAAGCTCGCCGTCGCCCCGCCGCAGGTGTCGCCGTCGAAGATCCAGGGCACGCTCAAGGCGCCCGCGAACGCGAAGGTCTTCGTCTGGGTGAAGGTCCGCGACCCGAAGACGAAGAAGGTTCGCCTCGTCTACGCGCGCTACAACTTCAAGACGGGCGCCTACATCATCGACAGTCCGAGCCTCAAGCCTGCGGGCCTCATGACGCTGCAGGCGAGCATCAACAAGAAGACGTACACGCTGGTCTTCCCGAAGTCCAAGGCGAACCCCGCCCAGAAGGCGAACGTCATCCCGCCGTCCCAGAAGAAGGGCTCCACGGTCAAGCCGAAGGACATCAACCTCCTCGCGGAGGAGCCGACGGACGCCACGGGCGCCGACCTCCAGCTCGGCGACACGACGGTGAACGAGGCCTCCGCCGAGCTTGCGCCGGCGACCAACCCCATGGACCAGATCGACACGGACGGCGACGGCCAGCCCGACTTTGAAGACGCCGACTCCGACGGCGACGGTGAGTCCAACGACAAGGACGCGGACGATGCCCCGGACACCGACGAGGCGCAGGCCGACGACGAGCAGGCCGAGACGGATCCCGACAAGTTCGAGAAGCAGTTCTGCGAGGACTACCCCACCGAGTGCGACGGCGCGGAGGCCAAGGTCGACGAGGACTACTGCGACAACAACCCGTGCACGAAGGACTGCGTCGAGCTCGTGAAGGAGTTCGCCGCCCAGTTCTGCAAGTGAGGGAGACCACCATGAAGACCTTGAAACTCGTCCTCGGCAGCATCGCCGCCACCGGCCTCGTGCTCGCGTGCTCGAGCACGGCCGTCCCCACCCCGACCACCACGACCGCCGACGCCGGCAAGGACGCCGCCGTCGCCAAGACGCCCGTGCGCTCGAAGGACGGGGGCACCGTCAAGCCGTCGTCCAAGCCGGGCGCCTCGACGACCGGGGGTAAGCCCACCGCCAAGCCCGGCGCCAAGGGTCCCACGACGAGCCCCAGCAAGAAGCCCAACCCGACGAGCGACCCGATCTGCGCGGGCGTCGCGGACAACGTGGCGGCGTGCGTGAGCACCACGGAGCTCGCCTTCTGCTTCGACCAGAAGTTCTACTCGCTCGACTGCAACGCCTACGCGCAGGAGGTCAAGGCCGCCCTCGGCTTCGACGGTACGATGACGGGCGCGTGCTTCGAGACCGACACCAACGTCGACTGCCTGATCTGCGCCGCGGATGACACCACGACCATCTGCTGCGACGCCGAGGGCACCATCTGCTGCGACGACACCGGCGACTGCTTCGATCCGGCCTGACACCGACGGGCGAGGGCGAGCGAAGGCTCGCCCCCGTCTTTCCCGCTCAACGCGGGAGCGGCAGGGGGAGCCGGATCGCGAAGGCGCGCTCCACGAACCACGCGAGGGCGACGGCGAGGATGATCGCCGAGCCTGCGCCGACGATCGCGATCCGGT
>SXGT01563193.1_pt1 | contig 62187 bp, 47 predicted proteins | sample 3176221 | NCBI WGS metagenome assembly SXGT01 (sample SAMN11356862, study PRJNA531348) | freshwater metagenome | isolation source: freshwater sample F1-120 | place: China: Fuxian Lake, Yuxi | collected 2017-12-25 | reverse complement strand
TGGCGGCTCCGACGACCTCTCGGGCACCTGCGACGGCGTGTGCGGCGACTTCTACACGGTGTTCGACGACGCGAGGGCGGCAGGCCTCGACTGGATCTCGGTGAACGACCACGTCAACGGCAACCAGGTGGAGATGGCCAGTGACGAGTGGACCGAGCTGCTCGCGATGGCGCTGGCCGCCAACGACGACGGCAACTTCGTCACGATCCCGGGCGGCGAGGTGTGGGTGGCGTTGTCGATCGACGCGCGCCTCGGCCACAAGACGATGATGTTCTTCGGCGACGACGCCACGCTCGCCAACCTCACCCTGGAGGAGTTCCAGGCGGTGTCGGCCACCGACACCGTCGTGGACAGTTGCGACGCCATCTGGGACTGGGCCGACGGCCTCTCGTCCGCCTACGGCGACATGTTGCTCATCCCGCATCACCCCGCGGCGAGCCTACCGATGCCCACCGACTGGTCGTGTCACGACCAGGGCTACCAGCCGGCGGTGGAGATCTACTCGGGCCACGGCCAGAGCCTCAGCGCAGACTGGGCGTACGACGAGATGTGGTCCGGCGCCGAGGAGAGCGGCACGGTGCACGAGGCGATCGACCCGGACAGCTACGCGCTGCAGCTTGGCTTTCTCGCCGGCTCCGACAGCCACGACACGCGCCCCGGCAACGTGTGCCAGTCCGACTCCGAGCACACCAACCACCCCTTCGGCGGCGGGCACACCCTGGTGGTGCTCGACGAGGGCGACACCTTCGACCGCTCCGCTATCTACGACGCGATCGTGTCCCGAAACACCATCGCCACCACCGGGCCCATGGTGCCGGTAGTGGTCAGCTACTCGAGCGGGGGCGCCACGCTCGGCGACCTCGGCGACGACATCCCCGTGCCCACCGGTCAGGAGCTCGACATCCTGGTGAGCGTGGGTGGCGACTGGGCGGCCTACGTGGATGTGGTCGAGATCGTCACGCCGTCGGGCAGCACCGAGCTCACCGACGAGGGTGGCGACACCTACTCGCTCAGCGTGTCGGCCGGCGACATGCCCTCGTGGCTCTACGTCCAGGTGCAGCTCGATGGCGACAGCTACTACGGCACGAGCTGCGACGACGGCGGCGACGACGGCACCGAGTTCGCGTGGACCAGCCCCAGCTACGTGAGCGAGGGCCCCGACGACCTCGACGGCGACGGCGTGACCTACCTCGACGGCGATTGCGACGACGGCGACGCCACCATCTACTTCGGGAACACGGAGACCTGGTACGACGGCATCGACCAGGACTGCGACGGCAATGACGACGACTACGATGGCGACGCCGCGCCCTACGTGATCGACTGCGACGACACCGATCCCCTGGTGTCGCCCTTGCTCAGCGAGACCTGGTACGACGGCATCGACCAGGACTGCGACGGCAACGACACCGACCGCGACCGCGACGGCTCCGACTGGTGGAACGACTGCAACGAGTTCGACCCCACCATCTCGCCATTGGCCGCTGAGCTCTGGTACGACGGCATCGACCAGGACTGCGACGGCAACGACAACGACCAGGACCACGACGGCTGGGCCTTCGGTCCCGACTGCAACGACAACACCGGCGCCGTCAACCCCGCCGCGACGGACATCGTCGGCAACGGGATCGACGAGGACTGTTCCGGGGCCGACGCGGTGCGGATCCGCGTGCGCCGACCGAGGCCCTGAGAGACTGTAGGCCGTTGGCGTTAGGCTGTAGGGCCCTGAAGGGCGGCAGAGCGGAGGACCCGCTGCTGCACCTCTGGACCTAAGGCCTGCAGCCTAAAGCCTGAAGCCTTCGACTCATCCCGACTTGATCTCGGTCCAGAGCGTGTCCCAGGCGGACGTGCCCTCGGCGAGGTCTTGCTGGTACTCGAGGTTCTTCATCTGCTCGTCGGACGGGTAGGCCACCGGGTTCGCCATCTTCGCCGTGGCGGCCGCGTTGGGCGAGCCGTAGCCGGTGAAGTCCGAAATCGCGGCGCCCACCTCGGGACGAAGCACGAAGTTGAGGAACTCGTGCGCGGCGCGGACGTTCTTCGCCCCCTTGGGGATGAGCATCGAGTCGCACCAGATCGCGGCCCCTTCCTTGGGAATCGCGAACTCGATCTCGGCGTTCTCGACTTTCGCCTGCATCGTGTCGCCGTTCCAGAGCTGGGCCACGAAGACGTCGCCCGCGATGAGCTGGGCCTTGACCGGCGCCGAGATGTAGGCCTTGAGGTTGGCCTTCGCGAGCAAAGCGTCGGCCTTGGCCTGCGCGAGGTCTTCCGCCACCACGCTGTTGAGCGACTTGCCGCGGAACTTGAGCCAGGCCCCGATGGCGTCGCGCATGTCGTCCATCTGCGTGCACTTGCCCTTGAGCGCGGCGTCATGGAAGACGGCCCAGGAGTCGGGCGGCGCCGCCACCTTGTCCTTGCGGTAGGCGAGGCCGGTGATGCCCCACTGCCAGGGCATCGTGACCGAGCCGTCGGCGTCGAACGTGGTCTTGGCGAACATCGGCGCGAGGTTCCCGAAATTCGGCAGGTACTTCTTGTTTAGCTTGGTGACGAGATCGAGGTTCTTCATCACCGTGACCGCGTAGCCGGACGGGCACACCAGGTCGTAGCCACCGCCGCCCACCTGGACCTTCGCGATCATCTCCTCGTTCGACTCGAAGGTGTCGTACGTGACCTTGCACTTGAACTCTTCCTCGAACTTCGCGATCGTGTCTTCCGCGATGTAGTCGGACCAGTTGTAGATCGCGAGCGTGCCCTCGATGGGGCCGAGGTCGGGCTCGGGCGCCGGACCCGGCGGCTTCTGGGCCTCGGGGGGCGGCGCGTCGGGCTTCTTCGTTTCCTCGGCGGAGCAAGCCTGCAGCACCACGCCGATGGTACTGACGGAGAGGCCGAGGCCGAGAGCCTCGCGCACAAAATCACGTCGCGACTTGCGACCAGACACGACGGCATCGACGAGGGCCAGGGCGGCCTTTTCTTGGGACAAGAGCATTCTCCGGGGAGGGGGGCGGAAAGTTAACGAGCGCCCTGCGGGGCGTCGCGGCGTTCGAGGCGATCAGCCGCGTAGATCATCACCGAGGTGACCACCAGGATGATGGTGGAGATCGCGTTGATGCTGGGCTCGATGTTCTTGCGCACCATGGTGTAGACCACGATGGGCAAGGTGGAGGAGCCTGGGCCGCTCACGAGCGAGGTGATCACGAAGTCGTCGAAGGACATGGTGAAGGCCAGCAGCGCACCCGAGATGATGCCCGGCCATAGCTGTGGGACGGTCACCTTCCAGAAAGCCACGAACTCGTTCGCACCCAGGATCATGGCTGCTTCTTCGAGGTTCTTGTCCATGCCCTCGAGACGCGCGCGCACCACGATCGTCACGTAGGAGATGTTGAAGGCCACGTGGGCGATGATGATCGTGGAAATGCCAAGTTGGAGCTTCATCCATGCAAACAGGATCAGCAAGGAGATGCCACACACGATCTCCGGCGTGACGATCGGCACGTAGAGCAGGCTTTCCACGAAGGTGCGGCCGGAGAAGCGGTGCCGCGCGAGGCCCAGCGCCAGCATTGTGCCCATCAGCGTGCTGATCGCGGTGCTGCCGAGGCCGACGATGAGGCTCACCTTCAGGGCCGAGATGATGTCGCTGCGCTCGAGCAAGCGCCCGTACCACTCGAGCGTGAAGCCCTCCCAGCTCGCCCCGTACTTCGAACTGTTGAAGGAGAAAGCCACGAGCACGAGCAGGGGCGCGTGGAGGAAAACGTACACGCTGGCGGCAATCGCGAGCAACCAGCGGGGGGTGCGGCCGGCCATCAGGCGTTCCCCATCGCCGCGTCGTCACGCGTGCGCAGGTAGGCCACCACCGCCAGGAGCACGAGGCCCATCATCGCGAACGAAGCGGCGGAGCCGAAGGGCCAGTTGTTCCCGGCACCGAACTGGCGTGCGATGATGTTGCCGATCATGTCGTACTTGCTGCCACCGAGCAGATCGGAGGTCAGGTAGCTGCCGAGCGCGGGGATGAAAACGAGCAAACTCCCGGCCACGACGCCGGGCATCGAGAGCGGCAACACCACCCGGGTGAATCGCTCCCAGGGCTTGGCGCCGAGCACCTCCGCCGCTTCGAGGAGGCTGTGGTCGAGCTTCTCGAGGGAAGTGTAAATCGGCAGGATCATGAACGGCAAGAAGCCGTAGATGAGGCCGAGCATCACCGCGAAGCTGGTAGGGTACATCGCGATGGGCTCGGAGATGACGCCGAGGCTGATGAGCGCGGTGTTGATGAGGCCGGTGTCGCGCATGAGAAACATCATCGCGAAGGTGCGGACGAGAAAGCTCGTCCAGAAGGGCAAGATCACGAGGAACATCAGCATGTTCTTCCACTGCCCCGCGCGCGAGATCACGTAGGCCACCGGGTAGCCGAGGCCGAGGCAGGCCACCGTGCACACCACCGAGTACACCACCGTGCGCCACAACACGCCGAGGTACAGCGGCTGGAAGAAGGTCTTGTAGGCCTCGAAGGTGAATCCCGGCTTCACACCGCCGTAGATCCCTCGCGGCATGAAGCTGTAGCCGAGCATGAAGGCCAGCGGCCCGAGGAAGAAGATCACCAGGAACAAGAGCCCCGGCCCCATGAGCGACCACGCGCGCGCCCCGGGTTTGCGCGCCGACCAGCGGAACCAGGGGACCATCCAGCCGGTCACGACGCCTCCGCTTCGAGGATGCGGACGTCTTCAGCGGCGAAGGCGGCGAGACAGGGATCGCCTTCTTTCCAGGGGACGGGTAGTCGCAACTGGCCTTCATTCGACATCGCCGCCGTCATGTCGGTGCCGTCGGCGAGCGTGGCGCGGACGTGCAGCATCTCGCCCCGGTAGACCACCGCCTTGATCTTGCCGGGGAGCGCGTTGCCGCCTGCGTCCTGGCCGGGGTGGACGAAGCGCAGTCGTTCGGGACGCAACGCCACCTGGATCTTCCCCCCGTCGGTGCGCTCTTCCTGCGCCGCCGCCCGGAACTCGGTGCCGTCGTCGCGTCGCACACGAACGTGGCCGCCCTCGAAGCCGACCACGGTGCCCGCGAGGAAGTTGGACTCGCCGATGAACCGCGCCACGAAGGCGGTGCGCGGGCGCTCGTAGATCTCCGCCGGGGAGCCGAGCTGCGCCACCCGCGCGTTGTCCATCACCGCGATGCGGTCGCTCATGGTGAGCGCTTCTTCCTGATCGTGCGTCACGTACACGAAGGTGATCCCGAGGCGACGGTTGAGCTGCTTGAGCTCGTACTGCATCTCCTTGCGCAGCTTGAGGTCGAGCGCGCCAAGGGGCTCGTCGAGCAGGAGGATCGGCGGCTGCAAGACCAGGGCGCGCGCGAGGGCCACTCGTTGCCGCTGTCCACCGGAGAGCGCGCTGGGGGCACGCTTGCCAAAGGTCTCGGGTGCGAGGCGCACCCCCTCGAGCGCCGCCTTCACCCGGCTCGCGACCTCGGCCTTGGCCACGCCGCGCCGCTCCAGGCCGAACGCGACGTTCTGCTCCACGGAGAGGTGCGGAAAAAGCGCGTAGTTCTGAAACACCATCGAGATGTTGCGCTCGTAGGGGCGCGCGTGGTTCACCACCTTGTCGAGGATGCGAACTTCGCCGCCATCGTCGTCGGGGGTTTCGAAACCCGCGAGCAGGCGCAGGGTGGTGGTTTTCCCGCACCCGGACGGGCCGAGAATGCTGAAGAACTCACCAGGTTGAATCTCAAAACTGATGTTCCGCACGGCCTTCTGGCCGCTGAAGGTCTTGGACACGTTGCGGAACGCCACCACCGGGCCGGACATGGGGAGGTCTCCGGGAAAGGCGAGAGCATACCAGAGTGAATCCCGCCGGGGGGAAGCGGCTACGGGCGCAATGCCTCCGCCTGCTTCATCACCGCCTCGCCACACTCGCGGCAGGGCGCGCCGGCCGATTGGACCGAGCGGATCACCCGGTCGGCCTCGAGGAAGGAGCACACCTTCCCAGGGTCGACGGTGGGCTCGGCGCCGAGCCCCTTTGCCCACATGAGCGCGCACTCCTCGCACACCGGCTCGCCCTTGCGGATGCCCTCGCCGCACGCGCAGCCGCCGGTGCGCAAGCCGCAGTGTAGGCAGGGGTGCTCGGTACAACAGTCGTACTCGCCCTCTTTTTCCAGGAGGGCGACCAACTCGCGCAGCTCGGCCTCGATGGCGGCGCGGTGCGACTTCTGGTCGAGGGGCACGACCGCCGGGTCGGTCGACTGCGTGGCACAGGCGAGGAGCAGGGAAAGCACTTGCAGACAGGGGGAGCCCGGTCGATTATTGCGTTCCCATGCGCCTTGCCCTCGCCGCGGTCCTGCTTGTCGCGTGCTCGGACTACGATCTGACCGCCGGCAACACCAAGGAACCCAACCAGCGCGACAGCGGTCGCGACCACGACCCCGGTCTCGACACGGCCGACACCGACATGGACCCCGGCGACTCCGGCGACACCGACGTGCCCGTCACCGATGTGCCCGACGGCAAGGTCGACGTGATGCTCATCGTCGACATCGCCTACTGGTACGACTGCTACCGGGTCGATCTCGCGGTGGACGGCGGCCAGCTCATCGACGCCCTCTACGACAGCGGCGCCGACGTGGCTGTGGGCGTGGCCACCTACGACGACTACATGGTCGACGGCGAGTGGTTCCAGGCCTTCGGCGGCTACCCGTACACGCTCCCCACCCAGCTCACGACCGACCGGAGCCGCGCGAAGAACGCGATGACCGGCCTCGAGTTCCAGTGGGGCGGAGACGACGCGGGCGACGGCTACGAGGCGATCGTGCAGACGGCCGACGGCCTCGGCTACGACCAGGACTGCGACGGCAAGTACGACGAATACTACGACATCAAGCCCTTCAAGCCCAAGTCGAGCGACGCGTTTGGCGGCGGCGTGGGCGGCCTCAACGACAACGGCGCCACCGGGACCGGCGAGGATCCGGGCGTAGGCTGGCGCGAGAACAGCAAGCGGGTGATCGTGGTTTTCGCGGAGAACATCATCCGCGACCGCAACGAGGGACACACGATGCCCAGCGGGGCCTGTCTCGGGGTGGCGAGCCAGAGCGACGCCGCCAATGCGATCCGCGGCATCCAGTCGAAGTTCCTGGGGGTCAACGCCTACGAGTACCAGATGGAAGACCCGCGCCTCCAGACGCAGCTCGAGGCCCTCGCCGACGGCACCGGCAGCAAGATCGATCGCGACGGCGACGGCAGCGAAGACGAGCTCGCCGTCTTGAGCGGCTCCTGGGACTGGCCCGCCACCAACGTGATCGTCAAGGCGATCTGGGACTTGGCGGACTGAAGGCTAGCAAGGCGTCAGCCGCACCGCGTCGGCGATCGCATAGCGACCGGCCGTCGCCCAGCGAGACAAGAGAACCTGGTTGCGCCCGGCTGGAAAGGTCCAACTCCCGAGCTTGTTCCACGAGGAACCGTTCTTCGTCTGGTCCACCGTCGCGCGGCCCACCTCGATGTCGCTCTCGGTCCAGCCCATGAAGGTGATGTTGGTGGCGCGGTTACTGCCCGCCGTCCACCAGGCCTCGACGGTGTAGCAGCGGCCGGCGTCGCTCTCGAACCAGAAGACGGCGGGGTCGCTGGTTTCCTCGGTGGCCGCTGCCCAGTAGCCGGTGTTCCAGTAGCCGGGGGTGCTGGATGACGACCACCAGTCGCCCGACACCTCGATGCCGTAGGCGCTGGCGTCGTTCGACGCGTCGTTGCTGTCGATCACGAACTGCGCCTGCGTGGCGCTCACGGTGGAGCCTGAGGAGGACGAGCCCGACGACGACGAGCCCGACGACGAGGACCCGGAGCTCCCGCAGGCCTTCGCTACAGCGTCGATGTAGGCCGCCCAGGGCCAGCTGGCGCCAGGATCCTCGCGGTTCCAGGGTTGCATCTGGCCGTGACCGAGGATGTGTTGGTCGTCGATGGGCACGCCGTGTCGTGTCGCGACCCCGCAGGTGATCTCAGCGCTACGCGCCATGAGCCCGGCGTCCCACGAGGTCTGCGAGGCGTAGCCGGCGTGCTCGATGCCAACGGTGACGAGGTTCATCGAGGTGCCGTTGCGACTGCAGTCCACGCTGTCGTTGTAGGCGCAGTCGTAGTTCGCCGAGATGTGCCAGGCCTTCTGCTCCTCGTCGACCAGCTGGCGCACCTCGGATCCGTCGTCATTGACGACGTAGTGCGCGCTCACGCCCGAGCTACTGCTGGTCAGCCAGCCCCAGCAGCCGGAGTAGCTGCCCTCGCAGGTGTGGACGATGATGTAGTCCACCGCGTAGCCGCTTCGCGACGAGTAGTTGGGCGACGCCGTCCACACCGTGCTCGAGTCGCCGGTGCGCGCGCCGTAGCGGGCGGGGCGCGGGTAGTTCGGCGAGGCCACGACCGGCTCGGAGCTGTAGCCCTCCACGTCCACGCCCTCGGCGAGGGCCTCGTACACCTCGAACCACACGTACTCGCGCGCAGCCTCCACCTCTTTGATGCCCGAGTAGCGGGCCACCGCCGGGCCCCAGGCGCCGAGGTCGTTGGTGTCGATCGCCCACTCGTCGCCCCAGTAGGCGAGCAGCGTGGCGGCGGCGAGCACGTTGGCACCGAGGTCTTCCTGCACCACCTCGACCTCGAGCCCCGCCAGCTCCGCCGCTTGCTCCAGCTGGTCGCCGCGCAGACCCATCACGCCGAAGCCGGGGTCCATGCCGTCGAACTCCTCGTGACCGTGGACCGGCTGCACACCCGTCTCCACCTTGGAGATCGCGAGCAGCAGCTGGACCGGCACGCCCGTCTGGTCGGCAGCCTCCAGGAAGGCACCGCCGATGGCGCCAGCTTCTTCGAAGGGACTGGAACACGCGAGCAGCAGGATCAGCATGCGGCGGGAGGTAGCAGTCTGCGTGCCGGGCATCGCACGGGAACTCTAGGCGGACAATGCCTGATGTTCCCTGTCAAGATGGGGAACGTGCGCCCCAGTGGGACATCGATGTCCCAGGCCTGGGTGTCCCAGCCCTCAACCCCCGATTGCGCGCGTCTCCGCCCCTTCCGGCTTGACGAGCACGAAGGCCGCGTCGGTCGGGCTCGCCGGTTGCCACTCCCCGAACTTCACGTCGGCGGAGACGGAGAGCGGCGGGATCGTCACGTTGAGCGCCTCGGGGAAGGCCCCGGGGGTCCAGGTGGCGTCGAGCAAGGGGCGTCCGGCGGCGTCGTTGGCCCGCGCAGCGGCAAGGTGAGCCGTGGCCGCGTCGAGCACCACGCTGAAGGCCGCGCCGTCGGTGCGAGCCCAGGACAGGCCGGGCGGCGAGAGTACCAGCGTGGGATCGCCGGGGAGAATCGGCACGCGCCCGAGCAGGAGCGACGTCGCCACCGTGGCGCCGTCTCCACCTTCAGCCCCGAGCACCATCGCGAGCCCCGCGTCGGCGCTCGCCTCCACGAAGAGGTTCTTGGGCGCGAGGTAGGCGCGCACCACGTCGCCGTCGCAAGCCACCACCAGCTGGGGTGGGCCAATCGGGCCGCGCAGCTCGAGGCGAAAGCGATCAGGCGCGACGACCACAACGTTGCCGCCTGCGGTGACCCGGTTGTCCTTCATCGCGAGCACCGCCGAGAAGGGTGCGTAGATCGCGGCGGGAGCGGACTCGGCACGGGCCCGACCGAGGAGCGCCGCCGGATCGGCGTCGAGCGTCACGTTGGGGCCACTCCGCGGGCAGGCGAGAAGCGCGAGCAAGATCATGGAACGGCCGCCTCCAGGCGCGCCACCGCCTCGAGGCTCGCCAGAGGGTCGAACTTCAACCAACGTGCGAGCTCTGCCAGCTCGGCGGGGCCGCAGCTCGCCATCGCCCGCGCCACCTGGGGCTCGAGCGGCGTGCGCCGCGCGTCGACGACCGCCTCGCTGCACGTCAGGCGACTCACCGCCCCCACGGGAAGCGGTCCCCCGTGCGCCAGCTCCCGCTCGGCCACGGTCGCGCCCTCGGCGACCATGATCCGGTCGAGCAGATCGCGAGGGGCCAAGCGGTCGTGCAAGGCCACGATTTCCGCCGCCCGCCTCGCCTCGTGCAGCTCGCCGCGGGCGAGGTGGTAGCTCGCGACCATCGCCTGCGTGGCCGCGCGCGGAGGGACCGCGAGGGCGAGCGTCACGAGCACGATCACGAGAGTCCTCGCGACCACAGGATGCTCGCCGCCCGTCGCGGCGGCCAGTAGCCCGAGAAGCCACAGGATAGCACCGCCGCCGAGGCCGCCGTCAGCGCGGGCAGCGTCCACCCCTTCGCCAGCAGGTAGGCCGCGATCACGAACAGCCCGAGGACCACGGTCACCAGGACCTGCGACACCACCATGAAGAAAACTGCCGCCGGGCTCGAGGCGGCGCGAGCCGCGTTCTCCGCCGAGAAGTCGGGCCAGATCGCCCCCATCCCGGTGGCGATCCCCGAGATGCCGAAGGCGAGAAGCACGGTGAGGATCGACTCGGCCACGATCACCTCCCAGCGTGCCCGCAGCACGATCCCGGTGCCAACCACCAGGATCTCGCCCACCACCACCATCGGCAAGAGCCCAAACGCCGCTTTCGCGCGCAGGACGGTCTCCGGCACCACGGGGGCGCCGCGCAAGACCCACCACGACTTCCCCTCTCGCGAGAGGGCGGTGAACTGGAAACGCCCGGCGATCGCCGACATCACGAAGCCGCCCATCCCGAGGTTGAGGAAGGCCAGGCCGTCGCGCAGCATCTGCCCCACTTGCCCCCGGAAGCTGCCCGTGGGCAAGAGCCACACGCTGATCAGGTAGATCGCGCACAGTCCCGCCAGCAGGAAGATCTGTGACCACTGGGCCGGGTCGCGCACGAGCACGCGCAGCTCCTTGGCGGCGATGGGACGCCACGTCGGCGGGAGCACGCGAACCACCTGGTCGAAGATCGGCGAGCGGTAGAACCGCGCCGCGCGGGCCTCCTGTGCGCGGGCCCAGCCGCCATCGAAGCCCCAGGCCGTCGTCCAACGCGCCACCGCGAGCGACGCGAACGCGCCGGCCACGAGCAGCCCGAGCTCCACCCAGGCCGTGGGCGAGCCCGTGAGCGCCGCGCCCATCACCTCGCTGGCCCACCGCGGCGGGAAGAGCGCAGGGGAAGGCAGCTGCAGCTCAGCGAGGTAGCCCGCCAAGGACTCGAAGTTCTGCGCGTCGACGAGGCGCTCGGGGCGAAGTGTGCGCAAGAGCACGAACAGCGACACCAGCATGATGGCGCCGAGCAGCACCATGAGCTCGCGGGTGCGACGGGCCGGGTAGACGTTCACCAGCACCGTGGCAAGCGTAATACCTGCGTTCGAAGCCATGACCAGGAGTGCGCCGACCGACACCAGCGTGAGAAAAAAGAAGCCCGGCCCCGCGCCGGCCACGATGCCGTAGGCGAGAAAAACGGGCACCCCGAAGAGCAACATCATCCAGCTCGACTGCACGAGTGTGTCGGTGGCCCGAGCGTGGTGGAAGGTGGGGCGCGACACCGGCAGGGCGAGCACCAACTCCAGGTCGTCGGACAGGTAGAAAACCGAGAGCGCGGCGATGACGTTGCTGAAGGTGAGGAGCACGAAGAGGCTCGACAGCAGCATGTCGAGCAGCTTGCGCATCAATAGCGGGCCGATGCCCACGAACGACCAGGCGTAGTCGGCCCCCCAGAGCATCAGCGCCAGGAGCCCGAGCCAGAAAAGGCCACCGCCGACGATCAGGCCCACGTAGAGCGAGCGTCGCTCCCCGCGGAGCAAGGCGTTGCGGAGCTGCTGGCTCCGCGGGCGCAACAGGAGCCGCACCGTCGCGGGCGAGAGCGTGTCTACGTCGCGACGCAGGGGGGGCCTTGGAGGGGAGAGCCCCACGTCGCCCGTGCTATCAGCATGGGCGACGCGGGAGCCCGGAGGCTCGCCGGAGGGCGGACGGGATGGGGCGGTAGGGGAGGAGGGCCCGTGGGCCTCCTCCCCCGATGACAAGGTGCGACTCACTTGCCGCCGGTCTCGGGCGTGGCCTGTGGACCCGTCCAGGCACCGCCGTCTTCCTCTCGGGCGTGCGCCATGGTGGCGCGAACGTAGGCGCGCAGGAGCGCGTTGCGCTGGGCGCCGCCGAGCAAGGCCCGAAGGTCCTCGTAGAGCTGCGGATCGTTCACGAGGAGCCCCGCCGTGCCGTCGCCCTCGTCGACCGACTCCACGATCGAGCGGGTGGCATGCACGGTGGCCTGCATGTCGTCGACCATCCGCGCCTTGTCGGGATCGTAGAGCAGGCTGTGGACGAGCGAGTCGTTGGTCTTGATGTCGGCTACGAGCCCGGTCATCTCCTCGGCGAAGTGGCCGAGGTCCTCGGCGAGCGCGTTGCCGCCGTCGCCGTAGATGATCGCGTGGGCGAGGCCGTCCCCCTCGCGAATCTCGCGGGTCATGTCGGCCACGTCGCCGGTGACGATCTCCGCGTTGGCCAGCACATCTTTCACCTTCCGGCCGGCGGCCTTGTCGTAGAACAAGACGTGGAGCACGCCGCCGCCATCGCGTGCTTCCTGGAGCATGGCCTCCACGTGCGTGAGGCTCTCGCCCACCGCGCCGCGGGCAGCCTCGTCTTCGGTGCCGAGGAGCAGGTCGACCTTCTTGGAGATGTTGGCGGCGTTGTCGACGATCGCCGTGGCCCGGTCGGCGTAGTTCAGGAAGGACAGGGGCTCGCTGGTGATGATCGTGTCGCCGTCGTTGAGCGGGGGCAGGGTGGGCGTGCCCACGGTGATGGTGACGATGTTGTCGCCCAGGACGCCCACGCCGGTGATGCCGGCCACGCTGTCTTTGGTGATCTTGGGGCGAAACTCCTCGCGCAGCGTGATCTCGACGTGCACGTTCTTCGCGTCGCCCTCCTTCTCGGCGAGTTCCACCTTGGTGACTTCGCCCACGTCGATGCCGGCGAGGCGCACCACGGCCCCCTGCTTGAGGCCCTGCACGTCCACGTAGTGGGCGTGTACCTTGTAGCGGTTGCTGAAGGCCTCGGTGCCCCCCCCGAGGATGAAGGCGGCGATGGCGATCAGGAAGACGAAGGCCATCACGAAGAGGCCGACCTTCAGCTCCTGGAAGAGGTTCCGTTCCACGCGCCGGGGAGTGTAGCGCGCCGGCTACGGGGCCGGGACGTCTACCCGGCGACCCTGGGCGTCCCAGGTGCAGAACGTGACGTGTTGCCCGCGGATCAGGAATTGCGCGGGGTCGAGGGGGGAGGCGCCCAGCTCCGAGGCGATGCCGGCGGCGCGTCGTAAGCGACGCTCGGCGCTGCGCGGGTCGTACTCGCGGACGTTGACCGGCACGCGTCGCACGATGTCCCAGGTCTGGCAGCTCTCGGCGTGCACCTCGGGACAACAGCCCCCACTCTCGACGACCACCGAGATGAAGGGCCCGTTCTCACCCAGCACATCGACGGTCTGCCAGTGGTCGGCGAGCACGTCGCAAGCATCGGGCACGTCGTTGCCCACGAGCCGCGCCTCGGGCGCGACAAGCCACTCCTCCTCCCATGTGCACGTGCGCCCCTCGTCGTCGGGGGGCGACTCCACGCGGAAGACGGTGGTCTCCACCGACACGGCCACCGCGTCGAGAACCGGCGTGTGGATGCACCCCAGCAGGATCAACGCACCCATCCTGGGCGGCCCCCTAGAGGCTCCAGTCCACGTCGGCGGGGAGCTCCATCCCCAGCGCCCCGGGCGCAGGCCACCGCAGGCCCGACTGGCGCACCGCGTCGCGGATATCGTCGATGAAGTCCTTCATGACCTCGCCGCTGTCGCGCTTCTTCAACCCCACCGAGATGGCGTAGGCGTTGCCCTCGCCACCGGGACGGCCAAAGCTCAAGAGCCCGTAGCGAAGCCACTTCTCGAAGAGCGGCTGCTTCACGGCGTCGTAGGCAGGGTCCTGGCACATCTCGACCACGATGCGCTCGCCCAGGCCCTGGTGCCCCTTCTCCTCGGCAATGATCTTGCGGATCACCTCGCGGTAGTGGGGAAAGCTCGCGTTCTCGTACTCCTGGAGCTGCCAGAAGCCGCCGCGGTCGTAGAGAAATTGCGCCATCGCCAGCTCGAACCAGCTCTCCGCGAACTCGATGGGCTTCTCGGCGAGGCGCGCGTTGACCCAGGGCTCCACCGACTCACCGGCGAACTCGGCGTACATCTTGGCCACGACCTCGTAGTGCTCCATCTCCTCGCGGATGTGCCAGGTCATGAACTTGAGCCACTTGAGCTCCGGCACGTGTTTGAGCCCGTGGCCAAACATCTGGGCCGCCGCCAGCTCGCGGTAGGCCTGTGACTTCATCATCTGGTCGAGGGTGCGAGCGTAGCGCTCGGGCATCTGGGCGCGGGACTGGTACTCGGTCATGGGGCAGCCTCTATCCGTTCGAGCAAGTCGTCGATCATCCGCAGCGTCATGCCCCAGAGGCGACCAGGGGGCAGCTCGACGCAGGGCAGGGTGTAGTCGACGCCCTGCCATCGGTAGGGGAACTCGCCGCGCCCGCTCCTCGCGACCAGTCGCGACAACGGCTCCATGTGTACGCCCGCCACCTCGTCGTTCGGTCGCAACTCGGGCCACCGGTCGAGCCGGAAAACCCAGGGGATGACGTTCACCTGCTGGCGGCCGGCGTTGCGAGGCGAAGCCTGGGGTGGCAGCGCGCCAAGCAAGGTGGCGCCTCGAAGATCGAGGCCCAGCTCCTCGATGCATTCGCGCGTGGCGGTGGCGAGGAGGTCGTCATCGCCTGCGTCTTCGCGGCCACCCGGGAGGGCGAGGTGCCCCGACCAGAGATCGCCCTCGCGTTCGGCGCGCTGGATGAGCAGGAGCTCGTCGCCCGGTCCGAAAACGGCCGCCACGGCGGCGCGGCGCACGTCGTCGGGAAGGCGAGCGTGCTCGCGCGGGAGCGTGAGGGCATCGAGGCGGGACACGGCGCGTCACCTTCGGTCGGCCGGCCCCCGCTATCCCGGGTGGCGTGCTACACGGCGCGCCCACTTCCCGAGCCCCGCGTGTCTGACGGCCTCAATCTAGACTTGCGACGCCCCGTCGACCCGGAGCCCGAGCAGCACCCCAACCCGCTGGTCAACGCGTGGCGTTCCACGTGGGACATCCTGAAGTCCTGGGGCCCGCCGCTCTTCGCGGTCTTCGCGATCCGCTCAGTGATCATCGAGCCCTTCCAGATCCCGAGCGGCTCGATGGTGCCGACCCTGGCGATCGGCGACTTCATCGTGGTGAGCAAGTACGAGTACGGCCTCCGCGTGCCCTTCACCGACATCGAGCTCCTGCCTCTGGAAGAGCCGAAGCGGGGCGACATCGACGTCTTCATCTACCCGCCGAGCGTGAGCGAGGACCCCTGGTGCTGGCTCAAGCGCATCCCGCGCGGCGTCACCTTCGAGGGGCTCGGCCTCATCCGCCTGCCCGGCCCCGAGCCGTGCTCCATCGATTACATCAAGCGCGTGGTGGGCCTGCCGGGCGACACCGTCGAAGTGCGCGACGACATTGTGTACGTCAACAACGAGGAGCAGGGTCGCGTACCGACGGGCGAGTACCGCTACACCGACATTCGTAGTTGCGACGCGCAGACGATGCGCGCCTACACGGAGACCCTCGACGAGGTGGTGCACCCCGTGCTCCAGTCCAACGAGAGCTGGCAACGTATGCGCGACCTGCCGCCCACCCTGGTGCCCGAGGGGCACTACTTCTTCATGGGCGACAACCGCGACAACAGCGCCGACAGCCGCGTGTGGGGCTTCGTCCCACGCCACTACATCAAGGGCAAGGCGATGTTCGTGTGGCTCAGCTTCGACCCCTGCGGCAAGGGCATGCCCGGGCTCGGGCGGCTGCGGACGGAGCGGATCGGGGAGACGCTGAGGTAGGCGGCGGAGGCAGGGGTGCGTCGGGTGACACGAGTTCGCTCCCCGGCAACCGCCGCTACGGAATCCGGATTCGCGTCGGCCGAACAGCCGATGGGTGCGGGGCCGCGTGAGAGAATCGGGCCCCTGCCCTGGAGTGTCCGTGATCGTGTCTCCCGTCTTTTTCCTGTCCCTCGCCGCCCCCGCCCTCGCCGATGACGGCACGGGCAACGAGACCTGTGGCACCGACCTCGACACCGTCCCCGAGTGTGTGCTCGACGACGACGTACTCCTCCCCGACCTGATGACGGTGGTGCCCAAGCACCTCCAGATCCAGAACTCGCAGCAAAACGAGATGCTGCGCTTCTCCAACGGCATCGCCAACGTGGGCCTGGGCCCCTGGTGGCTCGAGCCCGAGTTCCCCGGTGCCGAGTCGACCGTGTCTTGCCAGGGCGCCTGGCAGGTGATCACCGGTCCGGAGCACTTCGCCGACCGGCTCCTGTTGTCGGACGGCTACACGATCCCCGCCCCCGAGGGCACCTACCGCCACCGCTGCCAGAAAGGAAGCTTCGACTTCCACGAGACGCACAACCACTGGCACGTCGACAACATCGGCGAGTTCAAGGTCTGCGCCGCCGCAGACTTCGCGGCCGACGGCTCCAACTGCGATCCGGCGACCACGTCGAGCGGCGAGCCCACCACCGGCGTCAAGTACACCTTCTGCCTCATCGACTGGTACAAGCTGGCCGACAACACCGCCAGCTCCGACGACACCCGCAACTTCTTCGAGTGCTCCTCGGGCATGCAGGGCATCACGCCCGGCTGGGTAGACCAGTACCACCAGGCCACCGACGGCCAGGAGATCGACATCACCGGCATCCCCGCCGGGAGCTACGTGCTCGTGAGCAGCGTCAACGGCGGCGCGCTCGCCGGCGACCCGCTCTACGAGGAGTCGGACACCAGCAACAACACCTCGTACATGCGCTTCGACCTCAAACGCGACAGCAAGGGCAACGCGAAGATCGCCAACGAGAGCGGCGCCTGCAACGACCTTGCCTTCGTCGGCGCGCTCGAGGCGACCATCACCGCCTTCTCGGCCCAGTGGGAGGGTGGAAGCGCCAGCTTCGCCGAGAACATGGTCGACGACATGTGTGGCGGCAAGCCGGCCAACCGGTAGGCCGCCCGAGGTTCGGAGCTACAAGCCGATCGCCGTGCGCAGCATCCCCGGGTACATCTCGACCTTGTACAGGAGATTGTCCCGGTAGCTGTTCGTGTCGTAGGTGGTCATGGCGTAGCCGCCCCAGTTCTTGCGGGGGTCGTCGGCCATCGCCTGCTCGGTGAGGTCCATCATCTGCTGGGCAAGCGTGGGGAAGTCGTAGGCCTCGTAGAGGTCGAGGGCCTGAGCCTGCGCCGCGTAGTAACGATCAGGGCAGGTGGCGTCGTAATAGAGGCAGTACTGGGCCACGGCGCCATTGACGTAGTACCAGTAGTCCTGCGTGTAGTCGTCCCAGGACTCGTCCATGCCCCAGGGCGAGAAGTTGAAGCGCGCGTCGGCCGGGTCGCGGTAGATGAAGAAATCGTTCTGGGTGTACGGGTAGCCGTCTCGATTGCCGATGGCGACGGACAGCGCCCAGAACTCCAGGAACTGGTCCATGTCGATCACGTCGTTCACGTCGGCGTAGAAGTCGTCACCGTGGTTCTGCACCTGGCGACGGGCCTCGTCGAGCGCCTCGGTGTCGCCCGGGCCCTCCACCAGCTCGAAGTTGGGGATGCCGTCCGATGAGAAGTCGGCGTAGTCGTTGCCCTCCCACAGGTCGCCCGCGTCGTCCTCGTAGTTGCGCTCGATCCACTCGGAGTCCATGGCCTCGAGGTTGGTGTAGAGACCGTAGTACTCGGGCTCCTCGCCGTCAATCACGAGGTACATCTGGCAAAAGTTGGCCTGAGGGACCGCCATGCCGGCGTCGCGCCAGAACTTGTAGCCGATCACCTCGCGCGTCATGGCGGGGTCGCCCGTCATGTTGTTGAAGGTCACGCGCTTGAGCCCGGCGAAGCGCCCGGTCTCGTCGTACTCGTTGAACTTCACCTTGAGCGAGGGCTTGCCGTCCCAGTACTGGAAGGTGGAGCTGCCTTTGAGCCGCAGGCCGATGTGATCGTAGCGCTCCCCGTTGACGACCACGTTGGCGTCCCAGTAGCTGAGCTCGGGATCCGACGGGTTGGCGGTGTAGGCGTAGTAGGCCTCCACGTCCATGTCGTTCATCGTGAGGCTCGAAACCTCGATCACGATCTGCTGGATCACATTCACATCGTAGAAGGCGGCGTAGACCGCGTTCTCCACGTCGTCGGGATCGTCGCCGGAGTCGTCGTCGCCTGTGTCGGGATCCCCGCTGTCCACGATCTGTTCGGTCGAGTCCTCGACGTCACCGGTATCGGCCACGCCAGACTCGTTGTTGCCGCCGATCACCTGGTTGCCGTTGCATGCAACGAACTGCAAGACCCACATCGTGTACTCCCGCGGGCGGAGCATAGCCGGATACCCTGGCCTCGTGCGCTGGCTCGTCGTCGCCGAGGCAACTGCTGTGGTGTCCTTCGCGGCGCTCGCGACGGTCGCGCTCTTGCCTCGCACGGAGGTCCTCGCCCCCATCGACGCAGCCGCGCTGGCCGTGGGCCCGGCCGAGGAAACCTGGAATGGCCTCTTCCTCGCTGATCAGCACATCGGCTACGCGATGAGCCGCGAGACGGCGGCCCAGGGCGGTGGGCGCCTCTTCGAACAACGCGCGGCCTTCACCATCGCGGCCATGGGCGTGTCGCAGCAGGTGGTGACCATGGGCACGGCGCTCGTCGACGACGCCGGCCGCTTGCAGAGATTTGACTTCCTGCTCAGCTCGCCGGTGTTGATCGTCGGCCGCGGCGAGGTGCGCCCCGGTGAGGTGCACGTCGAGATCCAGCAGGACGGCGACGTGCAGGTGATCGACGTGCCGGTGAAGGAGCCGCCGTCGTTGTCGATGACGGCCACGCAGGTGGTCAAGGGCAAGGAGCTCAAGCCGGGCGACCGTTTCGAGACACCCTACTTCGACCCGGTGACGATGACGCCCTCGACGATGATCGTCACCGTGGAGGCGCCGGAGATGCTCGCCAACGGCGAGGTGGCGTGGTGGTTATCGATGGACGCGAATGGGCTCACCTCACGACGTCTCGTCGATCCGCAGGGGGGCGTGTTGCGCGAAGAGTCGGCGATGGGTCTGCGGTCGATGCGCATGACGCAGGCCGAGGCCATGGCGATCGACGGCGGCGAGCCACCCGATCTCGTGTCACTGGCGAAGGTGCCCATCACCGGGAAGATTCCGGCCGAAGCCACGAGCTTGTCACTGGTCGTCAGCGGGATCGAGGCCACGCGCTTCGTCGACGACACGCCGCTGCAGTCGGTGTCGGGCACGGTGGTGAGCGTGTCGGTGCCGCCGACCTCGAGTTGGCCGGTCCTTCCCGTCGTCGGGGAGGGCGACACCGAGGCCACCGTCACCCTCCAGTCCACTCACCCGGAGATTATCGAGCGCGCCCGCGAAGTGGTGGGCGACGCGCCCGACCGCGCCACCGCCGCGCAACGCATCCACACCTTCGTGTTCGAGCACGTGCAAAAGGTCCCGACGATGGGCGTGGCCAACGGGCTCGGCGTCCTGCGCTCGGCCCAGGGCGACTGCAACGAGCACACCGCCTTGTTCGTGTCTCTCGCGAGGGCGGCGGGGATCCCCTCCCGCATCGCGGCGGGGCTGGTATACAGCCAGCGCCTCGACCACGCGTTCTACTACCACGCCTGGCCAGAAGTGCGCCTTGGACCCAATGAGTCCTGGGTGCCCCTCGACCCCACGCTCGACCAGTTTCCGGCCGACGCGACTCACCTGAAGGTGGTGACCGGCGACCTCGACCGGCAGCTCGAGATCATGGGACTCATTGGCAAGGTGAGTCTCGCCGTCGATCCGGCCCGTTAGGTAGCGGTCGGCATGCTGCGCGCGCGAGGCGTTGAGAAAAAGTACGGTGACTTCCAGGCGGTTCACCCGCTCGATCTCGACGTGCGCGGCGGGGAGGTATTCGGCTTCCTCGGCCTCAACGGTGCGGGAAAAACCACCACTTTTCGCATGCTCGCGGGGGTCTTGCCGCCCACCGCGGGCAGCATCGAGATCGACGGCCTCGACCTGGCGCTCCACCCCGTGGAAGCCCGTCGGCGCATCGGCTTCATCCCCGACCGACCCTACCTCTACGACAAGCTCACCGCCAGGGAGTTTCTGCGCTTCCTCGGCGAGGTCTACGGCATGTCGCTCGCGACGCTCGACGAGAAGGTCACCACTGAGCTGTCGCGACAGTCACTCCACGAGCAAGCCGACCACCTGGTCGAGAGCTTCAGCCACGGCATGAAACAGCGCCTGGTGCTGGCCGGCGCGCTCCTGCACGAGCCGCGGCTACTCATCGTGGACGAGCCGATGGTGGGCCTCGATCCCCGCGGCGCCCGCCAGATCAAGGCGACCTTCCGCAGCCTCGCCGCGCTCGGACGCACGGTCTTCTTGTCAACGCACACGTTGGCCGTGGCCGCCGAGGTGTGCGACCGCATCGCCATCATCCACCGCGGGCGCATCGCGCGCACCGGCACCGTGGCTGAGCTGTGCGAGGGCGGAGAGTCGCTGGAAGACGTCTTCCTGCGCATCACCGGGGGGCTTGAGTCGGGCGAAGTTGACTCTGGCGGCACCGAATGACGGTGCTCCTGGTCCTCCTGGCGTGTATGCCCGCGTCCTGGCGACTCGCACGGAAGCTGGAGGGTCAGTACGACACCGGCAGCCCCGGCGCCGCGTGGACCGTCGTCAAGTCGGGCGGCGCCGACCGGGCGTGGGTGAACACTGCGCAGGGCGCGTCGATCTATACAGATTCCAACTGTGGAAACCGCTTCCGCGAGGGCGACGTCGCGCTCCTCGCCACCGAGCTGACCGCCGGCTTCCAGGGCGTGACGCAGGACATCCAGCTTCGCCAGATGATTGGCCCTCGCGAGGGCATCGTCCGCACCCACACCGCGCGTCTCGACGGCGTGCCGGTGCGCCTCGGCGTGGCGGTGGTCAACCACGACTGGTGCACCTACGACTTCGTGCTCATCGCGCCCGTGGGGCAGCTCGACGCGCTCTGGCCCGACTACCAGGCCGTGCTCGACGGTTTTTCGGTTCGCACCCGATGATGGACGGCTTCCGCAACCTGCTGCGCGACGTGGGCGGCGTCTCGATCCTGAGCGTGCAAACCTTCAAGGCCTTCTGGAAGTCGCCGATCGAGATCTTCCCGGTGATCTACCAGCTCGATCACGCGGGCATCCAGAGCTGGTCGATCACCGCGCTCACGGCCTTGTTCACCGGCATGGTGCTGGCCTTGCAGTTCGCGACCGGCCTGGAGGCCTACGGCGGCTCGATGTACACCGGCAAGCTCGTGGCGCTCGGCATCGTGCGCGAGCTCGGCCCCACGCTGACCGCGCTCCTCGTGGGTGGACGCGTGGGCTCGGGCATCGCGGCGGAGCTCGGGAGCATGGTCGTGACCGAGCAGGTCGACGCGATCCGCGCGCTCGGGGCCGACCCCATCAAGAAGCTCGTGGCGCCGCGAGTGCTCGCCTGCACGCTGGCCCTCCCGCTGCTCACGATGCTCGCCGACGTGGTCGGCGTCTTTGGCGGCATGCTCATCACGATGCGCGAGGTGGGCGTGACCTCGAAGTTCTTCTTCACCCAGGTGAAAGACACGCTCTGGGTGGTCGACCTCATGCACGGCCTCGGGAAAAGCGTGTTCTTCGGCTACTTCATCGGCATCATCGGCTGCTTCGTGGGCCTGCAGACCCACGGCGGCACCGAGGGCGTGGGCGTGAGCACCACCCGCGCGGTCGTCGTGACCGCGATCACCTTGCTCATCAGCAACTACATCCTCAGCACCATCTTCGTGGCGGTGTACGGTTGAGCGCAGAGCCGATCATCCGCTTCATCGGGGTGAAGAAGCGCTTCGGACCGAAGGTGATCTTCGACGACGCCACGCTCGACGTGTTTCCGGGGGAAACGCTCACCATCCTCGGCGGCTCCGGGACGGGGAAAAGCGTGCTGATCAAGACCCTGATCGGCCTGCTCCGTGCCGACGGGGGACAGATCCTCGCCTTCGGCCAGGACGTCACCAGGATGGGCGAGCGCGACCTGCTCGGCGTGCGCAAACGCATCGCGATGCTTTTCCAGTCCGGCGCGCTCTTCGACTCGCTCACCGTCGAGCAGAACATCAAGTACGGGCTCCGCGAGCACCACTGGGGCACGCCCAAGCAGATGGACGCCCGGGTGGAAGAGGTGCTCGACATGGTGGGCATGCCCGGCAGCCAGAAGCTCAAGCCCGCCCAGCTCTCGGGTGGCATGCGCAAGCGCGTGGGACTCGCCCGCGCCATCGCGATTCAGCCCGAGGTGATCCTCTACGACGAGCCCACCACCGGGCTCGACCCGGTCAACGTGCGGCGTATCAACGGGCTCATCCTGTCCCTCCAGAAGAAGTTGGGCGTCACCAGCATCGTCGTGACCCACGACATGGACAGCTGCTTCACCGTGTCCGACCGCATCGCGATGCTCTACGAGCGTCACATCGCCTTCACCGGCACGGCGGAGCAGACGAAGAACTGCGACATCCGCTACGTGCGGGAGTTCATCGCGGGTGGCCGGGGAACGCTGGACGAGGATGTGGAGTGAGACTGTAGGCCTTAGGCCTTAGGCCGTAGGTCCTGAGCGTCCCGGGCGGTCCCCGAGGTCCCCGGCGTCCCTGGAGGCGCCGACGCCACCTTGCGCCGCCGACCTCCCTGAGGCCTAGAGCCTCAAGCCTACCCCCGTCTCGGCCTCACGCCGTCGAGCAAGCTCGGGGCCACGAAGTTGAGCACATCGAGGGCCCTCGCCCGCGGCGACAAGATGGCCATTCGCTTACGACGCGCGGTCGCGTCGAGGATACCATCGGCCACTTGCGCGGCGGTCATCGGCACGAGGTCGGGGTGGTCCTCGTCGAAGCTCATGTAGCCGGCGTTCTCGAAGAAGGGCGTGCGCACCGCAGGTGGACACAGCGTCACCACGCTCACACCGGTGCCCCGCAGGTCCTGGCGCAGGCCCTCCGACCAGCCCACCAGCGCGTGTTTGCTCGCGCAGTAGGCGGTGTGGCGCTGGTAGCCCCGCCGACCGGCCACGCTCGCCACCTGGACCAGGACCCCGCGAGATCGTCGCAAGGCGGGCAGGAGCGCCGTCGCCACCCGCACCGCGCCGAAGAAATTGACCTCCATCACCCGGCGCAGGTCGGCCTCCGACGTGTCGTCCACCCCCGCGAAAAGGCCCATGCCCGCGTTGTTGACGAGCACATCGACCTCGCCCAGCTGAGCCAGCAGCTCCACGTCGCCGGGGACGGTCACGTCGACCCGGATCCCCTCCCCCACGTCGCGGGCCACCGCCGCGAGTCGCTCCGGGTCGCGACCGGTGGCCACCACGTGCGCCCCCTCGCGGCGGAAGGCGTGGGCGGTTGCCTGGCCGATGCCGCTCGTGGCGCCGGTAACCACCACGCGCAGACCCTTGAATCGCGTTGCCATCGCTCGTTACTAGCGCGGATGCTGCTGCTTCTCATCGCCTGCTTCGGTGTCTCCGAAGACCCTTGTGCCGAATACTGCGACTACGTGTGTGACTGTTTCTCGGCGTCGGAGTGCGACGACTGCCACGCGGTCTACGACGACCCCGACGGGGCGGCCCTCGACGAGTGCGAGGCGGGGCTCTCCGAGGCCGAGACCTGCGACACCGGCGGCTAGGCCCGCGCGTCACATGGGGCGGGTCGCCGTCGTTTCTACCGGCGCTTGACACCCCGTTTACCACCAGTGGACATTCCCAGGTACACTGGTACCTCCACACCGGGAGCAGCCGTGTTGGCCTTTCTGACCCTCGTGGCCGGATGCGACAGCGTCGCCGTGCCCTTCGACCCAGCGGCGAATGGAGACGACGGCGACGACATCGCCGCGCCCACCGGCTCCGCCGACTGGACGGTGGACTGCAATGGTGGTGGCGACTTCGACGAGATCGGCGATGCCATCACCGCAGCGGCCGACGGCGACTGGATCATCGTCGAGGACTGCGAGTACACCGAGCGGCTCAACTACAACGGCAAGTCGCTCTACATCCAGTCGCGCAACGGCTCAGGTTCGACCACGATCAACGCCGCCAGCGGTGGCTACGCGGTGCAGGTCAGCAACGGCGAGACGAGCGAGACCGCCCTCGTGGGCTTCACGATCAGCAACGCGCGCGGCGCGGCGGTGTATGCCGAGTTGGCGAGCATCCACCTCGAAGACATCGTCTTCACCGACACCACCGGCGAGTACGTGATCTACGGCTACGGCGCCGACTTGGAAGTGAAGGACTCGGTCTTCACGAACAACGCCGAGACCACGGCGGTGATCGCCACCTCCCGCGGCGGGGTCGATATGTCGGGCAGCACCGTGGAATGCGGGCGCTCCAGCATCGCTTTCTACTGGGCGCATGGCGCCGGCATGGTCGACAACAGCACGGTCGACTGCGGCCGCGGCTACGCCGGCTACTTCGAGCACACGACCGGCCACATCATGCGGAGCGTGCTCACCGGGAACATCTACAGCGAGAACGAGGACGATCACCCGGAAGATAGTTTCGACCTCTACAACACGGTGTTGACGGGCAGCTATAGCGCCGTGTACGGCTCTTTTGCCTTCAAGCACGTGATCGTGGACGGCGGGCGGGTCGACTACACCAACAACGTCGAGTACCCCGGCGTCAACGAGGTGTACAACAGCGTGCTCATGAACAGCAACTGTGCCTTCAACGTAGATCTCACCACGCTCACGGTGGCCAATAGCGCGTTCTGGGACACCGCCGAGAGCTGCGAGGGCACTGCGTTGGTGGGTCAGAACGGCAACATCGGCAACGACCCCCAGTTCGTCGACGCGAACTCGGGCGACTACCACCTCGACCGGGGCTCGCCGCTGATCGACGCGGGCGACAGCGCCGTGCTCGGGGCCGACGTGGATGGCAGCGACGCCGACATCGGCATCTACGGTGGTCCCTTCACGCAGGACGGAGGCTGGTAATGCGCCTGTTCATCCTGAGCTTCTTCCCGCTGCTCGCTTGCGAGGCCACCAGCTCCATCGAGATCAAGGATCCCGGCGGCAGCGAGACCGACGCCGATACCGATGCCGACGGCGACACCGACGCGGATGGCGACACCGACAGCGACACCGACACCGATACCGCCGAAGACCCCGACGTCCCGGAGGTGGTGCCCGACCTCGTGGTGGACTGCAACGGTGGTGGTGACTTCGAGACCATCCAGGAAGCCATCGACGCCGCCGTGTCGCCCGCCGACATCGCGCTGGATCCCTGCGTGTACCACGAGCGCATCGATTACCTCGGGAAAGACCTCAACATCTACGGCACCGAGGGCTCGGCGCGCACCACCATCGACGGCGACAGCGGCGGCACCGTGGTCGACGTCGAGGTGTACGAGCAGGGACACATCCGGCTGGCGGGGGTGACCGTGACCGGCGGCTACGACGTGAGCGACGGCGCGGCGATCGAGGTGAAGGAGTCGAGCCTGGAGCTGGAGGACGTGGTCCTCGAGGACAACATCGGCCTGTACATGATCCGCTCCTGGGGCGGGAACATCGACATGGTCGACGTGGTCATCGACGGCAACGATGGCACCGTGGGCGGCAGCACGGTCTACATGGACGGCTCCACGCTCAACATGGACCGGACGTACATCAATTGCGACGGCGCCGACCAGGCGGTGTGGCACCACGTGCAGCTCCTCGTGGTCGACAGCGAGATCACCTGCGACAGCGGCTACGGCGTGCACGACTACCACGGTTACGACGCCTTCTACCGCTCGCGGGTGTACGGCGGAATCGCGGGTGTATACGCCTACGACAACGAGAGCACGGCCGAGGAGCCCGACAGCCCGAGCGAGCTCTTCATCAGCGAGAACAGCGTCTTCGGCGGCGGGAGCATCGGCGCCGACGTGCGCTACATGAACTTGCAGCTTGAAAACTCTGTTTTCTACGGCGCCGACGCTGGCCTCTCCATGACCGCGTGCAACGGCTCCTCCTACGCGGTCAACAGCGTCTTCGCCGACAGCGCCTGCGGCATCCTCGGCGACCAGGCCTTCGACCATGGCTACTCGGCCTTCTGGGGCAACGCCGCCGACGGCTGCGGTTTGACGGTGCGCCCGGCGGTGTCTGGCGACCCGCAGTTCGCGTCCTGGCCCGACGACCTGGCGCTAAGCCCCGGCTCGCCGCTCATCGACGCCGGAAGCCCCGAGGCCGCCTACAACGACGGCGATGGTAGCCGCGACGATATCGGGCAGTTTGGGGGGCCGAGGGGGGACTGGTAGGGCACCCGAGACCCTGTCGACGGCACCCCGGTTAAGCTGGAGCGATGTTGGATCTGGGTGTTCTGAAGGTGCTCTACAATCGGTGCGACCCGAATCGCGCACTGGAGCCCGACGACCCCCGAAACGTCGACATCGACGCGGCCGATGAGCGGTCCGCCCGGCCCCGCGGGCGCCGATGGGCGCGCGACCTGGCAACGCGGATTCGACTCGCAACGGAGCCCGAGCTCGTGCTTTTCAGCGGACTGCCCGGTTCCGGAAAGACGACGGAGCTGCGCCGGCTCGCCGACATCCTCGGAGAGACAACCGGTGCAAACCTGCTCGCGGTCACCGTTGATGGCGAGGCCACGCTCGACCTCAGCGCGCCGCTCGACGTGCCCGACATCATGGTCGCGATCGTGCACGCCAGCGAGCTGGCGGTGTTGCAGGCCGAGGGAGCCAGCGCCGCACAGGCCGCCGACAGGGCGCTGACCAACGGCTATCTCACCCGATTCTGGCACTGGCTGCAAGCGACCGACGTCAACCTGGGCAAGGCGGAGTTCACTCTCCAGGACGTGGGCAAGCTGGTGCTGGAACTCAAGACGCGGCCGTCCTTCCGGCAGCGGGTGCGCGAGCTGGTGGCCGCCAACCTGACCAGTTTTCTTGCGCAGGCACGCGCTGAGCTGTCAGGCCACGAGCTCAGGGCGCGAGCCGCCGGACGCGCGGGGCTCGTGGTCATCTTCGACTCACTAGAGAAGCTGCGCGGTACCTCGGCCAACTGGGACCAGGTGCAGCAGAGCGCCGAGCAGCTCTTCGCCGGTGGCGCGCCGTACGTGCGCCTCCCGGTTCACGCGGTCTACACCGTGCCCCCATCGTTGATGTTGCGACGCGTCGAGCAAGTGCAGTTCATGCCGATGATCAAGCTCGCCAACCGCGACGGCAGCCGCTTCGCGCCAGGCTGGGCGGCCGCGCGCGACCTCGTCCTGCGGCGTGTATCCACTGAGAACCTCGAGCAACTGCTCGGAGGCGCGTGGTCGTCGCGACTCGACCGGCTCGTGGCCTTGTCCGGAGGCTATCCCCGCGACTTGATCCGCCTCCTGCGCGAGCTCCTGGTCTGCGACGAGTTCCCGGTGCCCGACGACGCGATGGAAGCGGCGTTGGCTGAGCTTCGCGACACCTACCACCGCGCGCTGACCAGCGACGCCTACCCCTGGCTGGCCCGCGTGGCCCGGGAACGCCGCCTCGCGGTTGACGACGAGCGGCAACGGCCGATCGCCGACCGCATGCTCGCGAACAGCGTGGTGCTCCGCTACCTCAACAGCGAGGAGTGGTTCGACCTCCACCCGGCGGTCCGCGAGATTCCGGCGATGTTGGCGGCTCTCCAGGCGGGCGAACGCACCGACGATGGCTGACGCGCTTGCGCCGCTGGTCACGGCGCTCGCGCTGGGCGACGGTTTCCAGTTCCTCGTGCTCGTGGTGTCGTCGCAAACCGAGGCTGACACCGCGCTCGCGCGGATCCAGAGGGAGCTGCAGCGACGCACGGGGAAGCTCACCCTCGTGGCCCGGCTGGCGCCCAGCAGCCCCACCACGATCGGCCAACTTGAGCGAGAGGTGCTCGATCCGCTCGCGCAACCCGGCGCGGCCGGCCTCGTGGTCATCGACGCGACCGCGAGCGACGTGGGCGACGAACCCGCCTGGGCGGAGCTCTTCCGGCGTCTCAACGCCCGTCGCAACGGTCTCGATCGAGTGCTTGGACGACCGTTGATCCTTTGTCTCCCCGCGGAATTGGAGGGGGTATTCATCCGCGAGGCGCCCGACTTCTGGTCGATCCGGAGCCTTCGCGTGGAGTTGTCGCGACACAAACGAACTCGGCCGAAGTTCCAGCTCGCCCCCGCCAACGCTCGCGCGCTCGCCGCCACCCTCGACCGCGCGCTGCCCCGCCCTCACGCGGCGATGGCCTTCTTCGCGGAGATCGCCTTCCCGCCCACCGACCTCCCCACGAGCGACGCTCCAGACTACTGGACTCGCGTGTTCGACCGGGCGGCGCGCGACGCGATCCCGGGGGGCCAGGAGACTCTCTTGAGGGCGCTGGCGCGGCGACTGCCTGCGGAGCCCACCGTCGCGCAGATCGCCGCGAGCCTCCCGCGGGCGCAGAGCGTCGACTGGCGCTGGGTTGAGCCGTCGCGCGTCGAGGACTATGTGGAGCCGAGCTGGGCGCGGGAGCTGGTGGAGCGGCTCGACGCGCTCGGCCCGGGGGGGCGCCTGCCGTTGGCGGGCGAACTGGGGTGCGGCCGTCGGGCCCTTCTCGCGTGGTGGGCGGCGAGGCCCCGGACCGGGCCGGCCGTCTGGCTGCTGCCGGATGTCGCGCTGCCAGAGGAGGCCGCCCGTCAACTGGCGCGGTTCTTGGAGCCGCACAACCGTGTCGCCGCGAGGGTGTCGCGCGCATTGGGGCGGCTGCACGTGCCCGCCGAGCTCGACGCCGCGGCCGTGCTGTCGCCGGAGCTCGCCCGACGGCTGGCCGTGGCCCCGCTGGCGACCGTGCCAATGCCATTGACGGCGCTCACCGTGGACTTCCTCATCTCGCGATTCACATCAACGGCCAAAACGGTCATCGTCTGGGACACCCAGCACCGGCACGGGAGCGGCGCCGACCAGTACCCGAACGCGTGCCACGTCCTCCTGACGTCACGGGGCGGTCAGCCTGAAGCCTTCCGGACCTCATCCGCCGAACACCTCCGCGCCATCCTCACCCGCCGCCTCGCGCACGCCGACGCGCGCACTCGACTCATGCTCGAAAACCCCGTGATGTCGCGACTGCTCCACATGCTCGCCACGCTGACCGGGATTCCCGGCGTGTACCTCCGCTGGGTACGCGCGTTGCTGGAGACAGGGCCCGTCCCGCCCGAGCGCGAACGCCTGTCACCCGTGGGCTGGGCAAGCGCCCTGTACGACGTGGATCCGGAGCTGGCGGCCCGAGCCGCCGAGCTGGCCGCCGGGCCCCTCGAGCAATCCTTCGCGATCTCGCATCTTGGCATCGAGGGCGTCCGTAAGCTCGTGACCGATGGCGTCCTTCGACGCAGCGACGACGAGCGCCTGGAGCTCGCCCCTCTGGCCGCCGTCCTCCGGCCGGGCATCGCGTGGCCCAACCTCGACGATTCTGAGCCTAGTACGCCGTGATGTAAGGCCTCAACCAGTCCACCTCGCCGCGCACGCCCCGCTGGTAGATGTCCTGCACCCGCTGGGTGATGGGACCCGGCTTGCCCACGGCCCGCCGATCGACCTCGCGCACGGGGGTGACCTCGGCGGCGGTGCCGGTGAGGAAGACCTCGTCGGCCACGTACAGCGCGTCGCGACCGAAGTGCATCTCGTGCACCGGGATGCCCTCGTGCTTGAGGATGTCGATCGACGTGCGACGGGTGATGCCGCCGAGGATGTTGACCACCGGCGGCGTCTTCACCACGCCATCCCGCGCGACAAACAGGTTCTCGCCGGTGCCCTCGGCCACGTAGCCGGAGCCGTCGAGCATGATCGCCTCGTCGTAACCATTGTCGTTGGCCTCGTAGCGGGCGAGGATGCTGTTGACGTAGTGGCCAATGACCTTGGCGCGCTGCAAGTTGCTGTTGACGTGGTGTCGCGTGAAGGTGCTGGTTTGTACGCGGATGCCCTCGCGGATGCCCTGCTCGCCCAGGTAGCGGCCCCAGTCCCACACCGCGATCGACAGGTGGACGGGGTTGTCGCGCGCGCCCAGCCCCATCTTGCCCATGCCGAAGTAGACGATCGGGCGGATGTAGGCCTCCGGCATCTCGTTGGCGACGAGCGTTTCCACGCAGGCCGCCTTGATCTGCTCCCGGCTCCAGGGCAGCTCCATCCGGCACATCTTGGCGCTGTCGGTGAGCCGGCGAACGTGCTCGTCGAGCTTGAAGACGCCGCCACCGCCATTGTCCTGCTGGTAGCTGCGGATGCCCTCGAAAACGCCGAGGCCGTAGTGGAGCGTGTGCGCGAGCACGTGCACCTTCGCGTCGCTGAACGGGACCATTTGCCCGTCCATCCAGATGTAGCGGCTCTCGATGCCCATCAGCGCTCTCCGATCACGTTGCCATCGACGTCGTGCAGCACCACTGGCAGGCCCAGGGCTTCCACCTGGGGCCGCACGGCGGCGGCGCTCCCTACCACGACGACGGCCAGCTTGTCGGGGTCGACCCGCGAGGAGAACGCCGTCTGCGCCCTAGCCGTCGTCACCGAGCGGGCGCGGTCGAGGTAGGCGCTCACCCAGTCGGCAGGCAGCTCGTAGGTCCACATCGCGTCGACCTGGCCGAGCAGGTAGTCAGGCGTCTCGAATCGCAAGGCGTAGCCGTTAATGGCTGCGCCGCGACCCTCTTCCACCTCGTTGTCGGCGAGGGGGCGCTCGCCTCGGGCCTCGCGCAGCTCCTTGAACAGCTCCACCAGAGCCGGACCGGTGGCGTCGGTACGGATGTTCGAGGAAAAACCCCACGAGCCGCCGGCCAGATCGTAGCCGAGCGAGGTGCGGGCGCCGTAGGTGAAACCTTGCTTCTCGCGGAGGTTCAGGTTGATACGCGAGGCGAACTGCCCCCCGATGGCGGTATTGGCCACCGAGAGTGCCATCCAGTCGGGATCGCCCGGGCGGGCCACGTAGGCCGCGGCGCGGATCACGGACTGGGGCGCGTCGGGCTTGTCGACGAGGTGAACGGTGGTCGCGCTCAGGGGTGGGGTGGCCGGACGCGTCGGCAGTCTGGGCGGCGGCGTGGTCCAGGCGCCGAGGCGCGCATCGAGCAGCGGCACCACCTCGGCGAGCGTGGTGTCGCCCCCCACCAGCACCACGGTCTGCGCAGGCGAGAGATTCGCCTTGTGCCATGCCTTCATGTCCTTCACGCCAATCTTGGCAAGCGAGGCCTCGTCGTAACGGCGACCCCGGTAGCTCTCACCAAAGAGCACTCGGTTCATCACCCGATCGGCGATGCGCGCCGGTGAGGCCCTCGCCGCCGAGAGGTCATCGATCCAGAGCTGCTTGATGCGCGACCAGTCCTTCTCGGGGAAGGTCGGGCGCAAAAGCACGTCAGCGAGCAGGTCGAGCGTCGGTTCGAGCTTGTCGCGTAGGCAGGACACCGAGAGGCTGGAGCCATCGGTGCCCGAGGAGGTGCCCAGCGAGGCACCCAGGCGACGCAACTCGGCGCTGATGCCCACCGCGTCGCGCTTTCCGGCGCCCTCGTTCATCAAGTCGAGGGTGGCTGCGGCGAGGCCGGTCTTTCCCGCCGGGTCGGCCAGACCCCCCGCGGCGAAGCTCAGGGTGACGCTCACCAGCGGCGCCTCGTGGTTCTCCACCAGGGCCACGCGGGCGCCGTTCTTCAGCTTGCCCTCGGCCACGCTCGGCACCAGGAAGGAACGCGCGGGGAGCGGGGTCGGCGCGGGGGGCACGTGCTCCACGGGCGCAGGCGGCGGCGCCTCGACGACGGGGACGGGCTTCGGGGCACACGCCAGGATCAGGGCGAGCAGCATCACTTGGCCCCCTCGGCCACCGGGGGCCCGATCACGAGCACCAGCCGACGATCAGGTGGCAACCAGTCGCGTAGCGCCGCGTTCACCCCGTCAACCGTCGCGAGACGGTAGCGCTCCAGGTCCTTGCTCATGTAGCCGGGGTCGCCGGTGCGGGTGTTGTAGTTGTTGAGCAAGTCGGCCTTCCCCTGGATCGTCGTGATCTGCCCGAAGAACTGCACCTCGTAGGCGGTGCGTCCCACGTCGAGATCCTCGGCGGTCACACCCTCTGCGCGCACCTCGGCGAGCACCTTGTCGATGGCGACAACCAGCTCTTCCGCGCTGTGTCCTGCCGAGGCGGTGGCCTCGATCACGTAGAAGCTCTGGTAGGCAAGCGAGTTCTGCCGCGCGCTCACGTCCTGCGCGATCTGCTGGTCGATCACCAGCGCCTTGTAGAGGCGACTGTCCTTGCCCTCGGCGAGCGCGGAGCTGAGCAGATCGAGCTCAGCGTCGCCGGGCGCGAAGAGCGCGGGGCTGTGCCAGGTGATCCACACCCGGTCGAAAGGCACGTCGTCCGCCACCCGCACGCGCTTCTCCGCGTCGAAGCGGGCAGCCGAGGGTGCCTGGTGCACGGGCTCTTCGGCTCTGGGGATCGGCGCGAAGTAGGTGTCGACCAGGGCCCGGGCCGTGGCCTCCTCGAAGTCGCCGCTCAGCACAAGAGAGGCGCCATTAGGCACGTACCACTTCTGGAAGAAGCCCTTCACGTCGTCGAGCGTGGCCGCCTCGATCTGTTCGTGCTTGCCGATGGTGGCGATGTGGTAGGGGTGCCCCTCGGGGAAGGTGTTTCCGAGCAGCTCGATCCAGGCCTGGCCGTAGGGAGGATTGTCGTAGTTCTGGCGACGCTCGTTGCGCACCACGTCCTTCTGGTTCTGGAGCTTCTCCGCGGTGAGCGCGGGCAGCAACCAGCCCATCCGGTCTGCCTCGAGAAACATCGCGAGCGGCAGCTGCTCGGCGGGCAGGCACTCGAAGTAGTTGGTGCGGTCGAGGTTGGTGCTGCCGTTGAGTCGCGCGCCGAGGGGCTGCAGCGGTTTGAAGAACTCGTCGTCATGATGTTTCGACCCGTTGAACATCAGGTGCTCGAACAGGTGCGCGAAGCCCGAGCGCCCTGGCGACTCGTCTTTGCTACCGACGTCGTACCACACGTTCACGCAGGCGAAAGGCACCGAATGGTCGGGCGCCAGCGTAACGTCGAGGCCGTTTGGGAGCTCGTACTTCGTAAACGGGATCGAAGGGGTCCGGGTCGCGGATTCCGCGAGCGCCAGCGCAGCAAGGGGGAGGATCATGCCGCTCGCAGCTAACGCCCGCGCTATTGTCGGGGGATGCTCTTGCTCATCGTCGCGTGTGCGAAGCCGCCGTCGGCCGTCGACACGGGGCTGATCGACAGCGGCGGGCGCGAGACGGGCGACGCGGGCGGATCGAACGAGACGGGCGATGGAAGCGGCTTTGACCCGCCCAGCGAGCCTGGGCCCTGTGGCCGATGGGCCGGCGTGCAGGGCCTCGGGACGAGCTGGACCTTTGTACCCACCGCCGCGTACGTGGCCGCCTACGGCTTCGACGGCAGCTACAACACCACGGTGACGAGCGTCGCCGACGAGGTGACGCTGCAGACCGAGGGTCGCTACGACAGCGCCAATGGCTATATCACATGGACCCGCACCGACATTTGGCGTTGCGATGAGTACGGCGCCTGGTTCACCCACTCCGACGCGAGCTCCTCGAGCCTCAGCGGCACCGACGTCATCACCCAGTCGGGGTGGCGCGACTTCGATCCTGGCTGGCTGATCCGCCCGGCGGCGCTGGACGTGGGCACCACCTGGACCGACGACTTTACCTACACGAGCGAGGTCAACGGCGCGCCGCAGCCCGAGGCAGCGGTGCACTGCGACAGTTCGGTGACGGCGGCGGAGACGCGGACGCTCCCCATCGCGACGCTCGACACGCTGAAGCTCGACGCCACGTGCGACAACATCCGGGGTCCCGACGGTTGGCTCGCCGAGTACGTCGGCCTAGTGGAAACCGGCGAGGAACTACTCTCCGAGTTTGTCCCGTAGTTCTCGGGACTCAACGCCGTCGGGGTTCCACACGAGCACCGTGCCCTCGCCCTCGATGCGCAAGGTCGCGACCTCCTCGACGAGCGTGAAGGGCGATCGCGTGGAGAGGCTGCGCTCCGCCCCGGACCGGGTCACCCGCAGCGGTGATTCGAGGATGGTCGCGACAGGAAAATGTCCGCCGATCGACATCGACGAGATGTGCTCCAACGTCACGTGTTTCCCGGTGTGCTCGAACACCCAGGCCTCGATGCTGTAGAGCGCGGCCGTGTTGTTGAGCGTCTTTCGCGTGGACCAGTACCGGAAACGGCGGAGATCCGCATCGACCCGGGCCGGGCGGTCCACGACCCACACGGTGGAACCATCGGGGATGTCGGCCCAGCTTTCCGGGCGGAGGAAGGGCTCGATCGCGGCGGTGGCGAGCTTCCAATCGGTGTAGGGACGAAAGACCGGCGAGCCATGGATCCACGCCGCGAACCACGCGCCGCCGAGCCATAGTCCCTGGTTGTTGCGCGTCGTGAAGGCGCGTCCGAAGGCGATGGCGACCAGCACGCAGGCCGCCGCCGAGGGCAAGTACAAGAGCCGACGCGAGTAGGTGCCGGTGACCGCGTAGAGCGCGAATGAGCCCCCGAGGACCGCGGCCATCGAGAGCGCCAACGGGCGCGCGGGCGTGCGGCTGGCCACCCAGACCGTCACCGCGAGGCCCGACACGGCCATCACCACCCACCCCAGGCCGGCGCCTCGCAGCGCTGGTGCCACCGCCCCGAGTGAAGGCAACATCAGCTCCACCGGCGCCACCGCAAGGCTCGAGAGGTCAGGGGCCGTGCCGTAGCCCCCGAGGCCCGGGATCACGCTATGTCGCGACAGAGCGTACGCGGCGAAGCCCAGCAACAAGGGGATCCATCGCGTTCGTCGCGGCGCGTAGAACGCAAGGGCGGGCACCAGCAGGATCCCCGCTTCCTTGCTGCCAAGCGCGAGCATCGCGAACACCCATGCAATCGGGCGACCGGCCGTGTAGAGCGCACCGAGGAAGCCAAGGCAGAAGCTCAGCTCGAGGTTGCGTGCCAGCGCGGGCACAATCTCGACGCCGAGCGGATGACCCGCGAACAAGAGCGTCGCCAGCGCCCCAGGGGCCATGCCGGCATGTCGCCGGACCAGGAGGCCGAGCAGCGCGCTGTTGACGACGTGTAGCAGAAAGGACCAGAGATGCCAGCCAAGAACCCACTCGCCGAGGCTCGCTCGGAGCAGCCAGAACTGCAACATCGCCACGGGGCGCCAGAAGTTCGCGTTCTCGCCCCCCATGCCGCAGGTGAGCGGTTGGAGGAGGCTCGCTGCGCCCTTCCCCGCGCAGGTGTAGTCGGCGAGGATGTCGGTGTCGGTCCAGCCGGCGTCGAGCGTGATGCCGTACCCACGCAGCGCCACGAGGAGCGCAAGGGCGCCGTAGCCGAGCCACGCGCGGCTCGGCTCTTCACGCGACGGCGAGGTTCCCGGCACGGCGCCTCCTATCGCCCAGCCCCGGCGGCAGACGAGCGGACCCTCGGGATCGATCCGGCCGGTGCCCGGCACTGGGGCGGTTAGTCACCCGACCTCGTGCTCGCCTGTCCCACCTGCCACAAGCCCTTCGCCGACGGTCGCTGCGAGTGTCGCCGGGACTGGACGGAAACCGGCGGTGTGCCCGACCTATATGTGTCGGCACCCGAGGCCGGGGAGGACGTTCGCCTCACCGAGCGTGTACGCGCGCATTACGAGGAGCGACCAGCGCCCGACTACCGTCCCGGCGACGACCTGGCCGAGCTGGTTCGCAACGCTCGCGCCGACGACATCGCCCGTGCGCTCGACGAGGCCATTCCCCCGCGCGCGAAGGTGCTGGAGCTCGGCTGCGGCACCGGACACCTCTCGAACTTCCTCGGCGTGGCTGGCCGCGAGGTGGTGGGCCTCGACCTCAGCATGGCGTCGCTCCTGCGGGCGGAGGCCTTCCGCCGCCGCGCCGGGCTCGCGACGGTCACCTTCGCGCGGGGAAACCTCTTCCGACCACCGATCGCGCCCCGTAGCGCCGACGTGGTGATCGCTCGGGGCGTGCTCAATCACACCGCCGACTGTCGCGCCGCCTTCCTCGCCGCCGGGCGAGCCGTGGCCGAGGGTGGCTACCTCGTGGCGGGCTTGCACAATCGATACGCGCGAGCCCTGTCACCCGCCACCCCGGTGGAGCCCGCGCCCGGGACCAGTCACACGGCGGACGAAGTGCTCGCTTGGCTGGCCGAGGATGGCTTCGGCTTCGTTCACAGCTCGCCGCCCCTGTCGCTGGGCGGCGGGGCGCATGGGCTCTTCGAGCCGAGTTCGCCAGGCGCCTGGCTGGGGCGCCTGTTCTCGCAACTGAGCTGGGTGTCGCGTGGCGGGAACGGTACGCCCTGGGTGGTTGTGGGACAGAAGCGGCCCTCGACCAGTTGACCGACGAGGCGCATAGCCGTAGCGTAGGTCCATGCTTTCTCTCCTGCCCTCGCTCCTTGCCTGTGGTGCCGCCACCGACGCCTGGGACGTGTCGTACAAGCCCGCGGGCGACGCCGACGTCGACAGCGTGAAGGAGGCCCTCGACGAGCTCTACGTGAAGTGTCGCGACCGCGAAGAGCCCGATGAGGAGCGGACGCCACTGAGCAGCGACGCCGAGAACCTCGCGCTGCGCTTGCAGGTCTTGGAGCTGAAGGTCCAGCAGCTCGAGACGGTCGGCGTGTACGACGCCGAACACGTGAGCTTCGACCCCACACGCACGACGTTGGCGGGAAAGTCGGTCCAGGCCGCGCTCAGCGAGCTCGAGGGTCGCGTGGGCAAGGTGGAAACCACGCGCACCGAGATGGGAGAGGCGGGCACCGGCCTCTTCGAGATCCCGAAGGACAACCCCCGGGGAGGCAACCAGGGCCAGTCGCAGCCCCAGGGCACAGGCAGGGGGCGACCGGGAAATCAACCGCCCGGCGGACAAGGCGGCGGCATGGGCCAGGGCGGCGGACAGCAGGGCGGGCAGGGCGGCGGACAGCAGGGCGGGCCGCCGGGCAACTAGACCTTGAAGTAGCGCGCCTGCGGGTGGTGGATGACAATGGCGGCCGTGGACTGCTCGGGGTGGAGCTGGTCGTCAGCGTCCATCGTGACGCCCAACCGCTCGGCGCCGAGCAGCCGCAAGATGTGACGCTGGTCGGCCATGTCGGGACAGGCCGGGTAGCCGTAGGCGTAGCGACAGCCACGGTACTGCTTGTGGAACAAGTCGTGGATGTCGCGCGCGTCATCCCCCGCGATGCCGATCTCGGCGCGCATCTGGCGGTGCACGAACTCGGCCAGGGCCTCGGTGAGCTCCACCGATAGGCCGTGCAGGTAGAGGTAGTCGGTGTACTTGTGGGCCTCGAACCACTCGCGGCACACCTCCGTGGCCCGCTCGCCCACGGTCACCAGTTGCAGCCCCACCAGATCGTCGGCGCCCACGAAGTCGGCGATGCAGCGGCCACCATCGCGCTGCCGGGGAAAGCCGAGGCGCGTCCCGTCGTCCAGCACGATCGCGTCGCCATCGCGATGGGCCTTGAACCAGCCATACACCGCGCGGGGCTGCAGGATGCCCTCCCGAGCGCAACGGTCGAGCAGGTCGACCAGGATGGGGCGGGCGACGGTGCGGAGCTGCTCCGCGTGCTCCTCGGTCGACAGGTTCTTGCGCAGGAATCCCCACTGGAACTTGTAGAGGATGTCCTCGTTGATCCACGGCGCCAGCGCCTTGACGGGTACCTCCACGAGGCGCGAACCGAGGAACGGGGGCAACGGCGCGGGGACGGCGGCCGCAGGCTGGGCGTCGCGGGCGTCGTAGGGCAAGGGACGATCGACGCGGGCGGGGATCGGCTGGGGACCGGCGACTTCGACCTGAGTCAGCGCATCGTCGTAGCTCGACAGTTTCTCCATGAAATGCAGGCCCGAGAACGCGTCCTTCGCGTAGGCCACCTTGCGACCGTAGGATTGTGAACAATCGTTCTCGACGTACGCGCGGGTGAGCGCGGCGCCGCCGAGCACCACCGGCTTGGTCCACCCCTGCCGACGCATCTCCTCGAGGTTCTCCCTCATGATCACCGTGCTCTTCACCAGCAGGCCCGACATGCCGATCGCGTCGGCGTGGTGTTCCTCGGCGGCCTTTAGGATCTGGTCGATCGGCTGCTTGATGCCGATGTTGACGACCTTGTAGCCATTGTTGGAGAGGATGATGTCGACGAGGGTCGTGCCGATGTCGTGCACGTCGCCGCGAACGGTGGCGAGCACCATCGTGCCCTTGGCCGGGCCCTCCACCTTGTCCATGTGGGGCTGCAAGTAGGCCACCGCCGCCTTCATCGTCTCGGCCGACTGGAGCACGAAGGGCAGCTGCATCTGTCCCGAGCCAAAAAGTTCGCCAACAACCCGCATGCCATCGAGCAGAATCTCGTTGATGATGGCGAGCGCGCTGTGTTGGCCGAGGGCCTCGTCGAGGTCGACGTCGAGGCCGTTGCGATCGCCGTCGATGATGCGGTCTTTCAGCCTTTGTTCCACGGTCTCGGCGCGTTTTTTCTCGGTCTTCTCCAGCTTGCGGTCGGCGAAGATCGCGAGCAGTCGTTGGAGCGGGTCGTAGCCCTCGCGACGCCGATCGTGAATCAGGTCTTCGCAGACCTCGCGCACCTCGGGCTCGATCTTGAAGAGCGGGGTGATCTTCTCGGCGTGCACGATGGCGGCGGTCATGCCGGCCTCGCGTGCGTGATGGAGGAAAACGCTGTTGAGCGCGTGCCGCGCCGCCGGATTGAGACCGAAGCTAATGTTGGAGAGGCCAAGCACGACACCACAACGAGGGAAGCGCTGGCTGATGAGTTGGATGCCCTCTAGGGTGTAGAGGCCGAGCTTGCGGTCGTCCTCGTTGCCGGTGGCGATGGTGAACGTGAGGGGATCAAAGAGGATGTCGTCCGGCGCCATGCCGTGGCGGTTCACGGCGAGGTCGTAGAGGCGCTCCGCCACCTCGAGCTTCCGCTCGGGTGTCTTGGCCATGCCCTCCTCGTCGATGGTCAGCGCGATGACGCCGGCGCCGTGGCGCTTGCAGAGCGTGCAGATAATGTCGAGCTTGCCCTCGCCGTCTTCGAGGTTGATGCTGTTGACCAGCGGCTTGCCCCCGATGCGCTTGAGCGCGGCTTCGAGCACGTTGGTTTCCGTACTGTCGATGACCAGCGGCGCCTGCACCGACTGGACCATGCGCTTGACCAGCTCGTCCATGTCGCGCTCCTCAGGGCGCCCCACGAAGGCCACGCACACGTCGACGGCGTGGCTTCCACCCTTCACCTGGTCGCGACCCATGCCCACCATGCCGTCCCAGTCCTGGGCGTCGAGCAGGCGCTTGAACTGGCGCGATCCGTTGGCGTTGGTGCGCTCTCCGATCGCGAAGACGTCCGCCTGTTGCCGCAGCGACACCGGCGAGTAGAGCGACGACGCCGAGGGCACGAACTCCGGCGTGCGGTGCCTCGGTTTGTGACCGAGCACTCGTGCCGCCACGGCGCGGATGTGGTCGGGCGTGGTGCCACAGCAGCCGCCCACGGCGTTGACGCCGTCTTGCTCGATGAAGCGGAGGTGCCAGTCGGCGAGCTCGTCCGGGCGGAGCGGGTAGCAGGTCTTACCGTCCACCAGCTGCGGCAGGCCGGCGTTGGGCAAGACCGAGATGCGCGCGCGGGCGTGTCGACCCAGATACGCCACGTGCGCGGCCATCTCCTGTGGGCCGGTGGCGCAGTTGAGCCCGATGAGGTCGATGGGGTACTGCTCGAGCACGGTAACGGCGGCGGCGATGTCGCTGCCGAGCAACATCGTGCCAGTGGTCTCCATCGTCACTTGCGCCATGATGGGGATGTCGCGACCCAGGACCGAGCGGAGCGCGGCCCGTTCGTCGACGATGGCCGCGAGCGCGCACTTGGTCTGCAGGAGGTCCTGGCAGGTTTCCACGAGGAGCACGTCGGCCCCGCCCTGGACGAGCCCCCGCACCTGGGCCCGGTATCCGGCGTACATCTCGTCCCAGTGGATGTGGCCGAGGGTGGGCAAGCGCGTGCCGGGGCCGATGCTCCCGGCCACGAAGCGGGGTCGCGCCTCCGATGAGAAGGCGAGGGCCGCCTCGCGCGCCACCTCGGCGGCCACCCGGTTGATGCGCTCGGTGTCGGCTTGCAGGCCGAACTCGGCGAGCACCCAGGGCGCGCCACCGAAGCTGTTGGTCTCCACGATGTCGGCCCCGGCCTCGAAGTACCGGCGATGGATGGTGCCCACCACATCGGGGCGGGTGAGGTTCAGGATCTCAGAGCAATTCTCCAGACCCTGATAGTCCGACAAGGGAAGGTCGAAACCCTGTAGTTGCGTACCCATGCCCCCGTCGAAAACGAGGACCCGATCCGAGAGGGCCGAGAGGAAGGTGCTCATGCCTGTCGGTATATCACGATATAGCGATAGCCACTACCGTGCGCCGATGGCGAGCACTGTGGTGAAGGCAGGGGCCTTGCGATCGACGTGCACCACGCGACTGGTGACGTTGTGGAATCCAGCCTCGGTGAGGAGCGAGCCGAGGTCGGCAAAGCCGAGGTGTTTGTGACCGAGACGGTGCTCAACCCAGTGGTGGGTGTGTGGCGCGAGATCGAGCACGGCGATCTTGCCGCCGCCCACCAGCGCTTCCCGGCACTTCCGCAGCGTGGCCACCGGGTCGCCGACGCAGTGGAGCGCCTGCGAGAGCAACACCAGGTCGACCTCGCGCTCCTTCAGGGGAGGATCCTCGAGCGTGCCGAGGCGTCGCTCGATGCCCGGCGGCAAACGTTCGAGCGCGGCGGCGTCGCGATCGACCGCGATCACCTGGCGCGCGTGCTCGGCGAAGAGGGCCGTGAGACGACCGGTCCCCACGCCAAGGTCGGCGATTCGCATCGGCGGGACCAGCGACAAGAGCAGGTGCGCCAGCGCCTCCCATGATCGACCGGGGAGGTAGTCGTTGCCAAGGCCCTCGGGGGTGGGCGACTCGCGCTCGGCGAGCACACGTCGAAGGGCGATCTCGTCGCCTTCGGGGAGCGGGGCGTCGGCCACGAGCTTGAGCACCCCGCCCTCGTTCTCCGGCGTGGCGGCGGTGTACCGCGTGTGCGCCCCGTCGCGACGCGCGGTGACCAGCCCCACGCCCTTGAGCTGCGCGAGGTGCCCCGACACCGTGGATTGCCCCACGCCCACCACCTCCTGGACCTCCGACACCGCCAGCTCCTCGCGGGTGAGCAAGGCGAGGATGCGGAGGCGTGTGGAGTCGCCTAGGACGCGAAAAAGCTCAGCTCGGGACATCCCTAGCGGTGTATCGCGAGGGGGCGATGGAGCCTATGGCTAGCTGGAGCTGCAACGGCGAAGCTGGCGTTTACTCCGCCGCCGCCGCGATCATCTCGTCCCAGCTGGTGTCGGCCGACCAGGGGGCGTTCTGGTAGATCGGCGGCTCCGAGCCGGTGGAGGGCGAGTAGATCGTGAGCCCGTTGGCGTTCTTCACGCGTCCGCCCTGGTTGTAGTTACTGATGATCAACGGCTCTGACAGCGCCATGGCTGCCTCGATGGCGGCGTCGACGGCGGCGTCGTTGCTCGCGCTGGACAGCCGGCTGAGCAGGTCGAGCGCGTCGTGATTGGTCGACCGTGGGCCGTCGAAGCCCTGGGCGTCTTCGGTCGCCATCGCGAGCACTTCGGCCGCCGCGCCACTGGCGATCACCGCGTCGGCCACCTCGCTGATGGCCGCGGTGAAGGCCGGGACTTGTCCCAGGTCGAGGACCGACTGTGTGCTGTCCGGGATCTCGTGGAAATGGAAGGCGATGCTCTCGCCGAGGTCGGCCGCGCTCATCTCCGGGTTGGCCACGAGGTCGGCCATCGCGCCCGTATAGTCCCAGCCCTGGAGAGCCTCGTAGTCCTGCGAGGCCACCATCACCTTGCCATGGGGGGCCACGGACCACGCCACCTCCCAGGCCATCATGATGCAGGCGTCGAAGCCGACGAGATCCACGGGGCGCCCGAGCGCCGCCGCCGCCGCCGCGTACACCTCGGTCACGTCGCCCTCGGCCACGCTCAGCTCGCTCCCGGCGTCGAAGTCGTCGGAAATGCCCTTCTGTCCCTCCTCGGGTTGGAAGGACCAGCCGGTGCCGTGGTCCCACAGCACCACCGCCACGCGCTCGGCCGGGTAGTTCGCGATGCCCCACTCGACAAAGTCGATGACCGTCTGCGGCGTTCCGCTGTCGACGGTGCCCAGATCGGCCAGCACCGGTGAGGTGATCGACCGCGTGTTCTGGTCCTTCTCCACGCGGAAGCGCCGGGCGCCGCTCCAGTCGCCGTCGCTGTCGTCCTGGCGCGCCGAGCGGTCGACTTGCACGACGATGTTCACGTCGTCGGTGGAGCCGACGGCCTCCATCTCGTTGACATCGGCGAGTGCCCACTTCTCGAGGTCGTTGTCGCCGTTCATGAAGACCAGGAAGGTCCACTGGGCCCCTTCGTGCCCAGGGACGCCGGAGTCATCCTCGGCGGTGTCGACATCGCTCGTGGGTTCACCCGTGTCGTCGTCGCGACCTGCGGTGCCACGGTTCATCGAGATTTCAACATCGGGCGTGCAGGCCAGCAGGAAGAGCGACATCAGGCGCACGCTAGCGCGGAGGATTGTCACCCGTTGTGAAAGGAGGGTCGGCATGCGACCGGGGACGCAGCTCAGCAGTCGGGTTCGGTCACCATCCACAGGCGAGCCACGGCGTCGCAACCGGCGGTGTCGAATGCCCGCAGCTCGGCACGGTCGAAGGGGAACCAGTCGTTGCGCCCAAAGTACGCCTCGGACAGCTCGGCGGTGTACTCGCCGGCATTGTTCATGGCGTAGGCCTGGGCCGAGCGGGCGTTCTCGGCATGGGCCACGTGGTCGTAGCGACCACTCCGCTCGGCGTGCCCGTAGGCCTCGCTGATGGCGGCGAGTGTGGCCTCACCGGCGTGCTGCGCGAGGACGTGCGTCAGCTCGTGCAGGAGCACCATGGGTTGCGGGCCCGCCCGGACGTGCAGGTAGTCAGCCACGTCGTACACCTCGACGACGCCCTCGCGCGCGGCGTCGAATCCATGGGCCGTCAACCAGGCGGCAGAGCGGTGCGTGGCGAGGCCACGTTTGCGCACGCCCTCGGCGTCGATGAACTCCCGGTTTACGACGATTCGGGTTCCGCCGAGGCGTTCGAGTGCCTCCCGAGGCACGGCGCCAACGACGCCCTTGAAGTCCTCGGCCAACGCGGCCCGCACGCCGTTTCGCTCGGCCGCGCCGAGGCCGGGGTGCCAGAGCACCACGAACGTGCCGATAGGCTCAGTGTCGTAGACAGAGAGAGGCAGCACGCTCGGCGCGGACCCGGCGCTCTCGGCGCGCATGGGCGGAGGCTCGGCGGTGACGCCGACCGGCGGGGCGGAGCCCGGGGAAGCCGCGCATGCCAGGGCATCGGCGAGTAGCGGGAGCCATACCGACATGGGCGGTGATCTTACCCTGGATGCAAACCCATACTTGGCAGACGACGGCAGGGTGGACGCACGCCCCACCGTCGTGAGCGGCCCGCCGACCGGCCCGATCCCAGCAACCTCGCCGGAGGTTTGCCACTTCGGGCCGCGCACGGCGGGGTGGACGCCTTCCCCCCCGTCGCGAGTGGCCATGCGACCGGCCCGATCCCAGCAACCTCGCCAGAGGTTTGCCACTTCGGGCCGCGCACGACCGGGTGGACACCCTCCCAGCCGTCGTAAGCGACCACGTGACCGGTCCGATCCCACGAACCTCGCCGGAGGTTGGCCACTTCGGGCCGCGCACGACCGGGTGGACACCCTCCCAGCCGTCGTAAGCGACCACGTGACCGGCCCGATCCCACCTACCTCGCCGGAGGTTTGGCACTACGGGCCGCGCCCCGCCAGCTGCGCGCCTTCCCAGCCGTCGCGAGTGACACTCCGACCGGCCCGAACCCCCCAACCTCGCGGGAGGTTTGCCACTTCGGGCCGACGACGGCGAGATTGGCGCCCTCCCAGCCATCGTGAGCGACCATGCGACCGGCCCAATCCCCCCAAACTCGCCGGAGGTTGGCCACTTCGGGCCGCTCACGGCGAGCTGCGCGCCCTCGCAGCCGTCGTGAGTGGCCACGCGACCGGCCCGATCCCACCTACCTCGCCGGAGGTTTGGCACTACGGGCCGCGCCCCGCCAGCTGCGCGCCTTCCCAGCCGTCGCGAGTGACACTCCGACCGGCCCGAACCCCACAACCTCGCGGGAGGTTTGCCACTTCGGGCCGACGACGGCGAGATTGGCGCCCTCCCAGCCATCGTGAGCGACCATGCGACCGGCCCGATCCCACCTACCTCGCCGGAGGTTTGCCACTTCGGGCCGCGCCCCGCGCCTCGGGACGAATGGGCCTCGTCGTGAGCGACCACCCCACCGGCCCGATCCCCCCAACCTCGGGGGAAGTTTGCTACTTCGGGCCGCCCCGCCGTCACGACCCCTCCCGGTTCGCAGGCTGGCCCACCCGCCCACGGGGCCCCACGGGCACCGCGCGATGTTGCCAGGAAGATCACGCCCCGCCTCTTGACGCTCTTGCCTGCAGGACGGCCGTCGTGCTCGGACGGACACTCGTCACCCACCGTCACCCGCCGTCACCGGCCAACGCCGTGAATGCGGCGGCACGCCTCTTGCCCTGCGCGGCCACATGCCCCTGGCCCTCCAGTTCGTCTACCGCCGGGAAGACAGTGCCCCACTCGCCGAAAACGACGGCGACCGCCGGGCGCTCATCGCCGCCATCCTCGCCGGCGGAAAGGACCACGGCCTCCTGGTGGCCGGTGCCGCCGATACCCACGCCCACGCGGTGGCCAAGGGACCCAGGCGCCCGGACCGACTCGCTGCGGCCACGCAGTACCGGGTGCGCACCGCCCGGGGTGACGGCGCGCGACTCGAGCCCACCCGGGTGACGGAGGTACACGACCAGTGGCACCTACAAAACGCCTTCTTCTATGTGCTCAAGCAGGCTCAACACCACGCCGTGGGTGGCGACCCGCGCTTCGAGGCCACCACCCTGCCTGACCTCCTCGGCCTGCGGGTGATCGCCCCGTGGCTACCCGCTCGCGTATACGCTGCACTGCCGCGCGTGTCGCGACAGCAACTGCTGGACATCCTCGGCCTCGACACGCTCGCCGTGGGCTTCGAACACGCCACGCTCATCGACTCTGCTGCGGCCGCCGTCGCCGCGCCCGACCTGTCGCGACGCACACCGCTCGTGGTGGACGCCCGTCGCGCCGCCATCGAACTCGGCTCCGACCACCTGTACGACGACGAGCTCGCCACGCTCCTCGGCGTACACCGCCGCTCCCTCCGGAAACACCGTAGACGGCCAGTGCGCCTCGATCTCGTGCGCGCCATCGGGCTCCAGATGGGGCTCCGGGCAGGTCTCGCCCTCGCCGTGCCCTGATCGCACCGACGACGTCGCGACAACTTTCCGCTGCGCAGCGTCAGCGTCAGCGTCAGCGGCATCGGCATCGCCCTCGTCGCCGCGGTCCGCGTCCCCACCCACTACCCCCGCAGTCGCCGAAGCACCCTTCCCGGCACCGCGCGAATCCACTCCATCCACACGAAGGCCACCGGAACGACCAGCAGGGTCAACAACGTGCTGGAGATCACCCCGCCGATCACCGCCACTGCCATCGGCGCGCGGAACTCGCTGCCCACGCCGCTGCCGATGGCCGTGGGCAGCATGCCGAGCACCATCGCCGCCGAGGTCATGAGGATCGGGCGCAAACGACGAGGACCGGCCGCGCGCATCGCCTCCGCCGGCGACATGCCCTCGCGCAGGTGCACCAGCGCGCCATCGACCAGCAAGATCGCGTTCTTGGTGACAAGCCCCATCAAGAGGATGATCCCGATCTGGCTTCCCATCGAGATGCTCGACCCAGTGACCGCCAGACCGAGAATCGCCCCCACCATCGCCAGCGGCACGCTCGCCATCAGGGTGACCGGGTGGATCAGGCTCTCGAACTGCGAGGCCAGCACCATGAAGATGAAGATGAAGGCCACGCCGATGGCGAGGCCCATCGCGCCCGCCGTCTCCTCCATGTCCTTCGCCTGCCCGTCGATCTCCCAGGCGTAGCCCTCCGGCAGCGGCGTTTCCGCCATGCGCTGCTTCACTTCCTCGAGCACGCCGCCCAGCGCGGCCCCATCGGCGATCTGCGACCACACGGTGACCGCGCGCATGCGCTGGTGGTGAACGATCTCGCTGGCGCCCGCGCCCATGGTCACCGTCGCGACGTCGCCCAGGCGGATGTCGCCCCGCGGCGAGGGCAAGAGCAGGTTGCGCAGCTCCGTCTCAGTGTCGACAAACCGAGGCGCCGCGCGCACACGAATACCGGCCTCCGGTCCGCCGTCGCGCAAGGCGCCGACGATGTTCCCCTCCACCAGCGAACGCGCCGACAAGCCGACGACACCGGCGGGCAGACCCCGATCGGCAGACACCGCGCGGTCGACGTTGACGAGTAGCTCCGGGCGCCCCGGGTTCACCGTCAACCGCACGTCGCTGGTGCCAGCCACGCTCGCGACCAGCTTCTCCACGCGCTGGCCTTCGCGCACGACGCCCTCGAGGTCGGGCCCCTGGATGACGATCATGAAGGGCGGCCAGTCGCCAAGCCCCTCGATCATCGCCGGTTGTTGCAGGTCGGCCTCGCCGTTCTTCACCGTGTCGAGCACCGCGCGAACTTGCTCCTCGTAAAAACTGAAGGGGAGCGGCCGTTCTTCCTTGTCGGTGAGCCCCACGCGGAAGCGCACGCGGTGCGACTGGTCCTCATGGCCCACCAGCGTGTACACGCGACGCACACCCTCCACGGCGAGCAGGGCAGCCTCGCGTTCCCGCGCCACGTCGTTGGTCACCTGGAGCGCCGTGCCCACCGGGAGGCGGATGTCGGCGATCACCTCGCCGCGGTCTTGCTTGGGCACGAACTCGGCCGGCAAGAAGACCGCCACGGCGCCCGTGCACACCAGCGTGACCGCCGCCATGCCCATCGTGAGGAAGGGGTGACGCAAGACGCCGTCGAGCACCCGACGGTAAACCAGATCGAGGCCGTCGAGGAACTGCTCGACCAGGCCCGCGAGGCCGGTGCGCTTGCCGTGGTGGGCCACCGAGAAGCGTGACGACAGCATTGGATCGAGTGTGAACGCCACGAACAGCGACAATAGAACCGCGACTGCAATCGTGAGGCCGAACTGCTTGAAGAACTGGCCCACCATGCCCGACATGAAGGCCACCGGCACGAAGACCGCCACCAGCGACATCGTGGTGGCGAGCACCGCCAGCGCAATCTCGGCAGTACCTCGCGACGCGGCGGTGACAGGGTCGTCGCCCGCCTCCAAGCGTCGAGTGATCGACTCGCGCACCACCACCGCGTCGTCGATCAGGAGCCCAATGGCCAGGCTCATGCCCATCAACGTCATCATGTTGATGGAGAAGCCAAACAGCGCCATCATCGCGAAGGTGCCGATGATCGACGTGGGCAAGGCCAGCGCGGAGATCAAGGTTCCCCGCCAGTCGAGCAGGAAAAACAGGATGACGAGCACCGCCATCGCACCGCCATAGTAGATGGCGATCCACACCTCGTGGGCGTTGGCCTCGATGTCGCGACTCTGGTCGGCGATCACCTCGAAGGTGGCGCCGTGGCCGAGCTTCGGCACGATCTCGTTGAGCCGCGACACGACTCCGTGGGCGACGGCGATGGTGTTCCCCCCCGACTTCTTCACCACTTCCAATGTGACCGCGTCTTTGCCGTTGTTGCGGACGTAGCGGGTGGGGCGAGTCCAGCCGTCCACCACCTCGGCCACCTCCCCGAGTCGCAAGAGGCGTCCGTCGTCGAAGTTGTGCACCACCGCGCTCGACAGGTCTTTCACCGAGGTGAACTGCCCAGTGGCGCGCACACCGATGCTGTAGTCGGAGGCGCGGAACTGTCCCACGGGAACGCTGATGTTCTCGTAGCCGATGCGCTCCATCACCTCGCGAGCGCCGAGCTCCATGGCGGCGAGCTTGTCGAGGTCGAGGTTCACCTGGACTTCGCGTTCTTGTCCGCCCAGCACGTTGATGGCACCCACCCCCTCCACCTGCTCCAGGAGCGGCTTCAGGCGCTCGTCGGCGAGCGCGCGAGTGTCGTTCACCGAGCCATCGGTCGCGACAGCCACCACCAAGACCGGCAACGCGCCGATGTCAATCTGCCGAATCAGCGGGTCGTCGGCGGCGTCGGGGAGCTTGCTCTCGATGGCACCCACGCGGTCGCGCACGGCGGCGGTGGCGGCGTCGAGGTCTTCGTCGAGCTCGAACTGGATCATCACCAGCGACACCGAGTCGCGCGTGAAGCTGGTGAGCTTCTGGATGCCCGAGATGCCGGCGACGGCGTCTTCGATGGGATCGGTGATGTCGCGCTCGATGTCGGCCGGGGAGGCGCCCGGGTAGACCGTTTGCACCAGCAGGATCGGGAAGTTGACCGGGGGATACAGGTCGGTGGGCAGCCCGCGGTAGCCGAGCAGGCCGAGCACGATCACCGCGAGCGACAGCATCGCCGTGAAAACCGGGCGACGGATCGCCACGTCGGAGATGCCGAGGCCGCCGCCCACAGTGTGCCCGGTGGGCGCCGCGCTCTCGTGCCCGTCGTTCACCCCTCGCCCCCGAGGCCGCTCGGGGGGTAGAGCACGACGACGTCGCCCGCCTGCAACTCGCCGCGCACCAGCGTTCGTTCGGCTTCCTCGGCGAGCACTTTCACGGGCACCCGGGCATGCACCTCGCCGCGCTGCACCACCACCGAGAAGTCGGGACGGGCCACCACGGCGGCCCGGGGCACGGCGAACACGGCGACCGGCTCCGAGGCGGTGATGGTGGCCCGCGCGTAGGCATGCGCCCGCAGGCCAGGGGGCGGGTTGTCGAGCCGCAGCTCCACCGGCAATCGGCGCGTCATCGGGTCGAGCGCAGGGATCACTCGCGACACCGTCGCGACGGCGGAGATGCTGTTGTCGGCGCCGGGGATGACGGTGGCGGTCATCCCAGCCGTCACCCAGCCGTCGTTCTCGCCCACGGCGCCCTTGATCTGCAGGGCGGAGAGGTCTTCCAGCAAAAACAGCGGCGTGCCCGCGCCGATCATCATCCCGGCGTTGTCGGGGCAATTGGTGATGGTACCGGCGATCGGCGCGCCGAGGGTGTGGTTGGCCACGTGCGTACGCGCCAGCGACACCGCCGCGCGAGCCTGCTCCACCCCGGCGCGACCGGCGAGCACTCCCGCCTCGGCGTCTTTCCACTGCTGCTCGCTGAGCCCGCCCGCCTCGTGCAGGGCCCGAGCCCGCGCGAAAGCCGCCTCGCCCGCGGCGAGTTGAGCCTCGGCACCCGCCGTGGCCGCCTCGGCCTGGGCGAGCTGAGCCCGGGCCATGCGGTCGTCGAGGGTGGCCACGGGCTGGCCCTTGGCCACGGCGTCGCCCCGCTGCACCAGGAGCCGCTCGATGCGGCCGGGCACGTCGAAGCCGAGCTGCACGCTGGCGATGGGGTCGACCGAGCCGTCGAGCGTCGCGACCGGGAGGTAGGTGGCAGCCTCCACCGGGGCGGTGGAGAGCGAGGCGATGGCGGCGTGAGCGGTGGCCTGGGGCTCGGCCGTGCAGCCGCCGGCCAGCACGGCGAAGAGGAGCCCGAGGCGCGAGGCGAGCCACATGGGGCGCCGGGGTTAGTCACCAGCGGGGTCGCTGGCAAGCGTCAGCGGGTGGGTCACTGCCCGCCGGTGGTGATCTCCCTCAGCGACGCCTCGACCGCCGGTGGGAAGTACGGGGGGCGATGCGGCCAGGCGTAGGGCACGAACCAGTCGGCGCCGAGGTCTTGGTCCAACTCGACGCCGCCAACGGAGACCTTGGTGATTCGGCCGCCCACCTCGACCGCCACCGCACCCAGAGTACCGAGGGTATCGAACCCAAAGGAGATTTCGACCGGTGTTTCCAGCCCGACATCCGCCACAACCCTGAAGAACTCAGCGCGGGACCCCATCAGGCCCGTCGGTAGGCCCAACTGCTGGGCACTGCCCTGCGAAAACGGCGCCGTCTGCAAATCCTGCCTGAGGAACTCAAAACACCTCGTCAACAACATCGCAAGCGCAACATTGGGAGGCCGCTGCTCATCGAGGCCGGGCACGTACGTCGTGGCCTGCCCGCCCAGCACCAGGGTGCGCTCGTACGTGGTTTGCTCAACGACCGCGTTTGCCGAGAGTCGCCCGGCAGCGTCAGCCGCCACAATCCAGCCGGTGGGGCACCAGGGTCTGCCGCCCTTGGAACAACCGGTCGTCGTCTCACCCTGGGGCACGGGCGGCTCGACACCGACCCAGATTCGCAGCGTCTCGAAGGTGCCCATCTCCTGCCTGAATCGGTCGAACGACTCGGCCCCCTCAGCGATGGCGGGTGAGCTGGACAACGTGGTGTAGGCAAGGGCCAACGGGCCCAGCACCAGGGCGACTGCGATCGTAGCGGGGCGGGGGTTCATGGGTACTCCACGGGAATGCATGTTGAGGGGGCCTCAAGAAGGCAGGCCCAGCCGTCACAGTTGTGATCAAACCCATCGCCGGTGACCTCACTTGGGCCAGGAAGGGTGGTTGCCAACGAATCATCGCAATCGGACAGGTTCGCAGCACCGTCCATGTCGTCGTCCCCCAGGCAATCGGCGAGGGCCGAGCCGTTCGCGCACCACTGCTGCCAGGGCGCGCCCGCAAGCATCACATCCATGTTGTCGGGCAGCAGTTGGTGCGCCGAGAAAACCGCCAGAGCCATAGGAAACCCACCGCTCCCCCCCGTTACGGCGACGTTCTCAGTCAGGGATCGAACCTGCTCGCCAGCGGCGAGCAGGTCGAAGCTCGATCCCGCAGTCGTCAGATTTGACTGGCACTCCGTGAAGGGCAATCCTCCAGCGCTCCCGAGCGGAAGCGGCCCGCAGCCAAGTTGATAGGGCACAGAAGAGAACAGGGGAAAACCGAACAGGTCATCCTGCACCTGTGAGATTTGAACGCTGGTGACGCCGGAGACAGCCTCGCCCGTCGGCGAGCCACTGTCCGGCACGGCGGTCCCGGGTGCCACCGCCGTCAGTGTCACGAGCGGGATGCCCACCCGCCCCGTCGCGATCCACTCAGCGTAGAAGGTTCCACTTCCCGACAGGGTAGTCACGGCGCCTGACACGTCGGCCGACGTGACGGCCGCACCGCCACCACCGAACAATCCCCCCCATTGTGCCCAAAACGAAGCGGACGTACCGCCGTTGGCGATGGTGGTCGCCTCGAGCTGAGCCATCAGGTAGCTGCCTCCCTTATAGGTGAGCTCGGTTCGCGCGGTCGGGTCGGAGAGGTTGATGACCTCCACGTCCCCGCTCCCACCGCGCACTCCTCGTTCGATCAGAGCGAGTGCCCCGCGTCGCAGCCAGCCGCTATCGAATGCGGCCGTCGCGTGCCGTGACTCCGCGGCCAGTGTGCAAAGCGCATCTTTCGTCCAGAACGCGCTCGAGTCCGTGTTTCTGCGCACGAGGAACCAGTGGTGCGCCAGTTCATGGACGATAGCGTGGGCGTTGAAGAGCGGCCGATCTTCGGTCCCATCAGGGTACCCTGGCTGCACGACGTGCATGACTCCTCGAGTTCTCCCCGCCGTCAACCGTTGCGTAGATGGTACCGTAGCCACGAGGTTGACGTTCCGATCGAACGCACCGAGGGAGGTCTCCAGCCACGCCACATCTTGCAGGAGCGAAGGCGAAATCACGCCCGAGAGATAGTCGTCCAGCGCTTGGCGCGTCCCGGTTCCTGACCTCGCATCCGTGGCTACGGTGATCGAATGGCCCGAAACTGTCGCGACCTGTGTCACTATCTCGCCACCGTCCAGAATCAACACACCGTGCACCATCGGCGTGACGATTGCCGATCCGAAGGTGACGCTTCCATCGCCATTCGCCGTTCGATCCCCGGCACTCAGCGCGAGTGTTCCGGTCGGCGGACTCACGACGAATGAGCTGAGCGTCACCTCGTCATCCGCCGTCACCTCCGGCGCAGTGGGATCCACCAGCCAAGCCGCAAGGTACCCGAAAGCGAAATGCCGAAGGCCAGCACTCCCCGAGCCTGGTGTCCACGTCGTCATGACGGCAAACTCCAGGGCGTCATCCGCAGCATCCACTCGGCCGACCGTCAGTTCGCGCCACGTGATCGTGAGGACGACGGTTTCCGCCCCCGTTACCGTGAACGGGCTCTCCACATCGAAACGCGTCGCACGTCCACCATCCAGTAGCGGAATCGTCGTCGCGCTCGCCACCCCCGTCACCACCTCCTCAACCCCATCCACCTCCATCTTCACGGCCACGGTGGCCACTTCGGCCGAGTCCACTGTCGGAATCGCGAAGGCCAGCTTGCCCAGCATGCAGTCCCATCCCGTCTCGCACGCCACGTCGATGTACAGCTTCGACTCGTGCACCCACTCGGTGTCACTGACGTAGGTGAGCTTCTCCGCGGCCGAATCGAGCGTCGCGACGACGTTGTCCCCCGGCGACACCGTCTCGGGGGCCTCTACCCGGTAGAGCGCACGATCACTCAAGTTCCCCCCGAACACGTAGCCAGCCTGCCCCGCCGGGTCGTACGCGGCGCTCGCCCCGTAGCGCGCGCCGAAGCTGCTCGGCGTGGGGACCGTGGCCACACCAGGGATCCAGGCGGCGCTCGTTCCTGACGACGACGACGAGTCGCGACCGCCGACGATCACCGCGGTCCCCCAGTCCCCGCTCGCCCCCGTGCGCACCATCGCCGCGTCGATGAGCGGCAGGTAGGCGCTGCCCGGATCGACGGGCTCGTACTCCCAGAACTCCTGCTCGGAGACCATCCAGTTCTGTCCTGGGTCCTGGAACCCGTCCGCGACGTCGGCGAACCAGGGCCCGACACTCGACCATGCGCCCTCGTAGGCCGTGCAGTGACTCGGGCAGCCTGCCGTCCAGTACTCCACGCACGTCGCCATCGCGTCGTACTCCCACTCCGATGGGAGATCCTGCTGCCAACTCCCCCCATAGTGCACGGCATCAACATCAGAACCGTTGGCAGGGGTGCCCCAGGTACGCGTGGCCCGATCCCACGCGGCGTCGGGCAAGTACGCACCACTCCCACGCAGGCCGTACGAGGCCCGGGCCGGGTAGTCTTCGAGGACCGTGCCGACCTCGTCCCAGATCGCGGCGTCGTCGGCGATCACCGACCCGCCGGCGGTGATGGACAGCTTGGTCGGCGCGTTCGCCGCCGTGACCGACTCCGAAGTGCCCCCGGCGACAGAGAACAGTTCGTCCCAGTCGGCGCAATCCGTGCCCTCGCAACCGGTCGTGCCGCCAAGTACGTACAGCGCACCTGCCTCAGGATCCATCCAAGAGGCCGCCTGCCAGACGCCCGGAGCCAACACCGAGTACGCCACCTCGCTCTCCCCGTGCTCGCAGAAGGGATCCTCCGCGCAACCGAAGGTGTGATCGGCCTCCTCGCCGAAGCATTCGCCGAGACCTACGCCCGAGCACGCGTCGAAGTAGCACGCATCGGTACCGCCACACGATTCGTCGACCATCGGGTGCTCCAGATTCCCAGCGCACCGAGCGTCGCCCACGAGCGAGAACCAGTACTCCACCGGCGGGAGGCTCCCTACACGAGTGAACCCCGCCGACAAGTTCGCGAGATCGGCACTCCAGATCCCGTCCCGAGCGCGTCGGCCGACGGAGTCAACTTCGAGTCCGCCCGCCAGCAGGAAAGTCTCGGTGGTCGGGTCGAAACCGAAGGCGCCACCGTAGTTGCCGCCACCCGTCGCACCCGTGCCCAGAATCTGCGTCCATCGGCAGCCCGGCGCCTCGGACTCTAAATTCGTTAGGTCAAACACCCATAAATCGTCGTACCCCCCCCCCCCACCGTCGTCACCACCAGAAAGCACGATTCCGCGCGAAAGCAGGCGTCCGCCCACGCTGATCGGATCGTCTGTGACGAAACTCGACATATGTGCATAACGACGCGGCGCCGGCCGCCCACTATCGTCGCACCCGTCGGCCACCCCGACGACCGCGTACTGCTGGGTTTCCCCCTCGGGCAGCGCACCGTCCTTCGACTCGTCCCCCGGGCAGCCCAGCAGGAGCACAGCCAGCATCGCGACCTCCGCATGCACTGTACCCGACACCAAAACCGCGCGCAAGTTCCCGCGCGGATAGAAACCCCCCTCCCGTGCCGCCTCTCGCGTCGATCCTCGCGCTCCTCGGCGGCTGCCCGCACCCCGCGCTGGGGCCCGGCCAGACGATCGTGGAAGACATCCGCGTGGAGGGCAATAGCGCGAGCCCCTTCGCCGCCGATAGCGCCGGGGCCTTGCTCGACGCCATCGAGCAGCGTCACACGCGGCGGCTAGTGGACTTCGAGCCCGTCGTGCTCGGGAAGACCACGCTCGAGCTCCACCGACTCGACGCCGGACCGCTCGTGGGCGACGCCGGCCTCTTCGACGAGGGCGTGCTCGTCGACGACGCGAAGCGCCTGGAGACCTGGTACCAGCACCACGGCTACTTCGACGCGAAGTTCCTGAGATGGGAAGAAGTGCCACGACGACGACCGGATCGCACCGGCGCCCAACGCATCGACCTGGTGGCCCACGTGGAACGGGGCCAGCCGTCGGTGCTCGACGCCGACATGGAGATCGGGGGCATCGACAGCCTGAGCGGCCCCTTCGCCGACGGCCTGCGCCGACTGCTCGAGCTCAGGGCCGGCGACACGTTCAACCTCGACGCCTACCAGTCGAGCCTGGATGCGGTGCGCGAGCGTCTCCACGAGCGAGGCTATGCCTACGCGAAGGTGACCGGGCGTGTGGATGTGCGTCCCGACCTGCACACCGTGCACGTGCGTCTCGATGTGGAGCCGGGCCGCGCCTGTGTGTTTGGAGAGATCACGGTCCGCGGCGAGAAGATCCTCCCCGAGGCGAGACTCTTGCAGGAGCTCGGCTTCGAGCCCGGCGACGGCTACCGCACGAGCAAGATCGTCGCCGCGCGACAGCGCCTCTACGGTCTCGGCGTGTACGCGCTCGTCGAGGTGCGCCCGGTGCTCGACACCCCCGAGGCGCGCGAAGTCCCCATCGAGATCCGCCTGCAACGCCGTCCCTCGCGCACCTTTGCCTTCGGTCCGTCGCTGGTCGTGGAGCCCGGTCAGCAGCGGGTCGTCGCGGCCGTGAGCTACCGCGACGACGACGTGGTCAAGCGGCTCTTGCGCTACGAGGCCACGGTGGAGGGCGGCGTGGCCGCCACCGTCGATCCCACGGCCGAGGTCGACGTGGGCACCCAGGCACTCGACACCATCGCGCCTGTCGCGAGCTTCAACCAGAGTTTCACCGTCCCCGGGCTCGTTGGGGGGCACATCGCGCTGGGGCTGGGCACCACCGCGCTGCTCGGCGTGGAGACCGGCTACCGCGAGTTCGAGGCGACCACCCTCCCCAGCGTCACCTGGACGCCGGATCGTCGTATCGCGGCCACATTCGGATACCAGCTCAAATACCACCGATACTTCGACGTCATCGACCGCGCCGCGATCGTCGACAGTCGCCTGGACGTGTCGGCCAAGAGCGAGTACCTGCTCTCCTCGCTGGAGCAGTCGCTCACCTGGGACGCGCGCGACAACCCCCTCGCGCCAACGCGAAACTACTACTTCATGGTCGCGACATCGGAGGCCGGAGGCCCCCTGGGCGGTGACTTCGGTTTCTTCCGCGTCCTGGGCGAAGTGCGCGGCTATCGTCACCTGCGCGCCGGGAGCTGGGAGCCGGGCACGATCCTCGCGGTACGCGGCGGTGGCGGCGCAGTGTTGCCCTACGAGACCGGCGCCAATATCGACCTCGACGAGCGGCTCTACGTGGGCGGCGGCAGCACGGTGCGCGGCTGGGGCGACAAGCGCCTCGGCCCCCACGTGCTCGTGGAGGTCGACGGCGTGGAAACCTACGAGCCGGTGGGCGGCCTTTACTCGGCCTATGGCAGCTTCGAGCTACGACAACCCCTGCTCTGGTCGACGGGCATGGTGCTCTTCGTCGACGGAGGGCGCGCGTGGGACAAGGCCGAGCTGGTGCTCGACAACCCCATCCAGCTCGGCCTCGGCGGCGGCCTCCGGTACTACAGCGCCATCGGCGCGATCCGCTTCGACGTGGCCTTCGCGTTGAAGAACGCCGATCAACCGGCCTGGGCCGACCAGACGTGGGCGGTGCACCTCGGCCTCGGCGAGGCCTTCTGATGCGGAAACGCGGGCTGCGGCTCCTGGCCTGGACCCCCGTCCTGAGCGCATTCTTGCTCGGCGTGGCGGTGATGGGCCTCCTGGGCCTCTTGCGCACCCAGCTCGGCAACGACTGGCTCCTCGCGCAGCTGTTGCCGCGTTTCCAGCCCGTGGCCGGGCGCATCGAGGTGGATCGCCTGCGCACCGACGTGCTCTCCTGGGTGGAGCTCGACGGCGTGCGCGTGGTGGATCCCGACGGCAACCGGCGGATCGTGGCGGAAACCGTACGCGCCGAGCTGAGCCCGACGGCGCTTCTGGCCGCCACCCTGCCGGTGCACGACCTGGTGGTGCACGGTCTCGACGTGCAGCTCGACGGGGGGGACTTCGACCGCATGTGGCCCGCGTCGGGCGACCCGAAGCCCTGGTCGGGCCTCCCCTTCGGCCTCGACGTGCGGCACTTCACGGTGGACGGACGCGTGCGCGTGGGCGAGTGGAGCGTCGACACGCTCGCGCTCGAAGGCGCAGCCAGCGTGAGCGGGCGCGTGGTGATGTGGTCCGATCTGCAAGGCTCCGCCTCTCTCCGCGACCTCCCCGCGAGCATGTCGACGAGCGGGCGGTGGACGCCAGGCTTCCTCGTGCTCTTGCCCTCACGCGCCGGGCTGGGGACGGCCGCGAGCCTCTCGATCGAGGGCGCCCTTCGCGACCAGTCACTCGCCTTCGAGCTGACCACCTTCCAAGCGGAGCCGCTCGCGCTCGCCCCGCTCGTCCCGGCGCTGGCCGAGTCGCGACTCAAGGGGCGTTACATCGGTGCTGCGAGCGTCGGCGGCACCCTCGGCGCGCCCGAGGTGCGCGTCGACCTCTCCACCCCCGGAGGCCCGCTCAGCGCCAACCTGGCGGCAGACTCGACGGTCAAGCCCCTCGCCTGGGCGATCGACGCGCAGACCCCGGGCCTCGACCTCGCCGCCGTGCTTGAGGGCGTGGAGACGGTGAACCTTGGCGGCTGGGTTCGCGCCAAGGGCACGGGGATGGCGTGGCCCAGCGAGCTCCAAGGCACCGCCGAGTTCGACGCCATCGCTCACGCCCGGGGCGAGCGGCTCCACGCGAACGGCACGGCCTCCCTGGCCGACGGCAAGGTGCGGACCGAGGGCCTCTCGGCCAGCGCCGGCTGGGCCGACGCGCGGCTGGCCGGCGAGGTCGACGCCGTGGCGCGCACTCTCAGTGCCCGGGTGGCGTACTCGAAGGTGGCGCTGCGGCGCATCGGACTGGAGGGCACGGTCGGCTTCACGGGGGTCGTCACCGGGCAGTTCGCCGAGGGGCTGAGTGGTCACGCCACCGGCAGCGTCAACGGGGGCGGCCTCGCCGCCGAGAGCGCGACCGTCGACCTCCTCGCGGGCACGGTCGACGTGCAGTGGGACGGCAAGAAGCCCACGGGCCACGCCGAGCTCGGTGTTCACGGCCTGCGCTGGCGCGACCGCGGCGCGGCGACCGGCATGGTGGTGATCGACCTCGCCGACGACTACCGCGCGCAGCTGCGCCTCGCCGAGCCTGATCGCACCGTGCTCGTCGCCGATGCTCGATTCAATCCCGCTCGCGACGAGCTGACCGTCGATGGCCTCGACATCGAGCTCGGCCCCGGCGTACGCGCCACCGGTCACGGCACACAGCGCGCGAAGTGGCTGCGCGAGGGCGGCGTGGCCGGGGTGCACGTCGACCTCGCCGTGGGACGCTCGGGCAGCGTCGCCGCCGACGGTGGCTTTGGCACGGGCCGACGCGACACGCTGGTGCTCAGCGTGCGCGACTTCGACCTCTCCGACCTCGCGCCGGTGATCGGGTCCACTGCGGCTGGCTACCAGGGCAGCGTGCACGCGGGCCTTGGGCTGGTGGGCAACCTCGACGACGTGCGCGTGGAGGGCTCGGTGACGGTGCTCGACCTCGTGGTGCCCGGCGCCCTGCGCGGGGCGCAGGTGTCGGTGAGCATCGAGGGCAACGGCGAGGCGCTCAACCTGGAGGGCACCGTGGCCGACGGCACCGCCGAGCGCGTGCGTTTCTCGGGCTCCGCGCCCTTGCAGGTGTCGCGACGGGGTGTGCGGCTCATGCAAGACGGTCCCGTGCGCCTACACCTCGCGATTCCCCCTGTCGATAGCGCCACGTTGTCGGCCCTGCTCGACAACCGGCCCTTGCCTGAGGCCACCACCAGCCTCGCCCTCGACCTCGGCGGCACGACGGCTGAACCGACAGCCACTCTCACCAGCAGCCTCGACCTCCCGCTCGGCGGCGAGGGACCGAGCGTGCGCACGTGGGTCGACGCCAACCTTGCCGGGGGATTCCTCGCCGGTCGCGTCGTGGTCAACCAGGCCTTCCAGTCGCGCGCCGAGATGTACGTCGCGGTGCCCGTGCAAACCGGCGTGGCGATGGACTGGCTGCGTGGGCGGGGCGGACAGCCCACCCGCGAGACGCTCCTCGGCGACCTCAACGGGAGCGTGATCCTCAAGCAGTTCCCCATCGCAACCCTGCGGCGTCTCGGCCGGGTTTCGTGGGACGTCGACGGCAGCATCCAGGGCGCCTTTGCCCTCACGGGCAAGCCCTGGGCTCCTCGACTCGCCGGCGGCGTCAACCTCGCGAGCGCGCGACTCGGCGACATCCCCGTGTCACCGGCGACGATAGAACTTGCCCCCTCGGTCTTTGGTTATCGCGTGGACATGCGCCTAGGATTCGGCACCCCCGAGCGCGCAAAAGCAACTGGCGTCTTCGCGCGCGCCCGCGCCGAGGCGCCCCCCGACGCGGACTGCCTGGAAGGCGAGGGCTCGGGCGAGCTCACCGTCGGCGGCTTCGTGCCACTGGGCGACGACTTCGCGCTCGACAAACCTGGGCTCCTGCTCGAGATCGGTGGCGCGGGCCTACCGGTCGCGGCGTTGGAGGCCCTGCGGGTGGGGGTCATCGATGCGATGGGCTGCCTCGTCGCCGCGGGCGAGGTAACCGGCAGCCTCGCAAAACCCGCGATTAGCGTGGGCTACTACGTGCGGGAGGGCGCGCTCACCCTCTCCCCTCTCGGCCTCCGGCTCGACGAGCTGCGGATGCGCGGCCGTGTGCAGCCCGGCATCGCGGTGATCGACCAGGTGACCGCGCGCACCGCTCCGGCCTACGCATCTGGAGAGCTGCGCGAGCTCGGCCTCGGTCACGGCACCATCGACGCGAACGCAAAGTTGAAGCTCGATGGTTTCCGTCCTCAGTCGATGGCGGGATCAGTGAAGCTCGACCGCGCCTGGCTCGTCGCCACCGCCGACCGGCGGGCCCAGGTCTCCGGCGAGCTCAGCGTTGCCAGCGATGGGCGTGCACTCGACGCCCGGGGTGCCTTGCGCGTCGACAACGCCTACATCCACCTGCGGGAACGGTTCTTCGAGTCGAGCCGGGGCACCACGCTGCACCCCGACATCCACCTCTCCACGCCCGGCGCCGTGGCCAGCGCCGTGGCCGAGGGCAGCGCGCCCGCCTTCACCCTGGCGCTGCACCCGAAGATCGACGTCGACCTCGCCGGCAACGTGCGCGTCGACGTCGCGATGCCGCTCCAGGGCGCCTACGGCGACCTCGCGCGCTCCCTGTCCACTGTGCTCGTGGAGACCGAGCTCGACGGCGAGGTGCGCCTCGACCACAAGGGCGACGAGCTGCGCATCACCGGCGAGGTGGAGCCCCAGCGAGGGCGCGCCGAGGTGCTCGGGCGGCCCTTCGAGCTCACCGAGGGCACCGTCGCGTTCACCGGGGCCGACTACCGACAGCCGGTGCTCGACCTCGAAGCGGTGCATTCCACCGAGTATGGGGAGATCACCGTGGCCATCGGGGGCGTGGCCGGGGCGCCCACGCTCGACTTCTCGAGCGACGAGGTGTCGAACGAGGTGGCCATCGAGATCCTCGTGCTCGGCAAGCCGATCGCCGAGATGGAGGCCGGCGAGGGCAACGGCACCCAGGCCCTTGCGCTCGTGTCGGCGATGCTGCGCAACGAGGTGAAAGAGGGCGTGGCGTCGACCCTTCACCTCGACCGGGTGGAGGTGACCGACGGCATGTTCGGCGTCGGCTTCGCCCTCGGACGGAACGTCTTCCTCACCACCGCCTACGAGTTCGACACCGACCCGAACACCAAGGACAAGCTGGGTGTCTCGCTCGAGGTGACGCTCCCCTACCGCTGGTACCTAGAGGTGGGCACCAACAGCAGCGCCGAGATCGGCGTGTCGGCCTACAAGAAGTGGCGCTTCTGACGCCGGGCGAACACGAGCAGCACCGGTAGCGCCGCGACCCCGCCGCAACCGCAGTCCTCGGCCGGTTCCGTGGGGGTGGCACGCGCGACAACCAGGGTGACCGGCGCCTCGTGGTGCTGCGGCTCGCCGTGGAAGGGCGAGGCGCTGCTGTCGGACACCGTCACCCAGAAGGTGTGCTGGCCAAGCTCCGTCGGCGTGCCCACCACGGCACCGGTCTCCGAGAGTTGAACGCCGCCGGGCAACTCACCCCGCGTGACGGTCCAGCGATAGGGCTCGGTGCCGCCCCAGGCCACGAGCTCGGCCGAGTAGTCTTCGCCGCGCGTCGCATCGGGCAAGAGGCTCGTCACCACCGTCACGCCGCGCTCAACCTCGGAGAGGGCCGCCAGCTCGGCGAGCCGCGGCGCCTCCTCCGGCTCGGCATGGAGGCTCGAGCTCTCCGACGGGTCGGTGACGAGGTCGTAGAACTCTTCCTCACCGGTGGCGGTCGCGACATATTTATGTGTGTTCGTGACGACGCCAGCCCAGGGCGGCGATCCGGCCGGCCAGCCCTGGATCGCGACGTGATCCCGCGACGGCGCCCCGCTGTCGCAGAGCGCGGGAACGAGGCTCTGGCCATCGCCCTCGACGTCGAGTCCGGCCAACTCCTGGACGGTGGCGCCCAGGTCAAGGTTGGCGGCCACCAGCCGGTCGTCGACGCGTGGCGACGCGCCCGGGACGCTCACCAAGAGGGGCACGTGAACCGACTCCTCGTAGGGAAGGCCCTTCCCGCTGAGCCGGTGCTCTCGCCACATCATGCCGTTGTCGGAAGCAAGGATGAACGCGGCACGTTCCCCGCGGCCGGCCGCCTCCACCGCGTCGATGATCGCCACGATGGCGCGGTCGACGGCGTAGAGCGACTCGTTGCGCTCCTGCACGGCGACGTCGAAGGCGGCGAGCTCCTGGGCGGTGGCCAGCGGCAGGGACTGGACCCACGCCGGCTTGTCGGCAAGGTCGGCCTCCTCGAAGGCGCCGCCCCGGTAGAGTTCCCCGGCCAGGCGGCCCACGTCGCTGATGTGCGGCGTGTGCGGCGAGTGTGGGGCGAGGAAGCTCAGGTGCACGAACAGCGGCTCGCTGGGGTGGGCCTCGATGAAGGCCTGCACCTTCCCCACCTGCCACTCGGTGACGTACCCGCCGAATGGCTCCTCGCTGGTGTGGCCCGGCGCGTCGGCGGCTGACTGTCCGGCGCGGGCCGAGCCGGTGTTCCAGTCAACGCCATCCACCACGCCTGCCCAGTCGGTCCAACCGGGCGGGACGTACTGCCCGAGGAGACCGTAATCGTTCAGGTACTTCCCGTAGAGCGCGGTGGCGTAGCCGCTCTCGGCCATGCGCACGGCGAGCGTGTGACCGTCGTCGAAGACTGTCGCACCGCCGTTTGGGGCGAGGTTGGTGATCACCCCGGCGCGGGACGGCGTGTAGCCACCGCTCAGCAGGCTGGCGCGGGAGGGGCAGCACAGCGGGGTGGTGACGTAGGCCCGCTCGAACTCGACGGCCACTGGCGCAAGGCGAGCCGTCGTCTCGGGCAGGTACGCGAGCTGGTCGACGCGCGCGTCGTCGAGCAGGAAGAGGAAGACGTCGAGCGGCGCCTCGGCGGGGCAGGCCATGACGCGCGATTCTACGACGACTGGCTAGGGGACGCCGGTCTTCGCGCTGATGATCTCGTCGACGATACCGTAGTTGACAGCCTCGTCGGCGGTCATGATGTAGTCGCGGTCAGTGTCCTTCACGATCCGGTCGTAGGCCTGGCCGGTGTGTAGCGTGAGGATCTGGTTGAGCTCGGCGCGGATGCGCACGATCTCCTTGGCCTGGATCTCGATGTCGCTGGCCTG
>SXGT01659983.1_pt1 | contig 62339 bp, 58 predicted proteins | sample 3176221 | NCBI WGS metagenome assembly SXGT01 (sample SAMN11356862, study PRJNA531348) | freshwater metagenome | isolation source: freshwater sample F1-120 | place: China: Fuxian Lake, Yuxi | collected 2017-12-25 | reverse complement strand
TGGAAGAGGATGCCGGCAAGCTCACGCACGTCGGCGGGTCGACGGGCCGCATCCAGGGCGCTGAGTACTCACTCGTCGACGACAACCGTGCCGGGGTTCCGCTCGTCGAGATCGTGACGAAGCCGATCTTCGGCGCCGAGCACCGCGCCCCCGAGCTCGCCAAGTCGTATGTGTCGACCATCCGCGACATCGTGCGCGCCCTCGGCATCAGCGAGGCCCGCAGGGAGCGCGGCAACCTGCGCTGCGACGCGAACGTCTCGCTGCGCCCGCGCGGGCAGGAGAAGCTGGGCACCCGCACCGAGCCGAAGAACGTCAACTCGTTCCGATCGGTCGAGCGCGCGGTGCGCTACGAAATCCAGCGCCAGGCCGCGATTCTCGCCAAGGGCGGCACCATTCAGCAAGAGACCCGCCACTGGCACGAAGACACCGGCACCACCTCGCCGGGTCGCGTCAAGAGCGACGCCGACGACTACCGCTACTTCCCTGAGCCCGACCTGCTGCCGGTGGTTCCGTCGCCGGCCCTGATCGACGAACTGCGGGATGCTCTTCCCGAGCCCCCCGCGGCCCGACGCCGTCGCCTTCGCGAGGAGTGGGGTTTCACCGAGCTAGAGTTCCGCGACGTGGTGAACTCGGGCCTCCTTGTCGAGATCGCCGACACAGTCGCCGCCGGAGCAGCCCCCCAGCAGGCCCGCAAGTGGTGGACGGGCGAGATCGCCCGCATCGCGAATGCTCAGGATGCTGAGCCCGCGTCTCTCATCACCGCAGCTGATGTGGCTTCGGTGGTTGAGCTCGTCGAGTCAGGTGCTCTCAACGACCGCCTTGCTCGCCAGGTGGTCGAGGGCGTCATCGCGGGGGAGGGCACTCCGGCCGAGGTCGTGGCCGCTCGCGGTCTCGAGGTCGTCTCGGACGACGGTGCTCTCATCGCCGCGGTCGATGCAGCACTCGCGCAGCAGCCCGACGTGCTCGAGAAGATCCGCGACGGCAAGGTGCAGGCCGCCGGAGCCGTGATCGGAGCCGTCATGAAGTCGATGGGCGGCAAGGCCGATGCGGCACGCGTGCGCGAGCTGGTGCTGGAGCGGGCTCAGGCCTGACCCGACCGATGAACATCGATAGCTCAGTGTCCGAGCGTGTCGGTGAGAGAGGCGTTTCGCTCAAATGACCGAACAGCGCACCTCACGAGCATGACTTGGTCCTCGTCTCGTGGTGGTGATCGTCTTCTTCGTTGGCGCCAGCGAATTCTTCCTTTCGGCTCCGCTTTCAATGCGTTACGGCGACTATCGAGTTCCAATCGGGGTGGCCTTCGCGGTAGCGGGAGTCGTCGCGGCAGCCGCCATCATCGTCCGAGCGCGACCAACGAGCGGCGCGTACGAGACGCATCGTCTGCTTCATGAGCACCTTGCGGAGGTTGGCGGAGCACCCGCTGTGTTGTTCGCAGGGACGGTCAAGTCAAAGTCGCCGCAGCATCCAACGCTCATCCAGCTTCGTAGGTTTCTCGGGTGCTGGTCGCTCGTGCCGCAGAAGATGTGTCATTCGAAGGCGGTGGCCCGGGCGGTCTGCCGTTTAAGCCTCGCAGCGAGGCGACACCCCAGTTGCTTGTCACCGTGCATGATGCGGAGGGCACGCTTGTCATCCATATTGACCACCTCATGAGCCTCGAGCGCCCCGGCGAGGTACGTAGTGAGCGGGAAGTCCGGCAGCTCTTAGATCAGCTGACAACTACCTTTGCGAGATCGTAGATAGCGGTGGCTGAGACCCCAAGAATGGACCTCGCACAGATTGCTCCGAACGCGCACTGATTTTGCTCAGCGCATTTGGCGTTGCCGAAGGCGCAGGGATCACACTTCGAGACAAGGTGGGTGAAGTGCTTTTGTCGACCTATGCTGCACGGGGGCAATGAATTAGTCAGTCGAAAGCCTTACTCGTCCAGCCGTCTTGAGGCTGGCCCGACCTCTACGCCGGCACAGCGCGTTCACGAAACGAAACATCGATCGCCCGGCAGCTTTACTCGGAATAGTCGATACCTGTCTCTTCGACTAGCGCCAGCCAGCTGTCAGTGATTTCCCTTGCCTCGCCCATTGAAACCAAGCTTCGACGGAGGCGACGCACGACCGGTCGAAGGTCGCGAGACTGGGTCGATATCTGTTCAAGGGAATCTGCCATTAGTTGGGTCGAACCCAAGCCTTGATTAGCAGTTCTGGACAGGTTCGCTATGGACCTGAGGAACGTTGTCGTGGTGGCAGCGTCTTCTAGGTAGGTTTCGGGGATTCGAGACATGAGCGCTCGAACACCTGCATCTACCGAGTCGAGATCCTTTACCCAGTCTTGGGCGTGGCTCTCAATGCGGGCGACGGGGTCTTCCAGTTCCGAGGCGACGCGTCTGGCGATCACGAGACGCGCCGCGAAGCCTTTTCCCGACTTCTCCCCTTTCCCCATGTCTTCGGTCGCGCTCCGCATTATCTGCCCAATGGTCTGTACCTGCGCGCTGATTCCCTCAAGAGTGGAGTTCCAGCGTGGCATCGCGGTCTCTAGCTCGGCAACGAGGTCGATGAATCCTGGCTGTTCGTCGTCCTCATCAACGTCGGCCAATGCTGTATCCAGTGCTACAACAGTCGTCGATTCTGCTTGGCCCACTCGATCCGCAATTTCACTTGCGAGTCCATAGACGGCCTGGCGGTATTCGCCGGAGCTCCTTTCGGCGAATCTGAGCTCGGTCCACGAACGCCATTGCCTCTCGCGCACGGCTATGACCAAAGGGTCGGTAGTAAATTCGTCCGCAAGGGCGGGGACATCCATGTACAGGATCGGCAACACTAGTTGAGGAATGCCCAACTTCTCAGTTTGGTCCAGGAAGAACTGGAGTTCTCGACGGCATTCAACGCTCTGAAAGAATCGGGGCGTAAGCACGGGAACGAAGAAGGCCACATTCGAGAGTGACCTATCGATCTTCTCTCTCCACTTGTCGCCCCACTGAAGCTCATCGCTGTCCAAGAACAACTGGATGCCTTCGCCTCGGATTGCTTCGTAGTTGGCGACAATGTCGCGAGCAAGATCCGCAATTCGCTCGAAGTCAAGCTGATTGTCTTTGTGGACATACGACCAGAAGCCCATCATCTCCGCCATGAGAGGAATTCTAGTTGGACCAGCGATTGATCCTCATGCTTCGAAAGAGCCGACCCACAACCCATCGCGGGCGCGGGTCATGCCGACATACAACTCCCGCCGCTCGATCTCGCGCCGTTCGAGTGCGCCCTCGTCGAGGCCAGCGGCAGCAGGAGAGAGCAGCGACCCGTCGACCCGCGCGAGCAGCACCTGCTTGAACTCGAGTCCCTTCGCCCGCTTGATCGTGCCGACCTTCACCAACGGCGCGGGCGAGCCCGTGTAGCTCTCCAACTCGATCACGCCAAACCCGGCTACGCGTAGCGCCTTCGACATGGCATCAGCATCCCGATTGGTTGCCGTCAGCACGCCGATGTCGCCCGGATCGATGCCTGCCTCGATGAGTGACCGAACCTGCGACACCAGAGCCAAGTCGTGCGCCGCCACAAACTCGAACGACGAGAGCTGCGGCGCTGGGCCGGTGCGCGGAATGTCGAGCGCAGCATCCGCTCGCCCGGGTCCGCCTTCGATGTCGACGAACTCGTCACCGTCGACGACCGAAGCCGCGAACGCCGCGATCTCGCGGGTGTTGCGGTAGTTGGTCGAGAGCACGACTCCGCGGCCGGCGACCGAGATGCCCGCCTCGGCGAGGGAGTAGCCGCCGGGGTAGATGGTCTGCTGGCCGTCGCCGATGAGCGTCAGGCCGTCGGGGCGGTCGCCGACGATCGAGTAGAGCATGCGCAGCATCGCGCACGACAAGTCTTGGGCTTCGTCGATGATGACGTGGTCCACGCCCTCCAGTGGCATCCCGCGCAACGACGCCTCCGCGCGCAGAATGACGTCTTCGAAGTCGATGAGCCCGCGCTCACGCAGTGCTGCCTCGTAGGCGAGGTAGAGCTCCCACACCGCACGGCGCTGCTCCACTCGCAGCGGGCGGCGACGGCCCGCGCGCGGCAGGTCCGCGTATTGCTCGAAGGTCGTGAGCCCGCGGCCCTTGATGACCTTCGCGATCTCGTCGCCCCAGTAGCGACTTTTCGGGTCGATCGCGTGCAGCGGCCCACGCTTGCCCACAGTGCCCCACGCAAACCGAAACGCTTCGGTCGCCTTGCTCAGGTCGAGCGTCACCTGCTGCCCCCGCTCGCGCAGCACGCGCATCGCGAAGGCGTGCACGCCCGTGAACTCGACGCGCTCAACCGTCTCGGGCGCGAGCCGCTGCAGCAGCGTGCCGAGCACCGCCGGAAGAGTCTTCACGAACGTGGTCACGATGATGCGCCCGGTGGATGCTCGCGCCAAGTACGCCGCCCGATGCAGCCCCACGACCGTCTTGCCGGTGCCCGCCGCACCGCGGATTCTCGCTGGCCCCGAGAAGCTGCGCCGCACGAGCTTGGCCTGCTCGGGGTGAAGGAAAGCCATCCACTCTTCGATAGGCGCGGCGAGCATGCCGGCCAAGAACGTGTCGGCCACCTCGTCGACCGTGAGCAGCGCCGCTTCTTCGACGATCGGCTCGGGCTCGCTGAGGTCGAGCGGCACCGGCTCGTCACCCACGTTCGGGAAGTGATCGTTCGCCGCGCCAAGCACTAGTCGCTGCTGCCGCTCAGTGAGTCGCCGACCAAACCCATTAATGAACGTGGATGCTCTCCGCTCGCCGACCACCACCAGGCCGCCCAAACTCGCGAGCGGCACCGGGTTCATGGCTGACCCCGCAAGCACCACAACCACGCGCACTTCACCCGGAGCAAGCCCCAGGTCGACGAGCGCCGCTTCGGTGCTCACGCCCACGTCGGCGAGCCCTGCCAGGTCGTCGGTGACGTCGGCTTGACCGCGGAAGATGCGGCCTCCCGCCACGGTCACGTCGCGCCAGCCCTTCGTGTCGACCACGAAGACGCCGCCCGGTCCAACGAGCACGTGGTCGATCTGCGCGCGACTGCCGCGCCGGGCGCCGGGCCAGCCGCGGTCGTGCAGAAAGGTGTAGCCGCAGGCAGACAACACCGAGAGCGTGCCTGCTACCTGCCGCTCGGTCTTGTGGGCGATCATCCACCGTTCGGCGGCGGCGCGCGCCTCAGCCGCCCGTGCCTCGAGAGCGTCAGCGAGCGCCACCTGGCGGCTCGCCTCGATGCCCGCCGACCTACCTGCCTCGCTCATGCTGCCCCCGTTGCCGCGGCACGACGAGAAAGTCGAGCCTCGCTCCAGTCTGGCGGGGGAGCGGCGCTAGCGGCACCCCCTGAGCGGGGGCGGTACTCGTGGGTGTCGCGACATAATCTGTGACAAGAGTTCGAGAACGACGGCAGGGGAGTAGCGCGGTGGAACGCTGGACTGGTCTGCTCATCGTGTTGGGCGTCGTCATTGCGTTGATGATTCCCATCTGGATCTATGTGGGGAGTTTGAGGTCGGCGCACCGCAAGTTCGCCGCGTCTCAACCTGCATCAACGCTCACCGTCGTTGGGGTTCGAGACAAAGACCTTTCCGGGGCGCTTGCGCGTGCGCAACACGGCGGGCTCAGCCCCGCTCGCGTGCCGAACCCGTTCATCGTCACGTTCTCGACCGACGGCGTGAGGTTGTGGAGTGGCGGCTTTTCGCCTCGCGTTCTTGAGACGATCTCTGCCGATCGCGTGCTCGGAGTCGATCTCGGCACCTACACCGAGAGCCCGGAGTACCGTCAGCCCTCGCTTCCCCGCCTCAAGCTCACCGTTGCGCAGCTGCAAGACTCGGCGGCGTCGCCGGTTGACGTGCAGTTCGGCATCACCAAGTTGACGACGGGGCCATTCATCGCTCGCTACCTCGACGAACCGGGCGTGCAAGACCTCGCGGCGCAGGCGCGCGAGGCACTGCGTGGCGGCCACTATGCGTCACGAGCGCCGTCGCAATCGGCTCCGACGATTAGGTCCCGACCTGGCACGCTCGAACCGGGCACGACTGCCTACGATGCCGCACGCCTGTGGGGTATCCCGGTCAAGCGGGTCATCACCGCTCTCTGGATCATCGCTGCCCCTCTCGTGCTCTGGGCCTCCTTCATGCGAGACGTGGGCTTTCTCGTCAGCGTGATCGCTGTTCAGCTGGCCGCGATCGGCCTGCTGTTGTGGCGGGAGAATCGCGCCGTCTCGCGCGAAGAGGCCGCCGGCTATACGACCCTCAACGGCAAGCACCTGCACCTCGAGCAACGTCACCCCACGTCGGGAATGGTGATTCGTGAGGCCGGCGGAACGGCGATCTCGCAAGAGCGGTTCCGTGAGCTGCTCGGCCGCTAGACCTCGACGGCAATAGGAACCATCAACGGCCCCACGTGTCGAGCGTGTCGAGAAACCACTTCTCGGCCAATGCAATTGCATCAGGATTGACCGCCGGGTCGAGCTCGTCGAACACCGCGGCGAGTTCTAGCTCTCGCTCGATGAAGTCGAGAATCTCGCGCGGCACTTCACCCGCGCCCAACTCGCGCGTCGTGCTCTTGAGCGCGATCAGTTCCGCGATACGGTGACGCAGCACTGGGCCCGGGTCGGCCTGCTCGACGAGGCTGGGGAGGTCCATGGGCGGCACCCCAGCATTCGGATGGGCGCGGAGCCAGTGAAGAGTTGCCGCGGGCCGCAGTGCGTAGAAGACGCGCTTGAGCGCGAGCGTCTCGGTGGCTCCCCCTCGCTGCCGCAAGCCGACATGACGATAGTGGCGCGCCGCCTTTACCGGGTCGTAGACGGATGCTGCGAGCTCGAGCATCCCGTCCCGAAACGCCTCATCGCCGCTGTAGATGATGGGCGACCGCAGCCACTCGGTGACCGTCGCGTTGCCCTTGACGAGCAAACGCACGGCCTTGATGACATCCCAACCGTTGACGTCGAAGATCTTGTCGAGGGGCGTTTCGATGACGTCGCGTTGGGGCCACGGGCTGAGGTAATCGTTGCGGCGGCGCACGTACATGAAGCGGCAGTCGTAGTCGCTGTCGGGTGACGGAAACCCCCATGCACGGCTGCCGCTCTCGATCGCCCAGGGAATGACCACGTGATTGTCAGACGAGACGCCGCGCAAGCGGTCGTCGACGGCGGCGACGGTCTCGGAATCCATCGTGTTGGGAATCACGCGCATGACTTCGACTGTAGGGCGCAAGAACTGTCGGGTGAGCGATCATGCACCGCGGCGACAGCGGTCCCCTTGAGTTGGGGAGGATTCACCCATTCATGAGTGAGTCGAAACGCGAGCTGCGCGGCCCGACGATTGCGTCGCCCGCGCGCCAACCTGCACACTGAATCGGTCATGAGTTCTTCGGCACTCTCGCCCCGACTGCAAGCGGTCATTGAAGCGCTACCTTTGCGACCTGCAATGCGTGTGCTCGAGATCGGCGGCGCTCCGGGGGCCGCGGCTCGCCGTGTTGTCGAGCGCGTCGGCCCGCACGGCCACGTGCTCGTCGTCGACCGTTCCGTCACGGGAATCGCGGCCACAGAACGAGCCTGTCGTGATCAGATCGATGCTGGTCTGATGAGCGTGCTGTGCGCATCGGTCGAGTCGTTCACGTTGCCACCCGGCTGCCCACCGTTCGACCTCGCGTTCGCGTGCAGAGTCGGCGTGCTCGATGGCCGTCATCCTCGAGAGTATGAGCAGGCCATCGCGCGAGTGTCGGCTGCGCTGGTGCCTGGAGCGAGCCTGTACGTCGACACCGGCGACCCGCTGACACGCATTGCGTTGGCGGAGTCTCGGCTCGGCGAAGCCCCGCCTCTAGAGTGACTCTCATGACCTCGCCCACCCTGCACGATGTCGCCAAGCTTGCTGGCGTCTCGTTCAAGACGGTGTCAAACGTCATCAACGATCACCCTCATGTGGCCGAGGCGACGCGCATCAAGGTCGAGGCAGCCATCAAGCAACTCGACTACCGCCCGAACCGTTCGGCACGCAGCCTGCGTTCCGGCCGCACCGGAGCAATCGGTCTCGCGGTGCCCGAGTTGAGCCTCAGCTACTTCGCCGAGCTCGCCGATGAAGTCATCTCCTATGCCGAACAGCGCGACACCGTCGTGCTCATTGAGCAGACCGGGGGAGACCCCGAACGAGAACTCGAAGCCCTGCGCGGCAGCCGCCGCCAGATGACCGACGGATTGCTGTTCAGCCCTCTGGGACTGGGCAATGACGACGCCGACAAACTCGACGTCGGCTTTCCGCTCGTGCTCCTCGGTGAGCGCATCTTCGACGGCCCCGTCGACCACATCACGATGGAAAACGTGGATGCGGCCCGCGCCGCCACCGATCACCTTCTCGACGCCGGCTGTCGCCGCATCGCCGTCATCGGTGCCCACACGGGCGAGGTGATTGGCTCGGCAGGGCTGCGACTCTCGGGGTATAGAGCGGCCATCGAAGCTCGCGGCATCCCGTACGACGAGCGTCTCGTTGTCGATGCGGGGCCGTGGCACCGTGTGAACGGTGCCGAGACTATGCGCACGCTGCTCGAGCGCGACGTTGACTTCGATGCCGTGTTCGCCCTCAACGACGAGCTCGCGCTCGGCGCTTTGCGCGTGCTCAACGAACGCGGCATTCGCGTACCCGAGCAAGTGGCCATCATCGGATTCGACGACGTCGACGAAGCGCAATACTCCCTGCCGAGCCTCACCACCGTTGACCCCGGTCGGCGCGAGATCGCGCACATCGCGGTGGATGTTCTGCTCGAGCGCATCGGAGCCGGCAGCGATGCGCCGCCCAAGCGTGAGGTGCGATCGGGCTTTCGCATCGTGCAGCGCGAGTCGACGCCGGCCGTGACACGCTGACGAGCATCCCGTCTTGACAGCGACGCATTCCGACCGCATACTCAATCCATTACAACGTTGTAATAGACGTTGCGATCTCGGTCAGGGACTGCGAGCACCATGGTTCCCGACCGAGTAGACACCGAAGTCCCGCACACGTTCAAAGGAAGACCCATGACCCGCAACCGCACAGTGACAACTGTCGCCGCTGTGGCCGCCGCGAGCGCGCTCATGCTCGCCGGCTGCTCGGCGGACGGCACCGAGTCAAGCGACGGCCCGATCGAGCTCACCTTCTGGCACGGCTACACCGAGGCCGATGGTGACGTGCTCGAGCAGATCGTCGCTGACTTCAACGCTGAGAACCCTGACATCGTCATCTCGACCGAGATCAACCCGTGGGCTGTCATCGACGACACTCTGCTGCCCGCACTCTCCGCCGGCACCGGGCCCGACATCGTGGCCATGCCGGCCGAGCGCCTGCCCGTGTACGCCGACCGTGGCGCGTTCGCCTCGCTCGACGAGTTCTACGCCGACCCGGCGAACAACGCTGGCGCCGTCAACCCCGGCGCTGTCGACATGATCACGGTCAACGGCACCGCCTACGGTGTTCCCACCGGCTTCGTGCCCCTCGCGGTCTACTTCAACAAGGCCCTCTTCGAGGCGGCAGGCATCACCGAGGCTCCCACCACCTGGGACGACTGGGTGAGTGTCTCTGAGCAGCTCACGATCGACGAGAACGGCGACGGCACGCCCGAGCAGTACGGGGTGATTCTTCCCGACCACGCCACGGTGGCGAACGGCCTCTGGCCCTCGCTCTTCTACGGCAACGGCGGCGAGATCGTCGAAGGCGGCGACACCGCGGTCATCGACTCGCCCGAGAACGCCGAGACTCTCGAGTTCTGGCGCGACGCGATCGTGGAGAGCGCGATTTCGCCCACCGGTGTTGATGGCATCGAAGCTGACAGCATCTTCTCCTCGGGTCGAGCCGCCATGACCATCGGTGGTCCGTGGATGGTCTTCATCGCTGCTGACAACGGCATCGACTACGGCATCGCGCCGATTCCCGCCGGTCCTGTCGACCAGGCCGCATCTGCCATCGGAGTGTCGATGGCGATCACGCAGCAGGAAGATCCTGCCCGCCAGGCAGCTGCCGAGAAGTTCTTCGCGTACTTCCTCAACGACGACAACGCCGTGGCGTGGTCGCTCGGTTCCGGTTGGCCTCCGTTGCGCACCGACATCGCGGCCGATTCGGTGGCCGACAACGCCACGGTCGCAGCGCTCACGTCGATGGCCGAGTTTGGCCGCCCGCTGCTGCCGGGCGTCGTCAATAGCGTCGACGTGCTCACGGCCGTCGACAACCTCACCCAGCAGGTGATGGCTGGCGGCGACATCGATGCACTGCTCGCTGAGGCGCAAGCCGAGATCGAGGCAGCGCTCGCGGGATAACCTTCCCGCACCACGCTCGAACCCTGTGGGGGCGGTGTCGTCAGTGACGCCGCCCCCACCTAGCGAGACGAAAGACCATGACGTCACTCACCGGGTCGCGACCCACCTACCGCCCACCGGCACCGCTCGGCGGCCGCCCCCGGCGCCGGTCGGCACAGGACAAGCGCGACCGCACAGCACTGCTGTTTCTTGCCCCAGCACTCATCGTGCTCGGCGTGTTCGTCGCGTGGCCGATGGTGTCGGCGCTGCGACTCTCGTTCACCGACGCGAGCGGCTTCGGCGTCGAGAACTGGGTGGGGTTCGACAACTACGCACGCATCTTCGCCGATGCCGACATTCTCTCCGCGTTGTTCAACACGGTCTGGTACCTCGTGCTCTTCACGCCGCCGGCAGTTGCGGTCGCCCTGGGGCTCGCACTCGCGGTCAACAATCCGCGACTGCCGTTCCGCTCGTTCTTCCGCACGGCCTTCTTCGTACCGTTCATCGTCTCGCTTGCCGTGTCGGCCTTCGCCTGGGGCTACTTGCTCGACCCGAACGTGGGGCTGCTCAACTACTGGCTCAGCAGCATTGGCATTCGCATCGGCAACCCGCTGCAAGACCCCAACCTCGCGATGCCCGTCGTCGCACTCGTGGCAGTGTGGAAGAGCTTCGGCTTCTACTTCGTCATCTTCTTGGCCGGATTGCAGGATGTTCCCGCCTCGCTCTACGAGGCCGCGAGGGTCGACGGCGCAGGGCCGTGGGCTCGCTTCCGCAACGTCACGTTGCCGATGCTGTCGAACACCCTCGCGTTCGTCATGATCTTCGCCATGATCGCGGCGCTGCAGGCCTTCGACCAGATTTACGTCATGACCGGGGGCGGGCCGTTCGGCAGCACCCAGACCATCGTGATGGAAATCTACGAGTCAGGATTCCGCCGCCTTGAGCTGGGCTTCGCCTCGGCCCTGTCGTACGTGCTGCTGGCAGCAACGCTCTTGCTGAGCATCGTGCAGTTCGTCTTCTTCGGCCGTCGAGAAAGAGACCTCACATGACCGCCCTCGCACCGACCCGAGTGGGCGCGCTTGCTCGCGGCCCGCGGCCTCGACTGAAGCCGACGACAGCTTTCGCGTTCATCGGCTTGCTCGCCGCCGTCGCCCTTGTACTGCTGCCAATCGCGAGCATCGTGTTCACCGCGTTCAAGCCGACCGGTGAGGTCAACGCTTTTCCGCCGACCCTGCTGCCCGAACAGTGGACGTTCGCGAACGTCGAGCGCATCACGACCGAGCTGCCGTTCGCACGCCTCATTCTCAACAGCGTCATCTTCGCGGGCGGTGTCACAGCATTCGCGCTCGTCTTCGATTCGCTCGCCGCGTACGCGCTCGCTCGTATCGACTTCCGCGGACGCACGGTGTTGCTCATCGTCATCATCGCGAGCCTCATGATCCCGTTCCAGGCCACCCTCATCCCCGTGTACCAGGTGGTAGCAGACCTGGGCTGGGTCAACACGTATGCCGGACTCATCGCCCCTCGCGCCGCTGACGCCTTCGGCATCTTCTTCTTGCGGCAGTTCTTCCTGGCTTTGCCTCGAGACATCGACAACGCCGCGCGTATCGATGGTGCGAGCGAGTTCCGCATCTTCCGCAGCATTGTCATTCCCAACGCGATTCCCGCACTCATGACGCTCGGCATCTTCACCTTCGTCAATAACTGGAACGACCTGCTGTGGCCGCTCGTGTTCACGACACAACGCGAGATGGGCACGCTCACCTCGGGCCTCACGCTTCTCACGGGCCCCGGCGGCATCATTCCCTACGGCGTCATGATGGCTGGCTCACTCATCGCGATTCTGCCCTTGCTCGTGGCCTTCCTCATCGTGCAGCGCACGTTCATCGAATCCATCGCGACGACGGGAGTGAAGGGATGACCGTGCCCTGGCACCTCGATGGCGCCCTGCACTTCGCGCTCGGCATCGAGAACACCTTCGTGCCCCAGTCAGGCCCCGGTGAACGGGCGCTCGACGAGTACGAGCTCACCGAGCACTACGAGCAGTGGCGCGGCGACCTCGATCTGGCGCGCTCGGCGGGTGCCGAGTTGCTGCGGTGGGGCATCCCGTGGCATCGCGTTCAGCCGCAGCGAGACTCGTGGGATTGGAGCTGGGTCGACCCCGTCATCGACCACTTCGGCGAGATCGGCCTGCGCCCCGTGATCGACCTGCTGCACTACGGAACACCGACATGGCTCGAGAGGGAGTTCGCCAACCCCGACTTTGCCGCGCGCTTCGCCGAGTTCGGTGTGGCCTTCGCCGAACGATATGGCGACCGGGTCACCGACTACACGCCGATCAATGAGCCCATGATTCACGCCCTCTTCAGCGGCGAGTATGCCTACTGGCCGCCATATCTGCGGGGCACCGAGGGCTTGGCGACGATGAGCATTCAGCTCGCCGAAGGCTTTCACCAAGTGCAGCACGGCATCGCCGAGGTGCTCGGCGACCGGGCCGTGTTCGTGCATGTCGATGCGGGCATGCGCTTCGTCGGCGCCGACGATGCGGCTCAGCGCGGCGAGCTCGCCGAGCGGCTTCGCCACCAAGTGTGGCTCGTGGAAGACCTCGTGACCGGGGGAGTGGATGACGGGCATCCACTGTTCTCGCATCTCGCCGCCGCGGGAATCACTGATGCTCTACTCGACCGTTTGCGCACTCGCCCAGCGTTGCCTGATGTCTCAGGCGTCAACTACTATCCGAGGCACTCGACCGAAGTCATCGAGACGGGCGTGCACCACGGCGGGGGCTTCGCAGACCCAAGACCCACTCGCGATGACGGAGGGGCGGGGCTCGAAGAACTGCTGCGTGAAGCACACGCCCGCTATGGCGCGCCGGTCGCCGTCACCGAGACGTGCGTAACGGGCACGGTTGAGGAACGAGCAGCCTGGATGGACGAGTCGTTCGACCTCATGGCACGCCTGCGTGCTGATGGTCTGCCTCTCGTCGCCTACACATGGTGGCCGGTCTTCGACATGTACGAGTGGACGTGGCGGCACACTGAGGCGCCGCGATCCGCCCACCAGCTCTCGATGGGGCTCTGGTCGCTCGAAGAGGGCGCCGGCGCACTGCGCCGAGTCGAGACGCCGCTCGTCGCCCAATTTCGCCGACACGCTGCCGACGGGCGGCATCGGCCATGACTTTCACTGCCCAGAAGATCACCACTGAAGGAGCCCCACTGTGATTCGCGCGCACGCCACCGTTCGCCCCGACGCCGTCATCGGCGACATCGACCGGAGGCTCTTCGGCTCGTTCGTCGAGCACCTCGGGCGCTGCGTCTACGACGGAATCTATGAGCCCGGGCACGAAACCGCAGACGCAGACGGCTTTCGCGAAGACGTGCTCGCCCTCGTGCGCGAACTCGGCGTCAGCACCGTGCGATACCCGGGCGGCAACTTCGTGTCGGGCTATCGCTGGGAAGACGGAGTGGGCCCGCGCGAGCAGCGCCCGAAGCGTGTCGACTTGGCGTGGCACTCGCTCGAAACCAACGAAGTGGGTCTCAACGAGTTCGCGCGGTGGGTCGAGAAGAGCGGCACCGAGCTCATGCTCGCGGTCAACCTCGGCACTCGCGGAGTGCTCGAAGCGCTCGACCTCTACGAGTACACGAACATCCGCGGCGGCACTGCGCTCAGCGACTTGCGAGTGAGTCACGGCGCCCCCGAGCCACACGCTGTCACCATGTGGTGCCTCGGCAACGAGATGGATGGGCCCTGGCAACTCGGGCACCGCAACGCTGACGACTACGGAAAGATCGCGGCCCAGACCGCCCGTGGCCTCAAGCAGTTCGACCCGAGCCTGCAGCTCGTGGCGTGCGGAAGCTCGGCGCGTGACATGCCGACCTTCGGCACCTGGGAGCGCACGGTGCTCGAGCACTGCTACGACGACGTCGACTACATCTCGTGCCACGCCTACTACAACCTCAAGAAGGGCGACGTCGCCGCCTTCCTCGCGAGCCCGGTCGACATGGACCTGTTCATCGCCGAAGTGGGGCAGGCGATTGACGAAGTGCGAGCATCCAAGGGAAGCGACCACGAGGTGCGCATCTCGTTCGACGAGTGGAATGTCTGGGATATCGAGCGATACCACGAAGAAGACAAGGTGACCGACCCGCAGGTGTGGCCGGTCGCGCCTCGATTGCTCGAAGACAGCTATACGGTCACCGACGCGGTGGTCGTGGGTGGACTGCTCATGTCACTGCTGCGCAACGTCGACCGCGTGGCCGCCGCGAGCCTCGCGCAGCTCGTCAACGTCATCGCTCCGATCATGACCGAGCCCGGTGGCATTGCGTGGAAGCAGACCACGTTCTTTCCGTTCGCGACCGCCTCGCGCCTCGCGCAAGGCCAGTCACTGACGGTCGACGTGGATGCTCCCACCTACGACGCCGGAAAGCTCGGGTCTGTGCCCCTCGTCGACGTGGTGGTCACTCGTGGCGAGCACGGTGCCGTCGTCTTCGCGACCAACCGCAGCACGACGGAGAGCGCCACGGTCGAGGTCGACCTCGTGGGCATCTCGACAGAGATCGACGAGGCCTGGCTGCTCGCCGACGACGACATCACCGCGCGCAACACGCTCGACGACCCCGAGCGGGTGGGGCTGCGAGCGTTCGACTCGGCCGTTCTCGATGGGGGAGTGCTGCGCGTCGAGTTGCCGCCCGTGTCGTGGGGGGCCGTGAGCTTGAGCTGAGACAGCGCGCACAGAGCCCGCAGAAGTACGGGTCTCGACCTCGTCACCCCATCGCGTGCTGCGTGCGAGACTGTCCGCTATGACCACAGACGCCGGTGCCCCTCGCGCGCGTGCGGCAGAGTCGGGAGCCCGTCGACTGCCGACCGTCAACGACGTGGCACGGTTGGCGGGCGTCTCGAAGGGCACCGTGTCGAAGGTGCTCAACGGCCGGGCAGGTATCGCGACTGACACGCGAGAGCAGGTCGAGTCAGCGGCGCGGCAACTCGGGTACCGACCCAACCTGCAGGCGCTGAGCCTCATGGAGGGTCGCACCGGAACGGTCGGCCTTCTCACGCACGATCTGGAAGGTCGGTTCTGCCTGCCGATTCTCATGGGCGCAGAAGACGCGCTCGGTGCCGGAAAGCTCTCGGTCTTTCTGTGCGACGCCCGAGGCGACGCGATTCGCGAGCAGTACCACCTCGAAGCATTGCTCGCGAGACGCGTCGACGGCCTCATCGTCGTCGGCGATCGCGCCGCGCCGCGAGCCTCACTCGGCGATCTGCCGGTGCCGGTGGTCTATGCCTCGGGGCCATCGATGAACCCCGACGATACGTCTGTCGTTCCCGATGACGTGCAAGCCGGGCGTGCGGGCGCTGACCACTTGCTCTCGATCGGTCGGCGACGCATCGCGTACATCGGTGGTGACCCGTCGTACCCCGGCGCTCACCGCCGAGCGGAGGGGGTCACGTCACTTCTTAGCGAGCGCGGGCTCGAGCTTGTCGTACCTCCCATGCTCAACGCCTGGACGGAGACGTGGGGTTTGCAAGCCGCACGGCAGATTCTGGCCAAGCGCCCCGACGTCGATGCGATCATGTGCGGCAACGACCAGATTGCGCGTGGAGTTGTCGATGCGCTGCGCGAACAGGGCAAGTCGGTGCCCGGCGATGTCGCCGTGCTCGGGCACGACAACTGGGAGACGCTGGTCTTGGCCGCGCGCCCACCGCTCTCGTCGATCGACGCCAACTATCAGCGCCTAGGCGGCAAGGCGGCCCAACTCTTGTTCGCGGCAATGTCGGGCTCGCCCGAGCCGGGCCTTCACTACATCGACAGCACTGTCGTTCCTCGGGAGTCGACTCTGGCGTGACGAGCTTTGGAAACCAAGTTTCCAAAACTCTCCGCAATCTCGCTTGACACCCCACTTGGTGTGGCGCTACTTTCGTGGAAACGCGTTTCCAGAAGTTTCCAGAACTGACGAGAAGTCGCGTGAACCGGTCCGGCAGCCGAGGCGTGCTGTCGGAGCATCCACATCAACGAAGATTGGAAGTCCGCAATGGAACACACTCCGCGCACCTCCCGCTTGCGGTTCCTGGCCCTTCTGCCGGCCAGTGCCTTGCTGCTTGCCGGTTGCGCTACCGACCAGGGCGAAAGCGACAGCACCACCCTGACCGTGTGGCACTACTTCTCTGAAGACACCCAGGTCGGCGTCATGACCGCATACGAGGAGATGTTCGAGGCCTCGCACCCCGACGTCGACGTCGAGAACGTTTTCGTGCCGTACGACCAGTACACCTCGAAGCTCATCGCCGGTGTCGGCTCGGCCACGGGCCCCGACGTCGTCGTCTTCAACGGTGGCGAGGCGTCGACGCTCGCGCTCGCCGGCACGCTCGCGCCCATGACCGAGTACTGGGACTCGTTCGCTGACGCGGGCCAGTTCCCCGACGGTGTCGTGCACCGCATCGACGGCGAGGTCTACATGGCGCAGGGCTACGTCAACCTGCTCGGCCTCTGGTACAACCAGGACATCCTCACTGAGATCGGTGTCGAGGTGCCGACGACGGTCGATGAGCTCACCGCGGCGATGGAAGCGGCCAAGCAGGCCGGCTACGAAGGCATCACGCTGTCGGGTCTCTCACAGGGTCAGGGCGAGTGGCAGGCTTACCCGTGGCTGTCAGCAAGCGGATTCACCTGGGACAACCTCGACGAAGCGGGTCTGACCGCGGGCTACGAGCTCGTCAAGTCGTGGGTCGACGCTGGCTACCTCTCTGGCGAGTCGGCGACGTGGGATCAGACGGTTCCGTTCCAGCGTTTCGCCGCCGGTGGCGTCGCCTTCGCTGAGAACGGCAACTGGCAGCAGGGCACCGCGGCCAGCACGGCCGAGTTCGAATACGGTGTCGCCGCGCTGCCGATCGGTGACGGTGGCCAGGTCTACCTCGGCGGTGAGGCTGAAGGCATCGGTGCCTTCAGCGAGAACCCCGACCTCGCGTGGGAGTACCTCTCGGAGACCTTCTACAGCGCTGAGGGTCAACTCGCGTCGCTCGAGGGTTCGGGAACGATCCCGTCGCGACTCGATGTCGCTGAAGACGAGGGTGTGACGGGCAACCCGCTGCTGGCAGGTTTCGCCGAGAGCGTTGCCCGCAACGGCGCGAACTACCCGCCCGCGAACGCGCTTCCTGAGAGCGTCTCCGACCTGCAACTGCTCGGCGGCCAGATGTGGAGCAGCGTGATCTCGGGCCAGTTGTCGCCGGCAGACGCTGCAGCGCAACTCATCGAGGGCGTGCAGCCCTTCCTGCGCTAAGCGCAATCAGCACCACCAGTAACAGTTCGCACCAACCAGCACCGCCCGCCCCGTCGACGAAGGAGACGACCCCATGTCCACACGTGCACTGAGCACGACGGCCACAGGTCGCACTTCTCGACGAGGGCGGGCGGCGCGTTGGCCCTACATTCTTCCCGCGGCGATCTTCCTCGCAGTGCTCTCGGCTTACCCGCTCGTGCAACTGGTGCGGATGAGCGTCAGCGCCGTGAGCTCTCGCACTCTGCGCGACCCGTGGGAGTTCACCGGCCTCGACAACCTCATGCGCGGCATCGAGTCGGGCGACACGGGCGCGGCACTCCTGCGCACCCTGATCTTCGTGACCATCGTGTTCACGGTCGGAATGATCGGGGGTCTCGCGGCCGCGCTCGCCTTGCGAGGTCGGCGGGGGTCCTCAGGCTTTCTCCTGGCTCTCATGGTCTTCGTCTGGGCCTTGCCTCCGGTCGTCAACGGAAGCGTCTGGAAGTTTCTGCTCGGCGATGCCGGCCTCTTCAACGAACTCGCTCGCACCGTCGGGCTGACTGACACGGCCATCCCGTTCTTGTACGACCAGCACCTCTCGTTGATTTCTGTCGCGCTCGTCAATTCCTGGGCGGTCGTGCCCTTCAATGCGCTGGTCTTCAGGGCAGCGCTCATGGGCATTCCACCCGAGGTGATCGAGGCGGCCAAGCTCGACGGCGCGAGCGCCTGGCAAGAGATCGTGCACATTCTCGTGCCGAGCGTGCGGGCGACAGCAGTCGTGCTGAGCGTGCTCACCGTCGTCTACGCGTTCCGCAGCTTCGACTTCATCTACGTCATGACCTACGGCGGGCCGGGCACCTCGACGGTGACCTTGCCCTTCCTCGCCTACTTGCAGGCCTTCGTGCGCTACGACTTCGGGCTCGGCGCGGCGACCTCGATCGTCGCGGGGGCGCTCGTCATCGTGCTCGCGATCGCCTACGCCCGGAACGTTCGAAAGGAGGAGGCAGCATGACCACGGCCACGACTCGGCGGCCCTCGCGGTGGATGCCCTCCACCCCGGTCGCGTCAACGATGAGGTTTCTGCTGTTCCTTGCGTACGGCATCCCGATCGTCTGGATTCTCACCACCTCGCTGAAGCAACCAGGCGACGTGCTCTCGCGCGATGCCGCGTTCTTCTTCGAGCCCACCCTCGACGCCTACGTCGCGGCGCTCTCGAACGGCGGCCTGCTCGATGCGGCGCTGCAGTCCCTCACGATTGCCAGCGCCACAACGGTGCTGACCCTCGTGCTCGCCGTGCCGGCCGCCTACTTTCTCGCCAGAGTGCAGGGCGGCTGGAGCACCGCGCTTCTCACGGGTCTCATCGTGCTGCAGATCATGCCGCAGACCTCCATGGTGATCCCGCTCTTCCAGGTGTTCGGAGAGTGGCGCATCCTCGATCAAACGATCGCCGTGATTCTTGCCGACACGGCGCTGTTGACTCCCTTTGCGGTGCTCTTGCTCAGACCGTTCTTCCGTTCGGTGCCAGAGACCTTGGAGGAGGCGGCGTCGATTGACGGGGCGTCGACGTGGCGAACGTTCCGTTCGATCTTGGTGCCGCTCATCAGTAACGGGCTCGCCACGACCGCGACGCTCATCTTTCTCATCTCGTGGGGTGAGTTTCTCTACGCCGTCAACTTCTTCTTGAGCCCCGGCAACTACCCCTTGAGTGCACTGCTCGCTCAGCAGGTGTCGGCTTATGGCATCAACTGGCCCGGACTCATGGCGCTCGCCGTCATCACCTCGATTCCGATTCTTGTGCTCTTCAGCTTCACCTACCGATTCCTCAAGGAAGGACTGACTCTTGGCGCTGTCAAGTGACCTCACCGCACCCCTAGATTCCGGGCTTGCCCTCCGCCGGCTTCCGGCCGGCGTCGAAGGTGCCGTGCGACCCCTGTCGATGGACGACGTGAGCCTCGGCGAGCACGGCTACTGGGGTCAGTGGCAGCGCGTGAACGCTGAGTCGATCGTGCACCACTGTGCAGAGTGGATGGAGAAAGAGGGGTGGGTCGAGAACCTCATCGCCGCTGCCGAGGGCTCCCTGCCCGAAGCTCGGCGCGGCCGCGAGTTCACCGACTCCGATGTCTACAAGCTCGTCGAGGCGATGAGTTGGGAGAACGGGCGTCGGCCCACCGAAAAGCTTGAGTCGAGCATCCAGCGCCTCATCGGAATCATCGGCCGAGCCCAAGAGCCTGATGGCTACATCAACACCAACTTCGGTCGACCTGGCCAGGCTGCGCGCTACGCCGACCTCGAGTGGGGCAGCGAGCTCTACAACTACGGCCATCTGCTGCAGGCGGCAGTCGCTCGCTATCGCACCCACGGGCCTGACCAACTGGCCGACATCGCCACCAAAGTGGCCGACCACATCTGCGAGACCTTCGGCGAAGGAGCGATCGAATCGGTGTGCGGCCACCCCGAGATCGAACTGGGATTGATCGAGTGGGCCCGCGTGACCGGCAACGAACGCTATCGCCGACAGGCCGAGCTTTTTCTCGAGCGGCGAGGGCATCACGTGCTCGACGACATCGAATTCGGTCGTTCGTACTTTCAAGACGATGTGCCACTGCGCGACGCCACCGTCTTTCGCGGGCACTCCGTGCGGGCAACGTACTTGGCGGCCGCCGCGGTCGACCTCGCCATCGATCGCTCTGATGCAGAACTCGTCGACATCATTCGTCGGCAGCTCGATCGCACGCTCGGTCGACGCACCTACATCACGGGTGGCATGGGCTCGCACTTTCAAGACGAGGCGTTCGGGCTCGACTACGAGCTTCCTGCTGATCGTGCCTACTCAGAGACGTGTGCCGCAGTGGGAGCGTTCATGTTGGGGTGGAGGCTCTTGCTGGCGACCGACGACGCCGCGTATGGCGACCTCATGGAGCGCACGCTCTACAACGTCATCGCGACCTCACCCGCGCCCGACGGCAAGGCGTTCTTCTACGTGAACACCCTGCACCAGCGCTCGTTTCCCGACCACACTGATGTGTCGCACTCGAGCCTGCAGGTCGGCCTCGGTGAACGCGCGCCGTGGTTCAGAGTGTCGTGCTGCCCGACCAACGTGTCACGCACGTTCGCGACGCTTGACAGCTACGTCGCCACGAGCGATGACGAGGGCATCGCCGTGTCTCTCTACTCCCCAGCGCGCATCGCCGCGACGCTTCCCGACGGGCGTGATGTTGCCCTCACGATCGAGACCGAGTACCCCGCAGACGGTCGCGTCATCGTCACCGTTCCACAGCACGAGCACGGAGGGTTCCGCTTGCGTTTGCGTGTTCCTCAGTGGGCAGCGGGTGCGACGCTTCGTCGTGGCGACGGAACCGTATCGAACGTGCAACCTGGCTGGGCGGTCGTTGAGCAGGTCGGACTCGTCGACGAGACGATCACCCTCGACTTGCCGATGCCGGCCCGATTCGTCTACGGAGATCCGCGCATCGACTCCGCTCGGGGTGCGGTCGCTGTCGAGCGCGGGCCCCGCGTGTTCTGTGTCGAGTCGCCTGACCTTCCGGAGGGCATCCACGTCGATCAGGTGGTGGTCGATGACACGCAGCTGCCTCGAGTCGCGGCAGATGGAACGGTGTCGGTGACTGCGAGAATCGAGCAGCTCGAGTCGAACACGTGGCCCTATTCGCCCGAGGCGTCAGACCTGAGCCGCAGCGAGAATCGCGACATCGCGCTCGTGCCCTACAACGAGTGGTCGCGCCGCGGCCCGTCGACGATGCGTGTTTGGTTGCGAACGACATGACGTCGCCGAGTCACGGCGGCATCGAGATTGTGCGACTCGGCCAAGCCGGGTTCGAGATCTCGACCGCCACCACTCGCATCGCCATCGACCCGTTTTCGAGTGATTACCCCGGTCGGCTTCTGCCGGCTGTGATCGACGCCGAAGAACTCGCATCGATGGATGCCGTGCTCGTGTCGCACGAACACGCCGACCACCTCGACCTACCACTTCTGGCCGCGATGCCCGAGTCGCACACCCGAGTGGTCGTGCCGGCTCCGCTCGCGGAGCGGGTGCGGCACAGCCTGCCCGATCGCGAGATCGTCGAGGCCCACGATGGCGACGTGGTCACCATCGGCGACGTCAGCATCACTCCGGTTGCTGCGTTGCACGGCGTGCACATGCATGACGCCTACAGCTTCGGTGTCGATTCTCGCGGTGATCACCCCTATCTGGGCTACATCATCGAGATCGGCGGGCGGGTGCTCTTTCACGCGGGTGATGCCCTCGATTACCCCGAGCTCGCACGGCGACTCGCGAGTGCGAATGTCGACACGGTGTTGCTGCCCATCAACGGTCGCGACGCGGTGCGAGAAGCCCTCGACATCGTGGGCAACATGAGCGCGTCAGAGGCGGCAGACCTCGCTGCGAGGTCGGGGGCCTCGATCGTCATCCCGATGCACTACGACATGTTCGCGGGCAACCCGGGGCCGGTCGGGCACTTCGTCGACGTCGTTCGGTACACCTCGCCCGCCCTGCACGTCATCGTGCCCGGTCTTGCGGTCCCCATCCACCTTCCGCCCGTTCGCTCGACCAGGAGTCAGTCGTGAAGATCACCGCCCTCGAAACCATCCAGCTCGCCGCGTATCCCAACCTCGTGCACGTCCTCATCGAGACTGATGAGGGCATCACCGGTCTCGGCGAGACCTTCCTCGGCGCCGACGCGGTTGCCGCGTGGATGCACGAAAACGCCGCTCCCTACCTTCTGGGCAAAGACCCACTCCAGATCGAACGCCACTGGCAATCGCTCAAGGGTTTCGTCGGCATGAATAGCTCGAGCACCGAGAATCGCGGCCGCTCGGCCATCGACATCGCCCTGTGGGATCTCTTCGGCAAAGCGTCGGGGCTTCCGCTCGTGCAACTTCTGGGTGGCGCCGTGCGCGAGAGCATCCCGGTCTACAACACCTGTGCCGGTCCGTTCTACGCGCGCGACATTCCGATCGCCGGTGAGGTATCGACGAACAACTGGCAACTCGGCCAGGGCGATACCTCGCTCGAAGACATGGACGCCTTCCTCAATGATCCTGGGGCGCTCGCGAAAGAGCTCGTCGCCGAAGGCATCACGGGCATGAAGATGTGGCCCTTCGACCTCTACGTTGCCGCTCACGACGGCCACTACATCAGCCACGCCGATCTCGACCGCACGATGGACCTCTTCCGGAGCATCCGCGATGCCGTGGGGAATCGCATCGAGATCATGGTCGACCTTCACACGCTGTGGGATCTCCCGAGCGCGAAGCGCATCTCGCGTGCGCTGGAGGAAGTGAATCCCGCGTGGATCGAAGACCCGATTCGCCCGGACGACGTGGGGGCGCTCGCCGACTTCCGTCGATCGACGCGCGTGCCGACGACAGCGGGGGAGACCCTGGGCACGCGGTGGTCGTATCGCGACATTCTCGAGCAGCGCGCTCTTGATGTGGTGATGACCGACCCTGTGTGGGTCGGTGGTATCTCAGAGGTGCGTCGCATCGCGGCGATGGCGGAGGCCTACCAAACGCCAGTCACCATGCACGACTGCAACGGTCCGGTGCAGTTCACCGTCGGAGTCAACCTCTCGGTGCACCTCGCCAACGCGACGCTGCAAGAGAGCGTTCGCGCGTATCACCGCACGTGGTACCGCGATCTCGCCGTCGACGTCGCTCCCATCATCGACGGGCAGGCGTCGCCTCTGAACGCTCCCGGTCACGGCGTAGAGCTGCGCCCCGAAGCCATCGAAGCGCCGGGCACTCGCCGTCGGCGTTCGACTCTGAAAGGAAACCCCTCATGAAGATCGTGTCGTGGACTACTGCCGGCGGTGACGTGCGCCATGGCTCGTGGGAAGAGTCGGGAATCCGAGTTCTGCGAGGAGATTGGAGCGGCTTCGAGCCGACCGACGACGTTATCGATGCCTCGACTGTCGAGCTTGGGGCGCCAGTTCAGCCCCGCAATATCGTGTGCGTGGGGCTCAACTACCTGCTGCACGCCCAAGAGGCGGGTCTTCCTGTTCCCGAACAGCCCGCACTCTTCACCAAGTTGACGACGTCGCTGGCAGCCTCGGGCGACGTGATCGTGAAGCCGGCGGCGACCGAGATGCTCGACTATGAAGTCGAGCTCGGCGTGGTCATCGGCACAGCGGCCCGAGGGGTCTCGGTCGACCATGCGCTGAAGCATGTCGCCGGGTACATCACGGTGAACGACGTGTCGGCGCGCGACCTGCAGCGTGGTGACGCCTTCGGATGGGTGCGAGGCAAGAGCGCCGACACGTTCTGCCCGGTGGGTCAGTACGTCGTGTCTGCCGACGAGATCCCCGACCCGCAGTCGTTGCGATTGAGCACGACGGTGAATGGCGAGACTCGTCAAGATTCGACAACGGCCGACATGATCTTCACGGTCGCGCAGATCGTCAGCTTCATCTCGTCGACCGTGACGCTGCACCCGGGAGACCTCATTCTGACGGGCACTCCGAGCGGCGTCGCCGATGGCATGTCGCCCCCCGTCTACCTTGAACCAGGCGACCACGTGGTCGTGTCGATCGACCAGCTCGGCCGCGTCGAGAACCTCGTGGTTGCCGAAGGGGCACGAGCGTGAGCGCGCCGCTCGAGGGGCGGGTTGCGCTCGTCACTGGTGGTGCCCGCGGGCTCGGTTTCGCGTCAGCGCAGCTTCTTCAGCAGCGCGGCGCGACGGTCGTGTTGCTCGACCGCGATCCCGCAGCGCTTGATGCGGCGAGCGCTCAGCTCAACGCCGCCCACACCGAGGTGATCGACGTCACTGACCCGGCAGCCTGCGAGGCGGTGGTCGAGCGCACGGCATCGCGAGAGGGAGCGCTGCACATTCTCGTGAACTGCGCCGGCATCGCCGGAGTAAACAAGCACGTGTGGGAGCTCTCGCCCGACGAGTTTCGCTCGGTCATAGAGGTCAACCTCATGGGCACGTTCTTCATGTGTCGCGCGGCTGCGCAGACCATGGTCGAGACCTCGGGCGGCCACGGGCGCATCATCAACGTTGCGTCGATGGCGGGCAAAGATGGCAACCCTCGAGCAAGCCACTATTCGGCGGCGAAGGCGGGCATCATGGCGCTCACGAAGAGCCTGGGCAAAGAGCTTGCGACGAGCGGCGTGCTCGCCAACGTGATCGCTCCCGCGGTGATCGAGACCGACATGGCCTCGGCGGTCTCGCCCGAGCAGTTGGAGTACATGACGAAGCTCATCCCGATGGGTCGGCTGGGGCAGCCCCTCGAAGTCGCCAAGCTCGTCGCGTTTCTCGCGAGCGACGAGGTGTCGTTCTCGACCGGTGCCGTCTACGACATCAGTGGCGGGCGAGCCACCTATTGAGAAGAGGAAGTGCCCACCATGACCACGATGACGCGCACTGAAGCTCTAGCGCTCCTCTCCGCACGAGCAGTCGGCACTGCGCGAGAGGCCACCCATGGCTTTCCGCATTTCGCTCACAACGACGGCGACTGGACGCTCTCGCCCGATGGCGACTGGACCGGCGGCTTCTTCGTCGGCCAGCTGTGGCTCGCAGCACGTCGAGGCGATGATGACGCCGTCGATCGACTGGCGCGAGTGTGGGCGCTTCGGCTCGCGCCACGCGTGCAGTCGCGCACAATTTTTCGCGGCTTTCTGTTCTGGTATGGCGTGGCGATCGGCCTCGACGACCGAGATGACCCTCAGCTCGCCGACCTTGCGGTGGCCGCTGCTCGCGCTCTCGCCGGCGATGCCAACCTTGCCGCACGGCTCATTCCTTTGGGCCCTGAGGCAGAAGAAGCGCACGCCGTCGGTGAAGGGGAGACCAACATCGACGGAGTGCCCGGCACCGTGCTGCTGCTTGACTGGGCGGCGCGACGCACGGGCGACGAGAGTCTTCGGCAGTTGGCACTCGACCACGCGGCCGGGCACCGTGAGTTCTGCGTGCGCGACGATGGCGGGGTCATCCAATCGGCCACGTTCGACACCGCGACGGGCCAGCTCACCCGTCGCTATACCCACAAGGGCCTCGCCGATGACAGCATCTGGGCTCGCGCGCAAGCCTGGGGGCTCTTGGGCATGACGCACGCGGCGATTCTCGATCCGGCCGAGTTTCTCGACACTGCCCGCCACCTCGCGCGGTGGTGGATCACGCGGTTGCCCGACGACTCGATCTGCCGTTGGGACTTCGACGACGACGACCCTGCCGCCCCGATTGACACTTCTGCAACGGCCATTGGATCTGCCGCGCTACTCAAGCTCGCAGAACTCGACGCACGCGAGGCACATGTCTATCGCGAGGTCGCGCAGGGTTCGGTTGACGCCCTTGTGCGCACCGCGGTCGCGCCGCTCACCGCAGGAAAAGCTGCGGGGATGCTGCGCCACGGTCTCTACAACCGCCGCATCGACTTGGCGACCGACCATGAACTGGTCTGGGGCACCTACTACTTGACCGAAGCCCTGTCAGCGATGACAGGCCGCATTTCGACGGCGAGGATCTGACATGCTGCGCAGCAACTTTGAAGAAGGAACGACGCGTTGGGCAGTGCGGCGAGCGCAGTGGAAAGCTCTCGGCATCTCGGGTGACGACCTGCTGAAGCCCAAGATCGCCGTCATCAACTCGTCGTCGAGTCTGTCGAGCTGCTACGGGCACCTCGATGAAACCTCTCGCATCGTGCAAGAGGCGATCACCGCAGCGGGCGGACTCGCCTTCGAGGTGCGCACCACAGCGCCGAGCGACTTCGTGACGAGTGCCGGTCGCGAAGCCCGCTACTTGATGCCCACCCGAGACCTCATCGTCAATGAGATCGAGGTCATGGTCGAGGGTGCGCAGCTCGACGGCATTGTGTGTTTGTCGTCATGCGACAAGACCACGCCGGCCCATCTCATGGCGCTGGGACGGCTCAATCTGCCGTCGCTCGTCGTCATCGGTGGCTATCAAGATCACGGTCGATGCGCGGGTGCGCCCGTTGACATCGATGACGTCTATGAGTCGGTCGGCGCGGTTGCGGCGGGTCGCATGACCGTCGCCGAGCTTGGCGAGATGGCAGACAACGCCATCACCGGCCCCGGTGTGTGTGCGGGACTCGGCACGGCCAACAGCATGCACATGATCGCCGAAGCGATGGGAATGGCGATGCCGGGTAGCGCACCCATCCTCGCCGCGAGCCCGCGCATGTATGAACTGGCGGCCGCGGCCGGTCGCAGGGTCGTCGACCTTGTGCGTGACGACGTGCGGGCTCGCGATGTCATCACGCCCGCGTCGATCGACAACGCCCTACGGGTGGTGATCGCGGTCGGAGGCTCGATCAATTCGCTGCGCCACATCACCGCCATCGCCGCCGAGGCCGAGCTCAACCTCGATGTCGTCGCTCGCATGTCTGAGCTGCAGCACGAGGTGCCGTTGTTGGCTCAAGTGCGGCCGAACGGCGGACATCGCGTTCCCGACCTCGAGCGCGCGGGTGGCTGCGCTGCAGTGCTGACTCAGCTCTCGGGCGTGATCGATCACGATGCACCGTCAGTGGCCGGCGGCACCATTGGCGATCATCTGCTCGACGCCGAGCGCATTGACGCCACCGTAGTCTTGCCGATCGGAGCTCCAGCACGGCCTCGCGGCGGACTCGCCGTCGTGCAGGGAAACCTTGCTCCTCTCGGCGCACTCGTGAAGCTCGCGGCGGTGCGCGATGATCAGCAGCGCTTCGAAGGCCCCGCGCGTGTCTTCGAGTCAGAGACAGCCGCCATGGCCGAGGTGCGGGCAGGAACCGTTCGTGCCGGCGACGTGCTCGTGCTGCGCGGAATGGGGCCCGTCGGTGGACCGGGCACCGTGTTCGCCGCCGGGCTCGTCGCCGCCCTGGTCGGCGCCCGGCTGTCGGCACATGTTGCTGTGGTGACCGACGGAGAGTTGTCGGGACTCAATAGCGGCATGACGGTGGGACAAGTGATGCCGGAGGCTGCAGAGGGTGGACCCCTCGCTGTGGTGCGCGACGGTGACCGCATCGCCATCGATCTTGCCGCGCTCTCGGTCTCGGTCGACCTGAGTGATGACGAGCTCGATGCGCGCCTGCGTGCGTGGTCTCCCGAGTCAATCGCACCAGCGCCACGCGGATGGTTGGGCATGTATCGCACGCTCGTGTCGTCGCTGTATCGGGGTGCCGTGCTCGTCGGTGAACCCGCATGGAAGGCGCCGCGGTCATGAGCACGACGACTCGAGCGCTTGTCGTGACCGCTCCCGGTCGCGTAGAGCTCGACGAGATCGTCATCGACTCTCCTCGCGCCACGGAAGTACTCATTGAGGTCGCCGCCACGGGCGTGTGTCACACCGACGTCTCGTGGGCTGCGGGAACGCTCTACGACGACTTTCCCGTCACCCCCGGACACGAGACCAGTGGCGTCGTCGTCGAGGTGGGCGACGCCGTCACGAGATTCGTTCCCGGCGACCGCGTTGTCATCGCGCTCACGCATCACTGCGGGCACTGCCGATACTGCGAGTCAGGGCATCCCATGCTCTGCGCCAGTCGCACGAGTCAGCGGCCCCGGCTGAGTTGGCGGGGTGAGGCTCTGACGCAGGGATTTGGTGTGGCAGGGTTCGCCGCGCACGCTCTGGTGCCTGAATCGAGCTGCGTGGCGGTGCCCGAAGCAGTGCCGCTCGAGATCGCCGCCGTTGTCGGTTGCGCGATCGCCACCGGCGTCGGCGCTGTACTCAATATCGCCGACGTGCAACCGGGGTCGCGCGTCGCCGTGTGGGGAGCCGGGGGTATCGGCCTCTCTGTCGTCATGGGCGCTGTGCTGTCCGGAGCCGACGAGGTCGTCGTGGTCGAACCACACGCGGCACGGCGAGCAAGGGCGACCAAGCTGGGGGCGACAAAAACAGTCACCCCCGATCAGTTCGAGTCGCTCAACGATGATGACTTCGACACGGTCTTCGAATCTGCGGGATACACCTCGACCATGGAGCGAGCGATCGATGCCACACGCCGTGGTGGCACCACCGTCTTGCTCGGCGCTCCACCTCCCGATCACGAAGTGCGCATCAAAGCTCTCGACTTCGTCGCCAGCCAGAAGCGCTTGCTCGGGTGCATCACCGGAGACGTCAGCCCTGTGACCGACTTCGACCGCTACTTCAGGCTCTACCTGCACGGTCGACTGCCTCTCGACGCACTCGTCACGTCGACGGCATCGCTGGACGACGCCGCGACGCTGCTCGTCGACGGCCCTCCTGCCGACGAAGTGCGCGTCGTCGTGCGCCCCTGACGTCGAGCAGGTGAGCTCGAAACTGTCGATCTGCCTCTCGCCCGATCGTCATCTCTTTGACAGGATCGACCGACGGTCCGCGAAGGGAACGACATCATGCGCTACACCTTGCTGCTGCACTACCCGGAGATGACTGCCGCCGAGCTCGGCGACGAGGCGCTCGCCGAAGGCATGCGCGCGTTCGACGAATATGCGAAGGCGCTCGAGGCTGCGGGCGTGTTGCAGAGTGCCGAGGTGCTGCAGCCGTCTGCGGCGACGACGACCATTTCGACCGCGAGCGGAGAGCTCGTCGTGCAAGACGGCCCCTTTGCCGACTCGCACGAACAGCTGGGCGGCACCGTCGTGATCGACGTGCCCGACTTCGACGCCGCGATGTCGTGGGCGGCGAAGGCCCCGTCGGCGCAGTACGGCCACGTCGAAATTCGGCCGGGCGCAACGCGCTTCGTCAACGGCGCGTGGACAGGCTTCGGCCACCGCTGATGACCCAGGCCGTCGACTCGCGCGCCGCACCCGCTGCGGCGCGCGCGGCGCGCGAGTCGTACGGCAGGCTGCTCGCACTCGTCGCGGCGTCGACACACGACCTTCACCTCGCCGAAGACGCCCTTGCCGACGCGCTCGAACGTGCACTGCGCTCGTGGCCCGAATCGGGGGTGCACGACAACCCGGAAGGGTGGCTCTTGACCGTGGCACGTAACCGACTGCGCGACATTCTCGGCAGTGCCGCGCGGCGCACCTCGCAGCCGCTCGACGCAGAGGCAGAGCAACGCCCTTCGAGAGGCATCGATGTGGATGCCCTGCTCGAGCGTGCGGAGGGCATCCCCGACAAGCGTCTTGAACTGCTCTTCGTCTGCGCGCACCCCGCCATCGATGCCTCGATTCGCACCCCGCTCATGTTGCAAGTGGTGCTCGGGCTCGACGCAGCGAGCATCGCGACCGCGTTCGACGTGGCACCAGCAGCCATGGCACAGCGGCTGGTTCGTGCAAAGCGGCGTATCGGGCTTACCGGCATTCCCTTTGCCGTTCCGTCGCGCGCTGAGATGCCTGCGCGGCTTTCTGCCGTGCTCGATGCGATCTATGCGGCGTACGCCGTCGACTGGCTGCGGCAGGGAGAGCACTATCGCGAGTCGCTCGCCGACGAGGCGCGCTGGCTCGCAGTGTTGACGGCCGCGTTACTCAACGACGTGGCGGAGGCCTGGGGTCTGGCCGCTCTCATCACCCTCGCGCAGTCGCGAGCGCCGGCGCGAATCGGCGACCCCTGGCCGCCTCTCGACGAGCAAGACACGACGTTGTGGAACTCTGAGCTCATTGCCGAAGGGGAGGCTTTGCTGCATCGTGCGCGACGCCTCGACAACCCGCTCGGGCGGTTTCAGCTCGAAGCTGCGATTCAGTCGGCGCACTGCGACCGCGCTCGCATGGGCGAGGTCGACGAGGAAGCACTCGACAGGCTCTACCGCGGACTGCTTGCGGTTGCGCCAAGCCGCGGTGCAGCCGATGCGTACGCCGCGTTGCTCGCGCGACGCGATGAGGCTGCCGACTGATCAGGTGGCGCTTGCTTCATCGCTGGTCGGCCGCGCGTCGCCGACTGGCGGCCATGGCGGCGACGCCGAGGAGCAGCATGAACGCTGCGACCGGCACGACGAGACCGAGGTCGACTCCCGTGTCGGCGAGCTCGGGCTCGGTCGGCACAGGAACCACTCCGAGAAGGGTCGGCACAGCGAAGTCGGTCGTGACGCCAGCGACCATCGAGAACTGGTAGCGGCCGAGCACGTCAGGCGAGTTGAGATGGTTGGCGACGAGCGGAGCGGCGCCGGAGTCGACAAGGGTGCGAGCAATGGTGTTCGGAAAGAGCTCGTACGCCGTGCTGGACTCAGTCACCGGGTCATAGCTGGCGAACCCCACGCCCCAACGACGACAGTCGAAGCCGAGTACGTCTTCATCACACCCTTCAACGGTGTAGCCCTCTTCGCCATCGGTCATGGTGCCGAAGTTGAACTGCACGTCGAAGTCGAAGCCGAGGGTCTCGCCGTCAGTGGTCGGGCGCTGCTGCAGCACGATCTGGAAGGTATTCGACAGCCTGCGCGAGTTCTCGTCGTCGTACATGTGCACGCGGTACCACGTCACCACGATCGTGGGCACACCGCCGATCGTGGTGTCGGCGAAGTACACGTTTCCAGGCTCGCCGAAACCGTCGTCAAGAATCTCGTCGCCATCGGCATCGAGCACGCGAGTCATCAGGGTGATGTCACCGGCAAGCACACCGATGAAGGGCGACTCACCGGCGACCGCGAGCTGCGCAAGCGTGGCGTTGTAGCCATCAGTGCAACCATCGGCATCTGACGCCACGGGAACAATGCCGCCATTGGTCGAGATGCAGAGTGCGCCGTAGCTGGTGCCGAACACGTTGATCGGCCAACTCGTGGCGATCGTGTGCGTCGCCTCGTCGGTTCCGCGCAACTCTTCGACGACAGCGCCGAGCGGCGCAGTGGAACCGTCGTAGAGCATGGCGTCGCTGACGTCGCCCACTCCCGAGCCTGCGGCGACTGCCGCCGTGGGAAGGGCGACGAGTGCCGCGGTGGCGACGGCGAGCGCGGCCACAACGAGGTTGACGCGGTGCAGCGAAGGCATGCTGACTCCTGGTTCGTCGTCGAATGCCAAGGAGCAGGGGTGCGTCAAGGCCAGTGCCAGTATGACAGTGCGTCACATTCCCACCTGCGCCATGCGACCAGTCGAGGCTGCATCAGAGGCGCCGACTCGATGAGAATGTTCGGTCTTGAGCAGAAAGTGCCACGCAGGGTGAGTCGTCATCTACTCTGACAGAAGCCCGAAGCGCGCCCCCACCACCCCACGGCGAGGACACTCATGCCACGACGCTCTGCTGTACTTGCCGCTCTTGCCGCCGGAACTTTACTCGCGATGCCTCTCGCGGCGAGCCCTGCGCTCGCCGCCGAGCCGTGCGACTCGGAGTACGCCTTTCCCTACACCGTGACGGGGTCGACACCGGCTGAACGAGCGGTCGACCTCGCGCAGGCCATCGTTTGTAGCGAGCAGAGCCTGGGTGCTGACGTCATCGACCTGGGAGGCGCAGAGGCCGAAGTGTCGGCAGTCAGCAATAACTCGCTCGGTGTGAACAACGCGTTCGCCATCATCTCTGACGACCTCACGGTCACGAACGGCACGATCACGCGCGCATCGTCGGCTGTCGACATGCGGTTTTTTCAAGTGGAAGGCACTTTGACTCTGCGCGATCTCGTCATGAGCGGTGCTGACTCGGGTGGTGATGGGGGTGCTCTTTACGTTACTTCCGGAGCTACGGCCGGCCTCCTGTCGGTTGAATTGCGCGGCAACCGCGGAAACTTTGGCGGCGCGATCTTCGCTTCGACCGGATCAACGCTGTTGGTCACGAACTCGCTGATCTCGGGCAACACCTCCTTCAATATCGGCGGCGCCATTCGCAACCGTGGCACGACGACCGTCTCGAACTCGACGATTGCGGGCAACTACGGCGGCAGCGAAGGCGGTGGCATCGCCACCGCAGGAACACCGACCACGACGATCAATAACTCCATCGTCGCGGGCAACAACGCGCCCATCGGTGCCGACACCGCCGGCGCCATCACCTCCATCAACAACTCGTTCGTCGGAGTAGACCCTTCATTCGTGGCCCCCGTCACAGCGTCATCGACGCCAACAACGGCAGGCGACTATCAACTCGACTCCGACAGCACCGCCGTCGACGCCGGAGATAACTCTCTTGTGCCCAGCGGCGTCACGTTCGACCTTGTCGGCAACCCGCGCTTCACCGACGACCCCGAGATTGCCGACACGGGGGTGGGCACAGCGCCGATCGTCGACCTTGGCGCCTACGAGCGCACCTTCGTGGAAGCCCCCGGAGTGGTGGCATACCCGCACACGGTTGTGCCGGGGCTCGTCGTGACCGCGCCGTATCCCGACTATGAGGTGGCGATCGACTGTGAGCTGTACGCGGCTGCAGATGACCCTCGCGATTGGGAACTCGTTTGGGTACCCGGTGGCTCACTCTCGGTCGAGTTCTCGTGCGACGACGTCAGCCTCACGAGTGCAGCGTCAATGGATGGCACGCTCGGCATTCCGGCGAGCGGCCAGGCGGTACCTTCCGGGTCAGGACCAGTGACGTACGACGTGGGCGGTGACACGCAAGTGGTGTGGAGTGTCGACGGCGTCGACTTTTCCGTCTCGTACCTGCCAAGCATCGAGCTCAGTGATCCTGCCGGCGAAGTCATCGCCACCAACACACTCCACTTTCCGGCGGGCGGAGGCACGACCGCTGACTTCGTGACGGACGACCCCGACGGCCTCGCTGGGCTGGCGGAGTGCGACACCTACCCCGGAACGAAGGCATATCGCACGCAGGTTCTCACAGTGACCGAGGCAGGCGAGCACACCTTCCGCGTGGTCGGTGTAGCACCGCAGCAGTCGGGAGCCGACGTTTCATTCGAGGGCGGTTCTGAGCTCTACACGGCGCTGCCGAATCCGTGGGGCGACTATGTTCCGTCGGTAGACCCGTGGATCGCGCTCTATGAGACGTTCGATGCGAGCGATGTTGAGTCGACGCTCATCACGTGCAACGACGACAGCCAACGCATCGATGACGAAGTCAGCTTTCCCGTGCAGGCGCACGACTCATCGCAGCGGTTCCTTGACAACTACTACTCCGAGATCGTCGTCGACCTCGAGCCGGGCACTTACACCCTCGTCGTCGCGACCTATGACATCGTCAGCGGGACAGCGCCCGATCAGGCAGCTACACCGGAGCGGTCGCTCGCGCCTGTTGACTACTCGCTCGACGACTTCGTCGCGCAGTCGATCGACCTCGAAGTATGGGCTTCCGCCGATGCTGCTGGGTCCGACGACGAGAACGCGGCGCCTGACGACGAGTTGGCAGCGACCGGCATCGGCGGGCAACTCACCGGTGCAGTGGGGTGGCTCGGGGTGTTGCTGATGCTCGGAGGCGTAGCGCTCATCGTGAGGCGCCGCGCTCTGGCCGTCGACTAGCGCGGGGCGAGCATCCGCCCGGTGGCCCCATGACTCACACTCATCCGCATCGCGCCGTCAACGTCGGCGTCGCCGTGCTCGTCGCTTTCGCGCTCGGGCAGCCGTCGCTGCTCGCCACCGCGAGCATCGTGGCAGCCTCGGTGCTCACGCTCGTGGGGCTCGCCCTCATCGCGAAGGCCGCTGCCCGGCCCACCGCGCGAGGCGAGCTCGCCGTGAGCAGCCGAGCGCGGGCGCATCGCGAGTCGCTCGGCGAGCAGGCCGAGCCTGCGCATCCTCTCACTCCCGGTCGCCCCCTGTCTCGGGCACCCGGCGTGGCGGCTTCGGCCGCCTGAGTTTCGCGCCGCAGCGCGACTCGAGCACGCTCCGACCCGGTCGCACCGGTCGTCGTTGAGGGTGCGGTGGCCTGACGCCTCCGCACATCGCTCGACCTCAGGAGTACTCATGGACCTCACCATCTGGCCGATCATCGGCCCATTCGTGCAACTTGGCGCTACTGCGTTGCACGAGTTCGTCATCGTTCTCGACCCCTTTGCGGGTGCCACCGCCGCCGCACTCGCCGTCATTCTCATCACCCTTGCCGTGCGGGCGGCGCTCATTCCCCTCGACATTCGTCTCGTGCGGGCGGAGGGTGCGCGTCGGCGCCTCGCGCCGCACCTCGCAGCCCTGCGCACCCGATGGAAGAAGCGGCCAGACGAGCTGCAGCGCCGCACGATGCAGCTCTACCGAGACGCGGGAGTCTCGCCCGTCGCGGGCATGGGAACCATGCTCGCTCAAGCCCCGATCGTCTCGCTGCTGTACCTCGTGCTCGCGAGCCCGACCATTGGGGGTGAGGCGAATCCGCTCCGCGCGGAGCAGCTCGTGGGGGTCGGCTTCGGCGAGCCGCTCGTCGCGGCGGTGGTCGGCGGCGACGCCGCAGCACTCGTGGTGTCGGCGACCGTCATCGCACTGCTGGTGCTGTCGGGGCTGCTGCAGCGACGCGCGATGAGGATGCTGCAGCAGGGCATCCCGTCGCCCGACCTGCCCGCCGCCGCCGCCCCGTTGCTCGGCGTGCTGCCGTTTGTCGCCATCATTCCGGCACTGCTCGTGCCCTTCGGCGCGGCGATCTATCTCGTCGTCAGCAGCCTCTTCAGTGCGATCGAAAGACCCGTGCTGCGGCGTGTGATCTGGACGGAGAACGAGTGGCGGCCCGGCCAATGATCACGGCCACAGATGGGGTGAGCAACCGCATTCCTGTGAGGCGGCTGGCAGTGTACGCTCGGCCTCAAGCATGCTTCACCGAGGTCTACCCGAAAGGTCTCCTTTGTTGTCTACGCGCACTCGTTCGTCGGTCATCGCGACCGTCGCCCTTGCCTCCGCTGCCACGCTCGGTCTTGCCTCGGCTGCCACCGCAGCCGAGGTCACGACCTACCCCTTCGAGCTTCTTCCCGGCTTCACCATCGAGGCGCCGTATCCCAACTACGAGATCACGATCGATTGTGACGAGTGGGTCGAAGACGACAGCGATGCTGGCTATGGCGACTTCGAACTCGCGTGGGTGCCCGGCGGAACCCTCGACATCAATCTCACGTGTGAGCCAGAAGACCTCTACGTCGAGCCCGTTGATGATGAACTCGACGGAGGCGACTTCCCGGCCGGGTACGAGACGACCGCGGGAACGGGTGACATCGAGCTTGTGTACTCGTTCGACCCCAACACTGCCATTCAGTTCGACCTCGGCGAGCACACGATCTTCATCTACTACTTCGCCTCGGTCGAACTCGATGATCCGGCAGGCGACCTGCTGCTGACGCAGGAAGCGACGACCCCGGAGAACGGAACACAGACCCTCGACTTCGCAGAGGGAATTACCGACGAGCCCTTCGTCGAGTGCGATCTCGACGAGGAGCGGGTGTACGCGGCGATCGAGTTCACGGTGCTCGAAGGCGGCGCATACACGTTCCGCGTTGTCGACGTATCGCCGCTGCAGAGCGGCGAGCTTCGACTCGGCAGCGAGTTCGCCGATTGGTGGACGTACGAGCCCAATCCTTGGGGCGACTACGTGCCGATCGCTGACCCCTTCTTCGTGCTGTACAGCAGCTTCGACCCCGATCAGCCGGCTCAGGGTCTGGTTGAGTGCAACGACGACATCGATGTCGACCTGTCGAACAACGTGTTCATGCGTGACTCGGCCAACCACTTCATCAGCGGCGTGTACCCCGAGCTGATCGTCGATCTCGAGCCCGGTGAATACACGCTTGTCGTGACGACCTACGACACGGTGGGCTCGCCCGACCCCTCCGCGGCACCCGCCAAGGTCGACGCGGCCGACGCCCCGCTGGCTCCCGCAGAGTACGAGCTCGACGGGCTGCCCGAGCAAAGCGCCACCGTGCAGTTCTGGGGCGTTGAGGGTGGTCTCGAACTGGGCCACGCCGCAGAACTCGCCGAGACGGGCCCCGACTCGGCTCGCTCGACTGGCCTGGCCATCGCCGCCCTGCTCGCCCTCCTTGTCGGCGCAGCGGCGGTCACGATCGCGCGACGCCGCACGGCCTAGCTGACACAACCTGACGGTGCGGGATGCTCGCCTCGAGCATCCCGCACCGTCACGTTGAGGCGGGTTGCACTCGGTTGCCTGCCCGGCGTCAGGGCCGCGGGTCGAGCGCGTCGTACTCGCGCAGACTGCGTGTCACGCGCACGATGACCGCGACAGCCACGATGATGACAACCCCGCCGAGCAGGGGCGGTAGCCACAGCAGCGCGGTGAGGCTCAGCACGCCGACGAACAGATCGCCGATGCGCGGCCCGCCCGTGACGACGACGATGAAGAGCCCCTGCATGCGGCCGCGCAAGGAGTCGTCGACGGCGGCCTGCAAGATGGTCGAGCGGAAGATCATGGCGAGGTTGTCAGCGGCACTCGCCGCGGCGAGAGCGATGCTCGCCGCGATGAGGGCCGGCCAGTTCACGTCGTCGAACGACTCGCTCGAGGCACCGCCGACCAGCGCGGTCACGAGCAGCACGAGACCGAGCGCCACGATCGCGGCGCCGTAGGCTGCCACACCCCACGACATCGCCCTGCCTTGCCACCGCGCCTGACTAATGCGCCCGCTGAAGAGGCCGAGCAGCAGCGTGCCGACAGCGACCGCCGATGTCAGCACGCCGACGGTGATCGCACCACCGCCGATGAGCAGCGCCCCGACCGCAGGAAAGAGCACGCGAGGGTTGCCGAAGGTCATGGCGAAGAGGTCGAGCAGGTAGGTCGCGCGAATCGTCGGCGCCTCGCGCACGAACCGCCAGCCTTCGACCACCGAGCGCCATCCCGGTCGACTGAGCTCACCTTCCGGTCGCACGGGCGGCAGGGCCCACAGGCCGAGGAACCCCGCAATGAAGAGCACCGCATCGAGCGTGTACGTCCACGGGATGCCCACGCCGGCCACGAGCACACCCGCGAGTGCTGGCCCCAGGGTGAGCATGAGCCCGGCACTGATGCCGTTGAGCGCCCCCGCCGCCGGCAGCAGCTCGCGCCGCAGCAGCCGGGGCACGATGGCCTGGCGCGCCACACCCACCATCGTCGCGGCCACGGTGTTGACCGTGATGAGCGCGTAGAGCGGCCAGACCGGCTCGGCGCCCGACCACGAGTACACCGCAAGAGCGATGGCAGACACCCAGGCGACCACCGTGCTGAGCAGAGCAAGGGTGCGCCTGTCGACGGCGTCGGCGAGCATCCCGCCGTAGAGACCGAACACGATCATCGGCACGAGAGCGAACGCCGCGACGAGCGAGACCGCGAGCGTCGACTCGGTGCGCGCATAGACGTCGAGCCCGACAGCGACGATCGTCAACTGGCTGCCGATGCCGGTGACAAGCGCACCGAGCCACAGCCAGAGGAATGAGCGCGATTCGCGCAGTGGCGTCAGGTCGACGAGGTTCTGCCGCGCACGCGCAGCGGTGGAGCGAATGATGGTGCGCCTCCGTGAGAGTTGCGGGCGCGAGGCCCGACCTCCAATAGAACCACGAGCATGACTCGCTCGTGATCGAACCGTGACCGATCGGGCGCGACACGCCCGGGATGCATGAGCTAGTGTCGTGACTCGCGTCTGCACTCGGCAGGCGCTAGAACACCGCCCACGGAAGGAGCACGAGCATGAATATGGCCTATTCGCCGATTCGCGAACAGCTCGCGCAGCGCCCCGAGCGCTTCCTTCCCGACCTCACCTAGGGGCGGTCCGTCGCATCCAGCGACGCTCCGTGCCGTGAGGCCCGGGGCGTCGTTCTCTTCTGCTGCCATCAGCAGGTGCTCCCACCGCGGGGGAGCAGACAGCGACTCTTCGGGACCGGTCGGTCGAGCATCCACTCGACCGACGACAGAACGAGACGAACACCGAAGAGAATCGAAAGGATCATGCAGAAGATCTCGAAGACCCTCGCCAGTTGGGCGAGCATCCTCGACGAGAAGACGCTCGAGCAGGCGCGCACGACCGCGACCATGCCGTTCATCTACCCGCACCTGGCCCTCATGCCCGATGCCCACTTGGGCCTCGGCGCCACCGTGGGCTCGGTCATCCCCACCCTGCGTGCCGTCATGCCGGCGGCCGTCGGAGTCGACATCGGCTGCGGGATGATCGCGGTGCTGACCGACCGCACGGTCGACCAGCTGCCGGATGACCGCACGCCGTTGCGGTTGGCCATCGAGCGTGCCATCCCGCTGAGCGCGGGTGCCGCGAACAACAAGATCGTCGCCACGGCTCAGCCGCGCATCGCCGAGCTCGAGGCACTGGCCGAGAAGGCCGGCTTCGACCCGGGGCAAAGGCTGGGGCGGTGGCGTGAGCAGTTGGGCACGCTCGGCAGCGGCAACCACTTCATCGAGGTGTCGGCCGACGAGCGCAACCGGGTGTGGCTGTTCTTGCACTCGGGCAGTCGGGGTGTGGGCAACAAGATCGCCCAGACCTACATCGCCATCGCGAAGAAGCTCGCAGAGCAGTGGTTCATTCCGTTGCCCGACGCCGATCTCGCCTACCTGGTGGAGGGCACGCCAGAGTTCGGCCGGTACATCGCCGAGTTGCGGTGGGCGCAGCACTACGCGCTGCTCAACCGTGAGGAGATGATGGACAGGGTGCTGCGGCAGTTCACCGAGTGGGTGGACGGCCCTGTTGCCGAGCTCGAGCGCATCAACTGCCACCACAACTTCACGCAGAAAGAGACGCACTTCGGAAAAGAGGTGTGGGTCTCCCGGAAGGGAGCGATCTCTGCCAAGGCCGGAGAGCCGGGATTGATTCCGGGCTCGATGGGCACGGCATCGTACGTTGTGGAGGGCAAGGGCAACGCGATGGCGATCGAGTCGTCGCCGCACGGAGCCGGAAGGCTCTACTCGCGGTCGAAGGCTCGCCAAACCTTCACCCAGGATCAGCTGCGTGAGGCGATGGTGGGCATCGAGTTTCGCGACACCGACGCCTTCATCGACGAGATTCCGCACGCGTACAAGCCGATTGACGAGGTCATGGCTGATGCCACCGACCTGGTCGAGATTCGGCACACGCTGCGGCAGCTCGTCAACGTGAAGGGCGACTGAGCGACGCGTGAGCCCGGCCTCACCCTGCCGCGGTGCAGACTTCATCACGAAGGCTGCACCGCGGCACTGAAGTCGCACTATGCTCAGCTTCATCCCCACTGGTGTTCCGAAAGGCGATCGATGCTGTCGAAGCGCGTACGTTCAACGTCTCTTGCCGGTGTAGCACTCGGTGTGACGCTCACGCTGGGCTGGGGAGCCGCAGCGAGTGCCGCCGAGGTGCAGACCTACCCGGCCGAGGTGTTCCCCGGTTTCACGGTGGAGTCGGCCTACCCGAACTATGTGCTGAGCGTCGACTGCGATGAGTGGGAGGAGATCGTCGCCGTCACGATCGATGACGAGCAGGCCGACTACGGCGACATCCAGCTCGTCTGGGTGCCGGGAGGCACTGCTGAGGTGCGATTCGACTGCGAACTCTCGAGCAGCAACGTGTCGTCACTGGTCGAGGCCTTTGACGATGACGACCTCGTGGGCGAGATCAGTGCCCTCGACCCGAGTGACGGCGCGGTCGCGGCCTACGCGATCTCTCCGAACACCTACGCCGAGATGTTCTTCGGCGACGGCAACGTCATCCGCTTCGCGTACTCCGCCACCGTTCCCATCGCGGATCCTGGGGGCGATCTGCTCTTCACCGAAGACTTCGCGATTGCCGCAGGAAGTGAGTCAGCGGGAAACTTCGGCGACGGAGACGACATTCTTTGCCAGGTCAGTGGCGAACGCGTCTACGCGACGCTCGATGTCTCGGTGACCGAAGCGGGAACCTTTGCGTTCCGCGTCGTCAGCGTCGACCCTGCACAATCGGGAGAGTTCGTCTCGAATCAGGTGGGTGATTTCGTCGAGCAGCAGTGGGAGATCGCGCTCCCGAACCCGTGGGGCGACTACGTGCCGATCAGCGACCCCCTCGTGATCCTCTACGACGACTTCGACCCCGACCAGCTCGATGAGAACCAAGTTGCCTGCAACGACGACTCGGAAGCCTTGTCGAACGACGAGAACTACGCGTCGCGCGACGGCGACGACCGCTTCTTGCCGACGACGTTCTCTGAGCTCGTCGTCGACCTCGAGCCGGGCAACTACACAGTCGTCGTGACGACGTTCGACCAGGTGCGGCCGGCGTTCGTGCCCGCCACCGCGTCGGCTGATTCGAGTTCTGCTGACCTCTCGCTCGAGCAGGCGGGATACCAGCTCGCCGACCTTCCCGCTCAGTCGGCCAGCGTGCAGTTCTGGGGCACTGGTTCGATGCAGCTGGGCCACACCGCGCAAGAAGAGCTCGCTGACACGGGCGCCGACGACTCACTCCAGGCCGGGCTGGCGGCGGGTGCTGTTCTCGCGTTGATGCTCGGCATGGTGAGCGTGGTGATCGCGCGCCGCCGCTCAGCCTGATCTGCACGTCGTGATCGAGCTCGCTGACATCGATCACGTGCGCTCGCTGCGCCTGCACAGCCAGCGCATCACGGCCGACGGACGACCTGACGACCAGTCTGCGCGTGACGTCGTGCAGCACCTGCTCGCCGTGCAGGCGCAAGATCTCTCGGCCGCCTTCTGGGCGGTCGGCGCCCGCTCGACGCTGCAGCGAGGCGATGTCATCGCGGCGCTCGACATGGGCAGTGTCGTGCGCTCGATGCCGGTGCGGGGCACCTTGCATCTTGTCGCCGCGAACGACCTGCCATGGATGCTGAGCCTCACCGCTGAGCGCACGCTGCAGTCGGCGGCCAGTCGTCGGGCAGCATTGGGCATCGACGGCGCCGTCATCGATCGAGCTGCTGCGGCGCTCGTCGACGCGTTGAGCGGCGGCAGGTCGCTTGAGCGCTCGGCAGCACTTGCGGTCTTCGACCAGGCGGGGTTGCGCACCGACGGCGGCCGGGGATACCACCTGCTGTTCCACCTGCAGCAGGTGGGCCTCGTGTGCTGGGGTCCGACGATCGCGGCCCCTCGACCGTCGGCCGCCCCGCAGCAGGCGCTCGTGCTCGTCGACGAATGGGTGCGTGAACCGCGCGTGCTCGACCGTGACCAGGCTCTCGCCGAACTCGCGCTGCGCTACGTGCACGGTCACGGCCCGGTGAGCGACCGAGATCTGGCGTGGTGGGCGAAGATCACCCTGCGCGATGCGCGAGCCGCGATCGAGTCGGTGCGCGACCGGCTCGTCGAGGTGGTTTTCGACGGACGCACGCTCTTCGCGAGCCGCGCGAGCGTCGAGTCGTGGTCTGGTGATGGCGCGAGCGGAGCGCACGTGCTGCCGGGCTTCGATCACTGGCTGCTCGGCTATGAGCGGCGGCACGATCACGTCGACGACGACTACGCCGATCGCGTGATGCAGCTTGCCAACGCGGTGTTTCGACCACTCGTGGTCGTCGACGGCCGAGTGGTCGGCACGTGGCGTGATGACTCGGGTCACGCGGAGCTCGACCTCTTCGAGGCTGTCGCGCCCGAAAGACTCGACGCAGCGCTCTCCCGCTACGCCAGTTTCTGAACTCGGCAGCCTCAGCGCGCGGGCCGCGCCCGCACGAGACGTACGGGTGAACTCTCGTCGAGCTCAACGAGGTTGGCGCGTGACTTCACGAACTCGGTGAAACTCTCATAGCCGAGCGCCCGCTCGTTGAACGCCGAGTCGAGCCGCTTCATCTGTTGCTTCAGAGTGGAAGCGTGCACCCAATCGCTGTCGTCGTCTTTCTCGCCGAGCAACTCGAGTGCTTTGACGAGTAGCGCGGTTGACGCGCGCTTCGAGGTGGGCGGCTCGACGACGGCGTTGCGATCGACCTCGTCTCGGGCGACATCAGTGTCGTCGGTGCTCGCCGGCGCGGCAGTCGAGGGCGAGGATGCGCGGCGCGAGCGCGCCGCCGGCTCGGCGGGAGCATCCACCGCGGGAGCGACGGTAGCTTTCGCCGATGTCGACGCGCGACGCACCGGAGGTGCTTGGCGCACGCCCGGCAGCGTGTCGTAGTCGGCGTACTCGTTGCAGGCCGCCTTGAGGCTCTTGCTCGTGCCGCCGGCAACGCCGATGCCCACGATGTAGCGGCCGAGGCGTTTGGCGCGCTGGGCGAGCGCGATGTAGTCGCTATCGCCCGCCGCGATGACCACGTGTGTGATGTCGGGCAACCGGAAGAGGTCTTCGACCACATCGACCGACAGGCGAATATCGGCGCCGTTCTTCATCTGCTGGGTCGCGGGAAAGAGCTGGGTGAGGTCGACGGCACGCTCCATGAGCTGGCCTTGGTAGCTCGCGTTGACGCCGATCGACCAGTCGGCGTACGCGCGCGAGATGACGATGGGGCCGAAGCTCGATGCGAAATCGAGAATGGCACCGAGGTCGACGGTCGCTTCGCGCACTTTCGCCACGAGCTCGTCGGGCGCGTCGGCGAGGCCCGGAGAGAGCCGGTAGACGTTGTCTTTGCGCCACGCTCCGCGACCGTGATGCTGGTCGTAGCGCGAGATGATGATGTTGTCGAAGTCGATGTAGACCGCAACGCGGCTCTCGCCTGGCTCTGCCATGGGTTGCCTCCTTCGTCAGTTCGGCACCCTGTCAGGCCATCCTGTCAGTCTTCGCGCCCCGGAGGCACTGTGCTGGCAGGGCTGTGATCGGCGTAGACGACGCCGGTCGCGCGTTCAGACACCTCCCACAGGCGTGCCGCAGGCTCGGCGGCGCGAGCAGGCCGCGGCACGCGCGCGGGTGCGGGTTCACCGCGCACCTCAAGAAAACCCTTCGGCCCGTAGTAGCCGCCGGGCTCGACGCGCGGGCTCGTCGCGGCAAACAGCGAGGGCAGCAGGCCCACGTCGACGCTCTGCATGACGCGACCCATGCGTCGCGACTGCTTCTCGCTGGGCGCCACGCCGTCGCGCGGGCCCGTGGTCTGCAAGTTGGTGTGTGTGCCCCCCGGATGTGCAGCGGCACTCGTGAGGCCCCACCCGTGCACGTCGCTGCGACGTTGCAGCTCTCGCGCGAACGCGAGGTTGGCGAGTTTCGACAGGCCGTATGCGCCCCACGCCGAGTAGCGGCGCTCGGCGTTGAGGTTGTCCCACTGCCAGCGACCGGCGTTGGCGGCGAGACTGCTCGTCGACACCACTCGCGGCGACGGCGTGCGCTGCAACGCCGGCAGCAGCAGGCCCGTGAACGCGAAGGGCCCGAGGTGGTTGCTGCCGAACTGCAGCTCGAAGCCGTCGACGGTCTCGCGGCGATCGGGCACGGCCATGATGCCGGCGTTGTTGATGAGAATGTCGATGCCCACGCCCTCGTCGAGCAGGCTCCGCGCCGCGGCACGCACACTGGCGAGCGACGCGAGATCGAGGTCGATGAGACGCAGTCGCGCATTGGGCTGCCGCTCGAGCAACCGCGCGCGAGCATCCTCACCTTTCTGTCGATTGCGCACCGCCATGATGACCTCGGCGCCCGCACCGGCGAGTCGGCCCGTGAGGCCGAAGCCGAGCCCGCTATTGGCGCCCGTGACGAGGGCGACGCGGCCGGTGAGGTCAGGAACGGTGGTGTCGAGCGCGGTGCGAGGCATGCAGTCTCCGAACGAAGCGATGGGCAGTCATCTCACCATTCGGAGCAGTGGCCCTGCTGGGAGCGGTGCGCGCTAGCAGTGTCGAGGGCACGGCGATCCTCAACGAGGGCCTCGTTTCGCGCAACAATGTGCGCATGACGACCGACGCGCCGAGCGTGACCGACGTGCCCCGCCGTGACCGGTGGGAGCATCGATCGGCACCGTTGCTCGTCGTCATGGGCATCGTCTTCATCGTGACCTACAGCGTGGCGATTCTCGTCGTCGAGTTTCCGCCCTGGCTCGTGCTGCTGCTCTCGGTGCTGGCGTTCGTCTCGTGGTCGACCTTTGCCCTCGACGCTGTCGTGCGCATCGCGCTGACCCCTCGCGGTGAGCGCGGCCCGTGGATGCTGCGCCACTGGGTCGACTTGCTCGCCGTGGTCGTGCCCCTCCTCAGGGCGTTCCGGGTCGTCGACCTGTTCCGCCGCGTTCCCTACTTCCAACGGCGCACCGGAGCCGCAGTGCGCTCACGCGTCGCTGTCTTCGCGACGTCGTACGCCGTGATCTTCATCTACTTCATCGCCCTCGCCGTGCTGCAGGCCGAGCGATTTGCCGAGGGCTCGACCATCACGACGCTCGGTGACGCGCTGTGGTGGGCCGTCGTGACGATCGCCACGGTCGGCTACGGCGACACCTACCCGGTCACGGCCTTCGGCAGAGTCTGGGCGATCGTGCTCATGGCGGGCGGTCTCGTCATCGTGGGCACGACCTCGGCGGTGGTGATCTCGTACATTCAAGAGCGCGTCGGCCGGGCATCCACCCGGTAGATTCGGCACGGACGCGCCACCCACGTCGCCGCCCCCGTCGCCGCCCACGTCAAGGAGCCCCCATGGCCACCGCACCCCTCAGCCGTCAGCAGACCTCGAGCGCCCTCCTCGCGGGCGCTGTCTCGCACACGATCTTCCAGACCGGGTGGTTCTTGTTCGGGTTCGCGATCGTCGCCCTCATTGGCGCCGCGATCTTCGGCAACATCGTGGATGCTCTCCGCAACACCGTCGAAGGCGACGTCAACACGGCGGTCGAGTCGCTGGGTGTCGGCAGCGACATCCTCTTCGGCATCGTCATCGCGTTTCTCATCGCGAGCCTCGTGCTCATCCTGCTCGCGTTTCTCGTCAGCTCGTCGATTCTGCGCGCGGCGTCGCTGCGCCGCCCGGGCCGGGTGACGCTCTTCGCGATCGGCATCACCGCTGTCGCCGACATCGCGCTGTTCTGGGTCTACTTCGGCGTCGCGCAAGCCATCACTGACAGCGCGATCGGCGGCCTGCTGTTGCAGCCCGTGCTCGCGCTCGTCGGCGGCGTGCTCGTGGGTATGGGTCTGTGGTGGTGGATGGCCTGGGCGAACCGCGATCGCGGTGAGGCTGTGCTCGCTCCGACCGAGACGGCAGCTGCCGAGCCGACCGTCGAGAGCGAGACCGCGACGAGCTAGCCCGCGGGCTCGACCAACACCTCGGCGAGCGCGGCAGTGAGTTGCGTGCGCATCGCGTCGCTCGAGATGGTGCGCTCGCCGTCGCCAGACTGCGGGCCGTAATCGCCGAAGCTCGCGTGGTTCGCTCCCTCGATGGTCGTGAACACCGTCGACGCTGGCAGCAGTCCCGCGCGCGATTCGATCGTCGCCGGAGTGGAGAGGCCATCGTTCTCGGCGGCGACGCTCACGATCGCCAGATCGGTCTGGCTGAGGTCGTTGGCGCAATAGCTGCCCAGCAGCACGATGCCTGCCAGGTCATCGCGAGTATCGAGCGCGCTCTCGGCCATGAGGCACGCGCGCACTCCGCCGAGCGAATGCCCACCGACGAACCAGCGGTCGATCTCAGGCGCGGCGGTCGTGAAGTCGTCGAGACCGCGCAGGTCGAAGAAGGCCAGGTTGACGGTGGGATGGGTGATGAGCACCGTGATTCCCTCGTGCTCGACGATTCCGCTGAGCTGCCAGAGGTAGGCGGAGGGTTCGACGCGAGCGCCCGGCACGAAGACGAGTCCGGTCGACGTGTCGACGGCGTCGCCGTCAGGGCTGAGAAGAATGCCTTCATCGACGATCTCGATCGTGACGTCGTCGAGCGCGAAGGCGCGCATCGTCGCGGCACGATCTGCCTGGTACACGGCGTGCGCCCAGACGAGAAAGCCGAAGACCGTGGCGCCGAGGGCGAGGAGCGCCCAGAATCCGACGAGACGGATGCGTCGGGCTCTCCCGCGTCGACGTGGGGTGGAATCAGAGTGCACGGCAGAGTCGGGAGAGGCCATGCCGCATGATCCCACTCGAACCTGGCATGATGGAACCCATCATGAACATCATCGCCGTGGCCGTCTCCGTCGCCCTGTTCCTGGGTTCCTTCCTGCTCTTCGCGTACGCCTACGCCGTGCCGGAAGAGTGGGCCGCGGTCACGTTCTTCGCGGGCATCATCGCCGTCACGCTGTCGATGGCGATTCCGTTCACGCTGCTCGGGCACCGCGAGCGATAGCGTTCGCGCGCGCTGCGCTCAGGCCGGGCGCAGCACGTTGGCCGTGAAGGCCTGCAATCGCTGCACAAGGCCCTCGCTGCGGCGCGCGATGAGCTCATCGCGATGCAAGTTGAGCTCGCTCGTCGCCGGAAGAATGCGAATCATGATCGAGCACGCCAGGTCGGCGCAGATGTAGGTGCCGACGGTGTTGCCGTCGAGGCCCGCTTCGCCTCCTCGCGGCGCCGAGAACATCGACACCTGAGTCGCCGGCTGCGGGGTGTGGCACAGCGAGCACATCGCTCCGATGCCAGCCCGCAAGGGAGCACTGGCCGCCCGCACCAAGAGCCCGACGGGCCGGTCGTCGACCCAGTGCACGATGTAGCCGCGCGGCGAGCCGGCCGGGTCGCGCCAGCCCAAGAACTCGCGCTCGCTCCACACCGTTTCGTGCAGGCCCGGGAGGGGCATCCGTTCGATTTCAGCAGGGCTCGCATTCTCGATCGATGCGCGAATCTGCTCGGCCGTCAACTCTCTCATCGTGCGCCCACCCTATGACACTCATCCACCACTCCCTCTGAACCAGAAAGGCCACTACCGTGACTGCTATGCAGCTGCCCAGGGCGTTGAAGCCCTTCGCCACCGGCCAGTACCGATTGCTCGTGCTGGCACTCACCCTCTCGCTCTTCGGCACCGGAGTCTGGCTCGTCGCCGTCGTCTGGCAGGTCATCGAGCTCGGCGGCACACCCATCGATCTCTCGATCGTCGCGACCGGCGGCAGCATCGGCCTGCTGCTCGCGGTGCTGCTCGGGGGAGTCGCGGCCGACCGAATTCCGCAAAAGCGCATTCTCGTCGCCGTCGAGACGCTCAAGACGCTGTCGATGGCCGCGATGGCGGTGCTCGCGCTCACCGGCATGATCGAGGTCTGGCACCTCGCGGTCGTGGCGTTCTTGCTCGGCGTCGCCGACGGGTTCTTCTACCCGGCGTACTCCGCATGGCTGCCGGCGCTGCTGCCCGCCGAGGATCTGCTCGCGGCGAACGGCATCGAAGGCGTGCTGCGCCCGGCGATCATGCAAGCGGCTGGCCCCGCTGCCGCGAGTGCTGCGATCGCCATCCTCTCGCCAGGTCTGGGCTTTGCCATCGTCGCGATCACGCAGGGGCTCGGAGCGATCGGCATCGCTCTCATGCGGCTGACGCCGGTGCGGCGCGAGCCCGACGCCGAGCCGATGCATCCCCTGCGCGCAGTGTGGGTCGACGTGCGTGATGGCGTGAAGTACATGCTCGTCACGCGGTGGCTGCTCGCCACGCTGCTCTACTCAGCGGTGCTCATTCTCGTCATCATGGGACCGATCGAGGTGCTGTTGCCGTTCGCCGTGCGCGACCAGACCGGGGGAGGGGCAGGGGCGTTCGCGCTCGCGCTCGCCGCCTTCGGCATCGGCGGCGCAGCAGGATCACTCGTCGTCGCGTCGCTGCGACTGCCGAAGCGCTACCTCACGATCATGATCGCCGCGTGGGGCATCGGATGCGCGCCGCTCGCGATCATCGGATTCACCGACCAGCTCTGGCTCATGGTCATCGCGCTCTTCGTCTGCGGGTTTCTGTTCAGCGGAGCGACCGTCATTTGGGGAACCCTGCTGCAGCGGCGGGTTCCGCCGGCGATGCTCGGTCGCGTCTCGAGTCTTGACTTCTTCGTGTCGCTGCTGCTCATGCCGGTCTCGATGGCCCTCGCGGGGCCCGTCGGTGCGTGGATCGGTATTCCCATGGCGTTTCTCATTGCCGGACTCGTGCCGGTCGTGCTCGCCGCGCTCACGCTGCTCATCGCGCGACTCGGTCCCGACGAGCTGGCCCACCCGCTCGACGCCGACGACACACAGCCTGACCCGGCGAGCGAGGTGGTGACCGGACCAGCCGTGTCGGCGGGATTCCAAGCGCCGGCCGATGAACCGCACGACGAGCGGCACGGCTCGGCCTGAATGCAGTCGCGGCCCGGGAGGAGCATCCACCCGGGCCGCGAATCGCGCGTGCAGCGTTGCGTGAGGGCTTAGCCCTGGTAGGCGAACTGCGCGTCGATGTTGAGCGTGACGTCGTCGCCCAGCAGGAAGCCGCCGGTCTCGAGCGCCGCGTTCCAGCTCACGCCGAAGTCGTGGCGGTTGATCACGGTGCTGCCGCTCGCGGCGGCCTTGACGTTGCCCCACGGGTCGGTCGCGATGCCGCCGAACTCACCCTTGAGGGTGATGGGCTTGGTGACGCCGCGCAGCGTGAGGTCGCCATCGAGCAGCAGGTCGCCATTCTCGATGCGCAGACCGGTCGAGACGAAGGTCATGGTCGGAAACTCGTCGGGGGCGAAGAAGTCGTTCGTGCGCAGGTGGGCGTCGCGGTCAGCGTTGTTGGTGTTGATCGAGGTGACGTCGACCGTGACCGTGACGGTCGAGTCGGCGGGCTTCTCGGCGGCGACGACCGTGGCGTCGAACTTCTCGAAGACGCCGCGCACCTTGCTGATGGCGAGGTGGCGAACGCTGAAGCCGATCTCGGTGTGCGTCGGGTCGACGACCCACGTTCCGGTGCGGTAGCCCTCGATGGTGTCGGCGGTGATGGCGGTGGTCATGTATCTCTCCTGCGGTAGCTGGCGGCATGCAAAAAGTCGATGCGTCTGCATCGACTCACCAGGGCCCAACGTCAGCAATGCGCCCGTCTATTCCGCCTACGGCGAGATTCGTCGAAAGTCGTCACTTCCCGGCCACGACCGATTCACTGTGCACGGCTGATCTGCGGCTGGCGTGCGGCTGATGCACTGCCAGCGCACGGCTGGTCACGGGTGTGCTGGGCGCAGAGTGAGGTCGTACCCGAACGATTCGGGACCCGGCGCGCGATCACGGCCGGTCTGCACGTTCACGAGAAAAGACATGTTCATGGCAACCATCATCGACACCGCCGTCAGCGCAGGCTCGTTCACCACTCTGGTCGCCGCCGTGAAGGCTGCTGGGCTGGTCGACACGCTCAACGGCGAGGGCCCCTTCACGGTCTTCGCCCCGACCGACGACGCGTTCGCCGCTCTGCCCGAGGGCACCGTCGAGGGCCTCCTCGCCGACGTTCCCGCGCTGAGCTCGATCCTCACGTTCCACGTCGTTCCCGGCGCTGTGCACGCAGCCGACCTCAGCGATGGCATGACCGCCGCGACGGTCAACGGCGCAGAGCTCACCTTCCACACCACTGACGGCGTCACGGTCAATGGCGCCACGGTCGTCACGGCCGACATCGTCTGCGACAACGGCGTCATTCACGTCATCGACGCGGTGCTGCTGCCGTAAAGCTTCCTCCCGACGACGCGGGGCGCTGCCGAGAGCGCCCCGCGTCGTTCTGCGTTCGAGCACGGTGGAGAAGGCACGGTTGAATAGCAACCATGGATGCCGCTCTCGCCGACCGACTGCGCGCCGACCTGCACGCCGCGCGCTACACGGTCGACCGGCTGCGGTCGCTCTGGGGCGACGCGGCCGACGCAGCTCTCGCGCGGGGCGATCGCGTGCCAGCGCGCCGCGCGCTCGCTCAAGCCGAGGCCGAGCCCGCCGCTCTGCTCGCACGCCTGTTCCTGCTGGGCGAGCCGCTCGACGACGACGCACTGCAGTCGGCCTTCCCGACGCTCTTGCCCGACGGCGCCAGGCGCCTCGGTCTCATTGATGCCCATGGCGCCGCGCTGCTCGATGTGCGGCCGTACAGCGCTGTCGATGCGAGCGGCACCGCCGACTGGTTCGTCGTGAGCGATCTCGGTGAGACGGCGCTCGGTCGGGCGCTGCCTGCTGAGCACGTGCTCGGCGTCGGAGGGGCATCCCTCACGCTCGCGGGTCTCATTCCCACGAGCGAGGTCGGCACGGTGCTCGACCTCGGCACGGGCTGCGGCGTGCAGTCGCTGCACGCGGCGAGACATGGCGAGCGCGTCATCGCGACCGACCTGTCAGCCCGCGCTCTCGAGCTGGCGGCGCTCACCGTGCACGTCAATGGCGTGCGCTCGGTCGAGCTGCGCCACGGCGATCTCTTCGCGCCGCTCGCGGGCGAACGCGTCGACCGCATCGTGTCGAACCCGCCCTTCGTGATCACTCCGCGTCGCGAGGGCGTGCCGCTGTACGAGTACCGCGATGGCGGACGAGTCGGTGATGCGATCGTCGAAGAGGTCGTACGCGGTGCCGCCGATCATCTGACACCGGGGGGAACCGCCCACCTGCTCGGCAACTGGGAGTACCGCGAGGGCCTCGGCGGCGATGGCCTCGCGCGCGTGCGGCGTTGGATCAGCGAGGCCGGTCTCGACGGCTGGGTCATCGAGCGTGAGCGACAGAGCCCCGAGCAGTATGCCGCCACCTGGATTCGTGACGGTGGCACTCGCGTCGGCACACCCGAGTACGACGCGCTCTGCGCGGCCTGGCTCGACGACTTCGCTGAGCGCGGAGTCACGGCGGTCGGTTTCGGCTACATCGCGCTGCGTCGACCCCTCGACGAGGATGCTCCGCGCTTGCTGCGCACCGAGGTGCTGTCGAGCCCGCTCGGGTCGGCGGCGAGCGGTCTGGGCGACCACCTGCTCGCGGGGTTCGCCGCTCACGACTGGATGGCCTCCCGCGACGACGTTGCCCTCGCGGGCGAGAAGGTGCTGCTGGCGCCCGATGTGACCGAAGAGCGGCACTACTGGCCGGGCGATGAGGCTCCGACGGTCATTCGACTGCGACAGGGAGCGGGCTTCGCGCGCGAGATCGACGCCGACCCTGCGCTCGCTGGTTTCGTCGGTGCGTGCGATGGTGAGCTCACGGTGGGGCAGCTGGCAGCGGCCCTCGCCGACCTGCTCGAGGTCGACGAGGGCGCGCTGCGCGAGCAGTTGCTGCCGCAGGTGCGAGAGCTGCTGCTCTGCGGCGTGCTGCTGCCCGCTTCGCGCTGACGGTGAAGCTCAGCCTTGCGAGGGAGTCGCCCGGCGCAAGATGAGCCACGCTGCGAGCGCGCACACTGCCGTGACGATAAGCGACCACGCCGCCGAGCCCAGCACACCGGCCCAGATGAAGAACGCTCCGACCTGCTCCCACGCTCCCAACCAGGTCACGAGCGCGCCACCGCCCAGCACGATGACGGTGATCGCGCCCCAGAAGACGTACATGCCTGTTGCCTTCCACCGCACGTAGACCGCCGCGGTCGCCGCGCCGATGCTGAAGAAAAGCAAGAAGGCCAGCACGCTGAACGCGAGTGCTTGCCACCAATCGGTCTGCCACAGTACGCCGGTGGAGAAGAACCCCAGGCCGACGCCCCAGCCGTTGGTCGCCTCCTCGATGGCGGTCGCCGTGGCGAGCAGGAGTGAATAGCCGATCGAGAGCAGCACGGCGAAGACGCCGAAGCCGAGCAAGAAGTCGCGACGCGTGCTGCCGTAGCCGAGCGAGAGCGGGAACGCCTGGTTGATCGTCATGACCGCCACCACGAGCATGTAGACGTAGAGGAAGAACGCTCCGCCGTTGACATTGGCGGTCTCGCCGTCCTCGGGGATATTCGCGAGGATGATCGCGAAGATGGCGACGTTCATGAGCAGGATGAACCCGAGAATGATGAGGGGCGTCCAGATGGCCGTCGACGGGTTCGCGAACAGCAGTCGCACGATCGTGAGCACGCGTGTCGCGAGCGAACGTGGCGTGGTCGACAGCGGCGCGGGGGCTCCGGCGCGGTCGGTGGCAGTGGTCGTGGTCATCGCGAGACCTCCTCGTGCTCGGTGGGGGTGCCGCCGGTCTGGCGGATGATGAGCTGTTGCAGTGAGACCGGGCCGACCTCCAGGCCCGCCGCGCGTGCCTCGGCAAGAACCTGCTCGGTGATGCCCGCGACGGTCGCACTGACGAATCCACCTAGGCGCTCGCGGTGCAGCACCTCGAGTGCAGCGATCGCTCGCTCGACGGCCTCGGCCGGGCCAGCGATCGTGGCGGCGTGCGCCCGGAGGGCATCCACGGGGGAATCGATGATGATGCGCCCGTTGTCGATGACGAGCGCGTGCTCGAGCAAGGCACCCACTTCGTCGATGAGGTGAGTCGAGAGGATCACCGTGCGCGGGTGCTCCGCGTAGTCGGCGAGCAGACGGTCGTAGAAGGCTTGTCGCGCGATCGCATCGAGGCCGAGGTAGGGCTCGTCGAAGATCGTGATGGGAGCGCGCGACGCGAGCCCCACGATGATGCCGACGCTCGAGAGTTGTCCGCGCGAGAGTTTCTTGATGCGACGGTCGACCGGCAGCCGGAATTCGGCGGCGAGGTCGCGGGCGAAGTCGGCATCCCAGTGCGGAAAGAAGCCGGGAGCAGCCGCGAAGACGTGCTTGGGCTTGAAGTCGTCGGGGTAGCGCTGGCTCTCTTTGATGAAGCACGTGTGCTGCAAGACTCCGGCGTTCTCGACGGGGTTGCCGCCCGCGACGGCGATGGTGCCGCTTGTGGCGAACTCTTGGCCCGTGAGCAAGTGCATGAGCGTGGTCTTGCCCGCGCCGGTGCGGCCGAGCAGGCCTGTGATGCTGTCGCGCGCGATCTGGAAGTCGACGCTGTCGACGGCGGTGACGCCGCGATAGCGCTTCGTGAGGCCGCGCGCCTCGACGATGGTGGTCATGATGCGGATTCCTTCCGGATGATGTCGATGAGCTGATCGGTGGTGAGCTCGAGCCCGCGGGCTTCGAGCAGCAAGGGGTGCACGTACTCGGTGGCAAAGCGGGCGCGCCGTTCGGCGAGCAGGCGCTCGCGTGCGCCGTCAGCGACGAACATGCCGATGCCGCGGCGCTTGAAGAGCACCCCGCTCTCGACGAGCAGGGTGATGCCCTTGAGTGCCGTGGCCGGGTTGATGCGGTGGAAGCTCGCGAACTCATTGATCGAGGGCACTTGGCTTCCCTCAGGCAGCGAGCCGTCGATGATCTGGTTTTCGATCTGCTCGGCGAGTTGCCGAAAGATCGGTCGACCGTCGTCCACGAACGCCTCCCATCTCTGTGTTGGTTACTTAGTCAAGTAACTAACCAGAGAACCTGGAGGCTGTCAAGCGATCAGCATCACGTGCGACGCGGGCGGCTCCAGTCGGGCACCGTGAGCACGATCGCCGCCGCGCTGAGGGCGACGCCGGTGAGGCCGAAGGCGAGACTTGCGGCACTCTGCACACCGCCCGCGAGGACAGGCAAGTCGTCGGGGAGGCTGATGCCAATGCTGAAGTACGGCCCCCACGCCGCGACGACGATCACGCTGCCGGCGATGCACGCCGCCGCGAGCATCCTTCGCCAGGTGAGCAGTCGGTCGGCCGCGAGGGAAGGCAGCAGCGCGAGCACGGCGATGCCGAGCACGATGGCGAGCGACAGCACAAACCAGATCGTCAACCCGATCGTGAACCCCGCGCGCGAGGCGGAGTTCCACACGGCGTAGACCTCGCCGAGCGTGAGCATGCCCTGTGCGATCGCGAGCGGCTGCTCGACGGCCAAAGAGTAGGCACCGAGAGCGACGAGCCCGAGCAGTGCTGCTGCAGCGCCGAGGCCGACGCGGCGCCGAAGACCAGGCGCGGCATCGGGGGCGTGTGGCTCGTCGGGAAAGATGATGCGTTGCCTCGGCGCAACCGGCTCGTCGCCGGGAGCAGCGCGACGGTCAGCCGGAGTCATGCCGTCGAGGCTCGTCATGAAGTCACCCGAACCGATGCGCTTCACCCCGCGCACGATGGCGGCAGCGTTGAGTGCGCCGCCCGCGAGCACGAGCAGCAGGGCGAGCCACAAGAACGCGGGCGACCCTGCTGCTGCCGCGAACCAACCGACCACGGCCACCGGCGCGAGCAGGAGGCACGTGAATCCCCAGCGGAACAATCGACCGGTTGTACGCACGGCATTCCCTTCACATCGCGAGTCGTGATGCGGCAACCCTAGCGAGCACGCACATCTCCCCGTCGTGCACAGCGCCTACGGTGGAGACACCACAGCACAATGACAGGAGACATCGTGAAGATACGCACGCTGGGCAGTACCGGCACGATCGTCAGCAGCGTTACCCTCGGCACCATGACGTTCGGTGCGGAGTCTGACGAACCGATGAGCCATGCGATGCTCGACGCTTTCGCGGCGGCTGGCGGCACGCTCATCGACGCTGCCGACGTCTACAGCGCGGGACTGAGCGAGCAGATCATCGGCCGATGGCTTGCGGCGAACCCGGCGACCGCTGAGCGCATGGTCATCGCGACAAAGGGCCGATTCCCGATGGGCACTGACGCGAACGACCTCGGCACTTCGCGTCGGCACCTGCGCCGCGCACTCGACAACTCTCGCCGGCGATTGGGTCTCGACCACATCGACCTGTATCAGGTGCATGCGTGGGACCCGATCACGCCGCTCGACGAGACACTCCGCTTTCTCGACGATGCGATCCGGTCAGGAGCAGTGTCGTACTGGGGAGTCTCGAACTTCACGGGCTGGCAGCTCACGAAGGCTGTGCACCGTGCCGCCGCGCTCGGCATGCCCGCACCGGTGACGCTGCAACCTCAGTACAACTTGCTCGCCCGCGAGATCGAGTTCGAGATCGTGCCAGCGGCCCTCGACGCCGGGGTCGGCCTGCTGCCCTGGGGCCCGCTGGGCGGTGGATGGCTCACGGGCAAGTACAGCCGCGACGAAATCCCCACGGGGGCAACGCGACTCGGTGAAGATCCTGGGCGCGGCATGGAAGCGGTCGATCGGCGGGGGGCCGACGAGCGCACCTGGCGAGTGCTGGATGCCCTGCACCTCGTTGCCGGTGAGCACGAGGTGCCGCCCGCTCGCGTGGCGCTCGCGTGGCTGCAGTCTCGGCCCGGCATGACGTCCGTCATCCTCGGTGCCCGCACCGTCGATCAGTTGGTCGACAACCTCGCCGCGGGCGACCTCGAGCTCACTGCAGAGCAACTCGCGAGCCTCGACGCTGCGAGCGCGCCGGTCGTGCCCGACTACCCCTACGGCGAGCTCGGCGTGGATCAGCGTTCGCGCTCGATCTGAGCGCTACGGTCGCGGGGTGCGTGACTACGACTCTGACCCGCTCGCCGGCGACTGGCGTGCTGCCCACCGCCGCGTGCTGCGCGACGTCGAGGCGCACCGCGACCTCGTGGTCGAGGTGCCCCACGGTGACGGCACGGGTACGGCGGCCGGTGCTGACGGCGACGGTTTCGTGGGTGTCGTCGTCGGCGTCGACGCGGGCAATGTGCACCTCGAAGACCGCCACGGGCGCGTGCGCGCCTTTCCGCTCGGCGCAGGTTTCTGGGTCGACGGCGAGCCCGTGACACTTCGCGCACCGCGCGTTGCAGCACCTGAGCCTGGCCGAGCACGCACCGCGAGCGGGTCGTTCGCCGTCGCCGATGCACCCGCGAGGGTGGCGCGGGCGAGCCGCATCTGGGTCGAGGGGCGTCACGACGCCGAACTCGTCGAGCAGGTGTGGGGCGACGACTTGCGCGTCGAGGGCGTCGTCGTCGAGCTGCTGGAGGGCGTCGATCACCTCGACGAGCGGCTGCGCGAGTTCGCGCCAGGGCCCGGGCGGCGACTAGGAGTGCTCGTCGACCACTGGGTGCCCGGCTCGAAAGAAGTGCGGCTCGCTGAGCAGGCGCTCGCGCGGGTCGGGGCCGAGCACGTGCTCGTGGTGGGGCATCCGTTCATTGACATCTGGCAAGCGGTGCGCCCGCAGCGGGTGGGCATCGAGGCGTGGCCTGATGTGCCGCGCGGCGAAGACTGGAAGACCGGCACTTGCCGAGCGCTCGGGTGGCCGCACGAGACCGTCGCCGATCGCGCGGCGGCGTGGCGGCGCATTCGCGGCACCGTGCGCGGCTACACCGACCTCGAACCGGCACTGCTCGGTCGCGTCGAGCAGCTCATCGACTTCGTGACGGCTGAGTGAGCGCACGATCGCCGGAGCAGCGCAGGCGATGAATCAGTGCTGACATGAATCAGTGCTGACATGAATCAGCGCTGACATGACGAAAGCCGCCCCACATCGTCGGGAGGCGGCTTTCGGCTGGTCATCGGTGCGCGAAGCACCGAGACGGTGCGGAACTAGAGCGGGCGGATGTTCTCAGCCTGCAGGCCCTTGGGGCCCTGCGCGACGTCGAATTCGACCTTCTGGTTCTCGTCGAGCGAACGGTAGCCGTTCGACTGGATCGCGCTGAAGTGCGCGAACACGTCGGCCGAGCCGTCATCGGGGGTGATGAAACCAAAACCCTTTTCGGCGTTGAACCACTTCACAGTGCCTGTCGTCATTAGCTGACTCCTCATTACTCACGGAGTTTCGACTGTCGAAACCACCAGTCGAACCACTCGTGAACCGTTAGCCCTATCTGAGGGCAACGTGTCGCTTGCACGGCACGTCAGGTCGCCGAGGCGTATCAACTTCAGCCCTCACCGTACTGCACCCGCCCCCGTTCTGGGGCATTCTTCACCGAGTCGTTACACGAGAACCATCCAGCCGGCGTAAAGCGCGCCTCACTACGGTGGATGCTCCCACGACCTTGGAGGCCTCCATGAGCTTCTTCGACCGCCTGTTCGGTAGCCCCACGCCCGAACCCGAACCCCGTCGCAACGCCGTGCGTTCCGACGACGATCGAGCCGTCGAGCGCTACCGCTACCTGCTGCAGACCGCTCCGCCCGAGACCATCGAGCAGGTACACGCAGAGGCCTTCGCGAAGCTGAGCCCCGAGCAGCGACGACTCGTGTTCGACGAGCTCGCGCGCACGGCTCCTGCCGGTGAGGCTCCCGCTGACGACGAACCCGGCACGCTCGCTCGCGCGGCGACGCGCTCAGAGCTGCGCCAGCCCGGCACCATGGAGCGCTCGCTCGCGGGCCCGTCGTTCGGCCAGATGGTCGGTGCATCTCTCTTGGGCACCGTGGCCGGTTACGTCATCGGCTCGGCCATCGCCAGCGCTTTCTTGCCTCCGCTCGACGGCGGTGCAGAGGCGGGCTCCGACCCCGGCGCTGATGCAGGGGGCGACGCTGCCGCGACCGAGGCCGGAGGGTTCGACGGTGGCGCTGATGCTGGCGGCGTCGACGCCGGTGGTTTCGACGGCGGCGGTTTCGGCGACTTCGGCGACTTCGGGTTCTAGGCGCACCCCGTCATGCGCCCTCGCCCGATCGCACCGAAGCCCGGCCAAGAATCGGTCTGGGATTACCCGCGACCCCCGCGTGTCGAGCCCGTGCACGGCCGGGTCGTCGTCGAGTTCGGCGGCCGCGTCATCGCGGAGTCGGTGAGCGCGCTGCGCGTGCTCGAAACGAGCCATCCCCCCGGCATCTACGTGCCGATCGCTGAGTGGGCGCCCGGTGCTCTTCGGCAGGCCGAGGGTTCGTCGTGGTGCGAGTTCAAAGGCCGGGCCGCCTACTGGGATGTCGTGGCCAGCGACGCCGTGGCCGAACGCTCAGCATGGGGGTACCCCGCGCCGAGCCGCGGCTTCGAGCAGCTCGCGGAATTCGTGTCGGTGTATCCCGGTCGCATGGACCGATGCTCGATCGATGGCGAAACGGTGCAACCGCAAGAGGGCAGTTTCTACGGGGGCTGGATCACCGCGAACATCGTGGGGCCCTTCAAGGGTGCAGCAGGAACCATGGGCTGGTAACTCACGACCCCGCTGGCGTGTGCGGCGCCTCGTTCTTTCGGAAGACCGAACAGCGCGCGCGCCCGTCCGCTGGCACGATGAACCCGTGACCGAGCATGAGCGGGGCAGTGATCACCCCAGTCGACCGGAGATCCGACGCTGGCGCCGCTATCTCGCCGATGAGCGCGCTGAAGCCGCCGTCTACCGCGACCTGGCCGCGCGTCGCACCGGCGAAGAGCGCGCCATCTTGCTCGCGCTCGCCGAGGCAGAGGCGCGTCATGAGGCGCACTGGGTCGCACTGCTGGGCGACCATGCCGCATCGGTGCCTGCGGTCTCGCTGCGCACGCGCTTTCTCGGATTCTTCGCCCGCCGTTTCGGCAGCGTGTTCGTGCTGGCTCTCGCGCAGCGCGCCGAATCTCGATCGCCCTATGAGGCGGATGTTCACGCAACGCCCGCGATGGCGGCCGACGAACGCATCCACAGTGAAGTGGTGCGCGGGCTCGCAGCGCGCGGCAGGCAACGCCTGAGCGGCACCTTCCGCGCAGCGGTCTTCGGAGCCAACGACGGGCTCGTGAGCAACCTCGCCCTCGTCATGGGCATCGGTGCGGCGGGCGTCGGCACCAGCACGGTCTTGCTCACCGGCCTCGCCGGTCTCCTCGCCGGCGCGCTCTCGATGGGTGCGGGCGAGTACGTGTCGGTGCGATCGCAGCGCGAACTGCTCGATGCCTCAACGCCCGACCCCGAAGCGCACCGCGCACTGCCGCACCTCGACGTCGATGCGAACGAGCTGGCCCTCGTCTATCGTGCGCGAGGTATGGAGGCAGTCGAGGCAGATGCTCGCGCTCGCGAAGTGCTCGCCGACTACGAGCCGATCTCCGCAGCGGCGCGAGCGAGCGAGCAGCTCGCAGACGAGCACGAAGCCATCGGCTCTGCGTGGGGTGCTGCGGCGTCGAGTTTCGCGTTTTTCGCTTCCGGCGCCATCATTCCAGTCGTGCCGTATCTGCTCGGGCTCGAGGGCATCGCGGCGGTCGTGCTCGCCGCGGTGCTCGTCGGAATCGCCCTCGCCGCGACCGGCACGATTGTGGGAGTGCTGTCGGGTGCCTCGCCCGTGAAGCGAGCGCTGCGCCAGCTCGCGATCGGCTTCGGCGCGGCGGGCGCCACCTACCTCTTGGGGCTCGCGTTCGGCACGACGCTCGCGTGAGCGCAGCATCCGTCGACAGGCATTCGCGACCCTGACCAGGCTTCTCTCAGGTTGACGGGTCACTCTGGAGGGTCGGCTCCGCTGCCGACAGGGGAGAGTTCCCGCCGCCGGCCTCGGGTCGCGGTGCTGGAGCGATGACCTCCTGATGCGCCCGCTCCGGTGGCGCGTCGCATGCGCAATGACGTGCACTCACCGTGTCCCCGGCCCGCAGGCCGCCACCAGGAAGTGTTGTTCCCTCTCATGCTCCACGTGATCCACCCTGCGCTCTCGCGCGCCGCCGCTCTTGAGCCTCACCGCCTTCGTCAACAAGTGCTCGCCGTGTCCGCTGGCCTCATCGCTGCAGGCCTGCTCGCGAGCCACGGCGTCGGCACGGCAATTGCTGTCGCCTCCGAGAGCGAGGAGACCGCACCGCTCGCACAGTCCTTCTCGGCGTCGAGCGTTGCGGCTGCCCCGATCGACGTCATCGAGTTCACCGTGGACGAGCGTCCACCGCTGCAATACCCGGTCGGCGCGAACGCTCCCGTCGGCAGTGGCTTCGGCCCGCGCGACGCGGCGTGCGGCGCATGTTCGACGATGCACACCGGTGTCGACTGGAACCCGGCATACGGCACGCCCATCGTCGCGATCGCCGATGGTGTCGTGAGCAAGGTCGTGACCTCCGGCAGCACGCTCGGGGTGTACGCCACGATCGATCACGTCATCAATGGCCAGGCCATCACGAGCGTCTACGGCCACATGGTGAGCGGCTCGCTGACTCTCTCCGTCGGCGATGAAGTGCGTGTGGGCGACCAGATCGGCCAGGTGGGCAGCACCGGTGTCACGACCGCGCCTCACTTGCACTTCGAACTGCGCATTGGTGGCTCGCCCATCAACCCTGTTCCGTGGATGGCGGCGAACGGCGCGGTCTAACTCTGCCAATGGCATGCCGCGCACGCGGAATCTTGGCGTGACCCAACCGCAGAGCCATCCATTCCGAACAGAGTGTGCTTACACTGACGACACCTGTGTCATCAGTGGCACTCACTGGCGATCTCGACGAGATCGTCTCGACGGAACTGCGAGGAGCACTGTGGCCCTGACCGCCCGACTGCGCGAGTTTGAGCTGGCGACGCGTCCTATTCACCCTGACACCCGCCGAGCCCTCGACAAGAGGTGGGCCGAGCTGCCCGAGCACGCGAAGACGCCTGAGCAGTTGCTCGGCAAGTGCGCCGTCGGCTGCGAAGGCACGCACGGCGTGTTCCCGAAGTGCAACCTCACGTGCTCGCCCTGCTACCACTCGGCCGACGCGAACAAGGTGCGTATCGACGGTGACCACACGGTCACTGAGGTGACGAAGCAAATGGCGCTGCTGCGCGAGATTCGCGGTCCGCGCGCGCACGCCCAACTCATTGGCGGCGAGGTGAGCCTGCTGCCGCCCAAGGCGCACCGCGACACTCTCCTTGCCATGCGCGCCGTTGGCCGCGAGCCGATGTCGATGACGCACGGCGACTTCGACTACGAGTACTTGCTCGACGTCGTGCTCGACGCGAACGGCGAGCCCGCGTTCAAGAAGGTGTCGTTCGCCGCGCACTTCGACTCGCTCATGCGCGGTCGTCGCGGTGCCGTGCGCCCGAAGAGCGAGGCCGAGCTCAACCCCTTCCGCGAGCAGTTCGCGCAAATGTTCATCGACCTCAAGAAAGACCACAAGGTCGACTCGTACCTCGCGCACAACATGACGGTCACGCCGACCAACCTCGACGAGGTCGAGCAAGTCACCCGCGATGTGCTGGCGATGCCCTACGACATGATGTCGTTCCAGCCTGCGGCTTTCATCGGCGACGACCGCCGGTGGAAAGAGAACTTCGAAGAAGTCACGATCGACGCCGTGTGGGAGCGCATCGAGGCCGGTGCCGGTCAGCCGCTGCCGCACAAGGCCGTGCAGTTCGGCGACCCTCGCTGCAACCGGCACACGGTCGGTGTCATGGTCGACGGCCGATTTGCGTCGGTGCTCGACGCGGATGAGCCGAAAGACATCGCTGCGCGCGATCGCTTCTTGAAGCACTACGGCGGCATGATCTTCGGTGATATTCCTCGCTGGGCACTGACGCTCAAGGTCATCCGCGCCATTCTGAGCCACCCGCAAGACCTTCCGCCGATGGTCGGACTCATGAATCGCATCGTGAAGCGCGGAGGCGGCCTGCGCGCCGTGCTGCGTGCCGCTCGTCGCGGCAAGGTCAGCTTCAAGACTTTCGTCGTGCACAACTTCATGGATGCCGAGCAGGTCAAGCCGGCGTGGGCGCTCATGGAGCAGGGCATCGTCTCTGACGACCCGAAGATCAAGGAGACGCAGGAGCGACTCGGCTCGTGCATGTACGCCATGAGTCACCCTGAAACGGGTCGCCTCGTGCCTGCCTGCACGCAACACTCGGTGCTCGACCCGATCGAGAACATCGGGCTTCGCACGCTGCTGCCGCTCGAGCCCAAGGGAGAGCGCCGCACGGGCATCACGAACGGTCGCGCCGACGAGCTCGCCGACGCCGCCGGCTCGCGCTGGTAAGGATCCGCTGACGGGCAGATGCCCTGAGGTCTCGACCTCAGGGCATCGCCACGACGCTGCAGGCCGAGCGGGGCACATGCACGGTGGCGCGCTCGCCGACTGCGAGCGGTCGGCTCGCGGGCACCTCGGCGTCGAGCACCACGTCTGACGTGGCGAGAGAAAGTTCTGCACGAGGCCCGCGGGCACGACGCTCGGTGACGGTGGCCTCGAGACTCACCATGCCGTCGGGCGCTGGGGCGTCGGTCGTCGATACCTGCAGTGCCTCATGCCGCACCACGAGCATCCCCGGTCCGTCGACCCAGGTCTCGCCGTCGGCGGCGGGCACGGCGCCGAGAGCCGAGTGGTGCACGCCAGCCCGCACCTCGCCAGCGATCTCGATGCGGCCACCCATGAGACGCGACACGTCGAGCGTTGCCGGTCGCGTATAGAGCCGCTCGACGGTGTCGTGCTGCAGCAGCGAGCCCAACTTGAGCAGCGCGACCCGGTCAGCGACGATCGCCGCCTCATCGCGGTCGTGCGTCACCATGACGACGGTGGGCCGCAGTTGGGCCCTGATGGTGCCGAGCAGCACGTGCATGTCAGCACGCAGTTCGGGGTCGAGTGCGCTGAACGGTTCATCGAGCAGCAGCACGCGTGGTCGCGCTGCCAGGGCGCGGGCCAGCGCGACGCGCTGCTCATGACCGCCCGAGAGCGCCGGGATGGGGCGCTCGCCGAAACCCTCCAGCTGTACGAGCTCGAGAAACTGCCGAGCGTCGGCGCGTGCTTCGCGTCGAGAGTGACCCGCCACCGGGGCAGCAAAGGCGA